>Ga0134128_10010524_pt1 | contig 11084 bp, 8 predicted proteins | sample KB31754_FD_96462 | JGI IMG/M metagenome (GOLD analysis project Ga0134128, IMG submission 96462) | Terrestrial soil microbial communities with excess Nitrogen fertilizer from Kellogg Biological Station, Michigan, USA - KB3-175-4 | ecosystem: Environmental > Terrestrial > Soil > Unclassified ...
CAAGGCGCGCCGGCCGCCGTCGGACTGGGCATTGGGGGGAACCGGTTCACTCATGTACTACATCATGCCCTCCCCTTGGCGGCCGGTGGCACATGGCGGGCACGTTCCCCGGGGCGCGGCGGACGTCAGCGCGAATCCGGCGCCGCGGGACTTTTGACACTACTGGATTCACGGGCCCGGCTAAAGACTACGTTTATGCCCCTGTCCGCCGGGCAGTCCAAGGCCGCCGACAATTTAGTTCACACGAGGCAGTTCGGCCCGCACTGCGCACCGGGCATCGGGGCACCGCCGGGCAAACGCCGGCCACCAAAAGACGTGAAGGGAATTTGACATGGCAACCGTCAGCGAGTTTGTGATCCAGCGAATCCGGGAGTGGGGCGTGAGCCGGGTGTTCGCGTTTCCGGGCGACGGCATCGGTGAGTTCGACGGCGCCCTGGGCAAGGCGGAACGGGACGGTGAGGGGCTGAAGTACGTCCGCCCCACGCACGAGGAGATCTGCTCGCTGATGGCCACCGCCCACGCCAAGTTCACCGGCGAGGTCGGGGTGTGCGTCGCCACGTCCAGCCCGGGCGCATTCCACATGTTGAACGGGCTCTACGATGCCAAGATGGACAACCAGCCTGTTGTCGCCTTCGTCGGTCAACAGGGCCTGGCCTCTCTGGGAACGTTCACGCAACAGGAGAACAACCTCGAGCGCAGCCTCGCGGACGTTGCCGTGTATGTCCAGACCATCGTTTCACCCGAGCAGGCCCAGGCCGTGGTTGACACGGCGTTCCGCACCGCACGGGTGCGCCTCGGGCCGGCCGTGGTCATCCTCCCGCACGATGTGCAGGGCATGAAGTTCAAGGAACTCTCCCCGGCGAATTGGGTTTCCCGCTCCAGCGCCGTCGCCCCGTCGATTTCCATCGTTCCCCCGGAGAGCGAGATTGTGAAGGCGGCCGGCATCATCAACGCGGGCCGCAAGGTCACCTTCATCGTCGGCCACGGGTCCAACGGCGCCACGGACGAGGTGCTGGAGGCGGCGCGCCTTGCCGGGGCGGGCATCATCACCGCGCTCCGCGCCAAGCAGGTTGTCCCGCCGGATGTTGCCTACCACAGCCAGCAGCTGGGCCTGCTCGGATCCCTGCCGAGCATGCACCAGATGAAGGACTGCGACACGCTGGTTTTCCTCGGCACCAACTACCCGTACAGCCAGTTCCTGCCGGCGAGCGGGCAGGCCAGGGCCATCCAGGTGGACCTCAAGCCGGAACAGATGGGCCTGCGGTACCCGACCGAGCTCAACCTGTGGGGAGATGTGAAAGCGACCCTCACGGCCCTCATCCCCCACCTTGAGGCCAAGACCGACCTCTCGTGGCAGGAGGGAATCGCCGGGGAAATGGTCGAATGGGAGAACGAGATGGAAGCCCAGGCGATGCTCAGCTACCCGGACGGCGTCAACCCGCGGCGCGTCTACCACGAGCTCAACAAGCGCCTTCCGCCCCGCGCCATCGTCACCGCCGACGCCGGCAGCACCGCAGACTGGTACGGCCACCACATCCGCCTGCAACGCGGCATGATGGGAGACCTGTCCGGACGGCTGGCGAGCATGCTGGCGGCCATGCCGTACGCGGTGGCGGCAAAGTTCGCGTTCTCCGACCGCTGCGTGATCTGCACGATCGGCGACGGCGCGTTCCAGATGTTGGGCATGAATGAACTCATCACGATCAAGAAATACATGAAGGAATGGGACAACCCGCAGTTCATCATCATGGTCCTGCACAACAACGACCTCAACCAGGTCTCCTGGGAGATGCGCACCGAAGACGCGAACCCTGTCTGGGAGACATCCCAGGAAGTGGAGTCAATCGACTACGCCGGGTGGGCGGAACTGTTCGGCTTCACCGGCATCCGGCTCAAAAACGACGGCGACGTCGCCGCGGCCTGGGACACCGCCTTCGCCAACCAGGGAGTCACGCTCATCGACGCGTACACGAGCAAGAACGTGCCGCCGCTGCCGCCCCACATCACGGCCGAGTTCGCAAGGAACACCGGTGAAGCACTGCTGAAGGGGGACCCCTCCGAGCTGGGCGTCATCCGCGATTCCGCCGAGGCCCTGTTCTCGGAAGGCATCGAGCGTGTCAAGGGCAAACTCCACATCGGCCAGGAAAAGACCAAGGACACGGACTAGGCCAGGGACCGGCAGCCATGCCTGAATTTTTTCCGTGGTGGGTGGTCGTCACGCACTTCCTGAATCTCTTTTTCCTGCTGTTGCTTGCCCGCAGCGGGCTGGAGGTCCTCTCGGCCTTTCCCAAGCTTTATTGGCACGACGACTGTCCACCGGGCCGGGAATGGCTCAGGTTGTCAAAGAAGATGTACGGTGCGGACGCACGGAAGCCGTGGACGTCGCTCGACGAGGAGGAGGCCTGGTCGCCGGTGGTTGCCCTGCCCGGGAAAAGGAACCTGGGCCTGGGCCGGCACTGGCACTTCATGAGCGTCCAGTTCTGGATCCTCACCGGGGTGGTGTACCTTGTGCTGGTCTTCGCCACAGGCTATTGGCACTATCTTGTCCCCACCCACTGGTCGATCATTCCGGATTCAATCAACTCCATTGGCACCTACCTGCACTTCCGGATTCCGGCGAAGATTTCCGGCGAACCGTTCGAGCCTGCCCAGAAATTGGCCTACTTTGCAGTCATCTTTGTGCTTGCTCCACTGCAGGTTCTCACGGGCGCGGCGATGTCCCCGTCGGTGCTGGCCCGCTTTCCCTGGTACGGGAAAATCTTCCACGGCAAGCAGGGCGCCCGCAGCCTGCACTTCCTGGGACTCGTCGCCTTCGGGGCGTTTACGATCCTCCATGTGTTCATGGTGCTGGTGCACAATGTCCCGCGGGAGGCCGCCGGGATTGTCCTGGCGGACCAGAACGCCAACGGTGCCGAGGCGATCATCATCGGTTGTGCCGGCCTCTTCCTGATCCTCATCGTCCACATTGTGATCACGTGGTTCTCGCTGCGCTACCGGCGCCGCACGCAGCGCCTCCTGGGCGTGGTGGTCAACCCCTTCGAACGCATCATCTCCAAGTCCTTCACCTCCCGCGAGCGCTTCCGCCGCAGGAACATCTCCCCGTACTTCCGGGTGAACGGCTACCCGCCGCCGGGACCGGACTACGAGCGCCTCGCCGCGTCCGGATTCAGCGGCTACCGCCTCTCGATTGGCGGACTGGTCGAGCATCCGGTGTCCCTGTCCCTGGGCGAACTGCGGCGCCTTGGCGGGCAGTCGCAAATCACCAAGCACAACTGCATCCAGGGCTGGACCGCCGTCGCCGAATGGGGCGGGGTGCCGTTGGAGCGCATCATCGCGCTGGTGGGCCCGCAGGAACGGGCCAGGCACATCGTCTTTTACGCCCTGGACGACAAGGGCCTGACTGAGGGTGAGGGCCGCTACGGCTTCTTCTACGGCACCATCCCCCTGCACCTGGCCCGCAACCCGCAATCCATCCTTGCCCTGGAAATGAACGGCGCGCCGCTGCCGGTCGAACACGGGGCTCCGGTGCGGGTCCGGCTGGAAACCCAGCTTGGCTTCAAAATGGTCAAGTGGGTGTGCGCCATCGAGTTTGTCGAAGACTACAAGGACATCGGGATGGGGCAGGGCGGCTGGCGCGAGGACCAGCAGTTCTACGCCAACGCCGCCGGCATTTAGCCCGCCGGCCGCGGCGGGTCTTCCGCAGGCGGGCCTTCCGCAGGCAGGACACACAAGGACGACGAGGATTTGGTGGCATGGTGACAACACAGCAGGACCCGCAGTTCCCTCCGCACGTGTTGCGCGAGTATTCGCTGATCGCCGACGGCGAGCGCGGAATCATGATCGGCCCGCGCGGCGATTTCGTGTGGATGTGCGTTCCACGCTGGGACTCCGACGCCGTGTTCTCGTCGCTGATTGGTGGCGGGGGCAGCTACGCGGTCACCCCTGTCGATCCATTCGTCTGGGGAGGCCACTATGAGGAAGGCACCCTGATTTGGCGCAGCCGATGGGTGGGCCAAAGCGGCATCATTGAATGCCGCGAGGCACTGGCCTTTCCCGGCGAGCCCGGGCGTGCCGTCATCCTGCGCCGGGTCATGGCGGTCGACGGCGACGCCCGCGTCTCCGTGCGGCTGGACGCGCGCGCGGGGTTTGGGCGCCATGCCGCCCGGTCCCTCGCCCGCGACGGCGATGTGTGGACCGGACAGAGCGGCCCGGTCCGGATGCGGTGGAGCGGGGCAGGAGACGCGCGCCCCCTCAACCGCGGTGACGGTGCACAGACCCTTGTCATGGACCTGAACGTGCCGGCCGGTGGCCACCACGACTTGGTGCTGGAGCTGTCAGAGGCCGCCCTTCCCGGGGAACCCGTCGATCCCGACAGGGCATGGCTGGCCACGGAGGCCGCATGGCAGGCCGCCGTCCCCCATCTTGGGGAGACAATCATTCCGCCAGAAGCCCGCCACTCCTACGCCGTGCTCCGGGGGCTGACGAGCGACGGCGGCGGGATGGTTGCCGCTGCGACCATGAGCCTGCCGGAGCGGGCCAAACAGGGCCGGAATTACGACTACCGCTATGTGTGGATTCGGGACCAGTGCTTCACGGGCGAGGCGGTCGCGGCCGCCGGCCCCTACCCCCTCCTGGATGACGCCGTCCGCTTCGTTGCCGAACGGCTGCTGGCCGACGGCCCGAAGCTGAAACCTGCCTACACGACCCTCGGTGGGGCCGTTCCCAAGGAGCGCGCGCTCAAGCTGCGCGGCTACCCCGGCGGATCCGATGTTGCCGGCAACCACGCCGGCGAGCAGTTTCAGCTGGACGCTTTCGGCGAGTCCCTGCTGCTGCTGGCCGCGGCGGCCAGGCACGACCACCTCGATGCGGACGGATGGCGGGCCGCCGAGACGGCCGCCGACGCGATCGGGGCGCGGTGGCACGACGCCGAGGCCGGCATCTGGGAGCTGGACAACAGGAACTGGACCGAGAGCCGCCTGATCTGCGTCGCCGGCCTCCGGGCCATCAGCGCGGCCGGGGCACCCTCGGCCAAGGTCGGCAGCTGGCTTGCCCTGGCCGATGCGATCCTGGCGGAGGCGGCGGCCAGTTCCACGCACCCAAGCGGGCGCTGGCAGCGTGCCCCCGATGACGCGGGCCTGGACTCGGCCCTGCTGTTGCCGCCCATCCGCGGCGCGCTTGAGGCAGCCGACCCGCGCACCCTTGCCACGCTGGAGGCGCTGGAGGGCGAACTGGGCCAGGAAGGGTTCCTGTACCGTTTCCGGCAGGGGCCGGGCCCGCTGGCAGACGCCGAGGGCGCGTTCCTGCTGTGCGGGTTCACGATGGCCCTGGCCCAGCACCAGCAAGGCAACGAGGTGGCTGCCACCCGGTGGTTCGAACGCAACCGCGCGGCCTGCGGGCCGCCCGGCCTGTACACCGAGGAGTTCGATGTCACCCAGCGGCAGCTCCGCGGCAACCTGCCGCAGGCGTTCGTCCATGCCCTCATGCTGGAGTGCTCGGCGCGCCTGGCCCGGCCGTGGGAGGCACCATAGGAAGTTGCCCTCCCGGGTCCCCTCCCGGGGGCCTCAGCCGCGACTGCCGGCGCGGCGGCGCCGGGACTGCGCCAGGGTACGGCCAAGCAGCAGGGCGGCCCCGGCCACAGTCAGGATGCGCCGCGTCCAGCGCAGCAACCTCCTGAGAAACGTGGTCGCGCTGCCGCGTGCGCAGGCGGCCTGTCGTGCCTGTTGCTCCAGCCCCACAACCGTTGGCTGGCCGGCGACCACCGGCCGGTCCCTGGTCACGGCGGTGACGGTCGCCTCGCTTGCCCCCGGCCCGTACCCGCCCAGCAGCCGGGCACGCATCCGTTGGACGGCCAGCTCGGCCGCCAACCCTGCCGGTGTCACGTATCCTGCCTGACCCGGCAGCCCCGGTACCGGCAGTCCCTGTCCCGGTGGGCCCGTTTCAGGGGGGCCCGTTTCAGACAGCCGGGCGCGCCCGGCGCCTGTCGTGTTCCCGCCGCCCGCGTCCCCGGCGTTCATGTTCGCAGCGCCCGTATTGCCAGCGTCACCGCCAGGCCGGCTCCGGCCATGGCCGCACCGGTTGCCAGGCCGGCGTGGTGCGAGAACCAGAGTTGCGGGGCGCTTGAGTGCGCCTTGGCGTCAAAGATGCCGTGGGCGCCGTGGTCGTGGCCGTCGCCGCCGTCGACCGGTTCCCACAGGTTGTTGGGCCGGTCCGCGGAGACCTTATCCGACGTTTGTTGGGATTTGTAGCCGGTCCGGGCCAGGTAGCGGTCCAGCAGGGGCGCGGCAAACTTGTTGGCGAAGATCGTGCCGACCGTCGAGGCCCCGACCCAGTACTGCTTGCGTCCGGGGTGGTCGGCGGCGAAGAGGACGCCGCGGGCGGCCACTTCGGGCTGGTAGATCGGCGGCACCGGTTGCGGGTGGTTCGGCAGCCTGGACAGCACCCACGAGAACTGCGGGGTGTTGACGGCGGGCATCTGCACCACGGTGATGCGCACGCGGCTCTTCTCGTGCAGCAGCTCGGTGCGTATGGAGGAGGTGAAGCCGTTGATCGCGTGCTTCGCGCCACAGTAGGCCGACTGCAACGGGATGCTGCGTGACCCCAGTGCCGAGCCGACCTGCACGATCGTGCCGTGGCCGCGCCGTGTCATCCGGGTCAAGGCGACGTGGGTCCCGTAGACGAAGCCGAGGTAGGAGACCTCGGTCACCCGCTTGAACTCGTCCGGGGTGATCTGGGTGAACGGTGCAAACACCGAGGTGAAGGCCACATTGACCCAAATGTCGATGGGACCGAAGGCGTCCTCCACGGCGGCGGCTGCCGCCTCAACCTGGTGATAGTCCGCGACGTCGGTGGGGATCGCCAGGGCCTGCCCGCCGGCGCGCTCAACGTCTGCCTTCGCGCCGTCCAGTCCGGCCTGCCCGCGGGCGAGCAGGCCGACCTTGGCCCCCCTTCTTCCAAACGCCTGCGCCGTCGCGCGGGCGATCCCGGCGCTTGCTCCGGTGATGACAACAACCTGCGGTGTACTCATGGGGTTCCTGCTTTCCTATGGTGAATGAATGAGGTCGCTCCAGCGACGGATGTCGCCCTGGTAGCCGGGCAGGGCCGCGGCGGCCAGATCGGCGAGCATGGACGCCATCCGGGCGGGCACCTGGGCGGCGTCGGCGCCGTAGTGCCAGATTTCGCCGACGGCGAGATCAAGGTAGTCGGCGTAGCTGTACTGCGGAACCACGAGCCGAACTGCCCCTCCGGCGTCGCTCCAACGGCCGTCCGGCAGCGGGCGGCTTGCCAGCCGGCGCAGGATGTCGTGGAGCACGTCCAGGCACTGGCAGGCGGTGGTTGGGTCGTTGACGGCCGGGGACAGCGCCCGTTCGGCAATGTCGACCAGCTGGCGCAGGGTGAACGCCAGGTCCTGTTCGGACGTGCGCTCGCTGTCAAGGGCGATGTGGGCGCGGACCTCTTCGTCCAGCCGGCCGGCCTTGGCCGCCATGTCATCCTGCTCCCTTGGGTGGACTTGGCGCACGATGCACAGGACGGCGTCGGCGGGCACAAAGTCCCCGATCCGCACGGCGAGCTCCAGCGCACAGCCGGCGGCCGCGGCGGACTGCACAAGGCGTGCTTCGTTGACCGAGACCAGCACCCCGGCTGCGGCGGCGAGGACTGTCCCGCTGACCGGCTGCGGGGGTGTCGGGTCTCGGCTGGCCAGCTCGGGCGCCACGCCGTGCTCGGGTGCGGAACCGAACCGCCGTCGGAGGGTCGCCCGGGATTCGATCCCGATCTCCGTGATGATGGTCGCGACACGGATCATGTTGGAGATGCGGGCGAGGTAGCCGATGAAGAGCCCGACGCTTGCCAGGACGAAGACGAAGGCCGCCGACACCGCGATCCGCGGCACAAAGGGGTCCTGGGAGGTGGTGCCGAGCACCGCCCGCTGCACGACCATCGCATAGACAAACGTGGCAATGAAGATCCCCAGCGCGAACTTCACCGTGCGGTCGCGCAGAAAGATGCGCAGCGACCGCGGCGAGAACTGGCCGCTGGTCAATTGCAGCACGACTATGGTGATCGAGAAGACAAGCCCGGTGAAGGAGATCATCGCGCCCACGATCGATGAGAGAAGGCTGCGGGCACCCTCCGGCGGCCCCGGGTAGAAAACGACCACGCCGGCATCGGCGCCGAGGATCTGGTCCAGCCGGATCAGGCCCGCGGCCAGCAGGATGGAAGCCAGGACGCAGGCGGCCGGCACCACCCAAAAGGTCGACTTGATTTTGTCCCGCATACGCTCCACCGACGCGAACCGCACCTGGTGCCATCCGATCATGCCCGCGGCCCGTCATGCATGGGGGTCAATGCCCCAGCTGGCCCGGTGGCTCTGGCCCGGCTCCAGCGTGATCAGCCCGTCGCCGGAATTGAACGCGTCCGGTGCGCAGGTCATCGGCTCCACCCCCAGGCCGGTGCGGCGGCGCCCCGGTTGGGGCAAGGTGTCGCCGGTAAAAATCTCCAAATAGGGGTAGGCCGCATCGGCCCACAGCGTCACCGCGGGACCCCCGGGAAGGGAGAGGCCGACCCGGGCCAGGCCGTCCCCGTCCCGCGCCAGCTCGGTATACGTCACGTCAATCTTCCGGCCGCCGAGGACCTGCTTCGTCCGCAGGTCATACCGCGTGGCCTCCACCGCCGCACGCCCGGTGGGGATGCCGGCGTCGTCCACGGGAAGGTAGACCGACCCGGGGACCTGGGCCTGTGCGCGGTCGATCGTCTCCGTTCCCACGGTCAGGTACGGATGGGCGCCCGTGCCGTAGGGGCAGGCGCCGGCGCCAATGTTCGTGGCCGTGGTGGTGACGCCCAGGCCCGCATCGTCGAGCACGTAGTCGATCCGGCAGTCGAGCACCCACGGCCAGCCCGGGCATGCGTACAGCACGTTTCCGAAGGAGGCATGGCCCTCGCCGCGTGAAATCAGCCCCCAGGAGGCCCATCGGGTGAGCCCGTGGATGGCTCCGCCGGCGGCGGGTTCGGTGAGGTCCAGCTGGTGTTCGGCTCCCTGCCACCTGAATTTTCCGGCCTTGATCCGGTTGGGCCACGGAATCATCGTGTGTCCGCGCGCGCCGGTGCACCGCTCCGTCTCGGCATAGCCGTCGATGACCGGCCGCGACCCCGCCATGTAGCTTCGCAGGCCCGCGCCGACTTCGGTGACGACGGCACGCTGCCCGCCGTGCCGCAGCTCATGCTGGCTGCCCGATGGTGCCCTGTTCATCATTTCCTCCACTGCATTTCCTCCACTGCATCTTTTTCCGCTGCCCTACCCCACCCGATACCGCGCGATGTCGCTTTCGCGCAGGGTCAGGCCGTTGCCGGGTGCGGAGGAATCGGGGGTGATGGTGCCGCCCTGGGGATCCAGGGTGCCGTCGAAGAACATCGACTCGATTCTGACGTGGTCGTGGAACCATTCCAGGTGCCGCAGGTTCGGCGTGGCCGCGGCGACGTGTGCGTGCAGGTGGGGCCCGCAGTGGCCGGAAACCTCAAGCCCGTGCGAGGCCGCGACGGCCGCGGCGCGCATCCATTCGGTGATCCCACCGCAGCGGGAGGCGTCGACCTGCAGGCAGTCCACGGCCTGGGCCTGGCACATGCGCTGAAAGTAGTAAAGGTCCAGGCCGTATTCGCCGGCGGTGACGTCGGCCGCCACGGCATTGCGGACCTCCCGCAGGCCGTCGAGGTCGTCCGAGGACACCGGCTCCTCGAACCAGGCCACGTTCAGCTCCGCGGCCTCCGCCATGACCCGGACGGCCTGTTTACGGCTGTAGCCGCCGTTCGCGTCAACGAATAGTTCAACCTCGTCGCCGATGGTCTCCCTGGCCTTGCGCATTCTGGCCAGGTCCCGGTCCGGTTCCGTACCCCACGATTCGCCGATCTTGATCTTCACGCGCGGAATCCGCTGCCCGTGGGCCCAGCCGTCCAGCTGGTCATGGAGCCGCCGCTGCGAGTAGCTCGTGAAGCCGCCGCTGCCGTACACCGGCACGCTCCCACGCACCGCGCCGAGCAGCCGGTGCAGCGGAAGGTCCAGCAGGCGTGCCTTCAGGTCCCACAGGGCAATGTCCACCGCGGAGATCGCGTAGCCGGCAATTCCCTGGCGGGCGCTGTTGCGCACCGCCTTGACCATGGCCTCCCAGCATCCTCCGACGTCGAGCGCGCTCCGCCCGCGGACAATCGGGGCAAGGACGTCGTTGGCCACAGCCCCGCAGGCCGCGGCGCCGTAGGTCCATCCGGTGCCCACGGCCGCGCCGGAGGTGGCGCGCACCATCACCATGGTGGTTGAGTCCCAGGCGATGGTGCCGTCCGCCTCCGGCGCGTCCGTCGGGACGGTGTACACGCGCACGTCGATTGCGTCGATCGCCGGGTCAATCATGGGCACTGCCCTGGATGAGCCGGTCGGCGGCACGCGCCGCGACGGCCATGATGGTCAGCGCGGGATTGGCGCTGCCCTGGGTCGGCAGCACGCTGCCGTCGGTGATATACAGGTTCGGCACCGCAAAGCTGCGGCAGTTGGCGTCGACCACGCCGTCCTGCTCGCCCGAGGCCATCCGCGCCCCGCCCACCAGGTGGGCGTAGCGGTCTATGGTGATGACCTCGTCCGCGCCGGCGCCGTGCAGGATGTCCTCCATCACGGATTGCGCGGCCCGCATCAGCGCCTTGTCGTTGTCGCACTGGGAGTAGTTGAAGTGAGCAATGGGAAGTCCGAACCTGTCCTTCTCCTCCGACAGGATGACCCGGTTGTGCGGCTGCGGAAGGAAGTCGCACAGCGCACCCAGGCACGACCAGTGCACATAGTCGCTCATGTACTGCCGCAGCCCGTCGCCCCAGTGTCCCTGGGCGGCCACGTGTTCGGCCCAGGTGATCGGCAGCGGCGAAACGGTTTGCACCGAGAAGCCGCGCTTGTACGGCTTCGCCGGGTCCGTTTCGTAGAACTGCTCCGTGCTGACCTCGGGCGGCGGGGCCTTGAACATGCGGACCTCGGCGTCGAAACGGCCGGCCGTCTGGGGCGCCCCCTGCACCATGAGGTAGCGGCCCACCTGGTCGAAGTCGTTGCACAGCCCGTC
>Ga0134128_10010526_pt1 | contig 11081 bp, 9 predicted proteins | sample KB31754_FD_96462 | JGI IMG/M metagenome (GOLD analysis project Ga0134128, IMG submission 96462) | Terrestrial soil microbial communities with excess Nitrogen fertilizer from Kellogg Biological Station, Michigan, USA - KB3-175-4 | ecosystem: Environmental > Terrestrial > Soil > Unclassified ...
GCGCCGCGCGACACCGGCGCCACCGGGCTGCTGGCGCTGAACCACGCGAACACGGTGGAGGAAGCCGGCGCGGCGGCTCCCCTCATCGCTTCTCCAGTGCAGAATATGATGGTCGCGGACCGAACAAAGATCGGTCTGTTCGTCACCGGCCGTATCCCGATCCGCCGAGCCGGCGACGGCTGGGCGCCGGTCCCGGGCGATACGTCTTTGGATTCGGCGTCGCAATCAACCGCGGCTCCGCGGCCGCCGGACAGTCAGCCGGTTGAAAACCAGCCAGCAGCGGCGCCGGAAACGCGAGCGAGCCGTCGGCACGGCCGAACCAGAGATCGAGGCCGGCGAACAACGGTGAAAACGCCAGGCTGAAGAAGATCAGCGTGTCGATGGCCGAGCCGCAGAGCGAAGCCGCCACCGGCCCCTTCCACCACGTGCCTCGCCGCAGCCGCGAAAACACGACGATATCGAGCAACTGGCCGATCAGAAACGCGGTGCACGAGGCTGTGGCGACGCGCGGCGTCGCCACATAGACGGAAACCATTGCACCGACGATGAACCCAGCAACGACCACGCGACGTGCGATTGCGGGCCCGAACCGTCGATTGGTGAGATCGGTGACGAGAAACGCGAACGGGTAGCTAAAAGCACCCCATGTCAGGAATTCGGCAAGGTTCAGCGGCCCGAGCCGCGCAGCCACCGGAAACTGCACGAGCACATTCGAAGCGGCAACGACCGCGACCATGGCGAGTACGGGCAAGATGTAGCGGTGGAGGCGAAGTTGCTGGGTCAATGACGTCTAGTCCTTGGGAAACGTGTGTTCGGCCCACGCCATTCGAGCATAGCTCTCATGGCCTTCTCGGCTCAAATCGCTCCACCGGAGCGATTTGACGGCTTTGCCGCCGCCCCAAAGCCCCTCATCCGGCGCTACGCGCCACCTTCTCCACGAGGGGAGAAGGAAGAAGTAAGGCACCATCTTCGCTGCGGCATCCTTCTCCCCTTGTGGGAGAAGGTGGATCGGCCGAAGGCCGAGACGGATGAGGGGGGAGCCCCAGACACCAGCGCCAATCACAAAACAAAACCGCGCGGTTCCATCAGGAAACGCGCGGCCAATCTTAGGTCGCTGAAATTTACGCGGCGAGTTTGGCGCGGACTTCCTGCTTGAGGCCCTGCGCGCGCTCGGAAAGCTCCTCGTCGCTGGCCTTGAGCAGGAAGGCATCAAGCCCGCCGCGATGCTCGACCGAGCGCAGGGCGTGGGCCGTGATGCGCAGCTTCACCGAGCGCTCCAGCGCGTCCGAAATCAGCGTCACGTTAAGGAGGTTCGGCAGGAAGCGGCGACGCGTCTTGTTGATCGCGTGGCTGACGGTATTGCCGGTCATCACGCCCTTGCCGGTCAGTTCACAGCGCCGAGACATTTCTGGTATCCTGTTCAATAGCGACCGGTTGGCGGGAAGCATGCCCCGCAAGCGGGCCGGACTTGTCCTGAAATCTTGGCCGGTTCCATAGAGAAAGCGCCGCCCCGCGTCAAGCGGAACACTGTTTTCGCAGCGCGCCGCGCCTTGCATCCGCTCCGCGCAGCGGGCATTTTGGCCAAAATATGATTCCACCGGCGCGCGGGGCCGGTCAGTGCCGAGGTTCGCTTGTCCGTCCTGAAATCGCTCCGCGCCCTGCCTGCCGCTCTGGCGGCTTGTCTTCTGATCACCACGGCACACGCCGCGGACGTCAACTCAACCGCCAATTATCTCGTCAGCCTCGGCGGCATCAATGTCGCCACGGTCGCGATCAAGCTCGCCGACAGTGGCGGCCGCTACGACCTCACGGCCGATGCCACGGTGGCCGGGCTCGGCGGTCTCGTCGCGAGCGGCACGGCAAAGGTCGAATCGACCGGCGCCTCTACCCCGACGGGCCTGTCGTCGGAAAAATTCGACATGCTGACGCACGCCCATGACGAGGACTTTTCGATTGACGTGCAGTATGCGCGGGGCACGGTGTCGGCCTTCGAGATCAAGCCGCCGCTCGTCAACGACATCAACCGCGTGCCGATCGAACGCACGCAGCTCAGTGGCGTCGGCGACATGCTCGCCGCCTTCATCCTCAAGGGCCGCGGACTCGACCAGTCGCTCTGCAATCGCCGCATGCGCATTTTTACCGGCATCGAGCGCTTCGATCTCGCCATGACCTATCTCGCCGATGACAAGGCGACCTCGCTCAAGACCGGCTATCAAGGCCCGGTCGTGCAGTGCCGGATCAAGTACACGCCGATCTCGGGCCACTTCACCTCCTCCGCGATGACCAACTACCTCGCCCAATCCGACCGCATCTTCATCTGGTACGCGCCGATGGCCGACACCGGCTATTTCATCCCCTATCGCGTGCTGCTGACCACCAGTGTCGGCGACCTCTCAATGGTACTGACAAGCCTGAAATAGGGAGCCGGCAAACTCGGCTCTTCTCTGCTTTGGACGAGGTGTTCGAGAGGAGATTGCCGTGGTCGAGAAAAGCTACAGCCAGTACGGTCAGGACCGGCTTGTTATCGACACGATCTTCAAAGGCAAGCGCGGCGGGTACTTCGTAGAAGCCGGCGGCGCGGATGGATTGTTTCTGTCCAACACCTTGCTGCTCGAGCGCGAGTTCGGCTGGACCGGCCTCTTGGTCGAACCCACATCGGCGTTCGAGGCATTGAAGAGAAACCGCCCGAACTGCGCTTGCGACAACGCTTGTCTCGCGGGCGACTACAAAACCGTGACGATGGTCGAAATATTCGATCGTGGTCAGGCTGAGATATCCGGCGATGCATCCGAAAATCTGTTGCTATCCCGAGCAGTAGGTACCGCCGCCCCGGTCGATCTCGCTCAGGAAAATTCTCACTGGGGCGTCGCCCGAAAACAGTATCTCAAGCAGGCAGAGCCGCTGGCTGCCGTTCTTAAGCGCCACGATGCGCCTCGCCAGATCGACTATCTCAGCCTCGACGTCGAAGGATTCGAATACGAAATCCTTCGGACCTTCCCCTTCGATCAATATCGGTTCGGCTGCCTCGATATCGAGCGGCCGCCCCCAGAATTGGTCGAGCACCTGAAATGGAACGGCTACAACCTTCACGTCTCAAACGGGGTCGACAGCATTTTCCTGCCGGGCCGCAGCGCACAGGGCGCCGGCTGGGTTGTGCGCGCTCAATAGCGAAGAGCCTGCGCACCAGCGCCCGCTGTTATGGCAAACAAACCGTTAACGTTGGCTATGTCCCATTTTGGGGCGGTCAACGGCTATTTTGCCAATTTCGCATCGGGAGCGGCCCACCCTGCCCGGGGCCAATCGTAAATCGCCGGGAAATCTTTGCCGGACAGGCGGTTACGCCTCGTTGGCAATTGGGCGATTCGCGGCGAAATTAGCGATATTTCAACCTTCGTGAACGGGATTTGCCGCCTTTCGCCCGAAAAATTCGCGGCCGACAAAACGGTAGCGCCTTGCCCCCGCCGCGACCCACCACATGCAGTAGGGAACAAATGGGGATTCACCGATTCGCATCGATTCGGGCCGTGTATGTTCTCGTTTCGTACATATCGTTAAGGCCGGACCGCCAAATGTCCCCTGTTTGTTTCATCGCGGGACATCTTCATTTCTTCACGAGCAGCCCCTAGGTTTGTCGGCGATATGGATGCTCGCCTGCTCTCGCCGCTCAAGGCGATCCTCGGCCCCACCAACACCGGCAAGACCTGGTTTGCCATCGAGCGCATGCTGGCGCACCGCTCGGGCATGATCGGCCTGCCGCTGCGGCTGCTGGCCCGCGAGGTCTATGCCCGCGTCGCCACACGCGTCGGCAAAGACGCGGTGGCCCTCGTTACCGGCGAAGAACGCATCGTGCCCGCGCACGCCCGCTATTGGGTGGCGACGGTCGAGGCCATGCCGGTCGAAGTGCCGGTCGAATGCCTCGCCATCGACGAAATCCAGACGGCCATAAGCTTCGATCGCGGCCACGTCTTCACCAACCGCCTGCTCAACGCCCGCGGCATCAGCGAGACGCTGCTGCTTGGCGCCGAGACTATGGTGCCGGTGATCCGGGCGCTGCTTCCCGGCGCCGAGATCATCCACCGGCCACGCCTCTCGGCGCTGACCTACGCCGGCAGCAAGAAGATTTCGCGCCAGCCGCCACGCTCGGCGATCGTCGCATTTTCGGCGAGCCAGGTTTACGCCATCGCCGAGTTGATCCGCCGCGAGCGCGGCGGCGCGGCGGTGGTGATGGGGGCGCTCAGCCCCCGCACCCGCAATGCCCAGGTCGATCTCTACCAGAACGGTGATGTCGATTTCCTCGTCGCGACGGACGCCATTGGCATGGGCCTCAACCTTGATGTCCACCACGTCGACTTCGCCGACGACCACAAATTCGACGGCCACCAGACCCGCATGCTGACCCCCGCCGAGTTCGGCCAGATCGCCGGCCGCGCCGGGCGGCACCTCGACAACGGCACGTTCGGCGTTACCGCCAATGCCGAACAGTTCGACGAAGAGCTTGTGCAGCAGCTCGAAAGCCATGACTTCGAGCCAGTGCGGCAATTGCAGTGGCGCAACGCCGATCTCGACTTCGCCTCGATCAACGCGCTGCGCCGCAGCCTCGAACAGCCGCCCGCGCACAGAGCCTTGACGCGCGTCCCCACGGCCACCGACCAGCATGCGCTCGAGTTTCTCTCCCGCAACGAGGCGGCGCGGTTTGCAACGAATGCGGCGGCGACGCAGTTACTGTGGGAATGTTGCCAGATTCCGGACTACCGCGATATCTCACCGGCCCAGCACGGCGAAATCATCACGCGTGTCTATTCGGACCTGATGACCGGAGGAAAGGTCGACGCCGACTGGATTGCCGAGCAGGTAAGCTTCTGCGACAATACTTCGGGCGACATCGACACCCTCAGCAACCGCATCCGGCAGATCCGTACTTGGACCTTTGTCGCCAACCGCAGGAATTGGCTTGAAGACCCGGCGCATTGGCGCGAAAAGACGCGTGACATTGAGGACCGTCTCAGCGATGCCCTGCACGAGCGGCTCACCCAGCGTTTCGTCGATCGCCGCACCAGCGTTCTTATCCGTCATCTGAGAGACAGACTCATGGCCTTGCCTGAAATCAACGATCGCGGCGAAGTGAGCCTTGAAGGCCACCTGATCGGATCGATCGAAGGCTTTCGCTTCACCCTCGCGCGCTCGGATGGCGAAGCGGACGCCAAGAGCCTCGATACCGCCGCCGCGCAGGTGATCGCACCCGAGATTCGCAATCGTGCCGAGCGGCTGACCGGCGCGCCAAACGAAGAGATTATTCTCACCACCGACGGCTTTCTCCGCTGGAAGGGCGAGATCGTCGCGCAGCTTGCCGAGGGCGATGCCCTGCTGGCACCGCGTCTCATCGTGCTCGCCGATGAAAGCCTGACCGGCGTTGAGCTAGAGCGGGTGCAGGAACGGCTCGGCCTCTGGCTGCGCCATCATATCAACACCCTGCTCGAACCCGTCATTTCCCTGATCGAGCCGGCCGATCTCGAGGGCGCCGCCCGCGGCATCGCTTTCCGCCTGTCGGAAAATCTCGGAATCCTGCCGCGCCAGGCGGTGGCCGACGAAGTGAAGGGGCTCGACCAGGACGTGCGCGCCAAGATGCGCAAGCATGGCATCAAGTTCGGCGCCTACCACATTTACCTGCCGCTGAGCCTCAAGCCGGCGCCGCGCGAACTGGCGATCGTGCTCTATGCGCTGAAACACGGCGGCGTGCGTCAGCCGGGCGTCTCGGAACTGCCGCATACCGTGCTTTCGGGCCGCACGTCCGTGCTGCTCGATCCCGAGATCAAGCCAGCGCTCTATGAAGTCGCGGGCTTCAAGGTCGCCGGCAAGCGCGCCGTACGCGTCGATATTCTGGAGCGCCTCGCCGATATCATCCGGCCGCTGATCGCTTTCGATCCCCGGACCGCGACCAACCCGCCGCCACCCGGCGCCGCCGAGGGCAATGGCTTCCGCGTTACCGTCGAGATGACCTCGCTGCTCGGCTGTTCGGGCGAAGATTTCGCGTCGATCCTGAGCTCACTCGGCTATCGCGTCCGCCGCGTGGCGAAGGTCGCGGCGCCGGCAGCCCCGGCGGAAGCGACGCCGGTTGCTGAGCCTTCGGCTGAAGCGGCTGCCGCTGCGTCGCCGTCACCTGCGCCGTCCGACGACGTCGTTTCCGACCCGGAGGATATCGCTGCGCTCGCCGTTCTCGATGGCGCCACTGTCGAGGAAGTCGCCGAGGCCGCGCACGAATATCGCGAAGTCATCGAGATGCCCGCATCTACTCCGGCCGCGCCGAGCGCCGATCACGCGGCGATCGCCGCCGTCGAAGGCGCCCCGGTTGAGGCAGATGAGCCGGCCGCTCAGGCTGCAACCGATCTCGGCTCTGGCCCGTTGCCGGCTGCCGAGTCGCCGGCCGCACCGGTTCCCGAGGTTTCGTATCCCAACGAGATCGGGAACAGCGAACCCGTGCCGCAGGAGGGCGCCGCTGCTGAGGCCGCTCCCGCCGAAGAGGCAAAGGCCGCCGAGCCTGAGTTCGATGAAATCTGGTCGCCCGGTGGTCGCCGACTGGATAATCACCGCCACGAGCATCGCCGCGAGGGCAATCGCGCGCCACGCCAGGCACCGGCAACGCCCGCGGCAGCCGACGGCGCGGCGAGTGAAGCCGCCGAAGGCAAGGACGACGCGGGCCGCCCGCGCCATCATCATCGCCCGCACCGCCATGCCAACGGCAATGGTGCCTCGCCGGTTGGCGAAAACGCGCCGGCCCGCGGTCCCCGTCCAGACCGCAATGACCGCCCGCGCTTCAATCGCAATGGCAATGGTGGGGATAAGCCACGTGAGCAGCGCGGTCCCCGTGGCGACGACAAGCCGACGGATAAGCAACGCTCGTTCGGCCCCAAGCCGAGCAGCGGCGGCAACCGCCGTGAGCCGGCCTTCGATCCGGATTCGCCCTTCGCCGCGCTCGCCGTGCTGCGCGACCGGAAGCCCGAGTAGCCGTTGCAGCCGTCTCCGTCGAAGCAGCGGCTCGACAGATGGCTGTTCTTTTCGCGCGCGGTGAAGTCGCGGACGCTGGCGCAAAAGCTGATCGAATCCGGCGTCGTGCGGGTCAATTCGGAACGCACCATCTCCACGGACCATAAGGTCGGCGAGGGCGACGTGCTGACGATGACCGTCAGCCGGCGACTGCTCGTCTGGCGCATCCGCGACGCCGGCAGCCGCCGCGGCCCGGCGCCCGAAGCAGCCTTGCTCTACGAGGATTTGTCGCCGCCGCGCCTGCCCCGCGAGGACCAGCCGCTTTCACCAGCGGCGGTCGCGATGCGCGAGCCCGGCAGCGGCCGGCCGACCAAGAAAGAGCGCCGGGAGACCGACAGGCTGACACCGGACGAGGAATAGCAGCGCCTACTCACCGCCCGTCAAAATCGCCCACTGCCGCAGTCGGCGCTCATCAAAGAATTCATCGAGCCAGCCCGCCTCGTCCGCCCCGAGTTCCCGCGACCAGCGATCGTCGAGGCCGGCCTTCACGCCGCCCTCCTTGGCGATCGCTGCCTCCATTTCGGCGGCGGGCGTTTCCGAGAGCGCGGCGAGCGGCGTCAGCGCGCCCAGGGGATCGATGCACAACTGCGAATACGAAACGAGCTTGAACCGCTCCCGGCCGATGGCAGCCACCTGCGCGGCAATCCATGTTAATTGCTCGCTGCAGACCACCGCGATGCGCCGGATATCCGTGTCGAACCCCCGCCGGAACGCCGAATAGGCCGCGGCGCGCGGATCGCGGTAAATCACGATCGTCTGCACCTCCGGCCAAAGATCGTACATGTCCCACATGTCGGGCGCGTATTGATCGCGCGGCGCGTCGAAGGGGAACGAGCGTTTGAAGAAAAACCGGCTCACCTCCTCGAAAATCGGCGAGGCGAGGAGCGCATCATTCGTCGCGTGCCAGTCGCGGCGGGCCTGCGCGTGATCGGCGAACGATTCCTTCCGGCTCCACAGCTTGTGGTTGGCCGCATCGAACGCATCGACCAGGTCCTTGGCCGGGCGCGGATATTTGAAGTGGCTGCCGCCGAGGCTCACATAGCCTCGCGGCGAGGCCAGCAGCCTGAGCAGCACCGTGGTGCCCGAGCCTTCAGCGCCGGCAATGAAGAAGAATTTGCGGGAGTCCGGCACGTACATCCTACCAAAACGCAGAAAAATCGGCCCATTCGTCCCGGCAGGGGCCCATAGCAGCGCGCACCTTGCCGCAATTTGGGGACGGTGTCATCCGGCTCGGGGAAACCGTCTTCCACCGAGCCGCCAAACCCCGCAAATCCCTGCCATCCTGTGCCCTTGCGGCGCACCGCAAAAGCGTTTAGCAACCCCGATGCGCGTGGTTTTTGTCATCGCCGATCGCGCCAGGACGGAGCTTATGACCTACCTCGTCACCGACAATTGCATCAAATGCAAATATATGGACTGCGTCGAGGTATGTCCGGTCGACTGTTTCTATGAAGGCGACAACATGCTCGTCATCCATCCGGACGAGTGTATCGATTGCGGCGTCTGCGAGCCCGAATGCCCCGCCGAAGCAATCGTGCCCGATACGGAATCCGGCCTCGACAAATGGCTGGAGGTGAACACCAAATATGCCTCAGTCTGGCCGAACATCACGATCAAGCGCGATGCCCCTGCCGACGCCAAGGAATTCGATGGGGTAACCGGCAAGTTCGAGAAATATTTCTCGCAGGAGCCGGGCGAAGGCGACTGATGACGTGCCGGCGTTGATCTGGGCGAAAACGCCGAATTCTTGCGCCGAGTGGTTAAGCTCGCCGTAAGTCAGGGCTTGGCCCGGCCGGGCAAGTTTTCGGCCAGCGCCTTTCAGCACAAGGCCTTTTGCGGCTGGGGCAACAACGCTCCAGGCGGCGTTTTGATTCGCCGCTTTTGATTTTGCTGAAAAATTGTGCTAGAGTACCTACATCAATGACGCCCCACGCGTGCCGAGAGGCACTATTTTTTTGACAGAAGCATGAATTGGTACCTTAGCCGGCCAGTCGAGCGACTTGCCAGCAGGTGACGTATTGAGTGCGTTTGTCATGGGGTGACAAGAGTGAGAATGGGCGGCTTTCCTCCCGAAAGAACCGGTCCATCGCGGCGTTAACAGGAGTAGTTTCTATGTCTGTAAAGAAGACCACCCAGCGCCTTGGCTTCAAGACCGGCGAGTACGTCGTCTATCCGGCGCATGGCGTAGGTCAGATCGTCTCGATCGAAGAGCAGGAAGTGGCGGGCCTGTCGCTTGAGCTTTTCGTCATCTCGTTCGAGCAGGACAAGCTCACGCTGCGGGTCCCGGTTGCCAAGATCAAATCGGTCGGCATGCGCAAGCTCGCCGAGGACGACATGGTCAAGAAGGCGCTCGACACCGTCACCGGCCGCGCGCGCGTGAAGCGCACGATGTGGAGCCGCCGCGCCCAGGAATATGAGGCCAAGATCAATTCCGGCGATCTCATTGCCATTTCCGAGGTCGTGCGCGACCTTTATCGCTCCGACGATCAGCCCGAGCAGTCCTATTCCGAACGCCAGCTCTTCGAGCAGGCCATGGATCGCATGAGCCGCGAAATCGGCTCGGTCAACAAGCTGACCCTCACCGAGGCGGTGCAGTTGATCGAAAAGAACTTGCAAAAGAGCCCGCGCCGCGGTCCGAAAACCGACGCCGCCGACACCGAGGAAGCCGCGTAAGCATCTCATCGCTACCGCTTGCAAAAGGGCTGGCTCACGCCGGCCCTTTTGGTTTTTCAGTGGTGGTCGCCGTTGGCCGGGTGACGGGAGTGGCTCGCATGGCCAAATACCCAACCTCATGGTGAGCTTGTCGAACCATGGCCATAGGCAGGAGACCTCGTGGTTCGACAAGCTCACCATGAGGTCTTGAGCTTTATGGCCCATCGAGAACGGACCGCTGCGACCGTGGAACGCTCGTCGAACGCCTACTGCACCGTAATGATCTTGTACTTCAGCCCCGCCGTCACCGGATCGCCGGGCAGCAGGTTGTTGATGATGTAGAAGAGGTCGATACCCCGGCTGAGCGAGGCCATGCGCTGCGCCAGCTTGTCTGCTGTATCGCCGGGCCTTGCGACGATCACCTTGACGGCGACCTTGCGGATTTGCGCCAGATCGGCGCTCGTGGTCGGCCGGAAACTGCGCAATGTAGCGTCGGCGCCGAAATCGAAGCGCGGGCTATCGACCTTCGCGGCGAAAATGAACCGCACGACCTGCCCCTGGAGACGCGCCACCGAGACGCGGAACGACCACTGCGCCGTCTTGGCGATGCCGGAGGCCGTGTCCATGCCGTTGATCGTCTGTTCGGTCACCGAGGCGGGGTCGAGCCCGGCAATCCAGCCCGATTTGAGATAGTCGGTCAGCGCCATGCTTTGCGGCACTTCGGCGCTGTCGAAGCGCACCGCCTCGGAATCGCCGGCTACCCCGACCACGGCCGCCTGTGCGTTCTGCAGCGTATAGCCGTTAGGCACCGTAAAAGTGAATTTCAGCGCCGGCTGGATGTAGCGCTGTCCGATGATGCTGCCCTGCTGCGGGCTCGCGCCAAAACTCATGCCGTCGACCGCCGTCATATAGCCGTCGCGGTCATGCTCGGCTGATGGGACATTGCCGAATTCGCTCTGCGCCAGCGCGGTCGCCTTCTGAATACGGTCAGGCGTCGAGGGGTGCGAGGAGAGGAAGTCGTCGGCCTGCGCCGCATCGCCCGCCGAGAATTTCGAGAACCGGCCCATGGCGCTGAGGAACCGCGCCGCCGCGAACGCGTCGTAGCCGGCATTGCCCATGATCTCGATGCCCTTGTGGTCGGCTTCGAGTTCCTGCTGTTGGCTGAACGCCGCCATCGAGAGTTTCGACCGTTCCTCGGCGGACTGCTGGCCGGCGGTGCCGAGCACGCCGGTCATCACCTTGTCGACGACCTGATCGGCGCGCTGCTTGTTGGTGCGGGCCCGCGCGTGATGCAGCACCACGTGCGCGATCTCGTGCGCCAGCACCGCCGCGATCTCGCTGGTATCGTTGGCCAAGGCCAAAATGCCGCGCGTCACGTAGATATAGCC
>Ga0134128_10010527_pt1 | contig 11081 bp, 11 predicted proteins | sample KB31754_FD_96462 | JGI IMG/M metagenome (GOLD analysis project Ga0134128, IMG submission 96462) | Terrestrial soil microbial communities with excess Nitrogen fertilizer from Kellogg Biological Station, Michigan, USA - KB3-175-4 | ecosystem: Environmental > Terrestrial > Soil > Unclassified ...
CCAGTGACGGCCTTGCGCGGATCACCACCGATTACGGCGAGTGCATCCTGAAAGTCGTCGTCAGCGAGCGGCAGCAGCGCGGCATGCTGTTCGCGCCGATCCACTGGAGCAACGCCTACGCTTCCTCGGCGCGTGTCGGCGCCCTGGTCGCGCCGTTCACCGATCCTTATTCCGGCCAGCCCGAAAGCAAAGTGACGCCGGCTTCGGTCGCGCCTTACGAGTATGTCTTCCGCGGCTTTGTACCGTCGCGCAAAGAGCTGGATTTACCGCAGAGCCTGTGGTGGGCGAGGGCGGCGATATCTGGCGGCTACGCCTATCTCCTCGCCGACAATGCTGATCTTGCGCGCTGGCCCGAATGGCTGCGCGTCGGCACGAGCGATGATCTCGCCGAATACCGGGATTTTGGCGGTGGCGTATATCGCGCTGCGACTTTCGCCTGCGACCGCATCGAGACCTGTCTGTTCGTGGGGCCAGCGCACGATGCCGGCGACTGGGAGGTGGTGAAGAGCCTGTTTGCGGCGGACAGCCTCAGCGACGATCAGCGCCGCCTGCTGCTCTCGGGCCGCTCGACCGAAGGGGTGGCAAACACCGGGCCCGTGGTGTGCGCCTGTTTCGGCGTCGGCCGCGCCACCATTTGCGACGCGATCGCCTCCGGTGCGCGCAGCGCTGCCGAGATCGGCGCACAGCTCAAGGCCGGCACCAACTGCGGCTCCTGCATCCCCGAGCTGAAACGGCTGATCGCGCAAACCGCCGAAAGCAGCGTGGCCCCGCCGCTCGCGGCCGCAAACTAGCGTAGACTACGCCGGCTTGAAGCGGGGGCAGGTCGTGAGCAGCAGCAGGAACAGCGCCCGCCCGCTTTGATACCGCGCCGCCGCGCGCGATTTCTCGCGGCCAGACATCACCACCTTGCCGTTGCGGTCGCGCACGGACCATTCCCAGCGCATCCGCCGCTGGGTGATGGCGATCTCGAACAGATTCCTGTCAAGTTGAGCTTGCATGGTCATCGCTCCCCACCTGTTCGACGCCCACAAGCCGCCACAGCGCAAAAAGGCATCCTCCAAATGGATGATGACACAATGACGCTACCCGGCCGAAGCCCGCGAGGGGCGAGGCCGTGGCAGAACCACTTCGCGGCGCGAGCGCCGCGTGCGCGGCACTCCAGACTTTTGGCAGGCATCTCACGTCCCCCCAGCAATTCACATTAATGAGTCTATCGACCCGTCCTGTGGTTCGACGTGATCATCTTCACACTTTGGGTATTTTGGGCCTGAAGCGGCAAAAAAGGCCTCATTCGGCACCCATACGATGACGCTTAAAACCGGCACGCCTTCCGGTAGCGCGCCGCGGACCCCGACACGTCGGCGAGGGCCGCCAATCCGGTGGGCGCCAGGGCTGTCGATCCGACAAAATGCTCAGATTCGGGAGTAAGGCAGGCGTTCGACGCCGATGGCCTTGTCGATTATGGTGCGGCCGTTTTCAACCGACAGGTGAGAAAAACAACAAATGATGTACCTGGAAACGCCGCCGAGATTGATTGAGACCCGGGTCTTTTCGGCGATGCCCGACCATTTCCGGCGCAAGGGGGTTGCGACCGAATGGGCCGACGCCAACCGGCCGGGAAATCCCACCGATTGCTTCATCGAAGGCCCGTCATTCGACGCCGAAGGCAATCTCTACATCGTCGACATTCCCTTCGGCCGTATCTTCCGGATCGCATCCGATGGCCAATGGTCGCTTGCGGCCGAATATGACGGTTGGCCGAACGGGCTGAAGATCGGCGCCGACGGGCGCATTCTCGTCGCCGACTACAGGCATGGCATCATGGAGCTCGACGCCAGGGCCGGCAAAATGCTGCCGGTGCTGACTTCGCGCAATTCGGAGTCGTTCCGCGGCTGCAACGACCTGCATCTGGCTTCGAACGGCGACATCTATTTCACCGACCAGGGGCAGACCGGCCTGCATGATCCATCGGGCCGCGTCTATCGGCTCACCAAAAGCGGCCGGCTCGATTGCCTGATCGACACCGGCATCAGCCCCAACGGCCTTGTGCTCGATCCCAGGGAAGCCGTGCTGTTCGTCGCCATGACGCGCGACAACGCGGTTTGGCGCCTGCCGTTCATGAAGGATGGCAGCGTCTCCAAGGTCGGACGCTTCTGCTCGCTGTTCGGGCCGAGCGGACCCGATGGCATGACCATGGACCAGGCGGGACGGCTGTTCGTCGCGCACGCCTCGCTTGGCCATGTCTTCGTGTTCGCGCCGAACGGCGAATGCATCGCGCGGATCAAATCCTGCGCAGGGGCGACCTGCACCAACGTCGCGATCGGTGGCGCCAAGCGGGATCGGCTCTATATCACGGAGTCGACCAGCGGCAGCGTGCTTGTCGCCGACATCAGTGGACTCAGCTAGTCATTGCGAGGAGCGGAGCTACGGCGGACACGTCGCTTCGCTCGCAATGACGGCGTTTGGCTTTGCGAGGTGATTGTGAAGGAAAAGCATTTCGGCAAGGGCGGCCCGCAGGTCTCCGTGATCGGGCAGGGCACCTGGTATCTCGACCGCGGCGATCGCAAGGCCGCGGTCGCCGCCTTGCACCGCGGCATCGAGCTCGGCATGACCCATATCGATACTGCCGAGATGTATGGCGACGCCGAGCCGGTGATCGCAGAGGCGATATCAGGCCAGCGCGACGAGTTGTTTCTCGTCTCGAAAGTGCTGCCGAGCAACGCCTCGCGCCGCGGCACCATCACGGCCTGCGAGCGTTCGCTGAAACGGCTGAAAACCGACCGGCTCGATTGCTATCTGCTCCACTGGCGCGGCTCCTATCCGCTCTCCGAGACGGTTGCTGCCTTCGAGGAGCTCAAGAGCGCCGGGAAAATCCGCTCCTGGGGCGTCAGCAATTTCGACGCCGACGATCTCGACGAGATTCTGGAAGTCTCCGGCGAAGGCAAGATCGCCTGCAACCAGGTGCTCTATCATTTGAAGGAACGCGCGATCGAGCACGCGGTGATCCCATGGTGCGCCAAACATGGCGTCGCCGTGGTGGCGTACTCGCCGTTCGGCCACAACGATTTCCCGATGCCGGCAAGCCCGGGCGGCAAACTGCTGAAGAAGATCGCAGAGGCGCACGAGGCGACACCGCGCCAGGTCGCGCTCGCGTTCCTTGTCCGTGAAACTACGGTGTTCACGATTCCAAAGGCCGGCAGCGCCGAGCATGCCGCGGAAAATGCGGCGGCCGGCACATTGACGCTCAGCGACAGCGAGATCGCGGCATTGGATGCGGCGTTTCCGCGCGGCACAAGGCCGCGCAGCCTGCCGATGCTATGAGCCGCTCACACGCTTCTTAACAAAATGTTGCAAGCGAGCACATTTAAGCGCCCTCAGTGCATATCGGCATCCCGCTATCAGGTGTTGTGGCAGCGGCGCGTTTGGCCTTTTTTAAAGGCTCGCTCGATTCGAAGATTTCTGCCTGAGTTTTGCCGTGACCCCGCCACCCGCCGCAGCCGCAAGGCTCGACAGTGCACCATTGCCGTTGCCTCAGAAGAAGCCCGCCGTCGTTGCCAAGCTTGACCGCGCGCCAGCGCCGGAGCCGAAGCCGGTCGAGCGCAGCGCGCCGGCGCGCGCCGATCAGCCATTCAAGGGCATCGCGCTGATCCTGCTGTCGACGATTTTCCTCGGCACCTCCGATACGACCTCGAAATATCTTTCGGCGACCTTGCCCTCGGTCGAGATCACCTGGATCCGCTTCCTGGTGTTCGCGATCATCATGGTGCCGGCGATGGTGCCGGGCACGGCGATCTATTCGCTGCGGACCACGAGCGTGCGGTTGCAGCTGTTCCGCGGCGTCGCGTTGCTCGGCTCCTCGCTGTTCTTCATCACGGGCTTGCGCTACCTGCCGATCGCGGAAGCGTCCGCGACCGGATTCGTCTCCCCGCTGTTCGTCACCGCGCTGTCGATCATCTTCCTTGCCGAGAATGTCGGTGTGCGGCGCTGGATCGCAACCGCGACCGGCCTGTTCGGTGTGCTGATCATCCTGCGGCCTGGCACGTCGGCGTTTCATATGGCGGCGTTCTTGCCGATCGTCTCGGCGTTCTGCTGGGCCGCTACGCTGATCATGACGCGCATGATGAGCGGCAGGGAGCATTCCTCCACCATCATGACCTATTCGTCGATCGCAGGCGTTGCGATCCTCTCGGTGCTGGTGCCGTTCGCCTGGGTCGCGCCGACCTGGCACGACATCATGTTCGGCATCCTGGTCGGCGTCGCCTCGACGGCCGGGCAGTGGATCGTCGTGCTCGCATTCCGTTACGCCGATGCTTCCGTGCTGGCGCCGTTCTCCTACACGCAACTGCTGTGGGTCAGCATTCTCGGCTTCCTGGTCTTTGGCGAGGTGCCGGATACCTGGACGATCGTCGGCGCCGGTTTCATCGTCGCCAGCGGCCTCTACACGGCCCATCGCGAGCGGGTGCGGCGCTCGCAGCTTCTTGACCTTGCGGGCGAGCCTTCGCCGAACGCATAGGCGGCGCATATCCGTTTCCGCAGAATCCAGTCGCTACAGGGCGCGGCACTGCGGTAGGCTCGATCCATGCCCTTTGATGACGCTGCGCGCCCGCCGGTTCTCGCCCATCAGCGCTTCGTCGCCGACTGCGCTTCGTTCGCAGGCCTGGATTTGCAACAGCGCTTTCAACGCATTCATGACACCAATCTGTGGGGCGCGCAGGCCTCCGTTTCCGGGCTCGGCTCGGAGTTTGATGCGACCGCCGCGCTGCGGGCGGAATTGCCGGCGTTGCTGCGGCGGCTTGGCGCCAGCTCGTTGCTGGATGCGCCGTGCGGCGATGCCACCTGGATTCTCCGCGCCGGTCTCGGCGTGCGCATCATCGGCGTCGATATCGTGCCCGAGCTGATCGGCGCGTTGCGCGAGCGAGTTGCGCGGGGCGACATCGACGGCGACTATCGTCTCGCCGACATCACGCAGGATGTGCTGCCGCGTTGCGACGCTGTCCTGTGCCGCGACTGCCTGGTGCATCTCTCCTTTGCCAATATCGAGCGCGCGGTGCAAAATTTCCGCCGCTCCGGCGCGGCCTGGTTGATCACCACAACCTTTCCGGACTGGCAGCAGAATCTCGATTGCGAGGATGGCGACTGGCGCGCGCTGAATTTCGAGAGGGCGCCGTTTGCATGGAGCGCGCCGGTCGAGCTGATCAACGAGAACTGCCTGGAAGCGGGCGGCGGCTGGCGCGACAAGAGCCTTGGCGTGTGGCGGCTCTGATTGGCGTTGTGCCGCCTCGTTTGCATTTGCACCTGCGCCACCTATAGTTCGCTCCATCGGGGGCTTTTGGGTTCGGCGGCGCATGCGGGTTTCCATCATCACCGGAGGCGGATCCGGCATCGGTGCTGCGGTCGCGCGGCGTCTCGCAAGCCACGATCAATGCCTGATGCTGCATGGGCAGGGCGCTGACGCAGCCGGGATCGAGCGGTTGAAGTCGGTGGCGGTGGAATGCGAGCGCGCAGGAGCCAGAGTCGAATTTCGCAACGGTGACCTGACCCGCGCCGGGACGGCGTCCGAATTGGTCAGCGCCACGCGCACCGCGTTCGGTCCCATCGATGCGATCGTGCATGCCGCGGGCTTTGCCGACCGCCGCGGCTTCGCAAGCCTGCCGCGCGAAGGGTTGGAGCGGGCGTTTGCGGTGATGGCAGTAGCGTTCCACGAACTCAGCGTGGCTGCGATGGCCGATCTGACGCGTGGCGCGCAGGGGCGCGTGGTCGCCATCTCCAGTTTTGGCGCGCATCGCTTCGTGCCGGACGGCATCTATCCCGCGTCCGCGTCGGCCAAGGCGGCGCTGGAGGTCCTGGTAAAGTCGCTCGCGATCGAGCTCGCGCCATCGGGCGCGACCGCCAACATCGTGATGCCCGGCTATACACGCAAGGATCCCGGCCTGCTCGGCGCGCTCGATGCAAAGGCGTGGGAGGCGGTGGCGAAAGCAAATCCACAGGGACGGTTGGCTGAGGCGGACGAAGTCGCCGCGGCGGTGGCATTCTTGCTGTCGAAGGAAGCAGGCCACATCACCGGCGCGCTGTTGCCGGTCGATGGCGGGCTGACGCTGAATGTGAGGAGCGGACGATGTCTGAAAACAAGAACAACAAAGACGTCGTCGTGCTCGGCGCCGGCATTGTCGGCGTCTCGGCCGCCTATGCGTCGCGGCAGCGCGGCCTGTCGGTGGCGCTGGTCGACCGCCGCGAGCCCGGCAGCGAGACGTCGTATGGCAATGCCGGCATCCTCTCGAGCGGATCGATCTTCCCGCTCAACCAGCCTTCGCTGTTCGGCAATCTGCCGAAATATCTCTCCAACCGGCATCCCGCGCTGCGCTGGGATATCGGCTGGGCGCTGAAAAACCCTGGCTGGATCGCGCGCTTTCTGGCGAGCGGCCGCGCGTCGCAGACGCGCCCACGCGCGCTGGCGCTGCATGGCCTGATCAAGTCGTCCTTGAGGCTGCATCGCCAATGGATCGTCGACGCGGGGGCGGGTAACCGCATCCGCGAGACCGGCTGGCTCAAGGCGTGGCGCAGCGACAACCTTGCCGCCGCGAAGGCCGATCAGGCGGCGCTGACCGAATTTGGCATCAAGAGCGAACTGCTCGACCGCCAGGGCATTTCCGCGCTGGAGCCGAGCATTCTTCCCGTCTACAGTGTCGGCCTCCTGCATTCCGAGACCGCCTCGGTGGATTCCCCCGGCAATGTCGTGAAGGCCTATGCGCGGATGTTCGCCGACGCCGGCGGCGATGTCCGCCAGGCGGAGATCAGATCGATCGTGCCCGACGGCGGCGGCTGGCGCGTGATGCTGTCTGACGGCGAGCTTCGCGGGCGCCATGTCGTGGTGGCGCTCGGCCCATGGTCGCCGGATTTATTGCGGCCGCTCGGCTACTCCGCGCCGCTCGCGACCGAGCGCGGCTATCACCGCGAGTTCAAGCCGAACGCTGCGCGGCAATTGCGGCGTCCGATCCATGATGCCGAAAACGCCTTCCTGATGACGCCGATGGAGCAGGGCATCCGCGTCACCTCCGGCGTCGAGCTCACCGCACGCGATGCGCCCTCGAATTATGCGCAGCTCGACGCGGTGGTGCCGCTGGCGCGCAGCGTGGTCGAATTCGGCGAGCCCGTCGGCGAAGTATGGCGCGGCGCGCGGCCGACCTTGCCGGACAGCCTGCCGATGATCGGCCCGGCGCCGCGGCATCAGGGCCTCTGGCTCGCCTTCGGCAACCAGCATATCGGGTTCACCACGGGACCCGCGACAGGTGACGCGATCGCGGCAATGATTGCGGGCGCCGCGCCATCGTTCGATACATCCGCATTCTCGCCGAAGCGATATCTTTAGCTAACCGGGGGGCCGGGCATGCATTACGTCTGGGACTTCGGCATCCTCTCCAAATACAGCCATCTGTTCTGGCTCGGTCTCGGCTTCACGCTGCTCTATACGATCGGCACCATCTTTCTCGGGACCTTGATCGGCCCATCGTCGGCGTGCTCAGGCTCGGGCGCATTCCCGTGATCGACTGGCTGCTGGTTGCCTATATCGAGCTGTTCCGCTGCACGCCTCTGCTCGTGCAGATCATCTGGTTCTATTATGCCTTTCCGGTCCTGCTCGGCGTCAACATCCCCGCGCATGTCGCGGCCGTCAGCGTGCTCTCGCTGTATGGCGGGGCGTTCTATGCGGAGATCGTGCGCGGCAGCATCGAGAGCGTGCCGCGTGGCCAGTGGGACGCGGCGCGGGCGCTCGGCCTCGGCTACTGGCGCATGCTGCGGTTCGTCATCATTCCGCAGGCGCTGAAGCCGATCATGGCGCCTTATGTCAACCAGTCGGTGACGCAGCTCAAGAACACCTCGCTGGTTTCGGTCATCGCCGTGCCCGACCTTGTCTATAATGCGACGCTGATCAATGCCGACACCTATCGCCCGCTGGAAGTCTACACGGTCGTTGCCCTGATGTACTTCGCGATCCTGTTTCCAGCGACGCTGGTCGGCCGCCGGTTGGAGCGGGGCATGACCTACGACAAGGCGTGAGGTGACAATTCGTAGGGTGGGCAAAGGCGCGCCAGCGCCGTGCCCACCATCAGACGCACGTCACTCGTCGGTGGGCACGCTTCCGCCTTCGCTCGTCGAGCGACCGCGGACGTAATCGCTTTGCCCACCCTACGAGGTGCTCGTCGTAAGAACGGGGAGAGGGAGAGGAGCTTTCAATGATGGGAGTGATGCCGCCGGTGACGGACAACGGGCGGTCCGGCAGGCCGCCCGCCATGATAGTAGGGGTTGACCACGCAGGAAGCCGCGCGGCCTGACGCCGAGGCCTGGCACTGACCCATCGTCTGGTAGGCGCACTCGAAATAATAGTCGACCATGCTGCCCTGGTAGACCTGGAGACAGACCGGATAATTTGGATCGTAAGTCTGGGCCCGCGCTGGCGTCGCGGCATAGGCCGCGCCGAGCGCCACAATCGCCAAAGCCAGAACGCGCATCAGAACCTCCCGGGCAGCACAAAACACAAATGCAACGGTAGACGTTGCTTTCAGTGCACGTGGAATACACCGCCCTCCGACTCACTGGAAATCAAATATTCAATTCCACCGGCACGTCCTCCGGCTTTACGCCCGACAGTGACAGTCCCTTGACGAACCACTCGCGCATCTGGCCGATGCCGCGGTTGTAATCGACCCAGACCGAGAGGAAGTCGCGCCAGCGCTTGTCGGCCTCGCGCCGCACCGCCATGCTGCTGGCGACCGTGACCTGCGGCGATTGCAGGATCTTGTAGGTGCCGAGGTTGGGGTTCTTGGCGATCGCGGTCAGTCCCAGCACCAGCGCGTTGACGACGCAATCGACGCGGCCCGACGCCATCTGCAGCATCACGTCGTCTCGCGTCTTCAGAGAGGTGATGGTGGCGTTGGGGGCAAAGCGCCGCGCCACCGCCTCATTGGCGGAGCCGACGTCGACGGCGATCCTCACCTCCGGCTTGTTGATGTCGGCCCAGGTCTTGGCCTCCATGCCCTTCTTCAGCATGGCGCCGAACGGATGCGGGAACACGAGGTTGGTGAAATCGACCACCAGCGCCCGCTGCGGCGTTGGATTGAGCGCAAAGCCGACGTCGATCTTGTTGGCCTGCAGATCGAGGATCGAATTGCCGTAGGTGGACTCGGTGTAGTCGAGCTTGACGTCGAGCAGCTTGGCGATGTCGTTCGCCATCTCGATCGAAAAGCCGGACCAGGTGCCGGTCGCGAGATCCTTGTTGAAATAGGGCAGTTCGCCCGGCAGCACGGCGATGCGCATCACCTTGTCAGCGCGGATGCGATCGAGCGTGTTGTCAGCCGAGCTTTGCGCGGCTGCCGGCGTCGCGAGCGCCGATGTCAGCATCGCACCGCTGCCGATCGCCAGCGCATAGCGCAGCGCCTCGCGGCGATCTTCAGAGATTTTCGCTTCGTCGGATTGGGTCACGCGCGCCTCCTGCACTGGTTCAGCGCAGAGAGCGTAGCGTCGACGCCCGGACGCGGCAATAGCTCGGGGCTATCACACCGGCAGCGCGATCGAGTATTTCACCTGGCTCAGCGCGAAACTCGACTCGATCGACGCGATCCCGTCGAGCCGTGTCAGCTTGGTCTTCAGGAATGCTTCATACGAGGATAGATCGGCCGCTACCACGCGCAGGAGATAGTCGCGGTTGCCAGTCATCAGGTAGCACTCCAGCACTTCCTCCCATTTCGAGATGGCGCGCTCGAAGCGGCTCAAGTCTTCCTCCTTCTGCCGGGCGAGCTTGATGGAGATGAAGACCGAGACATGCAGCCCCAGCGATTTCTGGTCGACGGTCGCAAGATAGCGGGTGATGACGCCGCGCTCCTCCAGCAGCTTGACGCGGCGGTGGCAGGGCGAGACCGACAGCCCGACCTTGTCGGCCAATTCCTGCATGGTGATGCGGCCGTCCGATTGCAAATGGCCGAGGATTTTGCGGTCGATGGCATCGAGGTCGGGCATTGGGATAAAATCCACATAATTGATAATTTGGTGGGAATATATCCCAATACCGGCGGGTATGGCGCGAAAAATTGAGATATTTCGAGGCCGCAGCAGGACTAGAATTTAGAGACTCACGTCACTTCCGCGAGGCCCGCCATGGCGATCGAACCTGCACCTCTTGAAATGCTGACGGCGCTGTCGCGCAAGGTGCTGTGGCTGTCGTCCTGGACCATCCATCACGCCAATCACATCCGCCCCAACACCGACGGCTTGAAGGTCGGCGGCCATCAGGCCTCCTCGGCCTCGCTCGCGACCATTATGTCGGCACTTTATTTCAGCGTGCTGCGTCCGGAGGATCGCGTCGCGGTGAAACCGCATGCAAGCCCGGTGTTTCACGCGATCCAGTACCTGTTCGGCCACCAGACTCGCGAGAAGCTGGAGAATTTCCGCGGCTACAAGGGCGCACAATCCTATCCCTCGCGCACCAAGGATGCCGATGATGTCGACTTCTCGACTGGCTCGGTTGGCCTTGGCGTGGCGCAGACGTTGTTCGCCTCGCTGGTGCAGGACTACGTCAAGGCCCATGGCTGGATGAAGGACCGCCGCGAGGGCCGCATGATCGCGCTCGTCGGCGATGCCGAGATGGACGAGGGCAACATCTTCGAGGCGCTCGCGGAAGGCTGGAAGCACGGCCTGCGCAACACCTGGTGGGTGGTCGATTACAACAGGCAGTCGCTCGATGCCGTCGTGCGCGAGGGACTCTGGGAAAAATTCGAGACCATGTTCCGCAATTTCGGCTGGGACGTCAGAATCGTCAAATACGGCAAGCTGATGCTGCAGGCGTTTGCCGAACCCGGTGGCGAGGCGCTGCGGCGCTGGATCGACAATTGCCCGAACGCGCTCTATGCCGCGCTCTGCTTCCAGGGCGGCGCGGCCTTCCGCAAGCATCTTCAGGACGAGATCGGCGACCAGGGCGAGGTCACCGCGCTGATCGATCGTCGCAGCGACGACGAGCTGCTGGCGCTCATGTCGAACCTCGGCGGCCACGACATGGAGAGCATGCTCGAGGCGTTCGAGTCCATCGATCACGA
>Ga0134128_10010528_pt1 | contig 11080 bp, 10 predicted proteins | sample KB31754_FD_96462 | JGI IMG/M metagenome (GOLD analysis project Ga0134128, IMG submission 96462) | Terrestrial soil microbial communities with excess Nitrogen fertilizer from Kellogg Biological Station, Michigan, USA - KB3-175-4 | ecosystem: Environmental > Terrestrial > Soil > Unclassified ...
CGCAAAGACACGCTCGGCACGCGCACTTACGTGCATACGCTCGCGGCGCAGGCGCTCGGCATTGACGTGGACCAATGCGATCAGGAATCGATAGATGCTGCTGCAGCTTACGTCGTGGAACACGAACAAGAGCTGCCGTCGCACTTTATCTCGGCGATGAACATAAGCGCTGAGCAGCACGTTCATGTGCTCGCGGCTGCTCAGCGCAACGTCGATAACAGTGTGTCGAAGACGTGCAATGGCGCGGTGAACGACACGGTGGAGTCAGTCGACGCGCTTTATCGTCTCGGTCGCCAGCTTGGTTGCAAGGCGGTGAGTTACTATCGTGATGGTTCGCGTGATAATCAGGTGTTGACGTCGATGAAGGCTGAAGAGCCGAAAGGTGAAGTCGCGTGTAATCCGGAAGCAGTGGTCGAGCCGTTGGAAGAAGTGAGTGCGGCGGAAGCGACTGCGGCTGACGATGCGCATGCGCGTCAGGAAGCCATCGAGCGCGAGCATTCGGAAACGATCAAAGTGCCGACAGTGACTGCGATTCGAATCGAGCGTCCACGCGAGCTTCGTGGTGCGACGTGGCAGATTCCGTTCGACGGCCAAAACCTCTATGTCACGGTCAATCACGACGGCAAGATGATTCAGGAAGTCTTCGCTACTGGTCCAATCAGTGGCGGCGTGGGACTGTTGGCGTCGAAGATGCTACGTGGAGGATTTGACGCTGCGGAAGTCGCGTACAGTTTGAATAAAGTTACCGGCACTCACGCTGTGTGGTTCAACGAGCGCCTGCTTACTTCACCAGAGCAGGCGGTTGCAGAATGCATCATGATCACAGTGCGCCGCGTCCAGGATCTACCCGACTCGGCCCGCGCCGTCGCCACCAAACAACACCACCCCCAACAGAAGCCCGTCACCGGCGCCATCATGTCCAACATGATCGGCATCTGCCCCGAATGCCACGGCCAACTCGAACACGCCAGCGGCTGTGATTTTTGTAGAGATTGTGGGTATAGCAAATGTAAGTGACGAGTTTAATTACCTGACAAGTCAGGATGAAAATTTTTTAGTTGCCGTCGTGAGTTTTTGCGGCGGCTTTTACATTCAGTATTTATTGTATGGTACCAAAAGGATTCCGAGTGTCCATACAGTAGCGTAATAACCCATCTCAAGGGGAGTGCAAGATGAAATCTCGGTTGAAACAATTGGGATATGTGCTTCGTGAAGTCTCTGCAATTTCGCTTTGGGTTTTCATTGTAATAAAACTCTTTATCTACGATGTTGATCTCTTACTTATTAGTAGAGTTGAGTCGCTTCAACGGGTTTATCCCTATAAATTCTTCTTCCTCATCGCTGGGTTAGCGGCTGGTTGGTTGATATTAGGTAGTAAATACGCGCGCACGATCTTTTTATATATCGGAGCGTATCCGTTCGTTGTAGTGTTCTGGCGCGTCCCTAAGTTGTTATTCAAGAACTGGGCGACCTTGTTGCTTTTTGCTCCTGCGATCGAAACTCTTATATCAAAGTTTAAGTGGCGCTTCATCATGGCGAGTTTTGCAATGTTGGCCGCTCTCGGCATTTCACTATTTACGAGGCCAGTGCCGTTACTATCGTGCATGATAGTGCTAGGAATTTACCTATCGCTGCACTATGTGTTTAGAATACGCGTTGTGTATAACCCCAAGAGCCTATTTGCGAATATGGCACCTATTATGGGCCAACTGTGGCAGCATAGCATTGACACTTTCAAAGCATCGGATCAAAATTCTGCGAAGGCTGATACAGCAGAATCCCGTAGCAAACAAATTCAGAATCTCAAAAACTTGTATCTCAATAATCTTGTCTGGAGTTATCTTGCAACAAGGTTACGCCTCGCAGTGTCAAGTCGGCGAACCGATTTGTATTTTATCATTGCTCTTATTTATACATCGGCGCTCACCGTTGTAATCTTCGGCTTTGAATATTGGGCGTTATATCGATTAAGGCCATCGAGTTTCAGTTCTACGTTCGCTATCGCGCCTTGGGAATTCTTCCTGTTTAGCTTTAACGCGATTTTGCACACACAGTTCGCAACGCTCACTGCAACAAGTGGTGCTGCATTGTTCCTGGCAAATCTCGAGCTTGGAGCAGGATTGATTATTGGGCTTTTCTTCGTTTTCGTGTTGCTTACGAGTCAACGTGAGCGATATAGACATGACCTTAGTATGATCGTTGACCAACTATCCCGAAGTGCACGAGAGATCGAGACTTTTTTGGACAGGGAGTTAGGCTTAAAATTAATAGAGGTTGAAGTCAAGATCATCGAAGAGGATCCAACTTTTTCCTCGACTCTGAAATCCTTTAACAGAACACCGCCTGAAGCGATACTTCAGAGGTAGCAAGTGACGAAACGCGTTGTTAGAATACTCAGGCGAAACTAAAATGAAGCGCGAACCAATTAGTGATAATGGTACTGACCGATTCATGAGTTTTCCGGCTGGACAGAAGAGCTACGACGAGATCGTCGACCTTTTTGCTCGTGGCGCCTCATCCGCCGAAGTTCTGGCTTTCCGTCCGTCCCACGAAACACAGGAGCGCGTGCGTGAGTTACTCGAACGTAACGCCGCTGCTGAATTGACTGAGGACGAGGCGGCGGAGTTGGCGCGTTTTGGTCAGCTCGAACATCTCATGCAACTCGTGAAAGCTCGTGCTCAGGAGTACTTGAAAACTAAAACATGACCCAAGCCCGTATCTCCGCAGCCTTACGGCGAGAGGTGCGGGAACGAGCGAGAGAACGTTGCGAGTATTGTTTACTGGCTGAATCACAAGCCTTCTTTCCTCACGAACCTGATCACCTCATCTCACGAAATCACGGTGGCGAGACAGTCTCTGCCAACCTTGCCTTGGCCTGCTTCAACTGCAATCGCTTCAAGGGCCCAAACATCGCGTCGCTTGATCCTGTCACGGGTGAGTTGGTGCTCTTGTTCAATCCACGCACTCAGAAGTGGTCTGAGCACTTTAAGCTCAAGGGCAGCAGAATCATTCCCCTCACACCAGTAGGCCGAGCGACTGAGAAAATGCTGCGATTAAATCTTCCTTTCCGCATCGAGGCGCGTGAAAGATGGACCGCGCTGGGTCTATACCCCTAAATTCGTAGCCCGCGCACGAAAATTCCAAAGTTGACGCCTCATATACATCTCAATAATATATCGCTATGCCATATAAGCTTTCGCAGATGCTGGACCGGGAGTTGAAGAAGGGGAGTGCGGAGTTGTTGATTCTGTCGCTCGTCGAGGATCAGCCCCGGCATGGGTACGACATCGGGAATTTGATTGAGCAGAGGTCTAAGGGACGGTTGCGTTTTAACGTGGCGTCGCTTTATCCGCTGCTTTATAGACTCGAAAAGCGTGGTTGGATTCAGGGGCGTTGGGTTGAGAAGGCGGGTCAGCGACGGCGACGTTATTACCGCTTGACTGCCGAAGGCAAGAAAGTGCTGGCTGCGCAGCGTCACAGTTGGCGAGAGTTTGTCGAGGCAATCAACCGCATCACGGGAATTGAACATGCCTGATTGGGGAAACGAAGTTCGAAGGCGATTGGCGCGCGTCCATCTCGAACCGGCTCATGAGGCGGAAGTAGTCGAGGAGTTGGCCCAGCACCTCGAAGACGTGTACCAACGATCACTCAAAAGTGGTGCGACTGAAGCCGAAGCCAAAAACGCAGCGCTTCAGGAACTCGCCACCGACGATTTACTGCAAAAAGAAATGCGACGATCTCAAACATCATTCAAAGAATCACCCGTGGCTGGTGGTTCAACGAACTCAAACTTCGTAGCCGATCTGATGCACGACCTGCGTTATGCCGCGCGCCTGCAACGCAAAAATCCCGGCTTCACGATCGTTGCCGTCATCGCTCTCGCGTTGGGGATCGGCGCAAACACCGCGATCTTCAGCGTTGTGAACACTGTCCTGCTGCGCCCATTGCCTTACAAAGATCCCGAGCGGCTCGTGATGGTCTGGGAAGACGCGACCCGGCACGGGTACCCGCGCGACACGCCAGCCGCTGCAAACTTCGTCGACTGGCGCGATCAAAACCAGGTCTTCGAAGGCATGGCTGCAATCGCTGATACGAGTTTCAACCTCACTGGCTCCGGTGAGCCCGAACGCCTCGAGGGCCGGCGTGTCTCGGCGAGCTTGTTTCCACTCCTCGGAGTCGAGCCGCAGCTCGGCCGTGTGTTCACGGCGGCAGAAGATCAGCCGGGCGCACAACGTGTGGTCCTGTTGAGTTACGCATTGTGGCAACGACGATTCGGTGGTGATCCCGGCATCGTCGGAAAAGCTTTGACGCTCAACGGCGAAAGTCATGTTGTCGTTGGCGTGATGCCGGCGCGGTTTCAGTTTCCTTCGAGTGATGACCAGGCGTGGGTGCCCATGGCGTTCACTCAGCAGGAAGCAGGAAACCGCAACCGGCACTATCTACAAGTCCTCGCGCGACTCAAATCCGGTGTCTCACTGGCCCAGGCGCAAAGCGACATGAGCACGATCGCAGCGCGTTTACAACAGCAATACCCGCAATCAAACGCGGAGCTCGGCGCCGCCGTCCAGCCACTACACGAACATCTCGTTGGCGACATCAAACCCGCGTTGCTGGTCTTGCTGGGCGCAGTCGGACTCGTGCTGCTGATCGCATGCGCGAACGTTGCGAACCTGCTACTCGCGCGCGCCGCGGTGCGACAAAAAGAGATCGCAGTGCGTGTAGCACTCGGCGCGAGACGCTGGCGATTGATACGACAGTTCCTGACCGAGAGTGTGTTGCTGTCGAGTTTGGGTGGCCTTGTCGGTCTCGCGGTCGCTTACGGCGGGCTGGTCCTGTTGAAGGCTTTCATTCCCGAGGAAATCTCGCAAGCGCGCGACATCTCGATTGACTTGAAGGTCCTAGGCTTTACGTTTCTGGTGTCAGTTGCGACCGGTTTGATCTTTGGCCTTGCGCCCGCGATGCAGGCTGCGCGTTTCAATCAGGCTGAGACTTTGAAAGAGGGTGGCCGCGATGCTGCAACTGGCGGCGGCGGCAAACGACTACGGGGATTACTCGTGATGGCAGAAGTCGCGATCTCGCTCGTGCTGCTAATCGGAGCGGGGCTGCTGATCAATAGTTTCCTACGTTTGCGAAATGTCGATCCAGGCTTTCGTGCAGACAATCTTTTGACGATGAAGATCGTGCTGCCGGAGCCGAAGTATGAAGAGATGGAGCGCCGCTCCGCGTTCTATACGGACTTAATCAACCGCGTTCAATCGCTGGCTGGTGTTAGATCCGCAGCAGTTACTTCAAACCTGCCGCTGTATCGACAGGGAAATTCGATCTCGATCGGCATCGAAGGCAGACCCGCCCCGCCGCCGGGACAGGAGTTGATTGTAGTAACAAGAATGATCAGCCCTGGTTACTTCGACACGATGAGCATTCCGCTCTTGCGAGGACGACAACTCACCGAGCAAGACACTGAGACAACTCCGAATGTCGTTGTAATCAGCGAGACGATGGCGCGTCGCTTCTGGCCCGGTGAAGATGCTGTCGGCAAACGCATCGCCATCGGCAGGATCAGGACGCCTGAAGATTGGGTTCAGGTTATTGGCGTGGTGAAAGACGTGCGGCAGTTTGAACTCAACGCTGAGCCGAAGCCGCAGATGTATCTGACTTACCGTCAGGTGGGTTTTTTTGATTCGCGCGATCTGGTGGTGAAGACGGATGTCGATCCGGCGAGTATGGCCGCGACTGTGCGAAAGGCTGTGTGGGAAATCGACAAGGACCAGCCAGTCTCAAACATTCAGACGATGGAAGAGATCCTTGCCGACTCAATTGCGCGCCAACGGTTTAGCATGTTGTTGCTCGCGATCTTCGCTGCTGTGGCACTGGTGTTGGCGGGTGTTGGGATTTACGGTGTAATGAGTTATTCAGTGGCCCAACGCACACACGAGATCGGAATTCGTATGGCGCTCGGGGCCCAGACCGGCGCTGTGCTCAAACTCGCGGTCGGATACGGGATGAAGCTTGTGCTCGCCGGGCTTGTGATTGGTTTGATTGCAGCGTTTGCGTTGACGCGTGTGATGTCGACGTTGCTCTTTGGAGTTACTGCGACTGATCCGGCGACGTTCACGTTGATATCCGTATTACTCATCGTTGTTGCTGCGCTAGCGAGCTACATACCCGCCCGCCGCGCCACAAGAGTGAACCCGATCATCGCGCTCCGATACGAATAGTTTTAGCCACAAAAGGCACAAAAAGCACAAAAATGTATTCACTTCTGTTTTGTGCTTTTTGTGCCTTTTGTGGCTATTCTCGGTCCAACTCGAGCAGTGTGTGAAGCAACACATTCGCGCCGTTGGCGATGTCTTCGGGGTGAGAGAATTCACGGGGCGAGTGGCTGATGCCGCCAACGCTCGGGATAAAGATCATGCCGACTGGACCAAGTCGGGCCATGTCTTGCGCATCGTGTCCGGCACCCGAAGGCATCAGTTTGGTTGTTAGTTTTAGATCGCGTGCGGCTTCCGTGATTAACGAACGGATCTTCGGATCTGTTGGAGCAGGAATGTTGACGTTGATCTCTTTGAAGTCGAACTTAGTCTTACTTTCGGAAGCGATCTTTTGAGCTTCGGCCTGGATCTTTTCGAACAGCATATTGATCTTCGCTGCGTCGAGATCGCGCAGCTCGAGACTCATAACTACCTTGCCGGGTATCACGTTTGGCGCGCCCGGCAGCGCATTGATTCTGCCGACGGTGCCCACTTGCCGCCCCGGAACACTCCGCACTACCCGATTCACAGCTTCGATAAACTTCGCTCCAGCCAGCAGCGCATCCTGACGATTGTTCATCGCCGTCGTGCCGGCGTGATTTGCAAATCCTTCGATCGTGACGTCCCACCAGTTAATACCAACGATGCCTTCAACCACACCGATATTTATCTTCTCGCTATCGAGAATTCCGCCCTGCTCGATGTGCAACTCGAGATACGCTGCAATTTCACCCTTGCGACGTCGAACGTCAGCAAGCTTCGCGGGATCTCCGCCAATGAACTTGATGCCATCGCGGATCGTCTTCCCGCTGCGACTCACAAGCTCGAGCTCTTTCTCAGTCAACTCACCGTCCATCGCGCGACTGCCGATCAGTCCACCTTCCTCGTTCTGAAAGATCACGACTTCAAGCGGATGACGCGTCGTCACATTGTTTTCAGTCAGCGTTTGTGCGACTTCGATCGCGCCCATCGAGCCGACGACGCCATCGTAATTACCGCCTTCAGGAACGCTATCGACATGCGATCCGATCAGCAAAGGCGCAAGGCCGGTAACGCTGCCGGCACGACGCCCGATCAGATTGCCGGCCGCATCGATCGTGACGTCGAGCTTGGCAGCGCGCATGAGACCGAGCACGTATTCGCGCCCTTGTTTGTCGGCATCACTGTAGGCGACGCGGCTCACGCCGCCCTGCGGGTTCTTACCAAACTCCGCCAGCGCGAGAATGTGGTCCACGATGCGTTTGCCGTTAACCGCGAGCCCCGGCTGCAATGGAATTCCACGAAGGGGCAGCGCTAGTAGACCACCCATCAGCGCATAGTTGAACTGGCGTCGGTTGATAGGCATGGGAGAGGCAGCCTATCGCATTGTCCCTCGTCCGGGCAACTTTGAGACTGTCGTGACATAGAGGTAGAATCCTCCCGTCCCGGCCATTCCACAGCAGCAATTCACAACGAACAAGGAGACCCTCAAATGAAACGATTGATCTGTTTTGTGGCACTGACGGTGAGCTTGATTACCGCATCACTGTTACTGACCCCGAAAGCCTCAGCCATCACGTACGGTTTCGTTGACACAAACAACACCTTCAGCAATACCGGCGCATTCATCGTCAAATCACCCACGACCGGTCAGATCTTTCCGATCTGCTCGGGCACGATGATCACTGACAACGTTTTTCTCACCGCGAGTCATTGCACCGATTTTTTTACGCGTGACCTCGCCCCGGAAGGGTTCGTTGCGTATGTCAGTCTTGACCAGTCGATCCCGTTCGGTGCACTCACCAGCAACAAGACGCAGTTGTTGTCAGTCGCTCATGTGGTGACAAATCCGAATTACAACCAGAGCCAGAGCGATTCCGGAGATATCGGCGCGTTGATTCTGAATAACAGTGTTCGAGGAGTCACTCCGGCCACGCTTCCGGCTTGCGGGTTACTGGACCAGCTCGCCGCTCAAAACGGACTCAAGACCGCGATGTTTACCAACGCCGGTTATGGATTGCAAAACCGAGTCGTTGGTGGCGGTGTGCCGTTCTTCCAGGACGTGAATCCGATCCCGCGCATGTTCTCGTTCTCCAGTTTCAACTCGCTCAATGGCGGCTATATCCGTCTATCGCAGAACAACTCGACCGGAAACGGCGGCACGTGTTTTGGAGATTCAGGTGGCCCGAACTTCATGACACTGAATGGTAAGCAACTGATCGCCGCGATCACGATCACGGGCGATTCAGTCTGTCGTTCGACCAACGTCGACTACCGGCTCGACACGGTTTCCGCGCAAGGCTTTCTCGCGTACGTGAATGCCGCGTTTGGTACCCACATCGCGGTTTCCTGCTGAAGTTGAGCAACAACTAGTCAGAGGAGCAACTTTGAAAAACTTCAAACCCGTCTGCGTTGTATTGTGTCTGGTCCAATCGCTGTGCTTGTCAGCGATAGCTCAAACCTCGTCCACACGGATCACGCCTGAGCCTCCCGTTGGCAAAGGCGTGGTCGTGTTGAAAGCTGCGCGACTAATCGATGGAACCGGCGGTGCGCCGATAAACAACGCCGTTATAGTCGTCACTGACAACACGATTACGGCTGTTGGAACAGCAGGCAGCGTAGCGGTTCCCGCAAATGCCAGGATGATCGATCTTGGCGACGTCACTCTGATGCCGGGCTTCATCGATGCTCACACGCATTTGATTGGACGCGTGTTGGGCGATCCCGCCGGTGACAATGCGGCAGTCAGAGATTTTGAATCGTTTGCGGCGATTCTGAGTGTGGCGCATGCGCGCGCGACTTTGATGGCGGGCTTTACGAGCGTGCGCAATGTCGGCGCGGAGGGAAAGTTTGACGACATGGCTTTGCGAAAGGCCATCGACGAAGGCTGGACAGTTGGACCACGAATGATGAGCGCAGGTCATGCACTCGGCATGCGCGGCGGCCACTGCGATGAGAATGGTTTTCGTCCGGGACTGTTCGATCCGGGAATCGAAGAGGGCGTCGCTGATGGACCGGATCAGATTCGTGCCGCGGTTCGCTACCAGATCAAGTACGGCGCCGACGTGATCAAGACTTGCGCCACGGGCGGCGTGTTATCGGAAGGCGATGCAGTTGGGGCGACGCAGTACACGTTTGAAGAGTTGAAAGCGATGGTCGACGAGGCGACCAAGCTGGAGCGGAAAGTGGCTGCACATGCGCATGGCACCGAAGGGATCAAGATCGCCGTGCGCGCTGGAGTCTCCTCGATCGAGCACGGCTCTTTTCTCGACGAGGAGGGGGCACGCATGATGAAGCAGCACGGTACGTTTCTCGTGCCGACCTTATCAGCGGCAGAGGCGGTCGAGCGTGCAGCGAAGACAGGCGTGTTGAAAGGACTGCGTGCCGAGAAGGCGTTAGCTGCTGCTGCGGCGGTGCGTCATGCGATCAAGCTCGCGGTCGCAAACAAAGTTCCTATCGCACTCGGCACCGACGCCGGCGTTGTTCCACACGGCACGAACGCGCATGAATTCGTTTTGATGGTCCAGTGGGGCGGCATGACTCCGATGGAAGCAATCGTCGCCGGAACCTCGAGCGGAGCGAAACTGCTAGGCTGGGACAAACACCTCGGCACTCTCGCGGCTGGCAAATGGGCCGACATCGTCGCCGTCTCTGGCGATCCGCTCAAGGACATCGAGAATATGCAGAAGGTTATGTTCGTGATGAAGAACGGCGTGATCTACCGCAGCAAAGACTAAAGCAAGCTCCTACGACAAACTCAGGAATGAAGCAACGTCATCTGCTTCAAACGTTTCAAGCGTTTTGATGTGTTGACGCAGCAGATTGGCAACGTCGGTGGTGGAGCAGTTACCCAAACGTACCCAGACGACCTTGGGTGGCGCGCCGAACACAAAGCAACGCTGGTGCATATCAGCATCCTTAGACACGATGACCAGATCGTGATCTTTCGCGTAATTCCACACCAAAGAATCTTCGGCAGCTCGTAACCCCACATCGCGAACATGGACAGAATTCGGAAATAGATCCGCCAGAAGAACGACGAGTCGAGGTGAGAGATTCTCGTCGAATAGGAGCTTCATGCGGCAGGAACGGTCATGAGCTTACGTTCGCGGTCGGCGGCAAAGGCGATACAAGCTTTCAGGTCTTCTCGCGTAAGGTCGGGGAAGTCGGCCAGGATCTCATCTTCGGTCATGTCTGAAGCGAGATATTCAAGCACCTCGTAAACAGTAATTCGCAAGCCACGCACACACGGTTTGCCACCCCGCTTGTTAGGATCGATCGTGATGTAGTCTTTGTAGTTCATAGAAGCAGATTAAATCATCCTGTATTTCGTGTAAATCCCGTCACTTTATCTCATCCCAGATGAGCGTGTGCCTGGTCTCTTTTAGCAGTAACGATCCCACGACGAACGTTATGCTGGCGACGACGATTGGGTAGTAGAGGCCGGCGTAGATGTTGCCGGTGTTTGCGACTACTGAGACACCGATCACTGGGAGCAATCCACCGAAGACGCCGTTGCCGATGTGATAGGGCAGCGATAGCGATGTGTACCTGATCTTTGCGGGAAAGGCTTCGACCAGATAGGCGGCGATTGGGCCGTACACCATCGTCACGAAGAAGACCTGAATAAACACGAGCAAGATCAGTTTCAGTGCGACCGGTGAGCTGATCAGGGAAGAAAAATCCGTGTAAGGCAGGACTTCGCGCGCCGGCTGCAGAACGCCGTTGACTTCCGTTTGCGGTATAAGGCTGATGGCGCCCGTGACCCGGTTCGGCTGAGACGTTACCGTGACGACGTTCGAGCCCGCCGCATACTGCATCGCGCTGTAAATCGGCATATACGACACCGC
>Ga0134128_10010529_pt1 | contig 11080 bp, 8 predicted proteins | sample KB31754_FD_96462 | JGI IMG/M metagenome (GOLD analysis project Ga0134128, IMG submission 96462) | Terrestrial soil microbial communities with excess Nitrogen fertilizer from Kellogg Biological Station, Michigan, USA - KB3-175-4 | ecosystem: Environmental > Terrestrial > Soil > Unclassified ...
AAACAAAGAGAGTTGAACGGGCAGGAATCATTTTCGACCTCCGATGCGCGAAACAACGATGCGCCGTACGGTCAATGCTACTGAATATGAGACGCATTAAGAGACGAAAGGTTTCAGGAACAGGCTTCTAATGTGAGAGTTTCCGCATGTAGGCGGACCGCGAAAACACGTTTGTGCGGCGCCTGCGATGGCGGGCAAGCACGGCAGGCTGGATGGCAACGAAACGGCGAACTGCCAAGCGGCGTGAAGCCAACCCTATGGCCTCACGTCAGTTCGCAAGAGATTGCGGACCCTTCCTCCGTCAGGGCCAGGCGGGAGGTGAGCTACAGGCGTTCGACGGCCATGGCGACGGCGTTGCCGCCGCCGAGACAGAGAGCGGCGATGCCGCGCTTCAGATTGCGGCGCTGCAACTCATAGAGCAGGGTGACGAGAATGCGCGCGCCGGATGCGCCGATGGGATGGCCGAGGGCGACCGCGCCGCCATTGACGTTGATTTTTTCGGGATTCAATTTCAACTCGCGCGCGACGGCGATGGCCTGCACGGCGAAGGCTTCGTTGAGTTCGATCAAGTCGACGTCCTTATCCCGATCCCAGCCTGTTTTCTTGAGGAGTTTTTCGACGGCCTGGACGGGCGCCATCATCACCCATTTCGGTTCGACGCCGCCGACGGACTGCGCGACGATGCGCGCGATGGGCGATTTGCCGAGGCGCTGCGCGTTGCGCTCACTGGTGACGACGACGGCCGCAGCGCCGTCATTTGTGCCGGGCGCGTTACCCGCGGTGACGGTGCCGCCGTCTTTTTTGAATGCTGGGCGAAGTTTGCCGAGGGCTTCAAGAGAAGTATCTTCGCGCGGCGTTTCGTCCTTGCTGATGACGATGGGGGCGCCTTTTTTCTGCGGAATCTCGATGGGCACGATTTGCGCTTCGAAGAAACACGACTTCATCGCGCGAACGGCTTTCTGATGGCTTTCGAGCGAATACTGATCCTGCTCGGCGCGCGAAATTTTATATTTTTCGGCGACAAGCTCGGCGGTGACACCCATGTGGTAATCCTCGTAGGCTTCCCAAAGGCCATCGTGAACCATCGAGTCGATCAACTGGCCGTTGCCGAGGCGGTAGCCGGTGCGCGCTTGCATGAGGAGATAGGGGCAATTGGACATGGACTCCATGCCGCCGGCAACAAGCGTTTCCGATTCGCCGGTGATGACGGCCTGCGCCGCGAGACCGACGGATTTTAGGCCCGAGCCGCAAACTTTGTTGATGGTCATGGCCGCGACGCGATAATCGAGGCCGCCTTTGAGAGCCGCCTGGCGGGCGGGATTCTGTCCGAGGCCGGCCTGAACGACGTTGCCCATGATGCACTCGTCGACATCTTTGGGGTCAATACCTGCGCGTCGAACCGCTTCGGCGACGACTTTGGCGCCAAGCTCGGGCGCGGTGAGGGAGGAAAGTCCACCCATGAATTTGCCCATGGGGGTGCGGACGGCACTCAGAATGACGGGCTGGTCGTTTGATAGCGACATAATGAAATCTCCTTATCGATTGCGTCTCGCTGATATGAACACTCGATTATAAGCGGCGGGAAGGAAGGGGTCAATTTGGAGAAAGGATGGCGGAAATGCTCAACGGAAATTCAAGCTTCCTTGGTGAAAAAGCAGCCCGACTGCCTGATCAAGACGGCGATTTCAAAGCCACGCTCAGGCTCGCCCGAGTCACACGTGAGTCGAAGACGACTGCAGCCGAAATCTTCGGAAAAGTCCCAAGGCCGACGGCTCCTGCGCTGACTTTGTCAATTCGGATTCGGAACGCTGGTAGCCCTCGGCGGCATAGCAAATGGCTCGATCAAAGAAATGCACGATCCGTCTGTCGAATTCCTTCTGCTGATACAGCTCCATTGCCGAATTTACCAGGCCCGACTGATCCAAGTACTCAATCAGACGGTCCTTGGTGAGTACCAGAGCCCACAAGACTTCGCTCAGCGGGACGTTCTCTTTGAAGCGCTTCTCGCCAAGTTCCCAATACCAGGCCCGAATTGATTCGTTTGATTTTTCCCAAAGCCAACGGCCGAGATTGCTATAGACCTTGTATACCCGGCTGTAAAGCTCATCATAGGGAAGCTTGTGGTAAGACGGCGTCAAGGCACTGTTTTGTAAATTCCTTACAGTACCCTTGGTGAACGCCTCTGCTTCGCTTTCAATGATCTCGACCATGCGGTCGGACAGATTTCTATTATGCTCGGATGGCATATCTAAGACTCCTGAAGAGCCTCCTATTTCCTTAGATGCAAAACAGTTGAGGTGCGTATCGGGCGCACGGCCAAAACACACTCGCGCAAGAATATACACCGCGCTGCGCCCGTTTTGGACATACTTTTTGGACACACCCGGCGACGAACGGCTTCGGCGACGACTTTTGCGTCAAGCTCCGGCGCGGTGAGCGAAGAAAGTCTGCCCATGAATTTTCCCATTGGCGAGCGGACGGCGCTGAGAATTACCGGCTGTTCCGTTGGCTGAGGCATGACGAAGTCTCCCTTAAGCATTGCGATGCTCTGAATACAACAGTATAGGCGGGGCGATTGGCAGGGTCAATTTCGGCGCGGGCAAGGTTGGTACGCTCAAACGTATCCAAGTGCGGCGCACTTAGGAATACCCAAACCGCACATGGTCAACAATCTTGAGTTGCATGTCTCGAGCGAGTTGGAATATAACCACATCCATCTCGGCAGAAAATACTGAATGACTCCGACCGCCCGGAAGGAGGTTACGATGAAAAAACCATGGCGCTGGATATTGGGTTTGCTGGTTGTCTCTTCGTGCGCAGCAGCCGCGGGAGAAAAACCGTTGCCGATGCCTCCGTTGATTTCTCACGGGCAGTCGATCAGTAAATATGCGTGTATTTTCACCGAAGAATCAGAGACATCAGTCGACCAGTATTACTACTGGAGGGTTGTAGCTTACGCTGAATACGGCAATGATCATAAGCGGTTCTGGTCAAAAGCCCTCGGTACATTTCGCGGCACCGCAGCGGTTACGAGCCACAATTCCGAATCGGCAGGAAGTGGCGCAGCTATCGGCCCGATTAATGAAACCGTCTATCTGGGAGATGCACAAAAGAAGTGTTCCGAATGGAGAGCAGCAGTACACAACCTGCTTAAAAAATCGCACGGCAAGTAACCGATGCAACCGCAATCGACACGATGATTCTTCGTGACTCATTCCGCGGGCGTCCAGAATGGCCGCGGCTCAATTTGGCGCGCACGGCGAAGCGCGTTAGAATTCGAACGCGGACTCCGTTCATCCGAATGAACGGCACCTCAACAGGATGCCAGCCACACCTTCAGACTCGATAATCGAACTAAATGCGGAGCAACTTGCCGTGGTGGAGCACGGCGACGGGCCGTTGCTCGTGGTGGCGGGCGCGGGCACGGGGAAGACGCGCGTCATCACGCGACGGATTTGCCGGCTGCTCGAAACGAATCCGGAACTTTCGGGCGAAAACATTCTGGCGCTGACCTTCACCGACAAAGCCGCGAACGAAATGAAATCGCGCGTGGCGAAGGCGGCGGGCGAGCGCGCGGAGGGTGTGTGGCTGAGCACGTTTCACAAATTCTGCATGGACAAGATTCTGCTGGATTCGAACGCTGCGTTGCAGGTGATCGAGCCGGTGGAGCACTGGATTTTGCTGCGGCGGAATATTCGCGAGCTGGCGCTGAAGCATTTCACGCGGCTGGCGGAGCCGGGCGAGTTCTTGAGCGACTTTGAGAAGTTTTTTTCGCGCTGCCAGGATGAACTGGTGACGGCGGAGGATTACCAGCGCTACGTCGACGGCTTGCGAGCGGAATTTGAGATGCGAAAGGGGCTGCTGGAGGCAGAGGTGCGCGCGGCGGAAGAAGAAAATCTGGCGCGGCTGGAAGAAGTGGCGCGCGCGTATCGCATCAGCGAACGCCTGCAGCGCGAGCGCAACTTAATTACTTTCGGCGGCCAGTTGCTGCGCGCGGTGGAATTGCTCCGCAACGATCCGGAGCGGTTGGCGCGCCTGCGCGAGCAATATCGCTATATTTTGGTGGACGAATTTCAGGATACGAATATCGCGCAACTCGAATTGCTGTGCCTGCTGGCAGGCGATGCGCGGAACATCGTGGCCGTCGGCGACGACAATCAGGCGATTTACCGCTTTCGTGGCGCGTCGTTCGGCAGCTTCACGATTTTTTTCGACAGGTTTTGCGGCGCGGTGAAGGAAGCGGGCGGCAGCTTGCCGTTGCAATCGCTGACGCGGAATTACCGCTCGACCAAGCGGATTCTGAGCGTGGCAAGTCAGGTGATTCAGCACAACGAGCATCCGGCGTTTTTGCCGCACCGCAGCCTGGTGACCGAAAATACGACGGGCGAAAAGATTCGCATCGTGGAATTCGGGACGCCGGAAGAGGAAGCGCACTGGATCGTCAGCGAAATAGAACGGCTGCACGCGGCAGGGCGGCCGTGGCGAAGCTGCGCAGTGCTCTATCGCAAACACTCGCACCGGACGCGCGTCGTCGACGTGCTGCGGCGCAAGAGAATTCCGTTTGTGATTCGCGGGCTATCCGTGCTGTCGAACACGCTGGTGCGCGACCTGCTGGCGTACTTGCGGCTGATCGTGATTCGCTCGGACAATGTGGCGCTCTCGCGCGTAGTGGCCGCACCGTATTGGGGATTTCAGCCGCGCGACCTGGTGCGTCTGGCGGAGAAAACGCGGCGAAATCAATCCATCGCCGATGTGCTGGAGGCGCCGCAGCAGGAGTTCTCTTTCCGGCCGCAAATGAAAACGGGCGAGTTGGTGACGTTTTTGAGACGGCTGCGGCAACTTGCGGCGCGAGCGAGCGCACGGACTGTGTTCGACACGCTCGTCGGGGGACTTGGATTGTCCCCGTTGCCTTCGGACGCGGACCGATTGAACCTGGAGCGGCTGGCCGCATTTCTGGCGGACTGGGAGAAGAAGAGCGAAGACAAGTCGTTGGCCGCGTTTATCGAGTATTTCGATTTTTTCCAGCAAGCAGGCGGCGAAATGGCGCAGACGGAAGAGCCGGCGGACGACGCGGTGCAGCTTTTGACGGTGCATGCGGCGAAGGGCCTGGAATTCGATCACGTTTTCGTGCTGACCGTTTCCGACGGCGAGTTTCCCGCGCGCCCGCAAGCGCCGGTGCTCGAGTTCCCTGCCGCGCTGATGAAAGAGGAGCAACCGAAGGGCGAATTCCGGATTCAGGAGGAGCGGCGGCTGTTTTACGTGGCGATGACGCGCGCGCGACGTTTGCTGACGCTGTCCACGATCGTGAACAATCGCAAGAAATGGTCGCCGTTTCTGGAGGACATTCTCGAAGGCCCGAAATTGAAAGCGGCGCATGCGGAACAGCTGACGCCGAAGGTGAACGTCCCAAAAGAAGACGAGACGGTGGGGTCTTTGCCCGCCGATCCGCGACTGCCGCAACTGTTTCCCACGATTCCGGAGAATTCGCGCGCGTATTCACGGGTTGCGCTATGGGCCAAGGCGTTTCATCCGCCACTCGGGGAGCCGCTGCAACTGAGCGCTTCGGCGATTGAGACGTACAAGAGCTGCCCGATGAAATATTTGCTGCAGCAAGTGTGGGGAATTCGCGGCGGCCCTCAAGCGGCAATGACGTTTGGCAACGTGATGCACACAACGATTCGGGAATTCGTCCGGGAGATACGCAAGGAGCGGCGCGTGCCGTTCGAAGAAGTTGTGGGGATTTTCGAGCGCGAATGGTCCGCCGCCGGATACCAGGACGATTATCAAGAGGAAGAATACCGCAAGGCTGGGCGCGAGCAGTTGCAGGCGTTTTGCGAAAGCTATTCGCGCGCGCCGGCGGACGTGTTGCATCAGGAGAAAGCGTTTGAACTGCCGCTCGATCCGAACGTCGTAATCATCGGGCGCATGGACCAGATCAACCGGCTGGAAGCGCGGCAAGTGGAAATAGTCGATTACAAAACGGGGAATCCGAAACGTCCGAAGCAAGCGGACCAGAGTTTGCAGCTAAGTTTGTACGCGCTGGCGGCGCAGGAAGTTTTAGAGCTCGAGCCGGAGCGGCTGGTTTTTTACAACTTGACGACGAATGAGGCCGTGGCGACGACGCGCGACGCGAAGGCACTGAAGAAAGCCAAGGAGGCGGTTGCGGAAGTTGCGGATCTGATTCGCGCGGCGGAATTCCCCGCGAGGCCGGGCTTCATCTGTCGCTACTGCGACTACCGGCCCATTTGCCCCGCGCACGAGCATTTGATTTCGATACAACCCGCAAACACAAATTGAAATTTCAAAAAAAAGAGCAGCCGGTTTGGCTGCTCTTTTTCATTGCTGATTCGTCTCGCTGCTGGTTGCGTTTCGTTTGTCGGCGCCGGAATTTAAATTACCGGCGATTGCGCACATGAACTGCTTTAGAGTTTCTCCCCCACGAGCAAGCCGCGCTTGATGTTTCAGAAGCGCGAATCTTGATCGCTTCTGTCCTGTATACCCGCATACAGGCGCGATATCAAGAATTTTGTAATCGACGAGTCACGCGCGTTAACGCGGGAAACTGGCGTAGTAACCCTGGCGCGCGGTGACGGCGAGGCCGGGACGCTCAACGCGCACTTCAATCGTGTGGTAATTGCCTTTGCCGACGGTCTTGGAAGGCTCGAAGGCGAGAGTGTATTGGTTGCGCGCCTCCTCGGTGAGCGCCGAATACATGCGCTCGAGATCAAGCTGCTTGGTTGCGGAGAAAACGTCGCCGCCCGTCGAATTCGCGTACTGCGCCAGCCGGCCCGGCCCCTGAAGCCTGAGAATATCGGCGCTGGAATTCACGGCAATGGCGTAGACAGAAATATTATTAGCGAGCAAAAGGCGCAATGTGTTGTTGAAGCTCCACTGATTATTGCGATCGTTGGTGCCGTCGGAAACGAGAAAAATAATTTTGCGGCGGTCGCGAGCGCGGTTGCGGAGCATTTCGGCGGCGTAGTGAATGGCGTCGTCGACATGTTTGGTGACACCGTTTGTATTCGTGCCCATAAGAGGAATGTCGGCGCCCCCGCCGAGGGTTTGACCGTTGATGCGCGGCGGAGTGGTCATGACCATCGGAGGACTGCCGGGAACGCGAGAATCGAGACTGTCCTTCTGATTTGTACGAATTTGCTTAAGCTGCGCAAACAGGGCGTCATTGTTCGCGGAGAAATCCATCACCAGCTTTGGATACTCATCGAAGCGCACGAGCGCCACTTCGTCATTGGGGCCGAATCCGGCGGCGATGCTGTCGAGGCTTTTCTGGACCTTCTCGGATTCCTTGGTGGGCAGATCGTCGTCGAGAATCACGACGGCGGAAATTGGGAAAGGTTCATTCCAAAAAAAGCGGATGGGCTGTTCGACGTTGTCCTGGAAGATGCGAAAGTCGTCCTGCTGCAGGTCCGCGACAAGATTTCCGTTGGAGTCCTTCACCGTGACGGGGACAAGTACGTCGGTCGCGTGTACGACAATTTTTGAGACCGTTTGCGGCGGCTTCGTGGCCGGCTTTTGCAGGGAAGCGGCGGTTTGAGAAGAGGTGGATTGCGAGGCAGTGCCGCTCTGCCCGAGCAACGAAAGGGTGCAAACGGGAAAAAGCACAGCGGCGGCAAAAATCGCCAGAAGTTTTCTCATTTTCCCCCTGTCCCCACTGCGCAGTCTGGGCGGCGAAGATATTACCGCAGCTTGTCAAGTCACGGTTATGGCCGCGGCGGGACGCATCCGTTTGCGCGGAGAATGCATCGAACTATCCGCAATGAAGAACTCCTGTAATTATACAATGGCTTCGCGCGCATGAGGTGGCGATCCTTGTCGAAAACGAGATTCTGGGCCGTGGCAGCAGTGTTCGTCGCGCTCGTGATTGGCGTCCCGCAAGTTTGGATGCAAGGAACCAACCGGGGGTTCGCCGTGAGGGCGGGAGAATCGCGGCCCCAGATTCCGGTGCAAATCCCGGTGAAGAAGCCGGACACGCAACAGAAGAAGCAGCAGCAACAGCCGAACGAAGGCGTGACGCATGTGAACGTCAACCTGGTGAGGCTGTACGTGACCGTGCGCGACCATCATGGAGCGATCGTTCAAAATTTGGAGAAGAAGGATTTCCGCGTATTTGAGGACGGCAAGGAGCAAACGATTTCATTTTTTTCACAGGACATGACCGACCCGATTACGCTCGCGATGATGATGGATACCAGTCCAAGCCAGGTGGACTTCCTGGACGCGGAGAAGGAAACCGCGTCCCGTTTTTTGCGCGACATCCTGCGCAAAAACGATCTGGCGATGCTGGTATCTTTTGACACGGAAGTGAATTTGCTTGCTGACTTCACAGATAGCCAGGAAATCCTACAGGCTGCGCTGCAAAGAGCGGAAATCAAATCGTCTGTGAACCTTGGCCCTACCAGTCTGAATCTGCCCGGCACAGTGTTCTACGACGCCATCTATCGCATATGCCAGGGGGAATTCGCCTCCGAGGCTGGCCGGAAAGCGTTGATCATTTTGACCGACGCTCAAGACGAGGGCAGTGACCGAACCGAGAAAGACGCCATTTTTGCCGCGCAACAAGCCAACGCCGTAATTGAAATCCTGTTGATTGCTGACCGTGGCGCCTATTTCATGCAGGGAGAAATTTACCGTGGCGGGAGCATTGCGCAGGAAATGGCCACGCAAACCGGCGGACGCGTAATCTCGATTCGCAATAACAACGACCTCGACAAAGCGTTCGATCAAATTTCGCAAGAATTCCGCAGCCAGTACGTAATCGCTTACTATCCCACGGACACAACTGCAAACGGGGCGTTTCGCAAAATCAAGGTGGAAACAACGACACCAGGCCTTCGCGTGCTGACGCGGCAGGGCTACTACGCGCCCGGACGCGGCGAGCGGTAGAGTGGCGGCTCTACGAAACGAAACTCGGCGCTGTGCGCCCTTCGGCAAGACACTCAGGACAAGCCGACGGGCGGGGATTAACCCCGCCCCTACGAAAGCAAAGGCGCACGCGCTAAAGCCAGCCACGACGGGCAAGCCCGCGCCACGTACGCAAAAGCGAAGCTGCAAAAGCCCCACGCTCACAAAACGAGCATGGGGCACCCGCAAAGGCCAAACTTTGAAGCTTGGACCACCCGTCAGGCAGACTCAGCCTCTTGTAAAGGCGGTTTTTGGTTCCGCGCAAGGAAGACAAGCCTCGAATCCACGCAGTCAAAAAAGCCTCAAAAATTATGGGCCGGCGGCATGAACGCCTAGCGTGGCGGCGCGCCTGCGCCTGAGGGGGTCTGTTCGGCAGGAGTGGTGACCGGCGCGGTGGCGTAATAACCCTTGCGCGAGCGGACGATCAGGCCTTTGCGGTCGACGCGAAGGTCCACCCGGTGAAACTCGCCAGTGGCGTCGGAATTAGGAAGCGCGTAACCGAGGAGATATTGGCTGCGGAGTTCGTTTCCGATGTCGAGGAACGATTCCGCGAGATCATCAACGCGATAGGGGAAAAAAACGCGACCGCCGGTTTCGTCGGAATATTCCTGCAGGACCTTTTCGCCCTCGGACAAGTGGAGTTTTTCCGGAGTAGGAGTGTCGGTGGTGACCCAGTCGTTGTTGGTGCTGATGGCGTAAATGGAAACGCCAGCGCGGTCAGCCATCTGGATGGCGTCGCTCAGGGCGTGGTCGCTGAGATTATCGTCACCGTCGCTGATGAGGACAAGAACACGGCGCATATCGGGATTCGGACCGGTGGTGGGCGGCGCGGTCATGAGTTTCTGGCTGGCAGCGTAAATCGCGTCGTTGAGCGCGGTGCCCCCGCCGGAATTTTGCTTTTGGATTACGGAGCTCAACTGCCCGACGTCGTCGGTATAGTCCTGAATGACTTCAGGCTCGTTGTCGAAGGTCATTAGGAACGCCTGATCCTGGTGGCGGCGGATTACGCTGTAAAGAAAATCCACAGCGGCGTCTTTTTCGAAGTGCAGGCGCTCGCGAATACTGTTTGATGTGTCGAGAAGCATGCCGATGCGGAGAGGCAAATCGGCTTGGCGGCTGAATTGCGTGATGCGTTGCTGCTTGCCATCTTCAAAAATCTCAAAATCGTTCTCGTTCAAATCGGTGACGAACTTGTTGCGCCGGTCCATTACAGCGGCGACCAAATGGACCAACCGGACGCTCACACGCACCGTAGGCACCTGCTGGGGATTCGTTTTTTGCTGAGTGTCCGGCGGAGGCGGAAGAACAGGTTTCTGCTGAGCGAAAGCACCGCCCGCGCTGCCGAGGAGAAGCAACAGACAAATCCCCGCGAAGATGGCTCTGGCGGTACTCCTGCGCGTTTTCTTAGTCATTGCTCCTGCCCCTGTGGAGTAAACGATTATAGGTACGGCGCGAGCACAGCGTCAATCGATTCGCTGCCCGCTCCCGACGCACTGGCGAGCTTGCGAAGATAGTTTGCCAAGTCCAGGGGAATGGGCGCGCGCACGTCAATTACCTTCCCTGTGGTTGGATGCAGAAAGTGAAGGTGCGCGGCATGAAGAAAATTGCGGCCGAGAGGCGGAAGCAAAGTCGCTCCAGCTTTGGGCTGCGCGGGCGCGCCATAGAGCGTGTCTCCGACGACGGGATGACCGAGGGCGGAGAAATGAACGCGAATTTGATGCGTGCGCCCGGTGTGAAGATCCGCTTCCAGGAATGTGTAACCGGGCAGGCGCATGCGGACGCGCCAGTCGGTGCGCGCCGCGCGGCCTTCGCGCCGGCGGGTGGTCATGCGGACGCGGCGATGCAGGTCGCGGGAAACAGGCAACTCGATGCGGCCTGCGTCGTCTTTTAGTCTGCCGTGGAGAAGAGCGATGTAGGTCTTGCCGATCTGACGATCGCGGAATTGATTGGAGAGCGCGCGATGAACTTTGTCATTGCGCGCGACCAGGAGCGCGCCGGAGGTTTCGCGGTCGAGGCGATGCACAATTCCCGGACGCAGTTCCCCACCGATGGAAGAAAGCTCGTCACGCGCACCGAATTCATGCAACAAGGCGTTGACCATGGTGCCTGTTTTCACCCCCGCGCCAGGATGAACGACCATGCCGGCGGGCTTGTTGACCAC
>Ga0134128_10010530_pt1 | contig 11078 bp, 11 predicted proteins | sample KB31754_FD_96462 | JGI IMG/M metagenome (GOLD analysis project Ga0134128, IMG submission 96462) | Terrestrial soil microbial communities with excess Nitrogen fertilizer from Kellogg Biological Station, Michigan, USA - KB3-175-4 | ecosystem: Environmental > Terrestrial > Soil > Unclassified ...
AGGTGCGTCTTGGAGGCAGACAGTGCCGCGCTCCATCCTGTCCTGGTCCGAGGGTCACCTCGCCGGTTGCTTCACGTGCAGCAAGTACCGGGGCCCACCCGGGGGAGCGGCGCTGCTCGGGGACCGGCGGCCGCCGGGGTGGGAGCCGGGTTATGGGCTTCTTGCGCAGCTCAATGCTATAGAGGCCGATATTCGGCGGTTGTGCCACCCCTCCCCCCGGGCGGGGTGAGCGGGTGGTGGCGCGGCCCCGATCTGGCCGGCACATCACTCGGTACGGGTGGGGCCGGCCGGCCCGGGTCTTGCTCTACTGAGGCGTACCGATCCCCGGCATTGGGAGGAAGAGGAACGCCATGGCTGATCTGATTGCCATCGGGTACCCGGACGAGACCACGGCCGACGCGGCCGCGGACGAGGCCCGGCGGCTGGCCCAGGACCTCATCATCGAGCCTGACGCGATCGCGGTGATCGTGCGGGACAAAGACGGCAGCTACCAGGTGCACACCAGCCATCACCCGGTTGGCGCCGGCGCGACCTGGGGGATGTTCTGGGGGTTCCTGTTCGGCCTGCTGTTCTTCATCCCGGTGTTCGGCATGGCCGTGGGCGCCGGGCTGGGCGCACTCATGGGAAAGGTCACCAAGACCGGCATCGACCGCGAGTTCCAGGACCAGGTGCGGGGCATGCTGCAGCCGGGCACCTCGGCCCTGTTCCTGATGCTGGAGAAGGTCACCCCGGACAAGGCCACGGAGGCCATGAGCAAGTACGGCGGCACCGTGCTGAAGACCTCGCTGTCCAAGGAAGGCGAGAAGGACCTCCAGGAAGCCCTGCACGGGAACGCGGGCTAAACCGCGCCTGCGGTCAGCATCCGGCCGGAGATACCGGTCACGGCAGGTGGCTGCCGGCATGGCCCTGAACCATCCGGGATGGGAGGGCCCATGGCGGACCTGTGCGACCACGACGCGGTCACGCTGGCCGGGATGCTGCGCCGCCGGGAAGTCTCGGCCCGTGAGGTCGTGACCGCGCATGCCAGCCGGATCGAGGCGCTGGACGGGATCATCAATGCGGTGGTGACCCGGTCCCTGGAGATGGCGCTGGGCAAAGCCGGGCGGGCGGACGCGGAACTGGCCCGGGGCGGCGAGCCCAGCCTGCTGCACGGCCTGCCCGTGGCGCACAAGGACCTGGCCGACACCGCCGGCGTGCGCACTACCTACGGGTCGGTGCTGTTCGCCGGGCACGTGCCGGACCGCGACGACCTCGTGGTGGCGCGGATGGCCGGCGCCGGGGCGATCAGCCTGGGCAAGACCAACACGCCGGAGTTCGGGGCGGGCTCGCACACGGTCAACCCGGTGTTCGGCGCCACCCGCAACCCGTGGGACCCCAGCCGGAGCGCGGGCGGCAGCAGCGGCGGCGCGGCCGCGGCGCTGGCCGCCCGGATGATCTGCCTGGCCGACGGCAGCGACCTGGGCGGGTCGCTGCGCAATCCGGCCAGCTTCTGCAACGTGGTGGGCCTGCGGCCCTCACCGGGCCGGGTGCCGTCCTGGCCGGTGGACGACGTGGCCGACGTGCTCGGCGTGGCCGGGCCGATGGCGCGCACCGTGGCCGACGTGGCCCTGCTGCTGGCCGTGCTGGCCGGCCCCGATCCCCGGGTGCCGCTCGCGCTCGACGCGCCGGTGCCGGTGACCGGGCCTGGGCAGCTCCCGGATCTGCTCGCCCGGGATCTGCGCGGTGTCCGGGTGGCCTGGAGCGACGACCTGGGCCTGCCGGTCGAGCCGGCCGTGCGGGCCGTGCTGGCCCCGGCCCGGCAGGTGCTCGCCGATCTGGGCTGTGAGCTGATCGACGCGGCCCCCGACCTGTCCGGCGCGGACGACGTGTTCCGCACCCGGCGGGCGTTCCGGTTCGCGACGTTCCTCGGGCCGCTGCTGCGCGAGCATCCCGGGCAGCTGGGCGACAACGTCCGGTGGAACATCGAGCGCGGGCTGGAGCTGACCGTGGCCGACCTGAGCCGGGCCACCACGGCGCACGCCGCCCTGGCCGAGCGGGTCAGCGAGTTCTGGGACCGGGTGGAGGTGCTGGCCTGCCCGGTCACCCAGGTCGCGCCGTTCGACGTCACGCTGGACTGGGTGCACGACATCGACGGCCAGCCGCAGCGGACCTACCTGGACTGGATGGCGTCGGCCTACCTGATCTCGGTCACCGGGCTGCCCGCCATCTCGGTGCCCGCCGGGTTCACCCCGGATGGGCTGCCGGTCGGGCTGCAGCTGGTCGGCAGGCGCCGGGCGGACTGGCAGCTGCTCAGCGTGGCCCACGCGTTCGAGGCCGCCACCGGGTACGGCCGGGCGGTGCCACCAGTCATCATGGGCGGATGAGCGATGGCGACGGCGTCATCGGCTGGGTGCGCGAGATCGTGCTGGACACTCCTGATCCGCCCGGCCTGGCCGCGTTCTGGGCCGGGCTGCTCGGCGGGACGCCGGTGCAGTGGTACCCGGGCTGGGTCACCCTGGAGCCGCCGCCGCACAGCCAGCGGCTTTCGTTCCAGGGCGTCCCCGCTGGCCCGGATACCCCCGGCGGGCCGCGAGTGCATTTCGACATTCTGGTCAGCGACCTGGCCGCCGCGCATCAGCGGGTGATCGCGGCGGGCGGGACACCCGCAGGCGAGCACGTGTCGCCCCATCCCGGGCCGGACGGCGAAGAAGTCAGGTGGCGCGTCTACCGGGACCCGGCCGGGCACCCGTTCTGCCTGCTCACCCGCTGACTCCCCGGCCTGCGACGCCAGCTCCCCGGGCGGCCGCGCCGCTGGCTGGTAAGGTGGCAGCCGTCTTATCCCCGTCCTGGGAGTCCCATAGTGAGGATCTGAGGTCCGCGATACCGCGCATCCGCCTGTGCTGGCATGCGTTCGCGACCTCACCGGTGGCCGGAACCTCACTCCGTGCCCCGGACCAGGAGTCAGGTAACGGCCCAGCCCGGGTGCATGCACCGGCGTGGTATCGCCACACGTAACCGGAAACCCGATCTACGTGCTGGGAGCCGTGCCATGTGTGCTGCCATCGTCTGCTCCGGCCTCACCTTCGCCTGGCCCGACGGGGTGCCCGTGCTCACCGGCCTGAACCTGGCTCTCGGGCCGGGCCGTACCGGGCTGCTCGGCGTGAACGGGTCGGGCAAATCCACTCTGCTGCGCATCCTGGCCGGTGAGCTGCGCCCGCAGTCCGGGGCGGTCACCATGTCCGGCGACGTCGGGTACCTGCCGCAGACTCTCCCGCTCCGCGCCGGGGCCAGCGTGTCCGACCTGCTCGGCATCGCCGCCACCCGGGCCGCGCTGCACGCCATCGAACGCGGCGAGGTCAGCGCGGAGGCGTTCACCGCGGTTGGCGAGGACTGGGACGTCGAAGAGCGCGCGCACGGCGAACTGCACCGTCTCGGGCTTGGCGGCGTGGGCCTGGACGACGTGCTGGCCACGCTGTCCGGGGGAGAGGCGGTGCTGGTCGCGCTGGCCGCGCTGCTGCTGCGCCGGCCGGCCATCCTGCTGCTCGACGAGCCCACCAACAACCTGGACACCGGGGCCCGCGGCCGGCTGTACACCGCCGTCGAGTCCTGGCCCGGCGTCATGCTGATCGTCAGCCACGACCGCGAGCTGCTGACCCGGGTGGACCAGATCGCCGAACTGTCCGGCGGGCGGGCCCGGCTGTACGGCGGCAACCTGGACGCGTTCGAGCAACTGCGCGCCGAAGAGCAGGCCGCGGCGCAGCGCGCGGTCAGCGCGGCTGCCGCCGACGTCCGCCAGCAGCAGCGGGACCTGGCCGACAGCCAGGTCAAGCTGGCCCGCCGGGAGCGCTACGGCAAGAAGATGTACGCCACTAAGCGAGAGCCCAAGATGATCATGCAGACCCGCAAGCGGGAGGCCCAGGTGTCCGCGGCCCGGCTGCGCGGCCTGCACGAGGAGCGGCTGGAAGCAGCGCAGGACCGGCTGGCCGAAGCCGAGCAGGCGGTCCGCGACGACGCCGAGATCCGGGTGGACCTGCCGGACACCCGGGTCCCGGCCGGGCGGACCGTGCTCACCATGACCGGCCTGGCCGGGATGGCCTGGCACCCGGGCCGGGCCAGCGGCGGCGACGGCCCGGCACCGACCGGCCCCGGGGCCCGGGGCGTGCTGGACAGGCTGATCGTCCGCGGGCCGGAACGGATCGCGCTGACCGGGCCGAACGGCGCGGGCAAGACCACCCTGCTGCGCGCCATCGCGGGCCACGCCGAGCTGCCCGGCGTGACCGTCCAGCGGGCGGCGGCCAGCACCGGTTATCTGCCGCAGCGGCTCGACGTGCTCGACGGCCGGCTCAGTGTCCTGGACAACGTGCGCGCCGTCGCCCCGGCGGCGTCGGTCAACCAGGTCCGGGCCGGGCTGGCCCGGTTCCTGTTCCGCGGCGAACGGCCCCGGCAGCTGGCCGGGTCACTGTCCGGGGGGGAGCGGTTCCGCGCCACGGCGGCCACGCTGCTGCTGGCCCAGCCACCACCGCAGCTGCTGCTGCTCGACGAGCCGACCAACAACCTCGACCTGGCCTCGGCCCGGCAGCTGGCCCAGGCCCTGGATGGCTACCGCGGCGCGCTGATCGTGGGCAGCCACGACCTGCCGTTCCTGCGGTCGATCGGCGTCACCCGGTGGCTGCACCTGGACCGCGGCACCGGCCTGGCCGAGGGCCAGGACTGGCCAGCCCAGGACCGGGCAGGCTAGGGCTGCTCAGGACTGGGCCACCTCGGACCGCCAGCTGTGCTGCGGGTCGTAGCCGAGCAGCCGCCGGGCCTTGTCGATGGAGAACGCCGAGTCGTGCGGCCCGAGCTCCCGGTGCCACGGCACTCCGGGGTAGAACTCGGCCACCAGCTCGGTGATCGGCCGGCTCAGCACCGTGTCCGGGCTGGCGATGATGAACACCTCGGCCCCGGTGAGCGGCGCTTCGAGCGCCTTGCGCACGGCCTGCGCCCCGTCCCGGGCGTCGATGTAGGACCAGAGATTCCACTTCCGCCGCGCCGGGTCCTGGTCGAATCCCGGGAACTCGGCGTAGTCCGAGGTGAGCATGACGTTGGAGAACCGCAGGCCGATGATCTTCAGCTGCGGGTCCCAGCGGCAGAACTGCCGGGCCATTTCCTCACCCATCACCTTGGACAGTGAGTAGGCCGACTCGGGCCGCGGCGGGTATTCCTCGTCGATCGGCACGTACGGCGGTGGGGTGTCGAACGGCAGGCCGAGAACCGTCTCGCTGGAGGCCCAGACCACGTTGCGGACACCCAGCTGCCGGGCGGCCGCGAACACGTTGTACGTGCTGATCGTGTTGTTGCGGAACAGCTCGGCCCCGGGCACCATGCCCGGCGCGGGCACCGCGCCGAGATGGACCACCGCGTCCACCCCCTGGTACCGGTCGTCCACCTGATGCAGGACCTCCATGGCCTGGCCCATGTCGGTGAGGTCGGCGCGGACGAACGGGCTTGGGTCATCGGCCGGGCGGACCAGGTCCACGTTGGTCACCGCGTACCCGTGCGCCAGCAGGTCGGCCAGGCAGACCCGGCCGAGCTTGCCGCTGCCACCGGTCAGCACCACATGTGTCATCTGCGCAATCCTTTACCTCTCAGGGGTGTCCCGCACCTTATCTCCGGGCCCCGGCCGGGCCCGGCACCGGCCGCTGGCAGCAGCCGCTGGGGGCCGGGTGGCGGGCGGGGGGCCGGCCGCCGGGAACAGGCCGTTATGGCTGCTCAGACCTTGAGCAGCGCGGCGAGCTGCTGCGCGTTGGTCTGCGCGTAGTCCCGGTAGCAGTTGTTGAACACCACGTGCGTGGTCTGCGCGCCGTCGGCCAGGCCGGCCACCTTCGGTGCCCACTCCTGCAGCTCACGGCCGGAGTAGTGGTAGCCGAACCGCTCGTGGATGTCTTTGCTGTCCCACTTGGCGGAGTGGCCGTGCAGCCGGACCACGGCCAGGTCCGGGTCGGTGACGGCGAGCACCGGGGGAATGGAGTCCCGGTAGCCCTGCGGCATGTCCACACTCACGTACGGCAGCCGGTGGGCGGCCAGGAAGTCCAGCGTCTCTTTCTGGTTGTCCTCGGTCATCCAGGTCCGGTTGCGGAATTCGATGCACACCCTTCGCGGCGCGACCCGCTCGGCGCAGGCCACGATGTAGTCCTTGCGGCCGCGGCCGATCGGGAACCAGGGCGGGAACTGGAGCAGGATCGCGCCCAGCTTGCCCGCCTGGTGCAGCGGCTCCAGCGCGGCCAGGAACCGGTCCCACGCCTGGTCGGTCACGGCCGGGTCGACGTCTTTCAGGTAGACCCGGTCCTTGCCGGTCTTCTCCACGGCCGGCCGCAGGTCGGTGGGCAGTGCCGCGACCCTGGTCGGGTGCTGGGTGAACAGGCTGAACGCCTTGATGTTGAAGGTGAACCCGGCCGGGGTGCGCGCCGCCCACGCCGTGGCGGTCTGCTCGGCGGGCAGCGCGTAGTAGGTGGCGTCCACCTCGACCAGCGGGAACTGGCGGGCGTAGAACCGCAGCCGTTTCTCCGGTGAGTCCGCCTCCGGCGGGTACCACCCGGAAGCGATCAGCGTCCGGTCCGTCCACGATGCCGTGCCTACCCGGATCTGGCCCATGTTCGCAGCATAGGAAGACCGCGGGCGTGCTCGGCCCGGGGCTAGCCGATGGTGAAGCTGCCCAGGCCTTCTGGCCGCTCGGCGTGCACCTCCACGGTGGCCACTGCGGCCAGCCGCGGGCCGTGCCCGGCCCAGTCCACCAGGCGGTGCACGTCCTCGGCTGGTCCCTCGAACACGGCCTCAACCCGGCCGTCGGGCAGGTTGCGCACCCACCCGGTCACCCCATGCTGCCAGGCCATCCGCTGGCAGCTGACCCGGAAGTTGACCCCCTGCACCTGGCCGCTGATCAGCACCCGATACCGCACCACAAGCAGAACGTTACGACGGCCTGCGGGCCCGCCCGCCAGCATCCCGGTCTAGCCCGCCAGCTGGGTAGGGTGCCCGTCGTGGCGGACCCGCTGACCCTGGTGCTGGCCCGTGATGGCCACCCGATAGCCCACGCCGGCAGCCACGGAGCGTGGCTGGAATGGCGGCGCTGATCGGCCGCCATCGATGGGCCCCGCGGCAGATCACCGGCGCTTCATTCTTTCCGGTGTGCCTCAGTAGTCACACGCGAATCAGGTCAGATTCCTCATCGGCATCATAAGGGCGTTTGCGCAGGTCAGAGCGATGTAACTGGTACGCACCTACCCTCTTTTGGCCCCTGTTTACACCGTGAACTACGTCACGTTCGTTTGGCTAAGTGCCAAAGTCGGGTTAATGTGGCCGACGCATTGCCATCTCATTACTGAGGAGCAGCGACATGACTACTGGGGGTAAGCTCTCGAACATTGCTGAGTAGATTCTGGCGGCCCCGGCCAAACGTGATTGCAGCACGCGGCCGGGGCCTTTGCATGGCATCGAACCTCGGAGGTAACAAGCCATGACGCTTTCGATTATTGCAGGTGGCGGGGTGGCCAAGACAATGCTCGCGGTCACGATTTCGCTGCATCCAGCGGCCGCGCATCACGCCACTGACCACGTTACGGTCAAGGCGGGCGACACGCTCAGCTCGATCAGCAAGCACGAGTACGGCCGTGCTGGCGACTGGCCCGCCGTGTGGTGGGCCAACCGGCACAAGGTGTCGAACCCGTCTATGATCCGGGTGGGGCAGCGGCTCCGCCTGCCGGACAAGCACCAGGTCAAGCCGTGGCTGGCCAAGGCAGCGGTAGCCGCGATCCCGGTCCCGGCCCCGGCTCCGGCCCCGGCCCCGGCCGCCGCGGCACCGTCGTCCAGCACGGCGGCCCCCGCGTCGGCTCCGGTGCAGTCCACGTCGTCCTACAGCGGCGCGCCGGGCAGCTTCCAGAGCTGTGTGATCTCGGCCGAGAGCGGCGGGAACCCGAACGCGGTCAACCCGTCCAGCGGTGCGGGTGGCCTGTACCAGTTCCTGCCGTCCACCTGGCACGCGCTCGGTTACTCCGGGTCGCCACAGGACGCGCCGGTCTCGGTGCAGAACGAGGCGTTCGCCAAGCAGTACGCGCAGTCGGGCGGCAGCGCCTGGTCCGCGTACGACGGGTGCTGAGTCACCTGACCCACAGGAGGCCCCGGCCCGCATGGGCCGGGGCCTCCGCTGCGCGCCGAGGTCGGCGGCCTCCTGGAGCAGGCCTGGCGGATGACCGCCACGAAAACCGCGGTCTCCGCTTACGACGCCACCCGTGCCCGGCCCGGCTGACTACGGGTCGTGGGCAGGGCCTAACCTGTGGGCAACCGGTGGCCCGATCCCGGAGGGGAGCCGATGGCAGACGCCGACGACGTACGCCGCCTCGCGCTGGCCCTGCCGCAGGTGGAGGAGATCGACAGCGACGGCTTCGACTTCCGGGTCGGCGGCAAGGGATTCGTCTGGTCGTATCCCGAGCGCCGGCCGGGGCAGCGGCGGCAGATCCGGATCGACATCGCGGTGCTGTTCGTTGGCGACGAGGCCGAGAAACAGGCCCTTCTCCTGGGCGAGCCTGAGCTCTTCTTCACCACGCCCGGCTATGACGGCTGGCCGCTGGTCATGCTGCGGCTGGCCGAAGTGGGCACCGAACGCCTGGCGGAACTGGTCACCGACGCGTGGCGGATGCGTGCCCCGGCCGGCATCGCCAGCCAGCTCGGTGGCTTCCCGGGCTGACCTCACCATGACCCGGAGGGGGATGACCAGGTGCCTGCGGTAACGGAGATCCGGGCCCAGGCGCTGGAGGTGGCGGCCGGCTGGTCACCGCCGGATGCGCCGGATTCCTGGCGGCTCACCGCGGCGCTGTTCGAGGCCATCGCGGCGCACGACGGCCTGCTGAACCGGCTGGCCGCGCTGCCCTCCGACCGGCTGCCTGCCCTGCTGGCCAGCGCGGCCGTGTCGTTCCTGGTCGGCAGGGACGGGCCCGCGCCGCTGGCCGGCTATTTCCCCGGGCCGGGGGCACCGCAGCCCCCGTTCGATGCGGCCTTCTTCCCGGCCGCCAGCCGATTCTTCGCCGACCGCCTGGACGACATTGCCGCCGTATGCCACCAGCACCGGTACCAGATGAACGAGGTGGCCCGGTGCAGCCAGATCGCCCTGGGCATCGCGGCCACAGCCGGTTCGCCCACCGATCCGGTCGCGCTGGCTGACCTGGGTACCGGTGCCGGGCTGGGGCTGCAGCTGGACCGGTACCGCTACCGCGTGGGCCCGCAGGCCGCTGGGCCCCCGGCCGCCGAGCTCAGCCTGGGCTGCGAAGTACGGGGACCACGCCAGCCCCCGCCCGTGCGGCTGCCGCCCATCGCCGAGCGGGCCGGGATCGACGTGCACCCCATCGACGTGCGGGATGCGGCGGCCCGGTCGTGGCTGCGGGCGTGCGCCCCGCCGGAGGCGTCCGCACTGACCCGGCTGGCCGCCGCGATCGAGGTCGCCCGCCAGCACCCGGTGCGGCTCGTGGCGGGCGACGTGACCGAGGCGCTGCCCGGTGTGCTGGACAGTTTCCCGCCCGGGCGCGGCGTTGTCGTGGTCGATGCCTACCTGAGCGTGTTCCTGCCGCCCGGGCAGCGCGAGCGGCTGGCCCGCATCATGGCCACCGCAGGCACGTCCCGCCCGGTCACCTGGCTGTCGCTGAATCCCCTCGTCCCACTCGGGCCGGCTGGAAACCGCAGCGTGCAAGGCCTCCCGCTGCCTGCGTCCCTGATCCGTGACTACCAGCAGCACGGCGTCTTCGCCGTGCTCGGTGCGCGGACCTTCTACCAGGGCAAGGAGCGAGGGCGCCTGCTGGCCCGGGCTCACCCCTCCGGCCAGTGGGTCGAATGGCTGGACAGCGAGCCCGGCTGAACCGGAGCCGCCGCGATCCTGCCCTGGCTGGCCGCGGTCGTACGCGGCCGGAACTCGTGGTGGCCGCGCCGGTGAGTTCCCCGCAGCGCCGGCGTCTGTATCGGCGTCAGCCCGCCCGCGAGGATCTGAGGAGCAGCATCGTGTCCACCACCGACTGGCGTGCCGGCGCGGCCGGCGCCGGGCAGTACGCGAAAGTCAACGGGATCAACCTCTATGTCGAGACGCACGGCGCTGGGCGGCCGCTGATCCTGCTGCACGGCGGTCTCGGGTCCGGCGAGATGTACGGGCCGATTCTGCCCACCCTCGGTGCCCACCACCAGGTCATCGCCGTCGACCTGCAGGGGCACGGCCGGACCGCCGACATCGACCGGCCGATCGACGTCCGGCTGATGGCCGATGACATCGCCGCGCTCATCGATCACCTCGGGCTGGACCAGCCCGACCTGGTGGGCTACTCGCTGGGCGGCGGCGTGGCGCTCCAGACGGCAGCCAGGTACCCGGGGCAGGTGCGCAAGCTCGTCGCGGCGTCGGCGAACATCCGGCCGGGCGCCATCTACCCGGAGATCCGGGCCCAGCAGGGACAGGTGAACGCGGCCGCCGCCGAGTTCATGAAAGACACGCCGATGTACGAGCTCTACCAGCGGGTCGCGCCGCACCCGGAGGACTTCCCCCGGCTGCTGGACAAGATAGGCGAGGCGATGGCGAAGGACTTCGACTTCACCGAGGACGTCCGTGGCCTGCGGGTGCCGACGCTGATCGTCGCCGCCGACGCCGACATGGCCCCGCCCAGCCACTACGTCGAGGTGTTCAACCTGCTCGACGGCGGGCTGCGGGACGGCGGCTGGATGGGTGAAGGCCGCCCGCGCGGTGGGCACGCGCTCGCGATTCTGCCCGGGCTGACCCATTACAACCTCTTCAGCTCACCGCTGTTCGCCGCGGTCACCCTCGCCTTCCTCGACCAGCCGCCCAGCTGAGCTAACCCCACTGGCCCGGGGCGCCCGCGTGGCACCCTCGCCGAGAAAGCCGGTGACCGCCGTCTCGAACTCCGGGGCGTGAAAGGCGGTGCCGTGATCGCCGGGCAGCATCAGGTAGTGCCCGTCAGCCAGGGCATGGGCCAGGGCCTCGGCGGTTTCGTTGTGGCCGTCGCCCGCGCCGGCCACAACGAGCGTCGGCACCGTGATCCGGGCCAGGTCCGCGAGCGGGGTGTCGACGAACG
>Ga0134128_10010532_pt1 | contig 11076 bp, 23 predicted proteins | sample KB31754_FD_96462 | JGI IMG/M metagenome (GOLD analysis project Ga0134128, IMG submission 96462) | Terrestrial soil microbial communities with excess Nitrogen fertilizer from Kellogg Biological Station, Michigan, USA - KB3-175-4 | ecosystem: Environmental > Terrestrial > Soil > Unclassified ...
CACTTTTGTAGCCGCCGCCTCTTGCGCGTGGTAGACGGCGTTTTTCGAAGTGAGCCACCCGACCAGCAGTGAGACGCCGGCGATGATCGGGCCGACGAAGGGAACGAAAGCCGTCCCGGCAGCGACAGCAGCAGCCGTGGTGCCGCCGGCAGCTACCGCGATCTGGCCGCCCTGTTGTGCGGCGTCGCCCAGGCTGATAAACCCCGACATCAACGCCCACCCCCAACCGCACGGAATAGGACGATGCCGCCGATGGCCAGGAGCGCCAGCCAGAGCATCGAGCTTCCCCCCGCCGTCGATAAAGCACCAGGCAAGGAAAACACTGCGCTTGCCGCAGGGCCGCTCGTCGGCTGCTGGTATGTCGTGAACGAGCCGTTTGCGTTGCGGACGGTGTAGGTTCCGGCCGGTACGGTCTGCTGCAGGCCGATCTTCTCAGCGGTGCCAACCGCGCCGGTGATGAGAGATTGAATCCAGGCGGGCGTGGCCGAAGAGACGGAGGGCAGCGAAGTCGGAATAGTCGAAGGCAGGTCCGGGGTCGCGTAATTGATCGTGTTCAAGGTGTCCAGCGGTATCGCGGAGAAATCTATCGTGTCGCCAAGCCCAAGGAATCCGCTCACAGGCACCCCACTGGCCACACTTGTTTTCGCGTCACGCGATCAGCCGGAACTTCCCAGCCGGGCGCATCGCCGTGCGAGGCGTCCATCACGAGGCGCGAGCCATCGTCGAACACCGCCCGCGCATATACGTGGGAGAACTCGCGTGGGTAGTTCGGATTCGCCGCCACGGTCACAATCTCGTAGCGCAGGCCCATCGCCCGAAGCAAGCAACACACGACCATGGTGAAGTCATCGCAGTCGCCGCGCGGGTGAGGCATGGTAACCAGGCGCGCGGGAGAGATCAGGAACTCTTCAGGTGTGGGGATGCCGAGCGCGACCTTGAGGAGCGATTCATCGTTGACGAACGTGATGTGAGTCTTGGGGAACCAGAAGGCGTAAAGCTGCGGACGCTCATTCCAGTGGTGAATCGATTCATCCCGAAACCAGCCATCAACTCTCGTGCCGTCTCTTCGAATCCACGGTCGCACGCCAGCGGAGAGCTTCTGGATCACGGGCCCCGCCGCGTCCCGCTCGATCGCGTCCACCATCAACCGGATCGTCTGCGCTACCGCGACATCCGAGTCGCACGATGCAGGCGTGCGCGTGATGTCTGTTGGCAGCGAACCGAAGAAATTAGATGGCGGGAGGGTGTAGGAAGTCGGCTCGGGGGAGTCGACGTTACCCGGGATCCCTTCGACCGCCATGCAACTCGATAGTGAGGGATCTCACAATGGGATTGCAAACGCTTTGTATTCTAGAATATAATAGTGCCGAGTTAGGGCAGTTCCGAGAACTACACCGAGGCGATGCCGAAATTGACGCTAAAACGTGAACAATCAGCGACAAGGCAGCGCCAAAAACTTGATCGATACGGCCCATGCCACGGTTACGATTGAGGGGATCAGCACCCTCATCGTCCATCGTCGATCCGAAACCCCAAATCCTGAGTGCCGCACGCCCGAAGATGAGTTCGAAGCGTCCCTCTACGTGTTGCGCGAGGGCGTCCACGGCTTTCCCTCTGACGGCGTTTACTCTTCTCTGAAAACCGCGAACGGCGGGAGACTGCCCGGCGTCACCATCATGGGCGGGAGGCTTCTCGAATTGGCCGCGCCCGCTCCGAAGATGGGCAGCGCGCCGGTCAACCGCAACGGCGTCCCCACAACCTGCTACCGTCCCGAGTATTTCCCGTGGGCGATCAATGTCCCGGTGTTCTTCGATCAGAATCAAATCGGTTTTGCGGAATTGGTGCAGCTCTTCGAAGCAGCCGGGCTCAACGTCGGCATCGGCGACTGGCGCCCGGAGAAGGGCGGCAACTCCGGCAGGTTCCGCGTGTGTCGAACTGAATTTGCGAGGCAAGGCAAGGCAGTACAAGGCGAGCTTATGGAGAAAACAGCTTGCCAAAAAGAGACGGCGCCACTGAGGGCGTAGCCACAGCCGCAGAGCCCGCAAAGCGAAAAGCCTTACTGCCTATCCCCGAGGGCGGCGGCGGAACAATCAGCGAAGAGAAATTCTGGGCATACCAGCTTTTGCTTACGCCGGAAGATTGGTCGCACGCATTCGGATACCTCTATCGCGACTGGCCCATCATCGATTGTTTTCTCCCGTACCCCGATCGAGAAACCGCGAAGCGGGCGGGCGCTGTCAAATACATCGAGCGTTTTTCTGAACCGTTCGACCGCGACACCATTCTGCACCGCCACGGCAGCGGAAAGTACCACATCGATTTCAACGACACGAATAAAAACCACGAGAGTACCGTGTGCCGCGTTTTTCTGACGTTGAACGATGACCGATTCCCGCCGCAGGTTGACCCCGCCACTCTGATGATCGGCCACGCAGATAACAAGCCTTACGTTGCCCAGCTCCGCCGCGAAGGGAAGCTCCCGCCCGAAGGAGGGCAGATGGCGCCACAATCTAGCGATACCGCGACCGCCCAGGCTCTCGTCGGCTTGTTGCGCGACGCCATGCGCGACAAGAAACCGGACAGCAGTCTCGAGAGCCAGGTCGTGCCGCAGCTCATCACGATGATGAAAACCGCGAGCGATCAGGCTATCCAAATGGCGCTCGGCCAGGTGCGGCAGGAGAGCCCGGACGGCGTGCTCAAGCTCATCGTGGCGATGAAGGAACTGATGCCGCAGGGCAGCTCGAATGACAAAATGTTCGAACTGATGCTAAAAATGCAGGCGGACAATCAGCGTCTCGCGGCGGAGGTGCAGGCCAAGAATACCGAGCTGCTAATGAAGCTGATCGAGGCTAAATCCGCGCCCGTACCGAAGGACGAAAGCCAGTCTTTCATGCGCCCGCTGGTGGAAAAGCTGATCGAACGCTCGCTCGATACTCTCGACGGCGGCGGAGGCGGCGGGAAATTCGACTGGCGCGAAATGATTCCGCTGGCGATAGACCGGCTGGCGCCCACACTGACAAACTTCTCCGCTGGTTTCAGGATGATGATGTCGCGCGGAACGCCCGGCGCCGCCGCGACACCCCAGCCGAATCCCGCAGAGCGGCCCGCCGAAATACCGGACGCACTGCCCGCCCAAGGAGACCCCATGCTCGGACTTCTCGCTGAGATATCGAAGCCGCTTATCGAACACCTCCGCAACCCGGAGTTGAACGGTGAGGATTTTGCCGTCTGGTTCGTGGACGGCGTTGAAGGTCTGGGCGGAGGGTACGGCATCCGCCTGCGTAACGAGATCGCCAGCATGGGCAAGGAAAAGCTGCTCGGCATGGCGAAGATGTTCCCGCCGCTTTGGGCGCAGATCGAGCCAGCCGGCGAAGAGCGGATTAACAGTTTCATGGACGAGTTTCTGAGCTGGCAGCCGGGCGCGGATGAAGATGAGCCGCCGGAACCGAACGCCGCTGGACCGCAGCCGGTAGCGCCGCGGCGAAGGGCGAAGAAGGGAGACGCCACCGCGTGACGTACCTCGTTGCGCTCGCGTGGGTCATGAGCGCGCTATCCCTAACGGGCTTCATCGGGAATCTAAAATCAAATCCCGACAAGTCAGCGTTAGAGCAAAGCGAATCTCAAACGGTCTGGCTTTTTCTTTTCGCGTTTTCCATTTCCGGCCTGATCGCAAGGTATCTACTGTGACCATCTCCCGCACCTTCGAGGTCATCTCCGCCCATGAGGACACACCGCAGGGCCGCGCCGTGCTCGCGCCGGTAGAGGACTGGAACGGAACCAACGGGCGTTTCTGGGGGATGCGCGACCGCTTCTTCGTCGAGCTGGAGGACCCGGAGAAACAGGCGATGTTCAAGAAGGGGCGGAGGGTGAGAGTGGAGATCGAGGCATGAACGCCGTCTGTATCCACTGCGGAGCCCTGATCACCCACGTGCCAATCATCGGCCTGGATGAGACGGCGCAGCGCGTCGATTTTTACCGCAAGCTCGTTATCCACCTGAACGAGAAGCATCAGAAGTTCGCCGGTGACCTGCTGAAGTCCACGCTCGCCAAAATCGCCGGAATGGAAGTGACGCTGCTCAACCTCGCGGGCCTCTCGCAGTTCAGCAGCTCCGATGCGGACTGGGAAAAGAACAAGCTGGAGGCGTTCGGGCAAGCGGAGCAAATTTTCGAGGAGTTCAGGCCGAAAGTGAAGGAGTCGATCATCGTATGACGTTCAGAAAGGTTTTTGTTTTCGTCGCGCTTCTCGTGGCCGGATTCGTCGGCACCTCCCTGCTGGTCTCAAAGCTCCACTCAGCCGACAAGATTCCTGTTGATGAGATCACCGCGCTGAAGATCGAGAACCTGCAAGGCCAGCAGCAGATCAAGCAGTTTCAGTTCGGGCAGATTCAGCAACAGGCGATGCAGCTCCAAAACTCCTACCGCGAGACGCAGACACAGATCGACGCGCTCAAGGAGCAGGCGTTTAAGAAGGCGCACGTGAAGCCGGAGGATTACATGCTGGACGTGGCCGCGCGGACGCTGACAAGGAAAGCGAAGGTTCCGGCACCGCCGACGCCGAAGGCCGCGCTTGCGAAACCGGCGGCCAAGAAATAGAGCCCACCATCACACCCGCCGGCCCAGGTGCTCCTCGATCCATTCGGGATCGTCGGAGACTACGCCGCGTTCAACCAGGTAGTCCCATTGAGACTTGGCCGCGTAGCTGGAGCCGAGAAACAGGCCCAGCAGCAGGCCGAACAAAAAGACGCCGGCAACCACCACAGTTCGTAGCGCTCCGAATAGCATCAGTCCTCCATCACCACCAGCCACCTCCGTCCGCGATCAGCGCTATAATCTCAGCCATCTCGGCTTCGTAGAGCACCAGCAATTCCTCGATGTGGCCGGCCAGTTTCACCATTTTCCCCATCCGCTCAAGAAGCTGATTTCTTCGTGGGCTTCCCTTTTGTTTTCGCCTCGTGGACCGCGTAGTAGGCAATGAGGTCGAGACTATCCGCAAGCCTCTTGAGGGCCTTTTCATTTCCACTCTTCAGGATGGTAGCGAGCCGGGTTCTGTCTTCCGGCGATAGCAATTCTGCAACAGCCAGCCCAGGTTTTGCCATACCGCCCTTGCTGTAGATCGGTTGGGGTACAGCGGATGGGCCACTTTCGGCCACTGTGCGATGCTCGGCAAGCCAGCCTTCCAGCAGACCCACGCCTATTTTCTGAAACGACGTTTTCAGCCCGTGCCGCTTGTCGTCCAGGCGGTCGTAAAACTCCGGTTCGAGTCGAAGGCTTATACGGCGCTCATCTTTCATAAATATTTGTAATGGGGCGTGCCCCATTTTTCTCTTGACCCAATGCCCCAATTGGGGCTAGCATCATACCCAATGACTCACGAAAGCATACCCGCACGAAAGCAGGAAATCAAACAGGTCAGCATCCGCTGGCCGGACGACTTCTGGGAAAAGGTCTCGATCGCTTCTACGAAGGGCCGCACGAGCATCCAGGCCATCGTTACCGAAGCCGTCGCCAAGCACCTGGGTATCGACCCCCCGGCAGAATCGGACGATCCCAGCGCAAAGGACGCGGCGTAAATGGCTCCCGCGCGCGCACAGGCTGCCACGGCAGGCGAGACCATCCGGGGCCGAAGGCCAAGGAGTGGACGATGGCCACACCGCCCATTTAAGACCTCCGGCCCGGATGGCACTGCGCACGCTATCAAACCACGCTGCCAAGAGCAAGCCTCCTTTCCGAAACCGGATCATGCGCCCGTTTCCGCGCCGTCCGCAATCGGGAAATCACTTGAACCTATGCGTACTGGCGGGGCCGGTACGGCTGGGAGCATCGCATGAACGTTCTGCTGTTCCTGCTTCTTCTCCTGCCCGTAAACCGCCCCTGGCGCGGTTACGAGGTCACCTACACGATCACCTACACCTTCCCGGCAACGGCGGAGATGGGCGAGGTTCAGATCGTGTATCCGAATTTTCGACTGCCGGAAGAGAATCTCAGGAAAGCGAGGCGAGGCGCATGAGTTCCGCCGCCACAAAGAAGAACACACGCCCGGACACTATCCGGCGAAACATGCAGATCGCGACCGACATCGCGAAGCAGGCCAGCATCGTTTCATTGGGCGCAATCCCCGCCGATCTTGAGTTTATGGAGCGGCTGAGTTCGCTCCAATCGATGGGCAACGTCGCCCAGAACGAGCGGACTGGAAAGTGGAGGCTTGTTCGCAAATGAGCGTCACCTGGCAGCCCGGCCCGCGCAATTCCAAACCCGAGCCGGTGGAGTTTTACCGCACGGCTGACGAATCGCTGTGGGAGTCCGGCGAGATCAAGAACGCGGCGATTGAGCTGGCGTGTTTGGCGGTGGCGTTCGTGGTGATAGCGATCGCGTGGTGGTGGCTGTGACCACTACCGAACAACGCCGCGCTGGTATCGGTGGTTCCGATATCGCCGCCATCGTCGGGCTCTCGCCCTACAAGACCAGCTTCGACCTGTGGGCTGAAAAGACAAATCAGGTCAGCCGGCCCGCACCGAACAAGCGTATGCGCATGGGCAAGCTGCTGGAGCAGGCGATTGCGACGGGGTACATCGAACTGTCGGGCAACCCGGAAAATCTCACCGTCGTCTGGGACGATCAGACGCGCGCACACCCGGAACACCCGTGGATGCTGGCGACCCCGGATGCGCATGTGCACGCAATTCAGAGGGAATTATCGGGATTATACCCGTTCCCCATCTGCGGTCTCGACTGCAAAAACGTCGCTCTCGATCAGGCGCACCGCTGGGGACCGGCCGGCACGGACGAAGTGCCGCAGGAGATCGTCCTGCAGTTCCAGTGGTACATGGAGTTCGAGAATATTGACCGCTGGGACGCAGCGATGCTTCTCGGCGGCAACGACCTGCGCATCTACACCGTGCCGCGGGACAAGGAAATCGGCGCGTTCCTGGTTGATCAGGGCGAGCGTTGGTGGAAGCGCCACATCATCGAAGGCGTGCAGCCGGAGATCGGAGCCTCCGAAGGCGCCCGCCGCTTTCTCCGCGAGCGCTTCCCGCGCAACGTGAAAAATCTACGGCAGGCCACCGCCGAAGAAATCACCCTGATCCGCGCGTATTCATGGGCGAGCAAAACACTGAAGATCGCCGAGGAAGATCACGAGACCGCCGGCAACATGCTGAAGCTCGCCATCGGCGACGCGGACGGCCTGACCTTCGACGGCGCAACTATCACCTGGCGGAAGGACAAAGACAGCATCGGCACGGACTGGTACGCCGTCGCGTGCTTCCTGCAGGAGCAAGACCGAGCCCGCCTTGCCGCCGCGCACCAGATTGTCACGCGGCAAGGGCCGCGAAAACTTCTATTGAAGGAGAACAAACAGTGAACGCAACACACAGACACAAGACCAGCGGCGTGGAGGTTTCCGCCCACAGACTCGACGAGCCAGTGACCGTCTCGCTCGCCGATGGTGATCACGATTTCGAAGCCGGCGACTACGAGGTTACGCAGGACGGCGCCGTCGTGATGGCCACGGCAGACGAGTTCGAGGAGAACTTCGACCCGATTTTACCCGCGCCGCGCAATCTGCAAACGATCATAGACGCGCAGCGCGAGCAGGAAAAGCAGCCCGCCGCCGATCCCGACCCCCCGGAGGCAGCATGAGCGCCGCCGAAGCCATCCGCCCGAATTCGACCACCGAGAAACTGGTTCACCTGGACGGCGGGTACGGTACCGGCGAGCAGCCGCGCCCGACGCTCGACTCCGTGATCGAGGAGACGCAGCGCCGGCAGGCCGATCTGAAGTACCAGATTGACTTGCTGAAGTTCAACAAAGAACTCGCGCAGATGTTCGCGGCTTCCGGCATGTTCAAATCGAGCGCCCAGGCCAACCTGGAACAGATCGTCATGCAGGCGATGGTGCGCATCGAGCTTGGCAAAGACATGGGCTTCAGCCCCGCCGAGTCGATGATGGGGATCGATGTCATCGCCAACCGGCCCGCCGTGCAATCAGCACTCCGCGCGGCGAAAATGCAGGCCGCCGGGTACGGCTGGCAAATCCAATGGCACAAGACGGGCGGAGACTGTTCCGGTGTGACGCTGTGGCTCACCTACAAGGGCAGCGCCTTGATGGAGCCGAAGCGTAAGGAAGACGGCACGCCGATTATCGAGGACGGGCGCCCGGTAGTCGAACAGGCGCACGTGTCGTTCAAAAAGTCCGACGCGGAGCGGATTAAATCCAAGCTCTGGGAAGGTCAGAACTCCCGACAGGTAACGCTTCTCGAGAAGTGGAACCATTCGAGCAGCTCGACGCTTGAGGATATGTATTTCGCGCGTGCGATCACGCGCGCCCAGAAGCGTTACGCGCCCGCAGTGATGTCCACCTCCATCCTCTCGGTCGAAGAAGCTATGGACCTGGACACAGAGCCCGTGCAGTACGCAGCCGCGCCCGACAAGCCCGCCGAACCCGGCAAAGGCACGGCGTCCGTCAAGGAAGCGCTCGGAATCAAAAAAGGGGAGGTGATGCCTTCTGTTGCCACCGGGACACCCAAGTCGCCCGAGGCCGCAACCCCGGCCACCGCGCGGCATGGCGAAGGGGTAGAACAAGCCCGCGCACCCGAATGGGCCAACCTCGACGAGATGCAGCATGATTTCGTCCAACTGCGCCGGGACATGGTTGAGCAGCTCGGCCCTCCCGGCGCCACCGACTACGACAGCGTTGTGCGCAACGCGGGTGGCTACCCGAAGGATCTGCAATCCGGCGCCGTGCTCTACGCGAAGCTGCGCGATTCAGCGAAGGCGCTCCACGAATTTCTGAAGTAAGGCGGCCTTGTAAGGTGCAGATCCCCGGCCGCGCCGGGAGAAAGGTAGGTGCGCAATTTAGTTAGACAAGCATTGGAAGGGAGAGATCCTCTGGCGCGAGAAGCCCCCATAAAACTCTCCCCTTCAATTAGCCGCCGTCGAGAACGGCGCCGAATTGGAGTCACGAGGCGATGTACAACTACCCGCAACAAAGGCATCAAATCTTCACCGAATCAGGCCAGAGGTTGTTTCTTGCAATCCGCGACCAGGTTCACGGCCTCATTGCGCAATCTGGTGCCGTCACGATGGGAAAAGCGACATCCCTTCCGCGCGGCATAAGCACTGCGAACTCATGGGACTTGATGGCCTGTGTTGACCGCCTCGTGGAGCTGGGAGAAATCCTGGAAGTTTTACAGCGTGCTCCGGCATGCGGGCAGGACAGAGTTTTTGTGGGGAGAAAATCGGATGACCGTTAGCACTTCTGTCGTTATCTCCGAGCGCATCGACGGTGTTCTCACGTGCGTCATCCCGAGCGCGGGCGGCTGTATCGTGCTCGTGGGCGATGGCCCGGAGTACAGCCTGTGCCCGCTAACGACAATTCCCACGCGCTACGAGCTGGAGCTGTTCGTCGCGATCCACCGGCAGATGTGGAACGCAAGGAAAGGGAGGCAGTGATGGCTCAGCAAATGGAAGCCCCCGAGCTGCTGACCAACCGCGAGGTGGAACAGCTCAAGCTTAACATCGCCCGGCTGCTCGTCAACGTCGCGGACCGCTCCACGTGCCGCGGCTGCCACGCGGAAATCTGGTGGCTGGTCCACCGCAACGGCAAGAAAACACCGTACGACCGGGACGGGACAAATCATTTTGTGACTTGTTCGCACGCAAAGGAGTTCAAACGCAAATGAGCAGTATAACGTTCACCGGCGCATTCATCCGCAACGCCGATCTGTGCAGGCCGAAAGAGGGCGGACCGTTCGCCCGGATTCATCTCACCGCGAATTTAACCAAAGCCGTGCGCGACGAGATGGCGTGGGAAGAGCTGCCCGACTGTCTCGACAGCGGCAAGTTGGACGGCGAGCTCAACGGCAAGGCGATGATCCTCACGCCGAACGCCGATAAGCTCGCCAAACACGAAATCCAACTGGAATGCTCCGAGGTCAACGATTTCCAGATGTTCCACGTGCGGAACAAAGACGGCGAGAGCAAGCGCATGGAGCTGCGCTTCAGCGCGCGCTGCAACGAGGACGGAGCGATCGGTATCATCGAGCAGTACATCCGCAAGATCGGGGATGCGCCCGCCTCGCTCAGGATCACGTACGCCAGCCAGCAGAAATTGCCGATGGAGCCGGAGAAGGCGGAGGCGGCGAAGGCGTGAGAATTTGCGCGCTCGATCTCTCCCTCACTGGCACCGGCGTTGCCCGCAACTTCCCGGATGGTGAATTCTTTCTTGGGACGCTGACCACCAAGCTCGAAGGCTGGTACCGCTTCGAGTGGATGATCCAGAACGTCACGCGCCACGCGAAGGACGCCGAGCTGGTGGTGATTGAGGGCCTGTCTTTCGGCCACAACCTGCCGAGCGCGCAAGAGCGATCCGGTGTCTGGTACAACGTCGCGTTTTGGCTGTGGCAGGCCAAGATTCAGACGCTCGTGGTTCCGCCGTCCACCCTCAAGAAATTCGTCACCGGCAAGGGATCGTCCGAAAAGTCCGTGATGCTCCGCGAGACCTTCCGCCATTGGAACGTCATAGCGGCCAACGATAACGAGGCCGACGCCGCGGGCTTGCTCCATGTCGGGCTGGCCTATTGCGGCGCGGAGGAGTGCTCGAACCAGGCGCAGCGGGACGTGCTCGCCACGCTCAGGAAGTCGCACGGCGCGCCACAGGTGAAGGTGGAGGCGGCGGCATGGTGAAGCACATCTTCCCCGTAATCCCAAAGGCTATACCGAATCCCGTGGTGAACCACCTCCGCTGGAGCCTGGCGGTGGTTTGGACCTTCCTCTGGTCCAACTGGCGACTCGCCACGGGTGACATCCCCTGCTGGGGCCGCCACGAGTCCCCGCAGCCGGTCTGCTGTGATGTGTGCGGCTGGGCCGGCCCGATGCGCTGGCTGCTGCACGGCTACGAGGATGACCAATACGGCGATGTCGAGCCGGTGGACTACTGCCCAGGTTGCGGGGTGTCGGTTTGATTGGAGGGCTCGATCGATCCGCAAAGATGGCATTGCATGATCTGCTTTCTGTGCCACGGTTGCGGTTTGGAGACGCGGATCAAATAGAAGCTCTCTTTATCCTCCGCATCGCCGAG
>Ga0134128_10010533_pt1 | contig 11075 bp, 8 predicted proteins | sample KB31754_FD_96462 | JGI IMG/M metagenome (GOLD analysis project Ga0134128, IMG submission 96462) | Terrestrial soil microbial communities with excess Nitrogen fertilizer from Kellogg Biological Station, Michigan, USA - KB3-175-4 | ecosystem: Environmental > Terrestrial > Soil > Unclassified ...
ATGGGACGGCAGCGTGTCCGGAACGTAACCGACCAGCTTGCGCGCCAATTCCGGTTCTTCGCGGACCGAAATGCCGTTCAACAGCACGTCACCATCGGTAGGTTCCTCGATGGTCGCGATGATGCGCATCGTCGTGGTTTTCCCCGCGCCATTCGGACCGACGAAGCCAAAGATGTGCCCGGAATCAAAGCCAAAGGAGATATTATCCACGGCCACCGTCTTGCCGAATTCCTTGCGCAATTGTTGTACCTGGACTTTCATGGTGTCACCGGAGAGTCGAGCGTGCCGTAAACGACGCCGTGGGTCTTGGTCCGCGCCGATTTGGCTTTCGGGCCGAGGCCATTTTCCAGAAACGGATTTGCGTCCAATATGGCGACGTAGGTGTTAGGCTGCAGGAACGGGGTGCCGTCGGCGAGGTCGGCTTGCGGCCCGCATCCGTCGAGCATTGCGCGCGCGCCCAATCGATCTTTTTTCTTGAGCACGATCGATGTCGGCGTGAGCGTGATCTTCTGTCCGGCGGGAACATTATTGGCGGTATAAATATGCGACTGATTGTCCGCGAGCCAGAGTGATTGAATTGTCGCGCCAAGGCCGTTTAGAACGGTGAGGTGCCCGGCCTGGTTTTCGACTTCGAGCCGTTCGCGGCGTGTTTCGGCCTTGCGCAGTTCAAAATGCGCGGGCACGCGCGCGCTCACCCAACCACGGCCAAGATGTTGCCCCTGCGACCAGTCGATTTCACGTTCCGTTCCGCTTCGGTAATCCCAGCCATTCACCAGCGGCGTCGCTTCGGTGTCCGCGCCGAAGAACAACCCCTGGCTGGGCGTGAGCGGACAATAGAAGGCAGTGTATCCAACCGAAGCCGCCCGGTGATTGGCCTGGTCGAGAACAGTCACGCCGGCAATCCGCGTGTCGGGCGTCACACCCTCGCGCAGGTAACTGTAGGCGAACACGCTGAGGCACGTTAACAATGAAATCGCCGGAATGGTCCACAACAGCCACGTGCGGCGGTTCATTCTTGAAAGCACGATCAGGTTCACCGGCCCGATGGCGATGACAAAGAGCAGCATGATGAAGATCGTGCCGCGCACCGGAACCTGGTAATTCTCAATCACCGGGAATGCCTGGTTCGCGGTTTCCTCCTCCGGAAGCGATTGCCAGTAACGCGCGGTGAGATCCACGGCATTGATCATTGGCTTCGCGTCTTCCTCGCTGAGCGCGGAAATGTTGTCCTCAGGAAACGCGATACAGCGCCCAAAGCCGACGCTGGCGCACTCGCTGTTTCCGATGGCGGTTTTGGGAAATGAATGCCACGGCTCGGGCACTGATGACGCGCCAAACACAACGAGATTTCCGCCGCACTCAAGATAGCCCCAAATCGCGTTCAAGGCCGCCGGCGAGAGCGCCTTGAGGTCGGACGCGTTCAAGGCGACGGCGTCGTAAGCACTGTAGGAAAGCCACGAGTCGCTCCATTCCGCCATCGGGAGTTCCGCGCGGAGCAAACTGCGCGTAATGCCGCCGGGGCCGGCAGGCGAACCGTAAGCTCCGGTCGCTTCACTGCTGGCGCGGGCGCTGGAAGCCCAGAGGCTTTTGGACGGCCCAACCAGTTCGACGGCATCCACGCTGATATTGCCATAAGAAGTTCCTGAAAATTCCAGGCGAACGGTTTTTACCGGCTCGGAAGTGACTGGAAAGCTGAAGTTATGCGCTCCCGACCGCCGCGTTCTCACCGGCGGCAGATTGGTTTGAAACAAATTCGTGCCGGAAGCTCCCTTGAGGAAAATTTGCGTTCCGGGCGGAAGGGGCATCGTCGAGTAAACGCGGACGCTGTTCGCGACCTCCGGCTGCGAGTAGTCGAGTTCGAGCCAGTGCGGCCCGGGAACGGACGTCGCAGGCATCCAGGCGGTAGGCACCGCCCCGCCGCGCCCCATGGAATCGGCCGGCCCCGTCGCCATTTGCGCGGAGTAATCCGCCGTGCCGGCCCGGGAATTAAAGAGATGACTCAACTCGTCGAAATTCAAACTGCGGCTGACGAGAATGCTGGTCGGCGTCATCGGCGCGCCCGCATAACTATACATATAACCGCGCCGCCCCATGCGGCCGCCCACGAAATGTTGCGCGGGATCGGGGATGTTGACGGTGCCGGCATCGTCGTCATCAATCAGGACGCGCAATTGACCATTGCCGTTGATGGGCAAGGGCGGTTGCCAAAGCGGGACCACCGCGCTGGAATTCGGACCGAGCTCGACAGTTCGCGAAAGACGGCTGATGGAATTCCCGCCAGCGTAGGAGCGCTCCGGGTAAATCAACGTGACTTTGTGCCCGCTTTTACCCGAATGATTCTCGACCAAAATCCTGTATTCCCGATAGCCGTGGTGCGTCTCGCCGTTCGCAATCGTGATGGGAGTGATGCCGACGTCGCCCAGGCGATCGGCGAAGGCGGGCAGGGCAAGCGAGAACAGGCATGCCGCGAACAGCGCAAGCCGCAGTGAGTGGGAGTGTTGCATCCGGAGTTACGTCGTCATGCCGATTGCAGTTCCACGTCCCCGGGCAGCTTCAGCCCGGTTTCGTCCATTTGCGCGAGCAATTGCTGCACGAGCCGCGAAGGAGACATGCGATCGAAGCGCGCCTGGTAATTCAACAACAGCCGGTGATTCAAGACCGGTTCGGCGACGACTTTGACATCCTCGAACCCAACCGTTGGGCGCCCGGAAACAAGCGCGTGCGCCCGCGCGGCTTCGGCAATGGCAATCGCCGCGCGCGGCGAAGCGCCGTAAGACACATAACGCGTGACCGCCTCCGAGGCTTCCGCGCTGCCCGGATGCGTGGCGGAAACCAGCCGCGCGATGTAGCGCGAAACCGGGCGCGGAAGATAGATGCGGTTCATCACCTGGAACAACGATTCCAATTGCGCGCGTTCCATCTGCCAGGTGGGCATCGGCAATTCTCCACGGCGTCGCTCGGAGATAATTTGATCCAGGACTTCCGTGCTGGCGTTGTCGAACAAAAGGCGGAACAGAAAACGATCCAATTGCGCTTCCGGCAGCGGATACGTGCCTTCCAGTTCGATGGGATTCTGGCTGGCGAGAACGAAAAACGGCAGCGGCAATTGGCGCGTCGTGCCGAGCAGCGTGACGGAATTTTCCTGCATGGTTTCGAGCAGGGCCGATTGCGTTTTCGGCGAAGCGCGATTGATTTCGTCGGCGAGCAGAATATTCGTGAACACCGGCCCGGGCTGGAACACCATTTCGCGCTTGCCGGAATCGGTTTGCTGCAAAATGTGCGTGCCGAGAATGTCGCCCGGCATCAGGTCGGGCGTGAACTGGATGCGTTTGAAATCCAATTTCAAGATCTGGCCGATGGTGCGTACCAGCGCGGTTTTTCCCAGGCCGGGCAATCCTTCGAACAGCACGTGTCCCTTGCTCAGGATGCCGATGAGCACGAGGCGATGCAGCTCCTTGCGGCCCAGCAGCACGCGGTCGAGTTGTTCCAGGGTTTTGCCGGCCAGCTCGGCGGCAGGCTGCAGTTCTTCCGGTTTGAGGATGGTATCAGCCATAAATGAATGAAGGCGTGCTCCTGAACACAATCATTGCGTGTCGCGTTTGAAAAACCGCTGTATCGCCTGCCGATGCTGCGGCAAAATGACCTGCGAATTGGCCGAACCCCCGCTGCCTTGCGCATTGGCCAATGCGCCATGCTCGGCTGAAACATCGTTGCCACTCAATTCCGGCGCGGATTGGCTCACGCCGACAAACTGCGCATCCGACAGATTCGCGGAAGGCGGCAGCGCGTGTTCCTCGAATTTCAAACTATCTTCGGAGGATTCGTTCTGCCAGGTCATCGGCCCGGTGCCGCCGCCACCGCCGGGTCCGCCGCGGCCATAGCACAGCGAAGCCAGATTGCACGAGCCGGCATTCGTGCACGTGGAGAGGAAAGCGGCGAGCGCGTTGCAATTGGTGCATTGGCCGGCGTTGTGGCATTGGGAAAGGTATTTGGGATCGATCAACCGGAGATGCGCCAGGTTGGTCATGGACCGGCCGAGATTGCTTTTATTGAATTGAATCGCGTTCAGCAATTTCTGCAATTGCTCCTTGTTCAAACCGTCCAATTTCAATCCGTTCAATTGGGCCAGCAATTCTTTGGGAACATCACCTTTCAACAACCCGTCCTCGAGTTTGGCCGCCGTCAACATATTCGCGAGGTCCTGCGCGGCATGAGTCGCGGTGTCCTGGCTCATGCCGTCATCGGCAGCCTGGTTCATGGCGCTGGCGAGGGCCTGCGCCGCCGCGAGGCTGGTCATCTTGTTCACCGCTTCCTCGGCTGCCTGCTTGGCCAGGTCGGAATCCGATTCCTTGATATGGTCCAGCGCTTCCCAGGTCTTGCTGGGATCGAGTCCGGAGGAATTCTTCTCCAACTGCGAAAGTTGCTTTTGAGTTTCGTCGGCTTTTTTGTCCTCCAAAATCTTTTCGTCCTTCAACGTCTCCACTTCCGTTTTGAGTTCGCCGACGAGTTTGCCAATTTCCAGAGTGTGCGGCGTGCCGAGAGTCGTGAGCCGATCCGGCAGCAATAAAATAGTCGCCGCAAAAACGCCGGAAATTCCCAGCAGCCCAAGCGCGCGTCCGCTGCGCCAGCGCAAAATAGGCGCCGCCGGAACCGGAAGCGCGGATTGCCATTCCGCCATGTCGGCGGCTTCCTGCGCCATGATGACGCCGCCGCATTGGTTCAAGTTATCGTACGCCGCGCGAATTTTCGTAACCGCTTCGCGCCGCCGCCATTCACGCCAGGCGGCAATCAAAGCGAGAGGAATACAACCCAGCAGCCCAAGTGCCAGCCCATGGCCCTTCAGCAACCCGGAGACCCGCACCGCCAGCACCACCACGCCCCACAGAAAGAACCACACCGTCATCCACGCCACGGCGCTGCGAACCATCAAGAGCAGCGCGAGCTTTTGACCGAAAGACTTTAATGCGCCGGCGTGTGAGGCCATAAAATCAAAAGGTTGTCATCAGCTAAAAATTAGAACGACCCGGACAGCGAATGTCACGTTCGAGTTGGCCGTTTTGCGGCATGTCATACCAGCTCCTGTTGTTTCCGCTATCTTCGATGAATTTCAACTTTTCGCAAGCGAGAAGTTGAAGTAGCACAGCTTCTTCAGATGGCGTGTTTCCCATCGCTAGCAATCCTCCTCGTTCTCGTTCTCGTTCTCGCAAATCGAGAACGACGAGGAGGACGAGAACGAGGGCGAATCGTTTCTATAATAATATCCAGACGTTCTGTGCAATTGACGCAAGTTTACAGAAACGGCGAAAACAATCGCGCGATGGCATCCCGCAGCTTCGCAACAAAGTGGCGTCCATCCACCTCCTCCAGACTCACCTGCCGTGCGCCCTGCAGTTTGCTTTCCACCACACGGCTCATGGCTTCGGCGAAATCGCGCCCATAGGCTTCCACCATCAATTCAAAATTCAGCCGCAGACTGCGCGCGTCCCAATTGGCGGAGCCGAAAAATACCCAGTGATTGTCCACAATCATGAGCTTGGAATGATCGAACGGCGCCGGCGTGAGCCAGATGCGGCAGCCGCGTTCCAGCAACTGCCACCACATGCCGCGCGAGGCCCAATCCACAAATCTCAGGTTGCTGCGCGCGGGCAAAATAATGTCCACGCGCACCCCGCGCAGACTGGCCAGATTCATCGCCGTCACCAGCGCCGTTTCCGGCAGGAAATAAGGCGTCACGATTTGGACGGAATGTTCCGCTTCGGTCAAAGCCGCGAGCAAGGTCCAGCGGACGGTTTCGAAGTCCGCATCCGGTCCGTCCGTGATCACCCGGGCGATGACGTTGCCGCATTCCCGCAATTCGGGAAACCAAAGATCGCCGCCCAATTTTTCGCCCGTGGTAAAAGCCCAATCCGCGGCGAAGGCTTCCTGCAATTGCCCCACCAACGGACCTTCCGCGCGGAAATGCAAATCCCGCACCGGGCTGCGCGGGTTTTCCGCGATCATGTTGCCATGCCGGATATTGATGCCGCCGGTGAACGCGATTTGCCCATCGATCACAAGAACTTTTCGGTGATTGCGGAGATTGATGGTCGTCACGCGCCAGGGTGTCAACAGCGACGCCGGCAAAAATTGCGCCATGGGAACGCCCGCGTGACGCAGGCGATGGGTGATCGGCGGCCAGGAATAGCGCGTGCCCGCGGCGTCAATCAGCACGCGCACGGCCACGCCGCGTTTGACGGCGCGGGCGAGCGCATCAGCGAATTGTTTGCCGCTGGCATCGTTGTCGAAAATATAAGTGACCAAGGAGATCGATTTTTTCGCGCCGTCAATCGCGGCGAGCATCGCGGGAAAGGCTTCATCACCATTGACCAGCGGCTGCAGGCGGTTGCCGGGAGTGAGCGGTTGCGAAATGACGCGGCCGACCACGCGCGCGAGCATTTGCAGGTGCTCGACGCCGGAGATCTCCGGTTCGCCGAGGTTTTTCGGAATGGGACGCGCCACATTCCGCTGCACGCCGAGCGAAAACGCGCGGCGCCGGATGCGGTTGATGCCCAGAACAAGATAGAGAATCGGACCGAGCACCGGCAGGAACCAGATGGTGCCCAGCCAAAGCGTGGCGGCGCGGGAATCGCGTTTGTTGAGCAACGCGTGGGCGGAAGCGAGCAGGGCGGCTAAAAATTGAAACCCGACCACCAGCCGCGGCCAGAACCGCACGATTGTGTTGAACCAGTTAATAGTTGCGCCAGTCTCCGATGGAACAAGCCCCGGCGCAAGTGCGTTGCCAATGGTCAAAGTATTATCCGAAACCAATCTTTGAGAAAACACCAACGCCAAGGTGGGCGGGTGCATTTATAGTGGGGAAGGTTCGGTTCATGGGGAGGTGGCATTTAGGACTTCAAGAGCACGAAATGCCTGACTTCCATTGAGAGGAGGTTTGACGGTCTCTAAACCCCCGAAGCCACCACCACCTGGTTCCGCTTGATCCAGCCCACTCTTTGATTATCCACGCGCACCTGCAGCCAATCATTCTTGGCGTCGAGCACGCTCAATTCCGCGCCGTCATGGACGGTCGCGCTAGTAGGCGCTTCCTCCAGCGGGCCGTTGTGCAGCAACGCATCCGGAGCGGTGACAATTGCCGTCTGCGTAGAATGGCCGGACCATGCCGCGCCGAGGCAAATGCAGAAAACAACCGTCGCCAATGCGCCGCACCACAAGAGCGCGCGCAACGATGGTTTCAAGGAGGGCCGCAACTGCATGACGATCACCAAAGCGAGCGAAATCCAAAACGCCGCCGCCGTGATCAACGCCCATTCATTGAGCGTCAAGTTTGCGAGCCATTGCTGCCAGCGCGGCGTGGCGACGGTCGGCCCCTGCACGCGAGCGCGAGTAAACTGGAGGTTCGCGCGCAACTCCGGATCGCGCGGCGCAATCGCTTCCGCTTTGCGATACGCGGCAATTGCCTGCCCAAGCTGCCCCGATTTAAAAAAGGCATTGCCCAGATTGAAATAGAGCACCGGTGAAACCGCGCCGGACTGAATCATCTTTTCATACGCGGAAGCCGCTTCGGCAAATTTTCCCTGCTCGTACAATTTATTGGCGGCATCGAAATTGGCGGAAATGTCAGCCGCCCGGCTGGTGGATGGATGAAACAAGAAAAACGCCAGCAGCAGAGCAGCGCAAAACGCGAAAATCTTTTGCCCAAAATGCTCGGGACGCGTTGAACCGTTTGTTCCTTCGGAACAAACCTGGGAGCGCCGGCGTCTCGCCGGCATGTTCGGCCAAATGTTCATGCCTTCACCTCGCGCAATTGCTTCAACGCCGCTTCCAATTTCGGAATAATCGCCGCCAATTCCTGGCTCGATTTAATCGGCGCATAACGCGCCAGGTTGCAGGTTTGAAACAGTTCGTGCAACGAACCCAACAATTCTTCCGAAACACGCGCCGGACGCAGCCGCTCATCGATGACCGCTTCGGTAATGGAGGACGCAGGCAAGTCCAATCGTTCGCCGAGTTGTTCCTGCAACAACCGGAACAGCGTGGCGAAGAATTCATCCGATTTGTTCTGTGCGGCCATTCCCTGCAGTTCGCCCAATCCCTCGCGGACCACTTTTTCCACATGCAGCTTTCGGCGCAAGCGCGGATTGTTCGCCAGCGCCTCCTTGCGTTTTCGCCACGTGATGGACGATAGCAGCGCGAAAACAGGAACGCCTTGCAAAATCAAAAACCACGGTTGGCGGATTAACGGCGGGCTGATTTCCGCGAGGGTGCCGATGTGTTGCTTGATCGGAAGAATATCCGCGGTGGGCTGCGAATTTTCGGAGTGCGCGGCAACGGCGGCCGGCATCACGCCCGGCGCGGCCGCGCGAACGATGAGCGGCGTCGCCGGATGTGTCAGCGTGCGAAATTTCTTTTGCTCCGGATCAAAAAAACTGAACGTCACCGGCGGCAGCGATTTGATGTCGCTGTTTTCCGGCGTGACGATTTGTTCAAAGGTCTTGGACCCTTCGATGCCGAGTTGATCGGTGGCATTCACTTTGGATGTGGGCGGAAATCGTTTGAAATTTTCCCAGCCGGGCATATCAGGCAGCGCCAGCGAATCGAGCGCGCCCTGGCCGGAAATTTGAATTCGCAGTGTCACCGGATCACCAGCGACGACGTTGGTGGGCCCGGCCGTAACCGTCATGGTGTAGTTGCCGACCGCGCCATTGAAACCGGGAGGCACATGGTCCGTCGGGAGTGGTGAAACGTTCAAATCCGTGCGCGGTGACGTCAGCGTGGCCCGCACGGGCTGTGCCGGCGCGTCGAAAAAGCCGCCAAAATCCATCGGGTCGCGATTATTGAGCACGATCGTGGCGTTGATTGGGTTGATCGACAGCGTTCCGGTTTTCACCGGTGTGACCGCGACGGAAAGCGGGACCACCGTGAAACTCGTGCCGCCCACGCGGCGGCTATATTGCTGGCCCTCGACAATTTTTCCAAACGTCAGGCCGTTGCCCTCCGGCGAGAAATTCTGCGGATTGTCATAACGGTGAACATCGGAGCGGAGATAGATGCGGAATTCGGCGACGACCGGTTCGTTAAGAAAAAGATTTGTTTTCGGCAGCGCCACCCAAAGAAACGCCATGCGGTTGGCGTAATCGGCCGGCGGCGCCGTGGGATCGCTCGCGATCACTTTCAGCGTAATCGGCTGGCTGGTCAGAACCTGTCCGCCCACCTTGGCGCTGATGCTCGGGATCGTGAACGTGCCCGTGCTGACCGGCTCCAGCGCGACCGTATAGGTAAAGACCGAGGTTTGCACGCCGTTTGCAATCGAAATGCTGCTGCCTTGGTTGACCGCCGACGCCATGCGCAGGCCGCCGAGCTTTGGCTGGGAAATTTGCTGCGGTTGCCCGCCTTCGAAACGCAGCGTCAGCACGACCTGATCGCCGAGAGCAATGGTGTTGCGGTCCAGCGAAGCCGTAAACGTGGCGGCAAATCCCCTGGCGGCGAACGCAAAAAACAGCATCAACGCAAGCCCTCCCGGGCCGCGGTTCAACATTTGAAATCCGGCTCGCAAAAAATTCCGCATGACTATATCCGCCTAGTTTCGCCAGCGCCGTGGTTCGAATCAAGTTTCACTTCGCCGATGCAGTGTCCCGTCTTGACGTGAACCCATGGGCGCAATCCATGCGTTGGCGCACGTCAAAGGGCCTGAGAAATCCCGCCAGGTTTTGGAGTGCGGCGCCCTCCGCCGCTTTTCAACAGTGTGAAATCCAATAATCGCCTGAGATTCCATTGATTAAACTACATTAAGACGCTGCATTCGCAGACGAATTATCGACAATTTCCCAGGCAATTCGTTCGGAAAAAGGTTCTCCTAGTGACACGAGCGTCTCGCCCGTGAGTCCCTTGTGTTCGCACGGCGAGACGCCCGGGCCACTATCCCAGTTCATGGAAAGGCGCTTCCCCAAAACATCCAACTGCTTCTTACGCCTTGAGCAACTCCCGCACGACCCCCTCAAGCGAATGCTCGCGCGCCTCCCGCGTCGGCTCCAGGCCCAGCGACCGAATTGCCTTGCTCGTTTCCGGCCCGATGGAAACTGTTCTCATCGACGGAAATTGCTTCAACAATTTCGCCAGATCGAATCGCGCGTGGAAATGTTCCACTGTGGAAGAGCTCGTGAACGTGATCCAATCCGCGCCGGATTCCAATAGCTTCGCCGCCGCGCCATTCAAATCTTCGGTCTCCGGAATCGTCTTATAGACGGGAACGTCGTCCACAATGGCGCCGAGTTCCTCCAGCGCTTTGGGCAAATCCGAATTCGCAACCTCGGCGCGCGGCAGACAGATTTTGAGATTCTCGATGCTCTCGAACTTCTCAAAAGCGCTCGCGATTTTTGAACCGATGGCTTCCTCGGGCATCAGGTCCACCTGCAAATGTAGTTCCTTCAGTTTCGCCGCCGTCGCCGGGCCAATCGCCGCCAGGCGCGCGCCGCCAATGTCGCGCAAATCATGAAAGCGCTTGAAAAACAGGTCGAAAAATGCCGTCACGCCGTTCGGGCTGGTGAACACCAGCCAATCGTAGGAATTCAATTCGAGCAGCGCATCGATCAGGTCCTGCCGGCGATCCTCGCTCGGCGGCACGATTTTAATCGTCGGAATTTCGAGCACTTCGGCCCCTAAATCGGACAATTGCTTCGCGAGCTGGCTCGCCTGTTCACGCGTGCGAGTGACCACGACGCGTTGGCCGAAAAGAGGGCGTTGCTCGAACCAATTCAATTTGTCCCGCAGCTTCACCACATCGCCGATGATCGTCATGGCCGGCGCTGAGATTTTTTTCTCCGCAGCGATGCTGGCGATGCTGGTCAGGGTTCCTTCGACGGACATTTGCGCGCCCGTCGTGCCTCGATGCACCATCGCCACCGGAGTTTCCGGAGACATGCCGCTCGCGATGAGCGTTTCCGTCAATTCCCGCAGCCGCTTCAGCCCCATCAGGATGACTTTGGTTCCCGGAATGCGCGCGATTTCCTTGAAGTCGAGATCGGATTCCTCCTTTTCCGGATGCTCGTGCCCGGTCAAAACCGTGAACGTCGAGCAAT
>Ga0134128_10010534_pt1 | contig 11075 bp, 9 predicted proteins | sample KB31754_FD_96462 | JGI IMG/M metagenome (GOLD analysis project Ga0134128, IMG submission 96462) | Terrestrial soil microbial communities with excess Nitrogen fertilizer from Kellogg Biological Station, Michigan, USA - KB3-175-4 | ecosystem: Environmental > Terrestrial > Soil > Unclassified ...
ACACCGACTTGCCGTTCTTGGCGGCGATGCGCGATTCAAACGCCTGGCAATCGCCGGGTTGCGCGCCGAGCATCGGCGCCGCCGCCTCGATCAAAGCCATGCGGCCGGCGGCGCCGGCGCGCGACATGGCATCGAAGTTCATCATCGTCGACCAACTGCCGCCGGTGATCGTCGCGCCGAGCACGGGGTCGGCGTATTTGGGATCGTTGCCCATGAGATTGACGCGCATGTGGCTCCACGAGGCGCCAAGCTCCTCGGCGACGATCTGCGCCATCGTCGAGGCGACGTGCTGGCCCATGTCGGCCTTGCCGACATTGACCGTGACCAGTCCATCAGCGCCGATCTGATACCAGACTGACGGGCTGTAGCCGCCGCCGGCGGCCTCGGCCGCTCCGGGCAGGCCGACGCTGCAAACAAGCCCGGCGGCGCCGACGCCCACCATGAACGAACGACGGGAAAGCTCCGCCCCCGAGCGGATCGTTTCGTGCTTGGTCATGCCTTCCTCCCGGCGGTGTCGTTGGCGGCGCGCAGTTCGTTGGCGGCGCGCTCGATCGCTTTGACGATGCGCGGATAGGTCATGCAGCGGCAGAGATTGCCGTTCATCGCCTCGACGATCTCGCCGCGCGTCGGGGCGGGATTATGCGAAAGCAGCGAGGCTGCCTGCATGATCTGGCCGGACTGGCAATAGCCGCATTGCGGCACTTGCTCGGCCACCCAAGCTTTCTGCAATGGGTGGTCGCTGTGGGCGCTGAGGCCCTCGATGGTGGTGATCTTCTTGCCGATGGCTTCGGAAAGCTGGGTCTGGCAGGAGCGCACCGCGACGCCATCGAGGTGCACGGTGCAGGCGCCGCAGAGCCCGGCGCCGCAGCCGAACTTCGTGCCGGTCATCTGCAAATTGTCTCTGATGATCCAGAGCAGCGGCGTGCTCTTATCCGCCTCTACGGCCATCTTGTGACCGTTAACGATCAACTCGGGCATGTTCCCTCCCTCTGACCGAACGGGTTAAGCGCCCGCCCGGCCGTTCGAACGATCGAACGGGCGGCCCCAATTGCCGCCCGTTCGGCGTTGCGACGATTTGTCGCCGCCGCCGTAACCGCAAACTCTTCTAATACTTTGGTGGCGTCAACGGCGTTGAGGGAGGATATAGAGATAAGTTATAGCACTCGCTATGTCTAAATGAACATATCGCCAAGCATTCGATCCCCTCGTCGTCTGTTATGTTCAAGTACAGCCAACGCCGGCGCGCGCAGGCGCGGCCAGCGCCCGCGGCCCGGCGCGACCTCGCAGCCGCTCGACACGCACGGTCTTGTCGAGCGTGATCGCCACCTCGAACAGGCCGAAGGCGGTGTTGGGCTGGTCCATCGCCTGCTCGACGCGCGATGGGCGCCGCGTTGATCTTCCGGAGCTTGACGTTTTCCGCGCTCAGCCGCGCGATCTCCTGCTCCGGCGGCGTCATCGCGGCCGCCTGCCGATGGCGACGCCCGAGAACGTCCGGTTGACCGAAGTCGGCTCGAAGTTGTTGCCCCTGAACGCCCGCACGGCGAGGTCGGTGGAAAACAGCATCAGCACCGCGCTGTTGAGGCCGGCGCGGCCGTCGAACAGCACCGAGGCGGCGGCGAAATTCATGCCGTCGCCGGCGGAGCCGCCGACGGCCTGCATGTCGTCGAGGCCGGCGCCGATGGTGGAGATCAGCGCCTCTTCGCTCAGGCAGAGGCCGTCGACCAGCAGCAGCGCGAAACGGTTGCGCCCGACCCCGTCCAGCGCCTGTAACTCGGCGCGCGCGCTGGCGGTGTCGCCTGCGCCGAGGCGACGACCAGAGGTTCGTCCTCAAGATGGATGCGCGCCGATGCGTCCAAGGCATTCGCCCTCCTCAGGCGTTTGCCACGCCTTGAGGTTCAGTCTAGAGCAGTCACCGTCGCCTTTGCGAGCGAGGCGAAGCAATGCATGCCTCGCGCGGGCTGAGCGTTCCGAGTGGCCTACGATCTCGGCAAGATGGATGGCTTCGCTTCGCTCGCAAAGACGGCGGCGCTGATTCTATCTGTTCGGCAACCGCGCTAAGCGTCGGTTCGAGTGCTCGCAAAATGTTGATGGGCTGCCGGTAACGCGACGAACGTCGGAAACGAACAGGGGGCTCGAACGCCTAGGGCAAATGCGCGCCTTGGCGGCAAAAGGAGTTGGACATGCTGAAATCCTTGATCGGCGCCACGCTCTTCGTCTCGATCTACGCAGCGGGCGTCTCTTCGGCCGTCGCCGTCGGCGGCATGGGCGATCCCAGCACTCTTCTACGCCAGAAAAACGCGATCTGCGAAATGCAGCGACGCGGCGAAGGTCCGCGCCAGCCCGATATGTGCCTGCCCGAAATGCCGCCGGCGTCTGTTTACGATCGTCGCGCGCAGGGCAGGTAACGACGCGGTCAGCGCCGTTCGGCGCGAACCTGTATGGACGGACCTTAATGATGAGGTCATCTGTCGATCATGGCGGCTTCCTATGTTCAGTCATCGAAAGACCGGACTCAACCGCCTTTTCGGAGACTTGAAGATGACTGAACACAAGCCCAACTTCGTCGCTCGCCGGCCGCTGTTCGCCTCCGCCGCCGCCCTCGCCCTCGTCGCCTCCGGCGTCTTCGCCTTTTCGATGCAGCCCAACGTGACCGCCTGGGCCGGCGCTATCGAAGCCCCCGCCTCGGTGGCGGAGAACGCGCCTTCGTTCGCAGACGTCGTGGCGCATGTGAAGCCCGCCGTCGTCTCGGTGAAGGTCAACATCACCGAAGACTCGGCCGCCGAGGAAAGCAACAACGGCATGGAGCAGCTTCCGCCGGAGATGCGGCACTTCTTCCAGCAGTTCGGCGGCGGCGGCACTATGGGCAAGCCGATCATCCGCCACGGCGTCGCGCTCGGCTCCGGCTTCATCATCTCGGCCGACGGTTATGTCGTCACCAACAACCACGTCGTCGAGCACGGCGGCAAGATGGTGACGGTTACGCTCGACAGCGGCAAGGAGGTGAAGGCCAAGGTGATCGGCACCGACCCGAAGACCGATCTGGCGCTGTTGAAGATGACCGAGGGCTCGGACTATCCTTACGTCAAGTTCGCCAAGGGCTTGCCGCGCATCGGCGACTGGGTGCTGGCGATCGGCAATCCGTTCGGCCTCGGCGGCACGGTGACGGCCGGCATCGTCTCGGCGGAAGGCCGCGACATCGGCTCCGGCCCTTATGACCAGTTCATCCAGATCGATGCGCCGATCAACAAGGGCAACTCGGGCGGGCCGACCTTCAATCTCAAGGGCGAGGTGGTGGGCGTCAATACCGCGATCTTCTCGCCGTCGGGCGGCAGCGTCGGCCTCGGCTTCGCCATTCCCGCCTCGACCGTCAGCATGATCGTCAGCGAACTCCAGCATGGCGGCGTGCATCGCGGCTATCTCGGCGTCGAGATCCAGCCTGTCAACCAGGAGATCGCCGACAGTCTCGGCCTGAAGTCGACCGACGGCGCGCTGGTGGCGCAGACCCAGCCCGACACGCCGGCGGCCGCCGCCGGCCTTCAGTCCGGCGACGTGATCGTCAAGTTCAACAACGAGGCGGTCGCCTCGGCCGCCGACCTGACGCGCAAGGTCGGCTCGCTGAAGCCCGGCGAGAAAGCTCAGGTCACCTATATCCGCAACGGCGAAGAAAAGACCGCCGATGTGACGCTGGGCGCGTTGCCCGGCGACAAGACGGCGATGGCCGATGAAGGCGCCATGAGCGCCAAGAGCGCGCTGACGCTCGGCGTCGAACTCGCTCCCAACGATAAGGGCAAGGGCGTCAAGGTGGTCAACGTCGACCCCACCGGCCAGGCCGCATCGAAGGGCGTCGCCTCCGGCGACGTGATCCTTGAGGTCGCGGGCAAGGCGGTCAACTCCGCCAGCGAGGTGAAGGCGAATATCGAAACCGCCAAGCACGACGGCAAGAAGGCGGTGCTGATGCTCATCAAGACCGCGCAAGGCTCGCGCTTCATCGCCTTCGAGTTCCCGAAGGCGTAAGGCGAACCGGCCCCGGGCGGCGACTCCCGGGGCCTTTCTTATTTGGCGTTGCGCAGAACTTGGCTTTCGAGCGCCGCGTAAAGCGGGTTCTCCGGCTCGAACACTTGCTCGGCGCTTTGCACGACGACGCGCTTGGCGCCCTGCGACAGCAGGAAATCCGCCAGTTCCGCCGTGCGGTCGCGCGGGCACAGGAAGGCGACCGCGCCTTCGCCGGCCAGATCCGGCCGCGCCTCGAAACGCACCGCCGCCTCGGCGATCGCTTGCGCCCCGCCCGCCGGCAGGATGGCGCGGACCTCGCGCGTGCGCCGCGCCGTCTCCGCGGCGGCGAGCCGCGACAGGATGGCGCGCGCGGCGGCAGCCGCTTGCGGGCTCCAGTCGGCGCGCCGCGAGGCGGCCAGATTGGCCTCGCTCCTCAGGATCGTGCCGTCCTCGATGATCTTCAGCGCGTTGGCGGCGAGCGTCGCCCCGGTCGTGGTGATGTCGACGATGAGTTCGGCCGAGCCGGCCGCCGGCGCCCCCTCGGTGGCGCCGAGGCTCTCGACGATGCGGTAATCGCCGACGCCGTGCTCGTTGAAGAAGCGCCGCGTCAGGTTGACGTATTTCGTCGCCACCCGCATGCGCTCGCCGCACCGCGCCCGGTAATGGGCGCACACGTCTTCGAGATCGGCCATGCCGCGCACGTCGATCCACGATTGCGGCACGGCGACGACGACATCGGCGCGCCCGAAGCCGAGCTTGGTCAACATCACCAGGCGGCTGTCGGCGTCGGCGATATGCTCGCGCACCAGATCTTCGCCGGTGACGCCGAGATGGACCGCGCCGGCGGCGAGCTGGCTGACGATTTCGGAGGCCGAGAGGAAGGCGACCTCGACATCGGCGACGCCGGCGATCGCGCCGCGATATTCGCGCGCGCCGCGACCCTGCTGAATGTCGAGCCCGGCGGCGGCGAAATAACGGCTGGCGTTCTCTTGCAGGCGGCCTTTCGAGGGGATGGCGATGGTCAGGCTCATGTCCGCGTCTCCGCGCTCAGACGGTCGAGCCAGAGCGCCGCGCCCACCGCCGGCGTCTGCTGCGCCGCGCCGAGCTTGCGCGCTAAGCCGTCATAGCGGCCGCCGCCGATCGCCGGCGGGCCGGCGCGCCCGGGCGGCGAGGCTTCAAACACGAAGCCGGTGTAATAATCGAGATCGCGCACGAAGGCGGCGGAATAGGTGAATTCGTCGATCGGCAGGCCGCGCGCCGCCATGAAGCCGATGCGCTCGTCGAAGGAGGCGAGCGCCCTGTCGATGGTCAGGCCCGCGTCCTTGGCCAGCGCCCGTAGCGCCCGCGAGGCGGCGTCGGGATGGCCGGAGATCGACAGGAAGCGTTGCAGCGCCTGCATCGACTCTGGCGCCAGCCCCTCGCCCTGGCGGGCCGCCGCCTGCTCCAGGAAGCGGTCGGCGATCTCGCTCGGCGAGCGGCCGCCGATGTTGGCGATGCCGGCGATCGACAGCAGATCTTGCACCAGCGCCTTGGCGCCGCCGTGGTCGGCGCGCTCCAGCGCCGCCAGCACGCCGGCCTTGGAGAACGGCGTCAGGCCGTTGCGATCGACGAGCTTGTCGAGGGAGAGGCCGCGCGCGACGCCGCGCCGCACGCGCCGGCGCCAATATTCGGGCAGGCCGAGCGCGCCGATGAGATCGTCGAACACCCGCGCGTCGCCGAGCCGCACCTGTAGCGGGCCGGCGCCGGCGGCGCTCGCCGCCTCCAGCGCCAAGGCGAGGATTTCGGCGTCCGCCGCCTCGACGTCGTGGCGGCCGAAACTTTCGAGGCCGGTCTGCACCCACTCGCCCTCAGCCCCGGCGCGAGCGCGAAACACCGGGCCGAGATAGCAATAGCGCGTCTCGCCCGCCTGCGGCGGCTCGCCGAGATGGGTGAGGCAGACGGGAATCGTGTAATCGGGCCGCAGGCAAAGCTCCTCGCCGTCGGGGCCGGCGGTGAGGAACAGCCGGCCGCGGATGTCCTCGCCGGACATGTCGAGGAACGGCGCGATCGGTTGCAGGATCGCCGGCTCGACGCGCGCGAAGCCCGCCGCCTCGAAGAATCGCAGCGCGCGTTCGCCGGCGACGCGGCGGCTGGCGCGCTCGGCGTTGGACAATGGACGCAAGGGGCTCCCCTATGTTGGCGCCCTCTCTAACAAACCGCGCTCGCCGCCGCAGCCAATTTCGGCGCCAGGGTGAACGCCGTCTCGCCTAAAGACCGCCACGCTGGCGCGGTTAGGGCGGGAGCGCTAGCGTCTGGCGGCGCATCTGGGGGAATCGCTTGAAACCGATCCGACTGTTCCTCGTCCTGGCGCTGCTGTGCCTGGGGCTCGGCGGCTTGGGCCACGCCGCCGAGGGCGGGGCGCGCGAGACGCTCGATTCCGTCAAGACGGCGCTCAACTCTATCGACGACGAGCTGAAACTCGACACCCTCAGCGACAGCGAGTTGGTGAAGCTGCGCGTCAGCGTCGAGCCGCTCGCCGACGAGTTGCAGGGGGTGGTCGCCGAGTTGACGCCGCGGCTCGAAGCCTCGCGCAAGCGGCTGACGGAACTGAAGCCGAAGAGCCACGAGGGCGCCGCCCAGCCCGACCCCGCCGCTGCGGAGCTGAAAGCCGAACAGACCAAGTTCGACAATCTCGACGCCGAACTGCGCTCGGCCCGCGCCGCGCTGCTGCAAGTCGACGACTATGCCGCCCGCATCGGCGCCAAGCGGCGCGAAATCTTCACCAAACAGACGTTCGCGCGCGCCACCAGCGTGCTGAGCCCGCTGATCTGGCTCTCCGTCATGCGCGAGTTGCCCACCGATTCGCGCGCGTTCCAGCATCTGATCGCCGATGCGGCCGCACGGGTGGCGGCGCGGGCGACGTTGGGCGCGGTGGCGGGCTTTGCCGGCGTCTGCCTGGCGCTGCTGCTGTTGGCGGCGCCGCTGCGCTGGATCGCCCGCCGCGTGCTGTCGTCGGCGGCGCAGCAGAAGGCGCCGGGGCGCCTGCGCAAGACGCTGGTCGCGATCTGGACGCTGAGCGTGCTGGCGGCTTTGCCGCTGCTGGCGCTCGCCGTTCTCTCCTACGCGCTCGACGCCTTCAACCTCTCCGATCCGCGCTTGCAAGGCGTCGTCGCAGCGCTGCTCGACGGGCTGCGGCGCATCGCCATCACCAACGCCATCGCCCGCGCCATGCTTTCGCCCAAACAGCCGGTCTGGCGGCTGGCCCCCCTCGGCGACGAGGCGGCGGGCCGGCTGACGCGACTCGCCGTGGTCGTTGCGGTGGTGTGGTCGATCTCGCGGCTGGTCGAGGCGATCGCCGAATCGGTGCTGTCCTACAACGTATTGGTGCTGACGCGCGGTCTTTCGGCGATCGTCATCGCCGCGATCGCCGCCAGCGCCTTCCGCAAGCTGACGCGCATCGCCGACGCCGCCGGGATCAATTACGCCGGCCGGCCGGTGCGCACCTTCGTGTGGGTGTATCTGGTGGCGACCTTCGCCTGCTCGCTCACCGGCTATATCGCGCTCGCGACCTATCTGGTCGAGCACGCGCTGCAATTCGTCGGCGTGGCGTCGGCGCTATATCTAGCCGACGCGTTGTTTCAGGAGGCCAGCGAGCGCCTGCTGCGGCCGGAATCCAGCGCCGCCAAGAGCCTGATGGCGCTGATGGGCCTGCGCCGCGGCAGCCTCGAACAGATCGTCGTGCTGGTGCAGGGGATGGCGCGGCTGGTAGTGATCGCGGCGGCGCTGGCGGTGGCGATCGGGCCGTTCGGCATGCCGAGCCAGGACTTGGCGGCGACGCTGCGCAACGCTTATTTCGGCGTCAGCATCGGCGGAGTCAATCTGTCGATCTCTTCGGCGGTGGCGGCGATTGTCCTCTTCGTTGTCATCCTGGGCGCAACGCGGGCCGTGCAGACTTGGCTCAGCGATCGCTACTTGCCGCGCACCAAGCTCGACGCCGGCGTGCAGAATTCGGTCCGCACCATCTTCGGCTATCTCGGCGTGGTCGTCGCGCTATTGGCCGGCAGCTCGCGGCTCGGCCTCGATTACGACCGGCTGACCTGGATCGCCGGCGGCCTGTCGGTCGGCATCGGCTTCGGCCTCCAGGGCATCGCCAACAATTTCATCTCCGGGCTGATCCTGTTGTGGGAGCGCGGCATCCGCGTCGGCGACTGGGTGGTGGTCGGCCAGGACCAGGGTTTCGTGCGCCGCATCAACGCCCGCGCCACCGAGATCGAGACCTTCGAGCGCGCGACGCTGATCGTGCCGAACCTGGCGTTGGTCACTGGCACGGTGAAGAACTGGCTGCACGCCGACCGCGTCGGGCGGCTCATCATCGCCATCAACGCCGCCTACGAGAGCGATCCCGAGGCGGTGCGGGCGCTGCTGATCGAGGCCGCCAAGGCGCAGGATGCGGTGCTGGCGATTCCCGCGCCGCTCGCCTTGTTCAACGATTTCGGCGACTGGAGCATGAAGTTCCAGCTCATCGTCTATGTCGAGGATGCGCTGTTGGGCGAGCGGGTGCGCTCGGAACTCAACTTCGACATCATGAGCCGGATGCGGGCGGCGGGCTTGCGCATCCCCTATCCGTTCCCGGTAGCGAACGTGGAGAGCGAGCGCGGGCCGAACGTCTCCCGGACGACATGAAGCGGCGGCCGGCGCGCCGGCTTCACCCGGCCGGACGCCCCTTAAGCGACATCGCGGCGGCCGCCAGCGCCGCGACCGCCGCCGCCAGCGGGACGAACGCCACCCAAAGCACCGTATTCCACCCATAAACCGTCAGCAGGCCTCCCGAGGAGAAAGAGCCGAGCGTCATCGCGCCGAAGACGAGAAAATCGTTGAACGCCTGTACGCGCGTGCGCTCCTCGGGCCGATGACAGGCCAGCACCAACGCGGAAGCGCCAAGGAAGCCGAGGTTCCAGCCGACGCCGAGCAGAACCAGGCTCGCCCAGAAATGCGCGGCATCCGTGCCCATCAGGCCGACGGCGGCGGCGGCGCCGATCAGCGTCAGGCCGACGATGACCATGCGCTGCGCGCCGAAGCGCGCCATCAGCCGGCCGGTGAAGAAGCTCGGCGCGTACATCGCGATGACGTGCCATTGTAGGCCGAGATTGGCCGTCTCCTGCGGCAGACCGCAGAGCCGCATCGCCAGCGGCGCGGCGGTCATGATGAAATTCATCAACACATAGGAGACGACGCCGCAGATCACGGCCATGACGAAGCGCGGCTGGCGGGCGATTTCGACCAGCGGACGGCCGCCGGCGCGCTCCTGCGCCGTCGGCTTGGGCAAGCGCACGCCGGCGAGGACGAGCGCCGCGAGCGCCGCCACCACGGCCTGCGCGACATAGCTGGCGGCGAACAGGTAGGGAGACCAAAGGCCCATCGTGTAATTCACGAGTTGGGGGCCGATGACCCCGGCGAAGACGCCGCCGGGCAGGACCGCGGACATGGCGCGGGAATGGCGTGGCTGCGGCACGCAATCGGCGCCGGCGAAGCGATAGGACAAGCCGACGGCGGCATAAGCGCCGCTGAACGCCATGCCGACGCAGAACAGCCAGAACGAGCCGAGAACGATGCCGCAGGCCGCCAAAAGACCGGCGATGACGCCGCAGCCCGTGCCGGCCATAAAGACGACGCGCCGGCCATAGGTTTTGGCGATCGCGCCGGCGGGCAGCGTGCAAGTCGCCATGCCGACGACCAGAACCGAGAGCGGCAGCGTCGCCAGTTCCGGGCTCGGAGCGAGCGTGTGGCCGATCACCGCGCCGGTCGCATAGGCGATCGTCGTGTTGGCGCCGGCGAGCGCCTGTCCCGCCGACAAACGCACGATGTTGCTGAACTCGTGCGGGTAGCGGATCGCCGGGGCCATGCTGACCGTGCGCGCGTCGGCGTGAGACATCGATATCCTTGCCTTGACCCCGATGGGGCGGCGACCGCTCAATAAGGCGCCGGCGGCCGCTTGTCACAGCCGCGCCGCCGGTCTTTTCTTATGGCGCCGCCGCACTTGCCAAAATCCACGGCCCTGCTTATGGGGAAGCTCCCACCTCCTCGAGGGGTCGCGGCTTTCCTTCGCGACTTTGCGGCGCCGTCCCCCTTGAAATCCTTGTTCCGGGCTTAGCGCGCGCCACCCCTCAGCGGGCCGAACGCGGCTCGCTATTCCAAGAGAGCCCCATGCGGGAAGTTAAACTCAAAGACCTAAAGAAGAAATCGCCGACCGAACTGCTCGTCTTCGCCGAGGAGCAGGAAGTCGAAAACGCCTCCATCATGCGCAAGCAGGAGCTGATGTTCGCCATCCTCAAGCAGCTTGCGAGCCGCGACGTGGAGATCATCGGCGAAGGCGTCGTCGAAATATTACAGGACGGCTTCGGCTTCCTGCGCAACGCCGACGCCAATTATCTGCCCGGCCCCGACGACATCTATGTCTCGCCGAGCCAGATCCGCCGCTTGGCGTTGCGCACCGGCGACACCGTCGAGGGGGTGATTCGCAGCCCCAAAGAGGGCGAGCGCTATTTTGCGCTGATGAAGTGCAACGAGATCAATTTCGAGGACCCGGAGAAGACCCGGCACAAAGTTCCCTTCGACAATCTCACCCCGCTCTACCCGCACACCCGCCTCAAGCTCGAAGTCGACGACCCCACGCGCAAGGATATGTCGAGCCGCGTCATCGACATCGTCGCGCCGATCGGCAAGGGCCAGCGGGCGCTGATCGTCGCCCCGCCGCGCACCGGCAAGACCGTGCTGTTGCAGATCATCGCGCAGTCCGTCACCGCCAACCACCCCGAATGCTATCTCATCGTGCTGCTGATCGACGAGCGGCCGGAAGAAGTCACCGACATGCAGCGCTCGGTGAAGGGCGAGGTCGTCTCCTCCACCTTCGACGAACCGGCGCAGCGCCATGTGCAAGTCGCCGAAATGGTGATCGAGAAGGCCAAACGCCTCGTCGAGCACGGCCGCGACGTCGTCATCCTGCTCGATTCGATCACCCGCCTCGGGCGCGCCTACAATACGGTGGTGCCCTCGTCCGGCAAGGTGCTGACCGGCGGCGTCGACGCCAATGCGTTGCAGCGGCC
>Ga0134128_10010535_pt1 | contig 11074 bp, 9 predicted proteins | sample KB31754_FD_96462 | JGI IMG/M metagenome (GOLD analysis project Ga0134128, IMG submission 96462) | Terrestrial soil microbial communities with excess Nitrogen fertilizer from Kellogg Biological Station, Michigan, USA - KB3-175-4 | ecosystem: Environmental > Terrestrial > Soil > Unclassified ...
GCCTCGGCTTCATGACCTACAACTCGTTCGAGCGACGCGGCGCCAGGCTGATGATCTCCCGCTCCGGCTACACCGGCGAGGACGGCTTCGAGATGCTGGTCCCGGCCAGCCACGCCGCCCAAGTCTGGGATGCCCTCCTCGCCGACCCTCGGGTAAAACCTATCGGCCTCGGCGCCCGCGATTCCCTGCGTCTCGAGGCTGGCCTTCCCCTCTATGGCCACGACCTCGACGAAACCGTCTCGCCGACCGAAGCGGGGCTCAACTTCGCCATCTCCAAGCGCCGCCGCGAGGCTGCCGATTTTCCCGGCGCCTCGCGCATCCTCAAGGAATTTGCCGGCGATCTGTCACGCCTGCGCGTCGGCCTCCTGGTCGATGGCGCACCGGCCCGCGACGGCGCCGATATTCTTGGGCCAGACGGCACGGCGATCGGCAAAATCACCAGCGGCGGCTTTTCTCCCTCACTCGGTCGTGCCATCGCGCTGGGCTTCGTGCCCAAGGCACTCGCGGCTCCCGGCACCCGTCTCGCCGTTTCCGTCCGTGGCCGCGCCCAGACCGCCGAGATCGTTCCGCTGCCCTTCGTTGCCCACCGCTATTACCGCAAACCCGCCTGAGGATTTTTTCCCCATGACCATCCGCTTCACCAAGGATCACGAATATCTGCGCGTCGAAGGCGCCTCCGCCATCGTTGGCATCACCAATTTCGCGCAGGAGCAACTCGGCGACATCGTCTTTGTCGAACTGCCCGCCGTGGGCAAGGTGCTGAAGCAGGGCGACGAGGCGGCCGTGGTCGAATCCGTCAAGGCAGCGTCCGAAATCTACGCCCCGGCCTCGGGTACCGTCACCGAGGTCAACGCCGCCCTTTCCGGCGACCCCGCCCTCATCAACGCCGACAGCGAGGGCGCCGGCTGGATGTTCAAGCTGACGCTGTCCGCCCCCGCCGAAGTCGATGCCCTGCTCGACGAAGCGGCCTATGCCGAGATTTCGAAATGACGACCTCTGCCTTCCTTCTCCCCTTGTGGGAGAAGGTGGCGCGAAGCGCCGGATGAGGGGTGAGCCACCAGCTCAAAGTCTGCGGGCCTACCCCTCATCCGTCTCGGCCTGGCGGCCGATCCACCTTCTCCCACAAGGGGCGAAGGGAGAAAGAAAGATAACTGCCATGCGCTACCTCCCCCACACCGAAGCCGAACGTGCCGAAATGCTGGCGACCATCGGCGTCGACGACATCGCCGCGCTGTTCGCCGCCGTACCTCAAAGCGCCCGGCTGAAATCGCCGCTCGATCTGCCGCCGCATTCGCCGGAATATCTGGTCGAGGCGCACATGCGCGCACTCGCGGCAAAGAACCACGCCGCCGGCGATGGCCCGTTCTTCGTTGGCGCGGGCGCCTATCGGCATCACGTGCCGGCCACCGTCGATCACCTGATCCAGCGCTCCGAATGGCTGACGGCTTATACGCCGTACCAGCCGGAAGTGTCGCAGGGCACGCTGCAGATGTTGTTCGAGTTCCAGACGCAGGTGGCCCACCTCCTCGGCATGGATGTCGCCAACGCCTCGATGTACGACGGCTCGACCGCGACCGCCGAGGCCGTGCTGATGGCCAAGCGCCTGACGCGCCGCAACCGCATCGTGCTGTCGAGCGGCCTCCATCCGCACTACCGCGACGTGGTGCGAACCTATGTCGGCGACGGCCTCGACCTGGTGATGATCCCGCACAGCCAGGCCGGCACGCTGCCGCTCAACATCGACGATCAGACCGCCGCCATCGTCGTCCAGACGCCTGACTTTTACGGCTCGCTCCGCAACATCGAGGAACTGGCAGACCTCGCGCACGAAGCCGGCGCGCTGCTGATCGTCGTTGTGACCGAAATCGTGGCGCTCGGCCAGATCGAGGCACCGGGCGCGCTAGGGGCCGATATCGTCGTGGCGGAAGGCCAGTCGATCGGCAACGCGCTAAATTTCGGCGGCCCCTATGTCGGCCTCATGGCGACGCACAAGGAATTCGTCCGCCAGATGCCGGGGCGTCTCTGCGGCGAAACCGTCGATGCCGATGGCAATCGTGGTTTCGTGCTTACCCTCTCGACCCGCGAGCAGCACATCCGCCGCGAGAAGGCGACGAGCAATATCTGCACCAATTCCGGCCTCTGCGCGCTGGCCTTCTCCATCCATATGGGCCTGCTCGGCGAGGCCGGGTTCGTAAAACTCGCCCGGCTGAATCACGCCCGCGCCTGTGCCCTGGCCGCTGCGCTGGTGAAAGTGCCGGGCGTCGAACTCGTCACCCACACCTTCTTCAACGAGATGACCATCCGCCTGCCAAAGCCGGCCGCTCCCATCGTCGAGACGCTGGCCGCCAAGGGCATCCTCGCCGGTGTCCCCGTGAGCCGGCTCGATCCGACCCACCGGGATGTTGCGAACCTGCTGGTGCTGGCGGCAACCGAACTCACCACCGACGACGACATCGCCGCGCTGACCAGCGCCCTGACGGAGGCGCTGAAATGAGCATGAACCCCATCGGCCGCCCCACCCACACCGGCACGCCCGCGGCGGCTGGCACCGGCTCGTCACTGCTGCCTGATGAGCCGCTGCTGTTCGAGATCGGCGACACCGGCCATTCCGGCGTCGACCTGCCCGATGTCGAAATCGACAACTCCCGGCTCGGTGAATTCCGCCGCAAGACGCCGCTGAATCTGGCTGGGCTCACCGAGCCCGAGGCGCTGCGGCATTATGTGCGCCTCAGCCGCCGCAACTACTCGATCGACAGCGGCATGTATCCGCTCGGCTCGTGCACGATGAAGCACAATCCACGGCTCAACGAAAAAACCGCGCGGCTGCCGGGCTTCGCCGATATCCATCCGCTGCAGCCGGTCTCGACGGTGCCCGGCGCCCTGGAACTGATGCAGCAGCTTTCGCACTGGCTGCTCACGCTGACCAACATGGCCGCCGTCGCGCTGACGCCCAAGGCCGGCGCGCATGGCGAGATGTGCGGCATGATGACGATCCGCGCCGCGCAGGAGGCGAAAGGGCAGGGGCATCGCAAGCTCGTGCTGGTGCCTGAGAGCGCGCACGGCACCAACCCGGCGACGGCCGCTGCGCTTGGCTATGCCGTCAAGGCCATTCCCGCCCGCGCCGATGGCACGGTCGATGTCGCGGCGGTGAAGGCGGCGCTGTCGCCCGACGTCGCGGCGATCATGCTGACCAACCCCAACACGTGCGGGCTGTTCGAAAAGCAGATTGTCGAGATCGCCGCCGCGGTTCACGAGGCCGGCGCCTATTTTTACTGCGACGGCGCCAACTTCAACGCCATTATGGGCGTCGTGCGGCCGGGCGATCTCGGCGTCGACGCCATGCACATCAACCTCCACAAGACCTTCTCGACACCGCACGGCGGCGGCGGCCCGGGCGCCGGTCCGGTGGTGCTGTCGGCGGCGCTGGCACCGTTCGCGCCGGTGCCGTTCGTGCGCAAGGGCGAGGCCGGCTTCGAGCTGGTCGAGCATGTCGAAGGCGAGCATCTTGGCCGCATCACTGCCTTCGCCGGGCAGATGGGCATGTATGTGCGCGCGCTGACCTACATGCTCAGCCACGGCGGCGACGGGCTGGCGCAGGCCGCCCACGACGCCGTGCTCAACGCCAACTACGTCAAGGCGCGGTTGCAGGATGTGTTCTCGCTGCCCTTCGGCAACCAGCCCTGCATGCACGAAGCCCTGTTCGACGATCATTTCCTCGACGGCACCGGCGTCTCGACGCTCGATTTCGCCAAGGCCCTGATCGACGAAGGCTTCCACCCGATGACGGTCTATTTCCCGCTGGTGGTCCATGGCGCCATGCTGGTCGAGCCCACCGAAAGCGAGCCCAGGCAGACCCTCGACGCCTTTTGCGACACCATGCTCGACCTCGCTGCCGACGCCAAGGCCGGCAACGCAGCACGTTTCACCGCCGCACCTTTGCGCGCTCCGCGCCGCCGATTGGATGAAACCCGCGCGGCACGGACGCCGAAGCTCACGTGGTCGCCCGAGGAGGAGTTGCCTGCGGCGGCGGAGTAGGCGCTAGTACCCGAAGACGGAGCGCTGGGCGCCCCTCACCCCGTCCTACCGGACGGACCTCTCCCCAGAGGGGCGAGGGGAGGCACCGTCGTGCCGCACAATTGTTAAGCACTCCGTCATCGGATTCCTCGCCCCTATGGGGAGAGGTCGGCCAAGCGAAGCGGAGGCCGGGTGAGGGGCGCCCAGCTCGCTAGACCAACAAAAAAGCGGGCCATTTGGCCCGCTTCCTCGTCTTCGCCGCTGCGCCAAAACTCAGTTCAGCTTAGCGGCCACGTCCTTGATGGCCTGCGACACGAGCGCTTCGCCCTTGCTCACCATCTGGTTTTGCAGGATCACCCGCGCCGCTTCCACGGCCACGTCAGCCGAACGGCCACGGACTTCTGCGACGGCCTGCTGCTCGGCCTGCGCGATCTTGTCCTCGACCGCCTTGGTGCGCCGCACGATCAGCGCCTCCAGCGCCGATGCGGCTTCCTTGGCCAGCCGATCGGCCTCTTCGCGTGCCGCCGTGACGATACCCGCGGCTTCTGCTTCGGCCTGCTGCGCCTTGCCGGCATAGCTCTTGAGCAGCGCCTCGGCTTCGGCCCGCAGGCGCGACGCTTCCGCCAGCTCGGACTCGATCTTGGCGATTTGCCCGTCGAGCGCCTTGGTCAGCATCGCCGGCACACGCAGGTACAGCACCACGCCGATGAAGATGACCAGCGAGACGATGGCCCAGAATTCTGCATCGAATTCCATGATCTACCCCTTCACCACGCTGGCGACCGCTGCCTTGGCCTCATCGGCCGAAACGGCGCCCGTCAGCCGCGATACCAGCGCCGCCGCGGTGTCGGCGGCGATGCTGTCGACATTGCCGAGCGCTGCCGTCTTGGCCTTCTGGATCGAGGCTTCGGCCACGTTGACCTTGCCGGCGAGATCGGCTTCGACAGCAGCCCGCTTGCCGTCGAGTTCGCCCTTGGCCTTGGCGCGGGTCTCCTCGGCGATCGAGTGGGCCTTGGCTCTGGCCGCCGCGAGCGCCGCTTCATAGTCGGCGATCGCCTTGTCCGTCTGCTTGCGGAAATTGTCGGCCGCGGCAAGATCTCCGTCGATCTTGTCCTTGCGCGCTTCGAGAATGCCGCCGACCCGCGGCACCACCGCACGCGCCACGACGACATAGAGAATGCCGAAGCAGATCAGCAGCCAGAATATCTGCGCGCCGAAAGTCGACGCGTCGAAGGGCGGAAAGCCGATCGGCGCCGCGGCTTCCGTTGCCGAATGGGTGGCGGCGGCGCCCGCCTGATTGGCGGCCGCCCCGGTGGTCGCCGCTGCTTGCGCAACGGTATTGCCGCCGGAGGGGGCGGCGGTGGTCGCCTGCGCCACGAGCATGATGTCGGTCGGTTGACCCGCCATGGTCCTGATCCCGGTTAAAGCATCGCGCTCCGGACGGCAGCGCCCGGAGCAGCGAACACGTCTGCTTCAGCTCAGACTGCGTAGAGCAGCAGGAAGCCGATAACGAGCGAGAAGATGCCCATGGCCTCGGTGATGGCGAAGCCGAAGATCAGGTTGCTGAACTGGCTGGCCGCCGCGGCCGGGTTGCGCAAGGCACCAGCAAGGTAATTGCCGAAAATGATGCCCACGCCCACGCCGGCGCCGCCCATGCCGATACAGGCAATGCCCGCACCGATATACTTGCCCATCAGTTTTGCTGCTTCGGGATCCATACTTATTCTCCTTGGGGATCTGAACTCGAAAAGGGTGAACCGCGCCGTTAATGCGCCGGATGGTAGGCGTCGTGCAGATAGACGCAGGTCAGCACCGCGAAGACGAAGGCCTGCAGCGCGCCGACCAGCAGCTCCAGCGCGGTCAGCGCCACGGCCATGCCAAGCGGCAGGATGGCGACGATATCGCCGAGCAGGCCGATCGAAGCGAGGCCGACGACCATGCCGCCGAACACTTTCAGCACGATATGGCCGGCCAGCATGTTGCCCCACAGACGCAGGGAGTGGCTGATCGGGCGCGACAGGAACGACACGATTTCAATCGGCACCACCAGCCAGATCACGAACCACGGGATGCCCGAGGGAACGAACAGCTTGAAGAAGCCCACCCCGTTCCGCATCAGGCCGTAGATGAGGACAATGAGGAACACCAGCACGGCGAGGCACCCGGTGACGATGACGTGGCTCGCGACGGTGAAGGAAAACGGCAGGAGGCCCAGCCAGTTCGAGAACAGGATGAAGGTGAACAGCGAGAACACCAGCGGGAAAAACTTCATCGCCTCGTGGCCGGCGCTGGAATCCACCATATCGCCGACAAAGGTGAACAGCCGCTCGGCGAGCAGTTGCAGGCGCGTCGGCACGAGGCGCCGCCCCGCCGTCGGCACCAGCATGAGCGTGCAGATCGCCGCAACGCTGATGGCCATCAGCAGCGCCGAATTGGTGAAGCCGAAATGCACCCCGCCGACATTCCCGAACGGCACGAGGTCGTGAATCTGGAACTGATGGATCGGTTCAATCGGGTTTTCGGCCAAAATCGCGTCCTGTTGGAACTGAAGCTCTATTTGTCGTCGTCATCGTCAGGCAAAGCCGGCGTTCCGGGAGGAACAGCGGTTGCATCATTCATTTCCTTCGCCGCCCGCGCCACATTCAGCACGCCCGCGGCAAACCCCACCAGCAGCAGCACCACCATTGCCCAGGGCTTGGTGCCGGCCACGAAGTCAATTCCGTACCCCAATCCCGCGCCAACGATGATCGCCGCCACGAATTCAGCGGCGAGCCGGTAGGCTCGGCTCATCCCCGCAACGGCCGAATTCTCGGCTACGGCGGGAGGCTTGCGCACCGCGCGTTCGCCCTGCGCACGCGCAATACGCGCAGCCAGATCGTCCGTCGCCGACCGGTCTCCGTCACCACCCTCAGGGCCGCCCGTGCCACGCGGATTTGCCATCACGCCAGCCCCGTCCGCCTGTTGCGCATCGATGTAGAGGATACCCTCAAAGTCGCGCGCACCATATTGATCGAGGTGTGGCGTGTCAAGACGACGCATGTACATGCAAGATATTGAAATTACTGATGTTTTTGACATCGTGCAAGATGTAGATGGGAAGCGTGACAGGGATTCGGTGCTGCTCGCGGATGGCGTGATGCTTCGTGGCAACAGGGCGCACTACCCGATGTCGGCGGCAAACCATAAGGGGAAGACATGAGGGTTGCGGTAGCGGGCAGCCACGGCGCCGGCAAGACAACGCTGATCGATGATTTTCTCGAAGCGCATCCAGACTACGCGCACGAGCAGGAGCCATACTGGGCGCTGGTCCAGCAGGGCGTGGTTTTCGCCGACGGTCCAAATGTCGCGGACCTCGAGGAGCAGCTCGGGGCGAGCATTGCCATGATGCTCGAGCGCAGGCACGAGCCGCGCGTGATCTTCGACCGGTCGCCGCTCGATTTCCTGGCCTATCTTGAGGTCATCGGGGAGCAGGAGGGAACCCCGTGGGCGCCAACAGAGAGGCTTTTGATGGGAATCGAAGAGGCGCTCGGCGCGCTCGATCTCCTCGTCTTCCTCCCCTTATCGGAGCCGGATGAAATCAAGGTCCGAATCGAGTATCCGCGGTTGCGCCTAGCGGTAGATCGGGAGCTGAAGTCTATCCTGCGCGACGACACGCTCGATCTGTTTTCAACGGGCCTGATCCGAGTCGAGGAAATCGGCGGAACACGCAAGCGGCGGCTGTCGCTTCTCGAGAAGGCTGTTGCCGGGCCGCAATCACCCGCCCACCGTTAGCTCGCTTCGCGGAACGACTCCGCTGTCACGAGGTCGACCGACACCAGCTGGCTGACGCCGCGCTCCTGCATCGTCACGCCGAACAGCCGGTCCATCCGGCTCATGGTGATGGGGTTGTGGGTGATCACCATGAAGCGTGTCTCGGTGCGCTGGCGCATGGTGTCGAGCAATGTGCAGAAACGCTCGACATTGGCGTCGTCGAGCGGCGCGTCGACCTCGTCAAGCACGCAGATCGGCGCCGGATTGGTGAGAAACACCGCAAAAATCAGGCTCATCGCCGTCAGCGCCTGCTCGCCACCGGAAAGCAGCGTCATCGTCGCCGGTTTCTTGCCCGGTGGCCGGGCGATGATTTCGAGGCCTGCTTCCAGCGGATCATCGCTTTCGACGAACTGCAGCTCAGCCGTGCCCCCACCGAACAGCGACGTGAAGAGTTCCTGGAAGTGTCCGTTGACCTTGTCAAAGGCTTCGGAGAGCCGCGCCCGGCCTTCGCGATTGAGGCTCTGGATGCCGCCCCTCAGCTTGGCGATCGCCGCAACCAGATCGTCGCGGTCCTTGGTCATTGTCTCGAGCTTTTCACGGACCTCTTCGGATTCGCGCTCGGCCCCGAGATTGACGCCCCCCAGCCGCTCGCGCTCGGCTTTGAGCCGCTCAAGCTTGCTCTCGACCGGACCTTCCTCGGGCAGGGCATCCTGCGGCTTGATGCCGGCCTCGGCAGCGGTCTGCGTCGCCTCGATGCCGAGGTTTTCCACCACCAGCCGTTCGATTTGCAGCCGCTGCGCGATGAAGCCTTTGGTCCGCTCTTCAACGCGGGCCAGTTCCTCGCGCGCCTTCGATAGCGCCTCGGCGGCCGCGCGGGCACCGCGATCGGCCTCGCGGTGGAGATTTTGCGCTTCGACAAGCGCATCGGTCGCCGCCTTATGGTCGGCGCGGGCCGCTTCGATTTCCTCATCGAGCGCGGCACTTCGCGCGGCGAATTGCTCCGGCACCGCATTGAGGCTTTCAAGCTGCGCGACGATCTCGGCTGCCCGCTCGGCCAACGTCGCGATCTGCGCGGCCGCGCCATCACGCCGCCTTTGCCAGTTGGCGGTATCCTGCGAAATCTGCGCCAGACGGCTGGAGCGCATCCGTGCCGATGTCTCGAATGTGCCGAGCTTCAGCCGCGCCTGATCGGCCTTTTCGCGCACGGCCGAAAGCTGGCTCTGCTTCACCGTGAGCAACGCCGCCCCGGCCGCCTCGTCGCCGGCCTCCGCCAGCGCCTTCTCCGCATCGGCCTTGATCGCCTCGGCCTCGGCAAGACTGGAGCCGAGGCGAACCCGTGCCTCTTCGAGCGCGCTCCGCCGCGACACGAGATCGCCGATGGCCTTCTGCGCGCGGTCAACCTCGCTTTGAGCGGCGGCGATGGCGTGCTGGGCCAGACGCCAGGCTTCGCGCTTTTCCCGTTCGACCCGCCGCGCGGAATCGAGCGCCACGGCCAATTCCTCGACAGAGGCCTTTTGGCGTGCCCGTTCGCGGCGCTGGTCTTCGATCTCTGCATCAAGCTCGGCAAGGCGGTTCTTCTGCGCCAGCCGCTCGGCCGCGGCGCTTGGGGCATCCGCCGCGGCCACCAGCCCGTCCCAGCGCCAGACATCTCCGGCCTTGCTCACCAGCATCTGGCCGGCTTTCAGCGCTGCCGCGAGGGCAGGGCCGGCTGCCTTATCGACAAGCCCGATCTGGTCGAGCCGCCGCTTCAGCAGCGCATTGCCGGAAACGAACCGTGACAGTGGCGTCGCGCCATCGGGCAGGGGGGCATCCGACGACGCGTCGAGCGGCCCGGCCCAATGGATCGGGGCGCCCGCGTCAGAGGAGGCCTCAAGGTCGTCGCCAAGCGCCGCTCCCAGCGCCGTTTCGTAGCCGGCCGTAACCTTCAGCGAATCGACGATCGCCGGCCAGAGGCTGGCGCCGCTCTTGCTGAGAATGCGCGACAGCGTCGCTGCCTCGCTTTCGAGCCGCCCGAGTGCGCTTTCGCTCGTCTGCAAGGCCGGCCGCGCCCCTTCGAGCGCCGCCTCCGCCTCGCGCGTTGCAGCTTCCGCCGCGCCGGTTGTCTCTTCGGCCGATGCCGCACTCGCCTGCGCCGCGTCGAGCAGCGCCCGCTTCTGCGCCAGCACCGCATCGGCCTCGACGCTTTGCGTCAGCTTCTCGTGGTCTCGCGCGACTTCCTCGATCTGCTGGTTGAGGCGCGACACGCGGGCCGCCGCGTCACCGGCGCTTCGCTGCGCCTGCGCCCGCCGCGCCCGAAGTTGCGCCAGCGCATCGCCGGCCGTCGACGCCTCAGCCTCGGCCAGCTTCACGGCTTCCGCCGCCTCACCGGCCGCAATCTTTGCCGCCTCGAAAGCCTCGGCCTCTCCGGCCGCTTCTGCCTCAAGCCGCTGCTTCTCGGCCTCGATCGCCGCTAACGCCTCGGCGCTTTCGACGTGCAGCGCTTCCTCGCGCGCCATGTCGCCGGCAAGCTGCGAGCCGCGCTGTTCGAGTTCACCACGGCGCGCTTCGGCGCGCCGGCTTTCCTCTGCCAACTGTTCGGCCAAAATGGTCAGCCGCTGCAGCGCGGCGCCGAACCGGGCCTCCCGATCGCGCGGCGCGGCGAGCGCTCCCTCGGCTGTCTCCAGCCGCTTTTCGGCATCGAGCGAGGCGTGCTGCGCATCGCCAAGCGCCACGATCATCCGGCCCTGCACGGCCTCGGTTTCTTTTTCGGCAACCCGCGCCGCCACCCAGCGCAGGTGGAACAGCGTCGCCTCGGCCTTGCGGATTTCGCCCGACAGGCCGCGATAGCGCACCGCCAGCCGCGCCTGCTTGCGCAGCGTTTCGAGTTGCTGGTCGACCTGCGCGATGATGTCGTCGACGCGCTCGAGATTCTGCTCGGCGCCCTTGAGGCGCAACTCGGCTTCATGCCGCCGCGAATGGAGGCCTGAGATTCCCGCCGCCTCTTCGAGCAGCGCGCGCCGCGCTGTCGGCTTGGCGGCGATCAGTTCGCCGATCTGCCCCTGCCGCACCAGCGCTGGCGAATGCGCGCCGGTCGAGGCATCGGCGAAGAGCAGTTGCACGTCGCGGGCCCGCACCTCGCGGCCGTTGACGCGATAGACCGAACCCGCTTCCCGCTCGATACGGCGGGTGACTTCGAGGACGTCGGCGGTGTTGAGTGGGGCAGGGGCGGTGCGGTCGGCGTTGTCGAGCACCAGCGTCACTTCGGCGGAATTGCGCGCCGGCCGATTGGCCGAGCCCGAAAAGATGACGTCGTCCATGCCGGCGGCGCGCA
>Ga0134128_10010537_pt1 | contig 11073 bp, 9 predicted proteins | sample KB31754_FD_96462 | JGI IMG/M metagenome (GOLD analysis project Ga0134128, IMG submission 96462) | Terrestrial soil microbial communities with excess Nitrogen fertilizer from Kellogg Biological Station, Michigan, USA - KB3-175-4 | ecosystem: Environmental > Terrestrial > Soil > Unclassified ...
ATCTCGCTGGCGTAAATCTGCGACGACAGCGGCATCTCGAGCGCCAGGTCCATCTTGGCGCCGATATAGGCGGTCAGCGCCTCCTGCGGGTCGTCGCTCATATCGAAAGAGCGCGCCGCGTCGAGCCAGGCGGTCAGCACCCGCTCGACCACGGCGCGATAGAGCGTCTCTTTCGTCGGAAAATAATAGTGGATATTGGCTTTGGGCGCCCCTGCCCGGGCCGCGATCATCGACATCGTCGCCCCCGAAAAGCCGCGCTCGGCGAACACTGTCTCGGCGGCGGCCAGAATAGCGCGCTCGTTGATTTCGCGGATGCTTGGCTTATGCAGTGGCTTGTCCATTAAGACAGGGTACGGCGCCTTTTCCTGCGGCGCCAAGCCCGCTCAGACGCCATTTGACCGATCGGTCAGATTCACGCTAGCGTTTCCGCACCTTATTGCCCACGGGAGGATAACTTTGGCCGATCTCTCGAACGTCCGCGTCAACGGCCAGCGCCTTTGGGACGCGCTGATGGAGATGGCCAAGATCGGCGCCACGCCCAAAGGCGGCTGCAAGCGCCTGACGCTGACCGATCTCGACAAGCAGGGTCGCGAGCTGTTTCGCGCCTGGTGCGAGAAGGAAGGCTGCAAGGTCGAGGTCGACGAGATGGGCAATATGTTCGCCTGGCGGTCCGGCGTCGACAACGCGCTCGCCCCGGTGCTGATCGGCAGCCATCTCGACACCCAGCCGACGGGCGGCAAATTCGACGGCGTGCTCGGCGTGCTCGGCGGGCTGGAGGTGCTGCGCTCGCTCAACGACCTCAAGATCAAGACCCGGCGGCCGATCGTCGTCGCCAACTGGACCAACGAGGAGGGCTCGCGCTACGCCCCGGCGATGGTGTCGTCGGGCGTCTTCGCCGGCGCCTACAGCAAGGACTTTGCCTATTCCTGCGTCGACGCCGAGGGCAAGAGGCTCGGCGACGAACTCGCCCGCATCGGCTTCAAGGGCGACAAGCCGGTCGGCGGCTGGCCGATCCACGCCTCGTTCGAACTGCATATCGAACAGGGGCCGATTCTGGAGGACGAGAACCTCGAAGTCGGCGTCGTCACCCACGGCCAGGGCCAGCGCTGGTACGAAATCCGCCTCACCGGCTTTGAGAGCCACGCGGGCTCGACGCCGATGCCGCGTCGCAAGGACGCGCTTCTCGGCGCCGCCCGCATCGTCGAACTCGTCAACAAAACCGGCCTCGGCAAGGCGCCGCTGGCGATGGCGACGGTCGGCATGCTGAACCCCTACCCGAACTCGCGCAACGTCATCCCCGGCGAGGCGTTCATGACCTGCGAGTTCCGCCACCCGATCGATGCGGTGTTGAGCGAGATGGACGCCAGCCTGAAGGCCGGCGTCGAGGCCATTTGCAAGACCATCGGCCTGACTTACGACCTCAAGCAGGTGTTCTATTACCCGCCGGTCAATTTCGACAAAGGTTGCGTCGCGGCGGTGCGAAGTGCGGCCGAGCGCCTCGGCTACAGCCATCGCGACATCGTCTCCGGCGCCGGGCACGACGCTTGCTACTTGGCGCGCGTCTGCCCGACCTCGATGATCTTCACCCCCTGCGTCGACGGCATCAGCCACAACGAGGTCGAGGACATCAAGTTCGAATGGTCAACCGCCGGCGCCAACGTGCTGCTGCACGCCGCGCTGGAAAAAGCCGAGATCGTCGGCTGAATTTACTGGAGACATCCATGACCACGCTCATCAAAGGCGGAACCATCGTCGCTGCGGACCGCTCCTATGTCGCCGACGTGTTGATCGAGGGCGAAACCATCAAGGCCATCGGCGCCGGGCTTTCCGCCGACAAGACGATCGACGCCAAGGATTGCCTGATCATGCCCGGCGGCATCGATCCGCACACCCATCTCGACATGCCGTTCATGGGCGCCTCGACGGCCGACAACTATGATTCCGGCACCAAGGCGGCGCTTGCCGGCGGCACGACGATGGTGCTCGATTTCTGCATCCCCGAGCGTGGGCAACCGCTGATGGACGCCATGGCCGCCTGGGACAAGCGCGCCGAACTCGCCACCACCGACTACGCCTTCCACATGTGCATCACCTATTGGTCGGACAAAGTGCGCGAGGACATGGGCAAAGTCGTCGCCCACGGCGTAACGACGTTCAAGCATTTCATGGCCTACAAAGGCGCGCTGATGGTCAACGACGAGGAGATGTTCGCCTCGTTCTCGCGCTGCGCCGAACTCGGCGCGCTGCCGCTCGTGCATGCCGAAAACGGCGAGTTGGTCGCCGCCTTGCAGAAGTATTATCTGGCCAAGGGCGTCACCGGCCCCGAGGGTCACGCGCTCTCGCGCCCGCCGGACGTAGAGGGCGAGGCCGCCAACCGCGCCATCGTGCTCGCCGATCAGGCCGGCGTGCCGCTCTATATCGTGCATGTGTCCTGCATCGAGGCGCATGAGGCGATCGCCCGCGCGCGCGCAAACGGCAAGCGCGTCTATGGCGAGCCGCTGATCCAACATCTCGTGCTCGACGAGCACGAATATTTCAATCCCGATTGGGCGCACGCGGCGCGGCGGGTGATGAGCCCGCCGTTCCGCGACAAGAAGAACCAGGACGATCTCTGGAACGGCCTGCGCGCCGGCTCCTTGCAGGTGGTGGCGACCGACCATTGCGCCTTCACCACCAAGCAGAAGGAACTCGGCCGTAACGATTTCACCAAGATCCCCAACGGCACCGGCGGCCTCGAAGATCGCATGCCGGTGCTGTGGACCTACGGCGTCGGCACCGGTCGGTTGACGCCCAACGAATTCGTCGCCGCGACCTCCACCAACATCGCCCGCATCCTCAACCTCTATCCGCGCAAAGGCGCGATCCTGCCCGGCTCCGAGGCCGATCTCGTGGTCTGGGACCCGAAGGCGACGAAGACGATTTCCGCCGCCAACCAGCAATCGGTCATCGACTACAACGTGTTCGAGGGCGTCAAGGTGACGGGCCTGCCGCGCTACACGCTGTCGCGCGGCTCCGTCGTCTATGAGGACGGGCGCGTCATCGCCAACAACGGCCGCGGCCGCTTCGTCAAGCGCCAGCCGTTCGCGCCGGATTCGCTGGCGCTGCGCACTTATAAGCAACACACCGCCCCACAGGCAGTCGCGCGCTGATGAACATGGCGACCAAGCTCACGGCGATCGAGATCGACGACGTTTCGCTGACGTTTCAGACGAACGACGGCCCGGTCCGCGCGCTGGGCGGCGTCAGCCTGACTATCGGCAAGGGCGAGTTCGTCTCCTTCATCGGCCCCTCGGGTTGCGGCAAGACGACGCTGTTGCGCGCCATCGCCGACCTGGAGGCGACGACCTCGGGGGCGATCCGCGTCAACGGCATGAGCGCCAGCGAGGCGCGCCTGAAGCGCGCCTATGGCTACGTGTTCCAGGCCCCTGCGCTCTATCCCTGGCGCAGCGTCGCCGCCAATATCGGCTTGCCCCTGGAGATCATGGGCTTCGACAAGGCAGAGCGGCGCAAGCGCGTCGAGCGCGGGTTGGAGCTTGTCAATCTGAAGGGTTTCGGCAAGAAATTTCCCTGGCAATTGTCCGGCGGCATGCAGCAGCGGGCTTCCATCGCCCGCGCGCTGGCCTTCGATCCCGACCTGTTGCTGATGGACGAGCCGTTCGGCGCGCTCGACGAAATCGTGCGCGACATGCTCAATCAACAATTGCTGGAGCTGTGGGCCAAGACCGGCAAGACGGCGTTGTTCGTCACCCATTCGATCCCCGAGGCGGTGTTTCTGTCGACGCGCATCGTTGTCATGTCGCCGCGGCCGGGGCGAATTCACGAGGTCATCGAATGTTCGTTCCCGCGCGAGCGCACGCTCGACATCCGCGAGACGCCGGAGTTCCTTGAGGTCGCGCATCGTGTGCGGCAGGGCTTGCGCGCAGGGCATAGCTATGATGAGTGAAGGCGCCGCCCTATGAACCGGGCCATCCCCCTGCTCACTGTGCTCGCCGTGCTTATCGCTGCTTGGTACGTCGCGGCGGCGGCGATGAACGCGCCGTTGCAGCGCGACCTCTACGCCAACAACGACAACGCCACTTACACAACCGCCGATCTCATCAACGCCTCGCTCAACATGCAGCGGCCGAAGCTGCCGGCCCCGCATCAGGTCGCCTCCGAGCTTTACAAGCTCCTCGTGCTCACGGAGCCGACATCGAAACGCAGCCTCGTCTATCACGCCGGCATCACGGCGCAGGAGACGGTGATCGGCTTCGTCATCGGCGCGGCGCTCGGCGTCGGGCTCGCCGTACTGATGGTCTCCCAGTCGTTGGTCGAACGCTCGCTGATGCCGTGGATCGTCGCCTCGCAGACGGTGCCGATCATTGCGCTGGCGCCGATGATCGTCGTCATCCTCAATCAGTTCGGCGTCGGCGGCATCGCGCCGAAGGCGGTGATCGCCGCTTATCTCTGCTTCTTCCCGATCACCGTCGGCATGGCCAAGGGCTTCCGCTCGCCCGATCCCCTGCAGCTCGATCTCATGCGCACCTATTCGGCGACGCCGCGCCAAGTGTTCCTCAAGCTGCGCGCGCCGGCAAGCCTGCCGTTCCTGTTCGCCAGCTTGAAGATCGGCGTGGCGGCGGCGCTGGTCGGCGCGGTGGTGGCGGAAGTGACGAAGAGCGAGGACGGCGGCCTCGGCGCCCGCTTGCTCACCGGCTCCTATTACGGGCAGACCGTGCAGATCTGGGCGGCGCTGTTCACCGCGGCGGCTTTGTCGGGCGCGCTGGTTGCGCTCATCGACGTCATCGGCCGCATCACGCTCAAGCGGATGGCGTTTTCGGCATGAAGCTGCGCCTCGCCGATCTGCTGCCGCCGCTCGTCATCGGCCTCGCCATGCTCCTGGTCTGGCAGGCGATCGTCAAGCTGTTCGGCGTGCCGGCGGTGATCCTGCCCGCGCCCTCGGCGATCGCCTGGCGGCTGGCGACCTCCGTGCCGACGCTGACCGCCGACTTCGTGCAGACGATCCGCGGCGTGCTCGCCGGCTATATCATCGGCAACGTCGCCGGCCTCGTCGTCGCGGTTCTCATCGACCGCTCGCCGTTCCTGCAACGCGGCCTGCTGCCGCTCGGCAATCTGGTCTCGGCGTTGCCGATCATCGGCGTCGCGCCGATCATGGTGATGTGGTTCGGCTTCGACTGGCAGTCGAAGGCGGCGGTGGTGGTCATCATGACCTTCTTCCCGATGATGGTGAACGCGGCGACGGGCCTGCGCAGCGCGGGCGCGATGGAGCGCGACCTGATGAAGACCTACGCCGCCAATTACTGGCAGACGCTGATGAAGCTGCGTCTGCCGGCGGCGCTGCCGTTCGTGTTCAACGCGCTGAAGATCAACACCACGCTCGCCATGATCGGCGCCATCGTCGCCGAGTTCTTCGGCACGCCGACGGTCGGCATGGGCTTCCGCATCTCCACCGAGGTCGGGCGGCTGTCGCTCGATATGGTGTGGGCGACGATCGTGGTGGCGGCGGTGACGGGATCGCTGTTTTACGCCCTCGTCGCGCTGATCGAGCGGCGGGCGACATTTTGGCACCCTTCGTACAGGGCGAAGTAGTTGGAGGAGGAAAGCATGAAAAAGATTGCGTTGGGCATGATGGGCGCGGCCGCCCTGTTCGCCGCCGGGCAGGCGCAGGCCGCCGACAAGGTGACGCTGCAACTCAAATGGGTGACGGATGCGCAGTTCGCCGGCTATTACGTCGCCAAGGACAAGGGCTATTACAAGGCTGAAGGCCTCGACGTGACGATCAAGCCCGGCGGGCCGGATGTCGCGCCGGAGCAGGTGCTGGCTGGCGGCGGCGCCGATGTCGCGGTGGATTGGCTGCCCGCCGCGCTCGCCGCGCGCGAGAAGGGCGAGCCGATGGTCAACATCGCGCAGCCGTTCAAGAAATCCGGCCTGGAGCTGACGTGTCTGGCCAAGACCGGCATCAAGACGCCGCAGGATCTGAAAAATCGCACGCTCGGCGTCTGGTTTTCCGGCAACGAATATCCGTTCCTCAACTGGATGAGCAAGCTCGGCTACAAGACCGATGGCTCACCCGGCGGCGTCAAGGTGCTGAAGCAGGGCTTCAACGTCGATCCGCTGATCCAGCATCAGGCCGATTGCATCTCGACCATGACCTACAACGAATATTGGCAGGTCATCGACGCCGGCTACAAGCCGAGCCAGCTTGTGGTGTTCAAATATGAGGACGAGGGCGTCTCGACGCTGGAGGACGGCCTTTACGTGCTGGGGCCGAAGCTGAAGGACCCGGCCTTCGTCGACAAAATGGCGCGCTTCGTGCGCGCCTCGATGAAAGGTTGGGAGGAAGCGCGCAAGGACCCGAAGGAAGCCGTGAAGATCGTGCTCGACAACGACGCCACCGGCGCGCAAACCGAACATCACCAGACGCAGATGATGTCCGAGATCAACAAGCTGACCGAAGGCAGCACCGGCGCGCTCGACAAGGCCGCTTACGAGCGCACGGTGAAGACGCTGCTCGGCGGCGGCTCCAACCCGGTCATCACCAAGGAGCCGGTCGGCGCCTACACTACCGAGGTGACGGACAAGGCGCTGGCAAAGTAATACCAGCGGCCTTGCCAACCAGCCGCCGTCCTGACCGGCCGCCGGTATAAGCGCGCGAGGCCGCCGGCCTCGCGGGGATCAAGCGATTTCGCGCGGCGCGTTGGCGGCGAGTTCCGCCAACACCTTGTCGATGCCCGACGGGCTGATGCGGAACAGCCCGGAGTAAGGTTCGGTGAATTCGATGATGACGAAAACGGCGCTGGCGATCGCGAAGGCGCCGGCAGCGTCGGCGAAGACCGAGACGATCGACGGGTTGCCCATCACGCCGAAGCCCAGGAACAACAGCGACGACCAGATCTGCACCATCGCCAGCAGCAGTTCCGGCACCGGATTGATGAGCTTACGCGACATCAGCAGTTGCGTCCCCACGATCGAGGTCGCCAACGGCCTGGCGGCGGCCAGTATTTGCTGGCGCGCCGCATCCGCCGGCTTCATCGCGGCGAAGAAGTCGTCGATGTAATGCAGCTTCTCGCGCGCAAGGGCGAAGCTGACATCGGGGTCGGGCGTCTTGCCGCTAAAATAGCGCTCGCGCGAGCGGCGCACCGCGCTGCGAACCCCGAGCCGGCCCGGCGCCGCCTCGGGGCCGTATTGCTCCAACAGATAGTCGAGTTGCAGCGTCGTCAGGCTCAGCGAATGCGCCTCGCTCTGCTGATTGGCGAACACGCCGTAGCTGGTCCAGATCAACAACCCCAGCACCAGCGCCAGCAACAGCGCCAGCACGCCGATCACCGAGCCTACCGCGCCGCGCCCGTCGGCGATGAAATGCGCCGGCACGACCAATTGCAGCGCCAACCCCGCAAACGCGCAGCCGAAGGTGGAAGTCGCAATAAGCACCGTTCGCCGCAGAGCCGCCATGACCACCCCCCCCCCATCGCCGCGCGTCTTAGAACACAAGCCGCGCGTCGAACAAGGGCGCTCAGCCGACGTCGAACTTGACGCCTTGGGCGAGCGGCAGCGTGCGGCCGTAGTTCACGGCGCTGGTCTGGCGGCGCATATAGGCCTTCCAGGCGTCGGAGCCGCTTTCGCGGCCGCCGCCGGTCTCCTTCTCGCCGCCGAAGGCGCCGCCGATCTCCGCCCCCGACGGCCCCATATTGACATTGGCGATGCCGCAATCGGAGCCGCGCGCACTGAGGAAACGCTCGACGTCGCGAAGATCGGTGGCGAAGATCGACGACGACAGCCCCTGCGGCACGCCGTTCTGCAAAGCGATGGCCTCGTCGATGTGCTTGTATTTCAGCACGTAGAGGATCGGCGCGAAGGTCTCCTCGACGACCGGGCCTGCCTGATCTGGCGCCTCGACCAGCGCCGGGCGGACGTAGAACGAGGCCGCCCCGTTGACGTCGATGCGCTCGCCGCCATGCACGGTCGCGCCGGCGGCGCGGGCGGCGGCCAGCGCTTTCCGCATGGCCTCGAAGGCGAGGCCGTCGATCAGCGGGCCGACGAGCGCGTCGCTGCTCGCGGGGTCGCCAACCGAAATGCGGGCGTAAACCGCCTTCAGTTTCGGAACCAGCGCATCATAGACGCTGTCGTGGACGATGAGCCGGCGCAGCGACGTGCAGCGCTGGCCGGCAGTGCCCATCGCGGCGAAAGCGACGGCGCGCAGGGTGAGGTCGAGATCGGCCGAGGGCGCCACGATCGAGGCGTTGTTGCCGCCAAGCTCCAGGACGGCGCGGCCGAAGCGGCGGGCAAGCCGCTCGCCGACGGCGCGGCCCATGCGCGTCGAGCCGGTGGCGGAGACGACGGCGACACGGGCGTCGTCAACCAGCGCCTCGCCGACGGCGCGGCCGCCGATCAGCAGCGTCATCAGGCCGTCGGGCGCATCGCCAAATTTCGCCGCCGCGCCGGCGAAGATCGCCTCGACGGCGAGCGCGGTGAGCGGCGCCTTCTCGGACGGCTTCCAGATCACGCTGTCGCCGCAGACCAAGGCGAGCGCCGCGTTCCACGACCACACCGCGACGGGGAAGTTGAACGCCGAGATGACGCCGACCGGACCGATGGGATGCCATTGCTCGGTGAGCTTGTGATCCGGCCGCTCGGAGGCGATGGTCAGGCCGTAGAGCTGGCGCGACAGGCCGACGGCGAAATCGCAGATGTCGACCATCTCCTGCACTTCGCCGAGGCCCTCGGATTCGATCTTGCCGACCTCCAGCGTGACGAGCCGGCCGAGGGCTTGTTTGTGAGTTCGCAGTTCCTCGCCGAGGAGCCGCACCAGCTCGCCACGCCGCGGCGCGGGGACGTTGCGCCAGGATTGGAAGGCGCTCGCGGCTTTGGCGATGGTTGCTGTCGGGTCGGTGGTTTCGTGTACGGCGCCTATTTGGGAGCCGTCGACGGGGGAGCGGACGGGGAGGCTGCCACCCTCGAACTTGGCGCGCGGCACGCCGAGGGAGGCTAAGAGATCGGCGGCTTCGGCTGCGAGGGACATGGGGACTCCGGCGGTAGATGTCTTTGACAGATTCCTTATCCGGTCGGGCCGCTTAAGGGAATGTTTGAAGCCTGTCAGCTCAAATGCCTCTAAAAAACTGTTCGTCGGCCCCCGTCTCCCCCGGCGACGCGCGACCGCCAGAATTTACGCGGCTGCAACGCGGCTCAGCGCGCCCGCCCTGCCCACTTCCATATGAAGGTTGATCGCATCAAGATCGAACCCGTTCGGCCAACTGGGAACGCCGAACGACAGGAACGCGCGCCGGAACATCGCGGGATCGCGCAGGGGTTCGACCATAGGCCCACCCTCCGCCAAGATATCAGAGCACGCGCACACCCTCGCGCCCATCGGAAAAGCGCAGCCAGAGCGAGCTATCGCCGACGGCTTTCAAAGCGACGACTTTTACGATCTCGATCAAGGCTGATCGCGCGAACTCAATTATCCAAAAAGCTCCGCAGCTTCCGCGACCGGCTCGGATGCTTCAGCTTGCGCAGCGCCTTGGCCTCGATCTGCCTGATGCGCTCGCGCGTCACCGAGAACTGCTGGCCGACTTCCTCCAGCGTATGATCGGTGTTCATGCCGATGCCGAAGCGCATGCGCAGCACGCGCTCCTCGCGCGGCGTCAGCGAGGCCAGCACGCGCGTCGTCGTCTCGCGCAGGTTCGACTGGATCGCCGCGTCGATGGGCAGGATCGCGTTCTTGTCCTCGATGAAATCGCCGAGGTGGCTGTCCTCCTCGTCGCCGATCGGCGTCTCCAGGGAGATCGGCTCCTTGGCGATCTTCAGCACCTTGCGCACTTTCTCCAGCGGCATGGCGAGCTTCTCGGCCAGTTCCTCCGGCGTCGGCTCGCGGCCGATCTCATGCAGCATCTGGCGCGAGGTGCGCACGATCTTGTTGATGGTCTCGATCATATGCACGGGAATGCGGATGGTTCTGGCCTGATCGGCGATCGAGCGCGTAATCGCCTGCCGGATCCACCACGTCGCATAGGTCGAGAACTTGTAGCCGCGCCGGTACTCGAACTTGTCGACCGCCTTCATCAGGCCGATGTTGCCCTCCTGGATGAGGTCGAGGAACTGCAAGCCGCGATTGGTGTATTTCTTCGCAATCGAAATGACGAGGCGAAGGTTGGCCTCCACCATCTCTTTCTTGGCCTGCCGCGCTTCCCGCTCGCCCTTCTGCACCATATGCACGAGCTTGCGGAACTCCTGGATCTCCAGACCCGTCTCCTGCGCCAGCGACTGGATCTCGGTGCGCAAGTCCTTGATGACATCCTTATCGTCGGCGACGAACTCGCGCCAGCCGCGCGATCCGAGCTTCGACACCCGCAACACCCACTTCGGATCAAGCTCCGAGTTCTGGTAGTTCTTGATGAAATCCTCGCGCGCGACGCCGTGGCTTTCGGCCAGGCGCAGCAGCCTGACGTCGAGCCCGATCAGCCGCTTGTTGATGTCATAGAGTTGCTCGACCAGCGCCTCGATGCGGTTCTGGTTGAGCGAGAGTTGCTTGACGTCGGCGACGATCTCCTTCTTGAGCTGCTTGTACTTGCGCTCCTGCGCCGGCGACAGCGTCTCGTTCTTGAGCCGGTTCTCGACATTCTGGTCTTGTAGACGGCGCAGCTTCTTATACGCCTCGGCGACGCGGTCGAAGGTCTCCAGCACCTTCGGCTTGAGTTCGGCCTCCATCGCGGAGAGCGAGACCGCGTTCTCCATGTCGTCGTCGTCGTCGAAGCCGTCCACCGGGGCGCCCTCGCTGTCGAAGCCGGCCGGCGGCGTGCGCGGCGCGGTCGAAGGCGCGGCGCGCTCGGCGATGCGGGCGGCGAGCGCCTCGGCGTTCTGCGGCTCGGTCATGTCGATCTTCGGCGTCTTCTTGCCGTCGGGGCCGGCGTAGGTCGCCTCAAGGTCGATGATGTCGCGCAGGAAGATGCGGCCCTCGTTGAGCTCCTCGCGCCAGAGAATAATGGCCTGGAAGGTGAGCGGGCTTTCGCACAGGCCCGCGATCATCGCCTCGCGGCCGGCCTCGATGCGCTTGGCGATGGCGATCTCGCCCTCGCGCGA
>Ga0134128_10010541_pt1 | contig 11072 bp, 2 predicted proteins | sample KB31754_FD_96462 | JGI IMG/M metagenome (GOLD analysis project Ga0134128, IMG submission 96462) | Terrestrial soil microbial communities with excess Nitrogen fertilizer from Kellogg Biological Station, Michigan, USA - KB3-175-4 | ecosystem: Environmental > Terrestrial > Soil > Unclassified ...
GTTCCGGTGCGCGAATTCCTCAAGGAGACGGTAGGTTATTTTCGCGACGATCCGAAGCTTTTCTTGTGTCAGACGCCGCATTTCTTCACCAATCCCGATCCGCTGGAGCGCAATCTCGACACCTTCCAGAACATGCCGTCGGAGAACGAAATGTTCTACGGCATCATCCAGAAGGGGCTCGACAAGTGGAACGGCGCCTTCTTCTGCGGCTCGGCGGCGGTCATCCGCCGCGAGGCGCTGATGCTGGTCGGCGGCTTCTCCGGCATCACCATCACCGAGGATTGCGAGACCGCGCTCGATCTGCATTCGCGCGGCTGGCACAGCCTCTATGTCGACAAGCCGATGATCTCGGGCCTCCAGCCGGAGACTTTCTCCTCTTTCATCGGCCAGCGCTCGCGCTGGGCGCGCGGCATGTTCCAGATTTTCTTGCTGAAGAACCCGGTCTTCAAGCGCGGCCTCAGCCTGGCGCAGAAGATTTGCTACCTCTCCAATATGTCTTACTGGTTCTTCCCGATCTTTCGCCTGCCGTTTCTGGTCGCGCCTTTGCTATTCATCTATTTCAACATGCAGATTTATATCGCCAACATGCAGGAATTTATCTCCTACACGGTGCTTTACATGCTGGCGAACATGATGATGCAGAATTACCTCTATGGCCGCGTGCGCTGGGCGGTGGTCTCCGAGGTCTATGAATATATGCAGACGCTCTATCTGGCGCGCGGCCTGCTGAGCGTCATCCTCAACCCCTACAAACCGACCTTCAACGTCACCGACAAGGGCAACAGCCTCGACAACGACCATCTCTCGGAACTATCGGTGCCGTTCTTCGTGCTGTTCGGCGTCTATGCGGTGTCGATGGTCGTCTGCGTCTGGCGCTGGTTCACCGAGCGCGACGCCAACGAACTGTTGGGCGTCGTCGCCATGTGGAACCTGTTCAACCTGATGATGTCGGCCGCCGCGCTCGGCGTCGTTTCCGAGCGGCGCACGAATCGCGTCGCGCTCGACCGGCCGGTCGATGTCGCCATCGGCAGCGCCATCCTGCCCGGCAAGGCGCTCGACGTCTCCTATGGCGGCTGTCGGGTCTCCATTGCCGCCGATCGGCTGACGCTCACCGTTCACGAGGGCGCGCCGGCGGTGGTCGACGTCACGCTGCGCTCCGGGGCCGGGGCGCAGAGCTTCCCCGTCGTTGTCAGCAACCTCAGCGAGCATGACGACGTGGTGGAGATCGGCTTTTCCTTCGGCAAGCTGAAGCGCCGGCATTATCAGGCGATCGGCGACCTCATGTTCGGCGACGTCAAGGAGATCGCGGCGTTCCGCGAAGGCCGCCGGCGCCGGCGCGGCATTTTGCACGGCGTCGCCACCTTCTTCGTCTGGGCCGTCGTCGGGCCGCCGCGCGGCTTCCAACTGCTGCTCGCCGAGGCGCGCGCCCGCCGCGCCGCCGCCCGGCCGAAGGAGGCCAGCCCCGGTGGCGGTTTGCAGGTCGCCGAACCCGCCGCTATCGCAGCCGCGCCCGCCCGCGCCCGCGCCTGAGAAGGACTGTCATGCGATTGAAAGCCCTCTGGCTCGCCCTTGGCGTCGCGCTGGCGTTCTGCGGCCCGGCGTTCGCCGACGCCAACCCCGGCGGCGAGGCGCTGCATCGGCTGGGCTCTGACCCGCTGCAATTGCGCTTCGAGGGCGAGACCAGCGCCAAAACCTGGCCGATCTACGTCACCGCCGCCGAGGCGCGCACGCGGGCGCGCGTCCATATCGGCTTCACCAACGCCATCTCGGTGATGCCCGAGGCCTCCTCGCTGTCGATCAGCGTCAACGACGTGCCGATCGCGCAGACCCCGATCGCCGCCGCCACCGATCCCGGCGCGCTCGACGTCGAGTTGCCGCGCGGCCTGCTGGCGCCCGGCTACAACAGCGTGCGCATCGCCGTCTCGCAGCGCCATCGCGTCGATTGCTCGATGGAGGCGACATACGAATTGTGGACGCAGGTCGATCCGGCCTCCTCCGGGCTCGCCTTCCCCGGCGTCTCCGATCCGCACGTCGAAAGGCTCGACGATCTCGCGGCGATCTCGCCCGACGCCTCCGGCGCGGTGACGATCCGCCTCGTGCTGCCGCAGGACGCCGACGCCGCCGCCGTCGACAACGCCATGCGCGCCGTCGAGGCGGTGGCCATCCGCGCCAATGTGCAGCGGCCGCGGGTGGAGATCGTCGGCGACGTCGCCAATAGCGCCGGCCTCTATGTGCTGGCCGGCGAGCGCGGCTATCTGGCCGCGCACGGCTTCGGCCGGTTTCTCAGCTCCGGCGACGGGCGGGAACTATCGGTCGAGGGCCAGGGGGTTGCCGGCCGCGTCGTCGTCGTCGCCGCCGGCGACGGCCAGCCCGAGACGGCGGCGGCGATCGACGCCATCCTGCCGATTCGCCCGCCGCAGGAGCGGGCCGAGATTCCGGCCGCCCAGCGCGCCCTCGCCAATCAATTCGGCTATCGCGTCGGCGACGCCGTGCGCGTGCCGCTCAGCGAACTAGGCGTCAAGACCGAGGAGTTCAGCGGCCGGCTGTTTCGCGCCGCCTTCGACATCAACCTGCCGGGCGATTTCTATCCCGCCGACTATGACAAGCTGACGCTGTCGCTGACGGCGGGCTACGCCAACGGCCTGCTGCCGACCGCCCAGATTCTGGTGCGCGTCAACGACCGCGAAGCCGGCTCGATGCCGATGAAGAACCCGCACGGCGATGTCTTCCGCAACCGGCCGGTGTCGGTGTCGCTGAGCGCGCTCAGGCCCGGCGTCAACCATGTCGTGGTCGAGGCGCAGACCCCGGACGCCGCCGACGCCGCCTGCGAGGTCAAGCATCTCATGGGCATGCGCAAGCGCTTCGTGCTGTTCGACCGCTCGGAGCTAATCATGCCGGCCTTCGCCCATATCGGCCGCCTGCCGAATTTGGCGGCGACGCTTTCGAGCGGCTTTCCCTATCAGGCCGACGACGGCGTCATTTACGTCGCCAGCCACGATCGGCTGACGCTGTCGGCGGTCGGCTCCTATCTGGCGCGCACGGCGGCGGTCGCCGGGCGGCCGCTGGCGGCCCACATCACCTTCGACCGCCGCGCCGCGACGAAAAGCTCGGTGCTGTTCATCGGCGCGCTCGACGATTTCGACCCCGGCCTGATTTCTCAGCTCGGCGTCGATTACGAGGCGTTGCGCAAGACTTGGTCGCGCCCGAACGTCGGCGAAATTGGGTTCGCCGAGCCCGGCGCGTCGCCGCCGGGCCAGTCGCTCGATTCGACCCAGGTGTTCGATCAATGGGCCGAGGGCGGCCACGCGGCGCCCGAGGATTTCGCGCCGCGCCTGACGCTGCGCGCGTTCTATGACCGCTATATCGACATTCACCGCGACGATTTCGCGCTGCTGCGCGAGCCCGACCAGCCGATCGAGGCGCCGGAGCGCGCCACGGTGTTGCTCTCCCAGGCGGCGCCGCCGCACGGCCTGGGGGCCTGGACGCTGGTGCTCGGCGCCAACCGCGCCACGCTGGCGCGCGACATGACGAGCCTGGTGGCGCCATCGAACTGGAACGAGATCGAGGGCCGCGCCGCCGCCTTCACGCCGCGCGGCGGCGCGCGAAGCCTCGACAGCTCGACGGACAGCTATTTCATCCCGACGAGCGGCTTCACCCCCGGCAATCTGCGCTTGATCGCCGCCGGCTTCCTGTCGGCCAACCTCGATTATTACGCGCTGGCGATCCTGATCGCCGCTTTGCTGCTCGGGCTGGCCACCACCGCCGCGGTGCGCGTCCACGGCAACCGCTCGTGAGGCCGGTCTTGACCTTCGCGCTCGCGCTCGGCTTGACTGCGCTTGGTTTGGCTGCCGCCGCGCGCGCCGACGGGGCCGACAACTGGGCGCGCTACAAGGCGCGCTTCATCGCCGCCGACGGGCGGCTCGTCGACGACGCCGCCGACGACGTCAGCCATAGCGAAGGGCAGGGCTATGGGCTGGTGCTGGCCGCCTATAACGACGATCCCGAAACGTTCGCGCGCCTGTGGGCCTGGACGGCGGCGCATCTGGAGATCCGCGGCGATCATCTGGCCGCCTGGCGCTGGCGCCCGCGCGACAATCCGCATGTGCTCGACAAGAACAACGCCACCGACGGCGATCTGCTCATCGCCTGGGGTCTGGCGGAGGCCGGTCGGCGCTGGCGCATCGCCGCCTACACCGCCCAGGCGCGCCGCATCGCCTTGTCGCTGGCGCGCGAGGTCGTGTTCCCGACCGCGCTCGGCCCGGCGCTGCGCCCCGGCGTCCACGGCTTTGGCCCCGACGATTCGCCCGACGGCCCGCTGGTCAATCTGTCCTATTGGGTGTTTCCGGCGTTCGAGGCGCTCGCCGGCGTCGCCCCGGAGGTCGATTGGTCGGGGTTGCGGCACAGCGGCCTGGCGCTCTACGACGCGGCGAAATTCGGTCCCTTCGCCCTGCCGTCGGACTGGATTTCGCTGAAAGGCGGCGTCGCGCCGGCCGCCGGGCGGCCGCCGGTGTTCGGCTACGAACTCATCCGCGCGCCGCTGTATCTGGCCTGGGGACCGCCCGAGGCGAGGCCACGGCTGGTCGCTCTGACGCAAAGTTGGCTTGGCGCCTCCGGCGGCGCGCCGATGGTGATCGACGTCAAGAGGGGCGCCATTACCCAGAGTTTCGCGGACCGCGGCTACCGCGCCGTCGCCGCGCTCGCCCGTTGCGCCGCGCAGGGTGAGAAATTTCCTCCCGAGCTTTTGGAGCTGCTGCCGGAAAGATATTATTCCGCAACCCTTCACATGCTTTCGTTAACGGCGTTACGGGTTCGGTATCCGCAATGTTAATGTTGCGTATTGTTGTCGTGTGCGTTGCGGCGGCCTCGTGCGCCGTCGCCCCGGCGCGCGCCTTGGCGGTCGATTCTGCGCCGCCTGCCGCGCTCAGCGATTTCGTCGCCGGCGGCCAGGCCGGTCTCGCCGCGCCGCGCCCGAACGCCGCCGCCGCCAGCGAGGCGCCGTATCCGCACATCTATCAAGCGCCGCTGTTCGGCGCGCTGTTTGCGGTCTCGGCCAACCAGACGGCGGTCGACGAGAGCGCGCTGCGCTATTACGCCTCGCTGCACAATTACGCCCGCGCCAACGCCGAGATCCGGCGTTTGAAGGCGCTGCATCCGAGTTGGACGCCGCCGACCAACATCTACGCCAGCGCCGGCGCCGGCGCCGACGAACAGCCGTTCTGGGACTTGCTCGCCGCCGACCGGCTCGAAGAACTCAAGGCCGGCGTCGCGCTGAAGGAGCGCACGACGCCGGGCTGGAAGCCCTCGCGCGACCTGATGACCAAGATCGCGCGCAAGCTGGCGATCGAGGAGTTGGTGAAGGACACCGACGAGCACAAACCGGCCGAGGCGCTCGCCGTCGCCGACGCCGATCCCTCGATCCTGCATTGCGCCTATATGGACGCCGACTGGCGCGTCGCCGACGCATTCCTGGCCATCGGCCTGCCCAAGCGCGGCTTCGAAATCTACCACGCCATCATCGCCACCTGCCCCGATCACGACGAGCGGCTGGCGACGGTGCGCAAGGCGATCTCGCGCTTTTCCTTCGACCAGACGCGCTCGCTGATCGCCATGGGCGCGAAGTCGGCCGACGGGGCGACCGAGTTCGACGCCGCCAAGCTCGATCTCACCCGCGCCGAAATCGCCGCCTCCAACCAGGGCAAGATGAGCGCGCCGATTGCGCCGCAAGCGCTCGCCGATTTCTTCGCCGCGGTCGGACGCAGCCACGCCGCCGCCGATCTCGCGCTCGCCGGTTGGTTCGAATACAACCGCGGCCATTTCGACAAGGCCGCGTCTTGGTTCTCGCATGCCAGCCTCGGCTCGCCCGTCGCCGCCGATGCGACGACGATCAACCTCGCCGAAGGCCGCGCGCTGTCGCTGCTCAAGCTCGGCAAGGTCGAGCCGGCCCTCGCCCTGGCCTATGTGTGGCGCGACGTCTCCAAGACGATGCGGCAGACCTATATCGGCGCCAGCGCCGAGTTGCTGACCCGGGTTTCGCCGCCGTCGGCGATCTCCGACCAGGGGCTCGCCGATTTCGCCGCCGTCGTCGAGGCCGACCGCAGCTTCCTCGGCGCGCAGGCGATCGGCTGGTATCGCTACAACCGCAGCGAATGGGACAATGCGGTCACCTGGTTCGGGGCCGCACTGATGTGGAAGGGCGTCGATGCCAACGCCGCGCCGGGGCCGGGCGAGGTCGCCGCGCCGACGGCGAGCGCCATCGAGGGCTATGGCCGGGCGCTCGCCGGCGCCGGCCGGCTCGACGACGCCACGGCAGTCGCCGACCGCTGGCGCGGCGGCGGAGCGGCGCTGGAAGCGGTGTTCGTCGACCTGATGAGCGCCGCCATCGACGCCGCGCCCGCCGTCTCGGCGCTAAAGGCCGACGCGCTCGCCCATTTCGCCGCCATTGCGGCGCTGCGCAGGAACGTCGCCGCAGCGGCCGGGCTCGGCTGGCTGCATTACCGCTCGGCCGACTACCCGGGAGCCGTCGGCTGGTTCCGAAAGGCGGTCGCCTGGGGGCAGGGCCGGCCGGATCTGGCCGCCAACCAGGGCCTGGCGCTCGCCCTCAAGCAGACCGGCGCGCTCGCCGAGGCCGAGGACGTCGCCTGGACGTTCAGCCGCGACTCCGCCGACCTGCGCGCCATCTATGTTTCGGCCGTCGTCGCCGAACTCGCGGCCGACAAGGCGAGCCTGCCGCCGCGCCGGCTCAACCGCTTCGTCGACCTCGTGCGCGCCCACCGTTCCTCCGCCGGCGCGCAGGCGCTCGGCTGGTATCGGTTGAAAGAGGGCAATTGCGTCTACGCGGCGCCGTGGTTCCGCAAGGCCGCCGCCTGGAGCGCCGCCAGCGACGAGGACATCGACACCGCGCGCGGCCTGACGCTGTCGCTGAAGGCCGTCGGCGCGCTCGCCGAGGCCGAAGACCTTGCCTACGCTTGGCGCGAGCGCGACTCGACGTTGAGCGCGCTCTATGCCGACATCGGCATCGAGGAGTTGACCAGCCAGGCGCCGGTTTATCCGATGAGCGAGGCGCGCCTGCGCCGGCTCTCCGAGCGCGTGCTCGCCGAGCGGCTGGTCAAGGGCGCGCAGGCGCTCGGCTGGCGTCGCTACGGGCAGGCCGCCTGCGGCTATGGCGGACAATGGCTCAAGCTCGCCGCCGCCTGGGGCGACGCCGACAAGCGCGACGTCAAGACCGACGAGGGCCTGGGGCTTTCGCTGCGCAGCGTCGGCCGTCTCGACGCTGCCGCCAGCCTCGCCTGGCCCTGGGTCGCCCAGGCGCCGCTGATGAAGACCCTCTATGTCGAGACGATGGCCGAACGGCTGGCGCGCGACAATCCGCCGGAGCCCATCGACGAGGCGCAACTCAAGGATTTCGCCGCTGTCGTCGCTTCGCTCAAGTCGCCGCTCGGCGCGCAGGCGCTCGGCTGGTACCGGCTGGAGCGGCGCGAACCGCCTGAGGCGGCGCGTTGGTTCAAGACCGCGCTCGCCTGGTGGCCGGCGCAACGCGCCAACGACGCGCCGCGCGCTGGCGCTGTGGCTGAGGATTACAGGCCGCTGCTGGCCAAGCTGGCGCTGACGCGCGAGGATTACCGGCGCACGCCGCTCGCCTACAAGCGCTCGGCGGCGCGCAGCGACGACGGCGCGGCCTATGTCGACACGTTCGCCGGGCTGGCCAAGACCGAGGAGGGCTACGTCGAGGCGCTGCGCGCGCTCGGACGGGCCGACGAGGCGGAGACGATCGCCTGGGGCTGGCGCGAGCGCTGGCCGGCGCTCGGCGACCAGTTCCTGTCGCTCGCCGTCGAGGCGCTGAACCGTACCGATGGGCCGGAGATCTCGCCCGAGCGCATGAGCCGCTTCACCGCCGCCATCGAGGGTGCGCGCTCGGCCTCGGCGGCGGCGGCGCTCGGCTGGCGGCGGCTGCGCGCCCATGCGCCCGACGCGGCCGAGGCATGGTTCGCCAAGGCGCTTGGCTGGTCCGCGCGCGCCCCCGATCCTGGGCTGGTGGAGGGCTATGTCGCGGCCTTGCAGGCGCAGCAGAAGTTCGCCCCGGCGACCAAGCTCGCCGAGCGCTGGCGCGGCGTCTCGCCGCAGCTCAACGTCATCTACCTGCGCAGCGAGTTGCAGGCGTTGCGCGCCTCCGGCGCCGCCGATGCCGCCAGTGCGGCGAAATACGCCGGCGTCGAGGCCGAGATCGCCAAGGCGCGCTCCGGCGACGGCGCGCTGTCGGTCGGCTGGCTCGCCTATCAGAACAAGGATTTCGCCCAGGCGCTGAGCTGGTTCCGCGATGCGCTCGCTTGGGGCGGCGACGCCGCCAAGACCAAAGAGGGTGTGGCTTTGAGTCTGCGCGCGCTGGAACGTTACGCCGACCTCGCCGCCTTCGGCTACGCCGAGCGCGCCACGCCCGCCGTGCGCGAGGTCTACTACGGCGGCATGGTCGCCTGGCTGACCGCCGACAAGCCGGTGCTCACCGTGAGCCCGGCGGCGCGCCAGAGCTTCGAGGACGCGGTGGTCGCCGACCGCAGCGCGGTCGGTGCGCAAGCGCTCGGCTGGGGCGCGCAACTGCGCGGCCAATGGCCGGCGGCGCGGCGCTGGTTTGCCAGCGCCGTCGCCTGGAGCGGCTTCGACCCACTCGCCGCGCCGCAGAAACCCGATGCCGCGCGCCTAAAACTCGTCGAGGGTTATGTGCGGGCGCTGCGCGGCGCCGGCGCGGCGGATGGCGCCGAAGACGTCGCTTATGTCTGGCGCGACGCGGCGCCGGCGCTCGGCGGCCTTTATCTGGAGATTTTCACACAAAGCCTCGCCGACGATGGCGTGGCGCTGTCGGCGCCGCGGCTGGCCCGCTTCTCGGCCTTCGCCATTTCGCATCGAGCGGCGGCCGGGGCCGGCGCGCTCGGCTGGCGCTTCTATCGCGCCCACGCCAACGGCGACGCCATCGCTTGGTTCGAGCATGCGCTCGCCTGGGCGCCCGAGGGACCGCCGCCGAAGCAGGTCGCCGAGGGCTACGTGCTGTCGCTGCGCGCCGCCGGCCGGCTCGAAGACGCCGAGAGCTTCGCCTACGGGCTGGTCAAGGACCCGGACATGCGGGCGCTCTACATCGCCGCCGTGGTCGCCGAGTTGGCCGACGCCAAGACCGCGCTGGCGGGGCCGCGGCTCGCCCGCTTCGTCGCCTCGGTCACGGCGGCGCATTCGGCGCTCGGCGCGCGGGCGCTCGGTTGGCGGCGGCTTTCCGGCGACAATTGCGTCTACGCCGCGCCGTGGTTTCGCAAGGCCGCCGCCTGGAGCGCCGACAGCGCCGACGACTTCGACACCGCGCGCGGCCTGGCGCTGGCGCTGCGCAAGGTCGGCGCATACGCTGCGGCCGAAAATCTCGCCTATGCCTGGCGCGAGCGCAGCCCCGACATGGAAAAGCTGTTCATCGAGACCGCCGCCGCGGCACTCGAAAGCCAGGCGCCGCAGACGACGATCAGCGAGGCGCGCTTGCGCCGGCTGTCGCAGCGCGTGCTCGCCGATCGCAGCGTCGTCGGGGCGCGGGCGCTCGGCTGGCGGCGTTACGGCGAGGCGGCCTGCGGCTATGGCGGCGACTGGTTCCGCCTCGCCCGCGCCTGGAGCGGCGACGCCGACGCCAAGACCGACGAGGGCTATGGTCTGAGCTTGCGCGCCACGGGCCGGCTGGCGAGCGCCGCCGCGCTCGCCTATCGCAGCGCCGCGCAGGCGCCGGCGATGCGCAAGCTCTACGTCGACGTGATGGTCGAGGAGCTGTCGCGCGACAATCCGCCGGAGCCGGTCGACGAGGCGCGGCTGAAAGATTTCGCCGCCGCCATCACGCCGCTGCGCTCGGCGCTCGGCGCGCAGGCGCTCGGCTGGTATCGGCTGGAGCGCCGCGAGCCCGACGATGCCGCGCGCTGGTTCAAGCTGGCGCTCGATTGGTGGCCGGCTGAGCGGCCGGACCCGTCGCAGCGCCTCTCGGCGCCGGCCGACGGCTACAAGCCGATGTTCGCCAAGCTGGCGCTCGACGCCAAGGCCTATCGGCGCACGCCGCTCGCCTATCTCAAGGCCTCGGCGCCGGTCGGCGCCGGCACGCAGGATTACGTCAACACCGCCATTGGCCTCGCCAAGACCGAGGAGGGCTACGCTGAGACGGTTCGCATGCTCGGCCGCGCCGAGGAGGCCGAGGCGATCGCTTGGGGCTGGCGTAACCGCTGGCCGGCGCTCAACGCTTTGTTCCTCGACATCGCCGCCGCCGAACTCGACCGCAAGGACGGCCCGGCGCTCGCGCCGGCGCGGCTGCAACGCTATCTGGTGGCGATCGAAGCCGACCGCTCGGCCGGCGGCGCGGCGGCGATGGCGTGGCGGCAATATCGGCTCGAAGCTTTCGACAGCGCCGCCGATTGGTTCCGCAAGGCGCTGGCGTGGTCGAAGGCCGGCGCGCCGCCGCAGACCCTGATCGAAGGCTATGTGCTGGCGCTCCAGGGGGCGAAGAAGTTCGACGCCGCCGAGGCGGTGGCGGCGAAATGGCGTTCCGCCTCGCCGGAACTCAACCTCGTCTATATCCGCAGCGAGCTGCAACGGCTGCGCACGACCGGCAAAGCCGCCGCCGTCGCGCCGAGCCAATTCGCCGAGATCGAAAAGACGATGGCGGGCGCGAAATCCGCCGATGGCGCGCTGTCGCTGGCCTGGGTCGCCTATGAGGCGCATGACTACGCCCACGCGCTGCAATGGTTCCGCAACGCCGAGACATGGGGCGCCGGCGCGACCAAGGCCAAGGAGGGCGTGGCGCTAAGCCTGCGCGCGCTCGAACGTTACGCCGACCTCGCCGCCTTCGGCTTCCCCGAGCGCCACACCTCACCGGCGCTGCACGACGCCTATTTCGGCGGCATGGTCGCCTGGCTGACCTCGGACAAACCGCTGCGCGCGGTGAGGCCGCAGGCGCGCGCCGATTTCGAACAGGCGGTCGCGGAGGAGCGCAGCGTCGTCGGCGCCCAAGCGCTGGCTTGGGGGGCGCTGATGCGCGGCGACGCGACGCTGGCGCTGAAAGGGTTCGA
>Ga0134128_10010542_pt1 | contig 11071 bp, 10 predicted proteins | sample KB31754_FD_96462 | JGI IMG/M metagenome (GOLD analysis project Ga0134128, IMG submission 96462) | Terrestrial soil microbial communities with excess Nitrogen fertilizer from Kellogg Biological Station, Michigan, USA - KB3-175-4 | ecosystem: Environmental > Terrestrial > Soil > Unclassified ...
CGAGGATGGTGTGCAGCAGAACGTTAGCGCCGTTGGCGCAGTCGGACCAGCGTGTGAACTCCTTGGGCGAATGGCTGATGCCACCCAGGCTGGGTACAAAGATCATGCCCATGGGAGCGAGCTTGGCCATCATCTGCGCGTCATGGCCGGCGCCGCTGGGCAGGTGCATGGTCTTCAGGCCCAGGCTGGCGGCAGCGTGTTCGATCCGCGCCTGGATTTGCGGGTTAGCCATAGCCGGAGGATCGTTCTCCAGGTGCGTGATGGTGATCTCGGTGTTGGTCTGGCGGGCGATCTGCTGGGCCTGGCGGCGGATTTCTTCGCCCAGGCGGGCGATCTTCTCCGGGGAAAGATCGCGCAGTTCGATGGAGTGTTTCACCAGGCCGGGCACAACGTTGGTGGCGTTGGGATAGACCTCGATGTGGCCGACGGTGCCGACCTGGCGCCCGGGTTCGCGGGTGACCACCTGCTGCACCGTCTCAATGAGCCTGGCCGCGGCCAGCAGCGCGTTGCGGCGCTCGGGCATGGGCGTGGTGCCGGCGTGATTGGCGAAGCCGCGAATCTCGACCGCGTACTCGTCAATGCTGACAATGCCCTCGACCACGCCGATGGGGACGCCGGCATTGTCCAGATTGCCGCCCTGCTCGATGTGTAGCTCGAGATAGCAGCGAATTGAGCCGGGCGCGATGCGCGCCTGGGCGAGTTTGGCCGGGTCGCCGCCGATTTTGCGTATTCCGTCTGCCAGCCGGACGCCGTTGTACTGGCGGGCGGGATCGGGCGACTCGCCGGCGGCGATGCGGCTGCCCACCAGGCCGCCTTCTTCGTTCTGCCAGATGACAACCTGCAGGGGATGGCGGGTGGTCAGGTTGTGGTCCTGCAGCGTGTGCATGACTTCGATGGCGGAAAGGGAGCCGAGGTCGCCATCGAAATTGCCGCCGCTGGGCACGGAATCAATGTGCGAGCCGAAGAGGATGGGCTGGAGCGAGGCGTCGCTGCCGGGACGGACTGCCGTGATATTGCCGGCGGCATTGACGTGAGGAGCGAGGCCGGCGGCACGCATCAGGCCCATCGCATATTTGCGGCCGGCGACGTCGGCGTCGGAGTAGGCCACCCGGCTGACGCCATCGGCGAAGGTGCCACCCGCTGGGCGGCCAAACACGCTGAGGCCTTCCAGATTCTGTTGCAGGCGAGCGGCGTTGATGCGCAGAGCCGCGTTATCCTCAGCAAATGAGAGATGAGCGAGAGAAGAAGTGGCGGTGGCGGCTGCAAAACCAGAAAGCAGTTCGCGGCGGGTGAGCGACACGCGGCGGATTATATACGAGAGAGTTCCCACATTGTCCGCGCCGCAGTGGTTATGCCATCAGCGATTGGCTTGTGCGGGCAAATGTGGGGCACCCGCAGCATTCGCGAGCAGAAGAGCGAAGAAGAAAGGCCACGGAAACCGCTGCGTGTCCCCCCAAGCGTGACTTTTTCCCGCCCGTATCATCCGGTATGCTGGTTGGCCTTGCCTCATTATGAGCAGGAGATGCCTGCTGCTGTGCCTTATGCTCGCTGTGGCCGGCCCGGCGCTAGCCCGCAGCCGAGGCCAGGCTGCGGCTGCGAGGAGGCAAATCGCCATGGCCGTGCGGGTAGCCCAAAGCCCGCGGCTTGACGGCACCCTCGACGATCCGCTTTGGCGGCTAGCCACTCCCCTCACCGCCTTCCTCCAGCGCGAGCCTGCGGAAGGCGAGGCCGCAACCGAGCACACGTCTGTCCGTATTCTCTATACCCGGAGCGCGGTTTACTTTGGCGTTGAGTGCGCTGATTCGCGGGCGGCCCAGATCGTGGCCACCGAACTGCGCCGCGACCTGAGCCAGGCACTGGACGACTACTTCGAAATCATTATTGATTCCACCCACGACCGGCGCAATGCCTATGTGTTCGAGGTCAATCCCCTGGGCACGCAGCGCGACGGGGTCATCACGGAAGAGCAGACGGAAGATATGTACGGCGATGAGTTCGATCCGGGGTGGGACGGAGTGTGGACCTCGGCGGCACGCATCACCGCGCAGGGCTGGACCGCGACCATCGAGATTCCCTTCACCACTCTCAACTTCACGAAGTCGCGCGACGTGGTCTGGGGTATCAACTTCAAGCGCTTTATTCGCCGCAAGAACGAAGAGGACTTGTGGTCAAGCTGGCAGCGCTTTTCCGGAATTAACAAAATCAGCGAAGCCGGCGACCTGCGCGGCATCTCCGAAATTAACGGCGGCCGCCTGTTCATCATCAAGCCTTACGGCTTAGCCGGCTACCAGCACCTGCCTCCGGCCGCTGCCCTGAGCGGTCTTCCCCCGGGTTCCAAGCCGCTTTACACCGGCGGGCTGGACATGAAGATCGGACTGCGCTCCAACTTGGTAGCGAACCTCACAGGCAATACCGATTTTGCGGATGCGGACGTAGACATTACGCAGTTCAACCTCACGCCGTACAAGCTGTTTTTCCCGGAGAAGCGCCAGTTCTTCCTGGAAAATTCCAGCATTTTCAACTTTCCGCTGGATGGCGAGGGCGACCTGCTCTTCTTCAGCCGCCAGATCGGTATTGACCCCGTAAGCGGCCAGGAGGTCCCCATCAATGGTGGCGCCAAGGTGACCGGCTCGCTGGGCGGCTTCGACTTGGGGGTGATGGATGTGGACACGCGCTCCAGCGGACCTAATCCCTACGCTAATTTCGGGGTGGTGCGGGTGAAGCGCTCCATCTTCGGCCAGTCTTACATCGGGGTGATGGGCGTGGACAAGCGCTCCGGTAGTCCCCTGGATCCATACAACCAGACGGGCGGAGCGGATGCCCGCATTCTGCTTACCCGGAACCTGGTGGTCACGGCCGTGGCGGCAGAAACCCGCACCCCAGGGGTGGTGGGAGACCAATCCGATGTAGGCGGGTCGGCGACTTTCCGCAGTAACTTGTTTGAATTCGTGGCCGAGGAGCATAAGATTGGGCGCAATTTCAACCCCGAAGTCGGATTCCTGGAGCGCAACAACAGTATTTCGCAATACCTGGATGGCAACTTCAAGCCACGCCCCCGGATCCGCGGCGTGCGCGAGTTAAACTTTGAAAGCTTCCTCTTTCACGCTCCCGATACCAGGGGAGTTCTTCAGACCCAGGAATGGCAGGCTACCTTTCGCGCCCTGTTCAACAACGGCGCCTATACAGATGACGACATTGTGGACAATTTCGTCCAGCGCATCACTGCGCCCTTCAACCTGTATAAAAACATTTATATTCCGGCGGGCTATTACCGCTGGAGCCGCCACCAGTTGACTTACGGCTCTCCCGAGGACCGCCGCTTGACCTGGAATGCCTATGAACGTTTTGGCAGCTATTACGATGGACGCTTGAATGAGGCGCGCCTGCGCGGCGCCTACCGCGCCAGCGAGCATTTGTCTGTCAGCTTGGGCGAACAGTGGAACCGCTTTCGCCTGCCGCAGGGAAATTTCTCCATTATCTTTGGCGACCTGGGAACCGATTACGCTTTCTCCCGCTTTCTGATGCTTTCCGCGCTGGTGCAGATGAACACAGCCAACACCCAGGGCGCCAGCGCCAACATCCGGTTGCGCTGGAATTACCGGCCCGACAGCGACTTCTTCATCATCTACACCGTAGGACAGCAGTTCGCCAGCCTGGCCGCGGCCAATCCCATGCAACTCACCCAGCATCGGCTGGCGGTGAAACTCACCTACTCATTTTCGCCCTGAAGCAGCAGCGGTGGACTCCGAGGTCCGGCGATTGAACGGCGGGGAACCGGAGAGCCCGGCCCGGCCGCGCCAGGGCAGAGGTTGTGCAGCGCCGGAGCGCGGCAGGATAATGACTGTGGGAGTTCCTCATTAATGCGACAAAACCTGGTCCTGATGACGGACAGCTACAAATTCACCCACTGGCGGCAGTACCCGCCAGGCACGCAGAAGGTGTACAGCTACATCGAGTCGCGGGGCGGGATGTTCGAGGACCTGGTGTTTTTCGGGCTGCAGTATTACCTGAAGCGCTACCTGGCGGGCGCGGTATTTACCCCGCAGGATGTGGAGGAGGCCGACCAGTTCTGCCGCCAGCATTTCGGCTTTGAAGGTTACTTCAACCGCCAGGGCTGGCTGGAGCTGCACCGCAGCTGGGAAGGGAAGCTGCCGCTGGAAATCAAAGCGGTACCTGAAGGGACGGTGGTGCCGGTCTCCAATGTCATGATGACGGTGGAGAACACCGATTCGCGCTTTCCCTGGCTCACCAATTACATGGAGACGCTGCTGCTGAAGGTGTGGTACCCGATCACGGTGGCCACGCTTTCGCGCGAGATCAAAAAAGTATTTCTTTCCCACCTGGAGCGCACGGGCGATCCCTCGCTCATCGGATTCAAGCTGCACGATTTCGGCTACCGCGGAGTGTCAAGCGAAGAAACCGCGGCCGTGGGCGCCGCCGCCCACCTGGTGAACTTCCAGGGAACGGACACCGTGGCCGGCATACGCCTGCTGCAGCAATACTACGGAGTACAGGCCATGCCTGCTTTCAGCGTTCCTGCAGCGGAACATTCCACCATCACTGCCTGGGGACGGGAACACGAGCGCGAGGCCTATGCAAACATGCTGCAGCAGTTCCCGCAGGGGACCCTGGCCTGCGTCAGCGACTCCTATGACGTGTTCCATGCCTGCGAGCACATTTGGGGCGAGGAATTACGCGGGCAGGTTCTGAGCCGCGACGGAGTGCTGGTGATACGGCCGGACTCGGGCGACCCCAAAACCATTGTGGTCAGCGTGCTGGAGATTCTGGGGCGCAAGTTCGGGTTCGAGACCAACGCCAAAGGTTACAAGGTGCTCAATCCCAAGGTGCGCATCATCCAGGGCGACGGGGTGAACTACTGGACCATCCAGGATGTGCTCACGGCGGCCACCCGCGCCGGCTGGTCAGCCGATAACATCGCCTTCGGCATGGGAGGGGCGCTGCTGCAGCAGCTCAATCGCGATACCCAGAAGTTCGCCTTCAAATGCTCGGAAGTGACCATCTCCGGCCAGGGCCATGAAGTCTACAAAGAGCCGGTGACCGACCGCGGCAAGGGACAAAAACGCGGGCGACTGGCGCTGGTGCGCCGCGATCATCATTTCAAGACGGTCACGGTCGAGAGGGAAAAGAGCGTGCCTGGAGGGCTGCTGCAAACGGTGTTTCTCAATGGCGAGGTACGGCGGGAGTGGGCGCTGGAGGAGATCCGCCGTCGTGCCGAGGTGCCGTTGAACGAACCGGCCAGCCGCTAACGCATTGGTTGCGCAGCTGCTTGCATGGGCCACCGCCCGGCAGGCCACCGCGGCCTCAGGTGAGGCATCGCATAGACAGAAGCCATGGCCGACCTGAACGCAAAGAATTTTGGCATCGCCGGCATATTTATCATCCTGCTTTTGCTGGCCGGTTTGATGCTGACCGGATTCATGACCTACCTGGCCTGGCATGAGGAAAACCCCTGGCCCACATCCACGCACCCGCGTTCCGGACGGATGTTCAGCCCGCCCATTCCAAAATCGCCGCTGAAAGTCGCACCAGCCATTCTCTTCGGAAACCCGCCCATCCCCCAGGCCAACCGGGAGACAAGGGAACTCTAGGGTTGGTTCCTGCGGCGTACTGAAAACCCCGTCCCGGTCAAAAAGCTAAACCGTGCGCCTTTCTATCGCCTCAAGGTAAATTGTGGCTGTCACCTGTGCCGGCTAAGGGGAGGGCGAGATGCCGAAAGGGCGATTGGAAGCGTTCAGTGACGGGGTGATTGCGATCATTATCACCATCATGGTGCTGGAGATGAAAGTGCCGCTGGGGGAAAGCGTGCAGGCCTTGCGGCCACTGCTGCCCATCTTTCTCAGTTACGTTCTGAGCTTTGCTTACGTAGGCATCTACTGGAACAACCACCATCACATGCTGCAGGCGTCGCGCCGGGTTACCGGGGCCATCTTATGGGCGAATCTGCACCTATTGTTCTGGCTGTCCTTGTTTCCGTTCGCGACGGGTTGGTTGGGGGAAAACCATTTTGCACCGGCGCCCTCCGCCCTCTATGGCGCCGTCCTGTTAATGGCCGCCCTGGCCTACTGGATTCTGCAAGGAGTCATTATCGCTTCCGAGGGCGACGGCTCGGTGCTCAAGAAGGCGGTGGGCAGCGACTGGAAGGGCAAACTCTCGCTCGGGCTTTACCTGGTGGCGATTGTTACCAGTGTGCGGTCGTCATGGGCCGCACAGGCTATCTACGTGACCGTGGCGCTGATCTGGCTGATTCCCGACCGCCGTATCGAGAATGCGCTGCGGGAGGCAAACCGGGCCTAAGATAAACCCGGGTCAGGCTCAGTCGGCCAGGACTTTGGCCTGGGCGAATTCGCGAGCGCGTTGCAGCAGACGGCGCGCGCCCTGCTCGTCCCCGCGTGTGCGCAGAATGGCGGCCAGATGAAAGAGGCTGCTCACCTCCCCCACGCCTTCCTCCTGGCTGCGCTCGAAGGCGTGTTCCGCCGCGGCATAAGCGCCGCGCCGCTCGTTGATTACGCCGATGTGGTAGTGAGCCATCAGATACTCCGGGGTGAGGGTGAGCGAGCTCTCGAACTGCTGCAGCGCTTCCTCCAGGCGGCCGGCATGGAAATAGCAGACGGCGAGCCGATAGTGCGCCGCATTGTAGTGGGGATCAATGCGCAGGCAATGCTCGAAAGCCTCAATGGCCTCGGGCATGTCGCCGTGGTGATACCAGGCAACGCCCAGGTCGTAGTAGCCGCGGGCAAACTGAGGAGCGCCGGCCAGGGCCCGTTCGTAGTGACGTATGGCCTCGAGCAAAACCCCTTCATGGAAGCACAGGTTGCCCAGCAGGTGATTGGCGAGCACATGCTCGGGCTCAGAGAGCAGCAGGCGCTCCAGTTCCAGGCGAGACTCAGCGCTGTTCCCGTCGCGTTCCAGGGTGAGGGCCAGCAGTAGACGGTGGTCCACCCAGGGGTCGCGGAGAAAGGCCCCGCACTGGGCGCAAAATTTGTCTTCGGGCTGAAAATTGTAGCCGCAACGCTGACAGCGAGAGGGTCCATGAGCTTGACGTGGATTGGTCATGTGGGCACCTGCAGTCGTGCTGGCTCCAGTGTCGCCCCCCAGTTCACCCGCCTCAGTGATGAGGGTCACGGCGAACCGTGATGCTGCCACCGCGGGGCAGCAACCTTGGTCACTTTTCCGCTTGCTGGAAGACTGCCTAGGATGTAGGTGCCGCGTTCCCAGACGCGCGCGCCGATGTGTGGCCGAAAGACGTCTGGATGGGAACGGGTCTAGTACATGCGATTGCAATGCCTGCTGGTAACGCAAGAACGTGAGCTGCTGGAACTGGTCCGGCCCGCGCTGGAGCACTCCGGCATTGACATCGAGGTGCGCGCCGAAGCAGGCAGCGCCACCGAAATTTGTGTGCGCCGCCACCTGGATGGATTTCTTATTGATTGTGACGATGTGCCGGGAGGGCGGGAGTTGCTGAAGGCAGTCCGGAGCAGCGGCTCCAACCGCATGTCCACCATCTTCGCCGTGGTCAATGGCTCTACCTCCATCACGGCCGCCATGGAGGACGGCGCTAATTTCGTGTTGGGAAAGCCCCTGGCGCCCGAGCGCTTTGAGGCTTATCTGGAGATGGCGCGCCTATCCATGGAGCGCGAGCACCGCCGCTACTTCCGCTTCGCCGTGGACTTGCCGGTTCACGTCCACATGGCTGAGGAGAGCGTCGCTGAAGGCCGCATGATGAACATCAGCGAGGGCGGCCTGGCCTTACGCGTGGCGCTTAACGCCAGCCTGCAGCAAATAGTGCGCTTGCAGTTTAACCTGCCCAGTCTTGACCCTTTCCCCGTGGAAGCCAAAGGCGAGGTGGTCTGGGAAGACACCGGGGGCCTGGTGGGAATCCGTTTCCTCTACATGGGTGAGGACTCGCGCCGGCACCTGCAGGAATGGCTGAGCCAGTTGTATGCGCAAATGGAGTTACACGAAGAGCACAAAGAAGAGTGAATTGCCGGGCAGGTTTTAGAGGTTTCAGCGCTACTGCATCTGTGACATGAACCTGATTACCTGCTCCGCTCCCGAACCTCAACGCTGGAAACCCACTCTAGACTTTCGCCGCCATGGCCTGGTTATTCTCCAGAGGCAGCTGCTCGCAGTTTTTAATGGCGGCAGCGATGCCGAAGCGCTGGCCACTGGGCTGGGGTTCCACCCGCACCACGCTTGCGTGATAGCGGACGCGGCGCCTGCCGTAGCTGTTGAGTTCCGCCGGGAGCACCATTTCCACCTTGATCATGGTCCCGTGGGCCAACAAGGTGCTGCAGTATACGAAGAGGCCGCGTTCGTTCAGGTTTGTTACCTCGGTCTGTTCCGAGCTCGCAGCAATGCCATAACTTAGGACCGCCGGAATGCAAATACGATGCCGGCTGAGTACCCGCTTTTCTTCGCTGGTATTCGCAATCTCAGGAAACGTAGCGTTGAAAATCGCGTCGTTAGTGTCTTCAACGCTGGGTTCCTGGCCCGTCAGGTACTGCGAGAGAGAAAGCAGGCGGCGGGCAAACCTCTTCCACCCCTTAGGCTCTGGTGCAGTCGGATTTGTCATAAAAGCTCCTCGATCATCCTAGCGGGAGGCGGAAAGAAATCCGGAAATGGCATCGCCTCTGGTGTCCTGCAGGAGCCCCAGGAACGAGGCTACAAGCACGAACAAGACTCCCAAGACCAGGGGATAGCGGACTACCCGGGTTTCGTTTTCCTGCCACAAAGTGAGCAGCGTGGCTTTCATAAACCTTCCTGCAGAAGGAATTGGGCGCTTTTCAGGTTGCGTCATGGGGAAGGAATCCGGCAACATCACTAAAGTAATATTTACCTGTAACCGCCAGGGAACTACCTTGGTACTTGCACAACTTTGCACCGCAAAGGAAACTGGCGGGGCTTGGGAGAAAAATTGTCACATGGATAGCGCAGCGATTCTAATGGTTTTATTTGGCTCCGTGATTTCCGTTACCACCGCTCTGACCTTTATGGAAGTGCGTCGGATGCGGAAGTCGGGCACGAAGTCGTCCGCCAGTTAGGCCGGCGGAGGGAGCTAACAACTCAAGTTAGTTTGCAGTATCTCAGCGGCCGCCCGATAGCCGCTGGCCATGGCGCCATGGACGGTGGCGTGATGGCCGTGAAAGTCCGTGGCCTCACCCGCGAAAAAGAGAGTTCCACCAACCGGCGTCGCCAGTTGGCGCTGCGCCTCTTGCGCGCTTCCTGCCAGAACATAGCTGTAAGCTCCGCGAGAAAATGAATCGGCCTGCCAGTCGTGAACATAAGCGGCGTGCAAAAGGCCGTTCACTCGCTGCGCGCTCATTCCCAGAAGTTCCGCCAGAGCTTGCACTGCTTTCCCCGCAATCACCGTTTGCGGTTGGCCGCAGTACTGCTGCGCCCGCGGCCCTGCGCACCACGCGGTCAAAACCGGCGCGTCCGAAGGCAGCTTGCTCCACCAGGTGGGAAACCAGGGGTTATCGGAAAACAGAAAGAGCATGCGCCCCAGGCCGCCGGCAGTTCCGGTGAGCGCCGGGTCCCGCCAGAAGGATTCGCGAAATTGCAGCGTGAGATGGATTGCGGACCCCATTGCCAAGTGACCAAGCGCCGCTTGTTTCATTTCCAGGGCGGGAACGAACTGGACTGCTCCCGGCGACAGGGGCGGCAACTGGAGAATGCCCAAGGGAAGGGTAATGAGGACGCAGGGGGCGCGAAAGAGAGGAAGGGCATCTTCTACCGCTGAGCCGGTTTCCACCTCCACGTTACCGGGATTCCAGCGAATGCCGCGAACCACGTGGTTCAACCGCCACCGGCAATGGGTGGGGACGATGGCTCGGCGCAGGGCTTCCACTAAACTGCCGTAACCATGGGGCAGGCGGAACTGCCGGTGGCCTTCAATTTCTTCCTCCGCCTTCTCGCCCTCCACGATGGACCGCAGGCTGATCAGGTCGGCATTAGCGGCGTGAAAGCCCTCGATGTAGGCGAGCGCCCAGAGTTTTTCCTGCGCGGGCAGGTCGGCGCAATACTCGTCGAGGAAGCGGCGGAAGGAGATATCGGAGCCGCGGTGGTTCCGCATACGCTGGAAAACCGGGCTGCGCTCGGAGGGAAAGTCGTCCCGGCATAATTTGCCATTCTGGGTGTACCAGAATTCGCCGTGCAATTCCTGAACTGCCACGCCGGCCTGATTTGCCAGGCGAAAAATCTCGGGTGGGCGGCCGTGGACGAACTCGGCCCCCAATTCAATGGGCATCTCTGGAGTGCTGGCAGGGTGGGTGAAGATGCGGCCGCCAATGCGGTCGCGCGCCTCCAGGATCGTGACGTGCCGGCCAGCCGCGGTGAGCGCCTGCGCCGCCGCCAGTCCGGCTGCCCCCGCGCCCACAATCAGCACATCAGCAGAAGAGATCACAAGCAGTAGATGGTAGCCGGAAACAAGTAGTTGGCAGCTGGTATTTAGAGTAACTGTCGGTAGGGAGCTTAGACTGCCGCGCTTCCGCAGAAATGCGGACAAATCGGGAATGTAGGAAGTCGGCAGAGACGACATTTTGAACGAAATCTGAACGCTACTTCCGTCTGCACGATCCCGTGGACCTCTACAAGACGGAATGTCTGACCGCCTGGCTCCCCAAGTGTCCAAATTGGTGCGCGCCATCGCGAGGACGATGTCGGCAGCGGTTATGGCGACCAAGGCTATCCGTAACGTAACTTCGGTCATTTGCCGGATTGAGTCAGCCAAAGCTGACAAATTTTGTCAGGATGACGCTTCTTCTCAGCCGCACCAACTCCGTTTCCGCTTGATTGGTCAGGGCTTAGCACACCTGCCGAGAATGGCTGCCGAACTGCAAAGTAGGTGGCGTGGGGTCGATGAGCCCCGACGAGGGAGGAAAAGGATTTGAAAAAGCAAAAGGGTTTTTCGTTAATTGAACTGCTGATCGTGGTGGCGATCATTCTGATCATCGCCGCCATCGCTATTCCCAACCTGTTGCGCGCCCGCATTGCCGCCAATGAGTCTTCGGCGGTGAGCTCGCTGCGCACCATCAACACAGCCGAGGTTTCC
>Ga0134128_10010544_pt1 | contig 11071 bp, 10 predicted proteins | sample KB31754_FD_96462 | JGI IMG/M metagenome (GOLD analysis project Ga0134128, IMG submission 96462) | Terrestrial soil microbial communities with excess Nitrogen fertilizer from Kellogg Biological Station, Michigan, USA - KB3-175-4 | ecosystem: Environmental > Terrestrial > Soil > Unclassified ...
TCCCGGATTCTGGACCGTATCCGAAATCGAGTCCCGCACTCCAGGACGCGCAGCGTGCGCTCGGCGTGGTGCGTTGGCATGCCTCGGAGCGGCACATCGATCCGCAACGCATTGGTGTACTAGGCTTCTCCGCTGGCGCGCATCTTGCCGCTGCGCTTAGCACTCACTATGACAAGCGCCTCTACGATGCGATGGATGCCGCGGATGAGCAGAACTGCCGCCCGGATTTCGCCGTGGTTGTCTATCCAGGGTACCTTGCCCTTGCGGAGCAGAATTTCGCCAACAACCGCGATATCACCGTCACCGACAAAACGCCGCCCTCGTTCATCGTGATGGCCGAAGATGATCCTGTGCACGTGGAAAACGCCACGCCTATTTCCTGATGCTAAAAAACGCAAGAGTCCCGGCCGAGCTGCATATCTATTCGCAAGGCGGCCACGGCTACGGCCTTCGCCGCACCACTCTACCCGTTACGACGTGGCCGCAAAGCGTCGAAACTTGGTTGCACACCATCAATGTGATCCCCTCTTAGTCGCCGGAATACCAATGGGGCCAATAGGCTCGGCCCTCAAGGGGCAGGGCAGGCGCAAAACTTCGATCAGAATGCCGCAGTCGTGCCCACGAAGTGTAGTTTTCCGCTCGCATCACATCTTCAGGTAAAGTAGTGTTTCGCGCTCCGACCGATGGCCGCCCTTCGCCCCAGTATCCACGAGTTCTATCGCCGCCTCTCCCGTTCGGAGTCGGCCGCATCGATTGTTCTGGTAGCAGGCTTGACTGCGGCCGTCTTGCGGGTGCAGGGGCGCTTCTTCGACTTCCTGAAATACCTTGCCGTCCTTTCAGCGTTGTACCTGATTTTCCGCGTGATTGCCTGGGGCCGCAGCCGGTTGCTGTGGAGCCTGCGCAATCGTCTAATCGTCGCCTATGTCTTCATTGCCGTTGTGCCGATTCTGCTGATTATTACGTTCGTTGTCCTCGCTGGAAAATTTCTCTATTCGCAGCTCGGAGCCTATGTGCTCTATGAAGACTTACACCGCCGTATCGAGATGCTCGCGGACATCTCCGAGCACATTAGCGCAGCCCACGCGGTATTGCCCGCGGCGTCACGCAGGAGGAAGTGGAGCGAGTGCTGGCAGCACAGTCCCATGCCGTGCACGACCGGGAACTTCCTGGTCTGACCATCGAATTCTCAAATGACGCCAGCTTGTTGCGGAGGATTGCCGGACCGCGGCAGGAGCTTTTCGCAGGCCTGTTCCAGCAAGGCGATCGCCTTTCTTTGGTCGGCATGCACTCGATCGGCATCGCCAGCGGGACGCGGATCGTCCGCCTCAGCGTTCCGGTGACGCCTGAGTTCCTCGCCACTGTGGCTCCCGACCTGGGGGCGATCCAGTTGAACCTGATGCAGCCATACAACGGCGGCTCGCGGCGCGGGGTGATCTATTCAACCGGAGGCGCACAGTATGAAACCGCCGGCCGCATTCCTGCACGCAACCGCGTGCTGCAGCCTCCAGATTTCCTGATCGACCCTTCCGTGGAGGTGGTGTCCCGCTTGGACGATGCCGCCTTCGTATCGGACGATGGTTCGGTGGGCAAGCCCCGGCCCGTTTTTGCGGTGTTCAGCGCCCGGCCTTCGCGGCTTAGCGGCAGAATGTTCACGACGCTGGGCGAACTGCGTGATTACTACCTGCTCCTTTTCGGCAGTTTCGCCGTGGCTTTCCTGCTCATCTGGGTCGCTGCGTTCATTGCCGGCGTAGTCCTCACGCGACAAATCACGAAAGCGGTCGCCGATCTCTATCACGCCACTATGTACGTGCAGAGCGGCGACCTCACGCATCGCGTCCGCATCGAGCGCCGCGATCAGCTCGGCGTGCTCGGCGAGTCGTTCAACCAGATGACCAGTTCGATCAGCGGCTTGATCGAGGAACAGAAAAAGCGTCAACGCCTGGAGAATGAAATCCTCATTGCCCGCGAAGTGCAGAACGAGCTGTTTCCGCAATCAATTCCGAGAGTGCCCGGGGTCGAGATCGAAGCCATTTGCCGGGCGGCGCGATCTGTCAGCGGTGACTACTACGATTTCATTCAGCTAAGCCCAACCCATCTGGCGATCGCCGTCGCCGACATCTCCGGGAAGGGAATTTCCGCAGCACTGCTGATGGCCAGCCTGCAGGCTGCGTTGCGCAGCCAGATGCTGGTAGCCGGCAGTGAAAGTATGAGCACCGCCGAGCTGGTCTCGCGTCTCAACAAGCATCTGGTGCGCAATACCGGCGACGACCGGTTCGCCACCTTCTTCATCGCCGTATACGACAGCGCCACGCGGCAGTTGCGCTACACGAATGCCGGCCATCTGCCATCGTTTCTGATATCGAAGGATTCCGCAATGCATCTGGACAAGGGCGGCATGGTTCTCGGTGTGGTGGAAGACCTGTGCTATGAAGAGGGGCTCGTCACGGTTCCGGGCGACTCATTGCTGGTGGGCTACAGCGACGGCTTGGTCGAGCCGGAAAACGTCTACGGCGAGGAGTTTGGCATCCGCCGGCTGCAACAAGCCGCAGTCTACGTGCAGGGCTCACCGCCGCGCGTCGTTGCCGAATCGCTGATGAACGCGGCCGAGGAATGGGCCGGCACTCCCGAACAAGCCGACGACATGACTGTCGTCGTTGCGCGCTTTCGTTGATTCAACGCCGTCCGTGTGTTTCAGGAGCCGATTTGTAGGTCAGGCCGAACACGACACCTACAGCCAACCATTCGATGAAGTAGCCAATCGCTTGTTCGACAGTGAGTTTGATCCCGATGTTCAGATTCACGTAGTTGTGCAGCACAAACGCGCACACTGCGAAAACACCGACCAACGCTCCGAAGCGAGCACCCTCAGAGGCGCCGCTACCGCGTCGGTAGCTTTTCGCGTACATCGCCGCCAGTACAAAGATGCCCACGAACGTCGCTGCAATGCCGATCGGGAATACCCTCAGGATCTCCTGCGCGGGACGGTAAACTGCGGAATACGGCCGGTAGTCCGCAGCAATGAATTTCCCGAACACCGCGAATCCGAGGGCGAAGTAAACTACGGTACCGGCCAATGCCGCCGCGGTCAGCCGTCGATAACTCATGGTCTCTCCCTTGCTCACGCCGCCTGTAAAGCGAGCAATGCGTCCAGTTTCTCCATGCCTTCGCTGCTTCCCTCGGAAATGATCTCGCAATGCTGCTGATCCGGCAGCCCCTCCTGGGTAAGGACGACTGTGGTTTGCTTGCCCTGCTCGATAAATTCGATCCTTGTGAGTGACGTAGTGAAGCCGAGGTTTGCGGAGTACAGGATTCTTTCCGGCCCGACAATCTCTTCATATTTTCCGGAGAACGAGCATTGTCCCGCACCCTCGATCTGCATTGTCTGAGTAAACGAGCCGCCCACGCGAAAATCCATCTCGATCTGACACTTGGTGGCACCTTTGCAGCTCGACCAGAGCTGCAGCTTTTCGGCTTGCGTCCCGTAACCGAACACAACGGAGCACGGCGCGTTGAAAATTCTGGTGACCTGGATACGATTTCCGTTTGATCTTCAGTTCAGATTTCATTCCTGTCCTCCTTGTGCTTTTCGCGTTCGAGCAATCCATCCAGGGCATCGAAGCTGAAATCCCATCCGGCGGCGTAGTGCGCGATCCACATCTGGGCTTCTTTCAAGCCCGTGGCTTGGGCGCGAATCAGATGCAATCGTCCGTGGCGTCGGCGCCGGATCAATCTGGCAGTCTCCAGCACGCGAGGGTGTCGGGAGAAGGCCGGCAGCGACATCCGGAATGGCTGTGCGAGGGCAGTTACGCGGCATTCTCTTCGCTTGGCAAGTTGCTCGATGATGCGGCGCCGGGTAGGGTCCGCGAGGGCCGAGAAAGTGACGCTAATCCGCTTTTGTTTGTTAACCACAATGCTAAATATAATGACGCTTCGGCTCCCGTCAAGGACGATAGTTAACATCTATGTTAAATGATGCGCACGGTGTTCTTAAGGCTACGGGATCTAAACACTGACGCAGTTAGAATTGGATCGCGGATGATCTGCTGTACTTTCGACCTTTCTGATGCAATGTGCGCCAGCCCCGCATCCCCGCCGGCACCCGCCTAAGCTATACTGTCTGCTTCAAAAAGATTGCCCGGGAGGCGAATGTCCCTTCGAAATCGCGTTGCACTGATCACCGGCGGCAGCCGCGGCATTGGTCGTGGGATTGCCGTGAAACTGGCACAGGATGGCGCGCGCGTCGCCATCGCCTACCGATCCAACAAGACCGCGGCCCAGCAGACGCTCCGGCAATTGCAGGTCACTGGAGCCGACTGCGTCGCCGTCGAAACTGACATTAACGACGCCGCGCGCTGCGAAGATCTCCTGCGCACCGTCGTCGATCGCTTCGGCCGCCTAGACATTCTCGTCAACAACGTCGGCGACTTCCGCTGGGGTACGCTCGCTGAATCATCCCTCGAAGACTGGCAGAGCGTTATCGTTTCCAATCTAATGACCGTCCTTTACGTTAGTCGCGCCGCACTTCAACACATGCGCCGTGGCCGCTGGGGCCGCATCATCAACCTTGGAGCAGTTGGCGCAGAACGCGCTTTCGGCCAGGCGAAGATCTCCGCCTACGCCGCCGCGAAAGCCGCAGTCGTCGCGCTCTCCCGGTCGCTGGCTTTGGAAGAGGCCAAGAACGGAATCACCGTGAACGTCGTAAATCCATCCAGCATCGACGAAAACGAATTGACTCTCAACGAGGCCCGTCGCATCCGTGATGCGCGCTTTCCGATCGGTCGGCCTCCGACGGTCGAAGATGTCGCTGCATCGGTCGCGTTTTTCGCTTCCGAGGAAGCCGAATACGTTACCGGACAGGTAATCAACGTTAGTGGCGGCTGGATGCTTTGATCGCGCCGTGAAGCCTGTCGTCAACATTGCCTTGAGTCTCCGATGAAAGCGCTTACCGCAGCCGAAATGCGCGAAGTCGATCGTCTCACTACCGAGCGGCTCGCCATCCCAAGCCTCCAACTAATGGAAAATGCCGGACACGCGGTCGCTGACGTTTACCGCCGCTTGGCCTATACCGATGGGTTGCGTACCCGTTCGATCTGTGTTCTTTGCGGGAAAGGAAACAACGGAGGAGATGGATTTGTCGCCGCGCGCGATCTAAAAGCTGTTGTAAAGACCGTGCGCTTGTTCCTGTTCGCGAATCCGGATGAATTGCGCGGCGACGCGGCTACAAATCTGCAACGCTGGCGCGATCTCGGCGGCGAGGTCATCTCTGTACCCGACGAAAAAAACTGGGACGCCGTCAAAGCCGATGTTCTCGCTGCCGACGTTATTCTCGACGCTATCTTCGGCACCGGATTTCGCGGCGCAGTCTCCGGCGCGGTCGCGCATGCCATTGAGGACCTCAACAACCTTTCCCGCAGCGCCACAGCCGCAAGACCGGCACTGATTCTGGCCGTCGACACGCCCTCGGGGCTCCCTTCCGACGGCCATCCCCCGGAAGGTCCCATCTTGAGAGCCCATCAAACCGTCACTTTCACGGCTCCCAAGGTCGGCCAGTTGATTTCCGACGGATCCGAGGCCCTCGGTGCCTTGACCGTCGTGAATATCGGCTCTCCGGCGTCCTTAGTCGAGGAAGTCGGCGAGGGAGCACTGCGTTGGAGTGAACCGGCTGAATTCGCAACGTTTCCGCTGGTTCGCCAATCGAATGGCCACAAGGGTCTGTATGGCCATGTCCTCGTCGTGGCAGGATCGGTCGGTAAATCCGGCGCAGCCGTCATGGCCGGCTCCGCTGCGCTTCTTTCCGGCGCCGGCCTTGTCACCATCGCTACTCCAGACGCGGTGCTCCACGTTGTATCCGCCGCACATCCCGAACTGATGACCGAGCCGCTGTACTCGACTAAGGAGGGCACCGTTTCCAAGCGCAACCTGATGGACCGGCCGCCAATGCCTGCCACCATCGATCGTGCGGGGATAGATTCCTTGATAAAAAATACAAAGTTGCCTCTCGAGCGAATCCAGGAAGGGAAGGACGTACTTGCAATCGGTCCAGGACTGGGGCAACACGAGGAAACGCAGGAAGTGATTCGCTCGCTCGTGCGCAACGCATACAAACCGCTAATTCTCGACGCCGACGGGCTCAATGCGTTCGCCGGACAGGCAGACAAGCTTGGGGAGCGAAACACCAAGTTCCTGGCTATCACTCCGCATCCAGGGGAAATGGCCCGACTGCTGAACTGCTCGACTAAGGATGTACAGGCGGACCGCGTCAAGGCTGCTCGAGATGCCGCTAAACGCTGGAACGTCCACGTTGTTCTCAAAGGCTCGCACACGATCCTCGCGGCGCCTGACGGCCAGGTCCGGGTCAACACGACCGGCAACCCCGGTCTCGCAAAAGGCGGCTCTGGCGACACGCTCACGGGCATCCTTGCTGCCCTCACTGGCCAATTCAAAACCGACGACTGGCTTCGCGTTCTCGCGCTCGGAGTTTACTTGCACGGCGCCGCAGCGGATCTCGCGGTAGCAGGCACCGATCTCTCAGGCCTGCTCGCCAGTGAAGTTGCCTCTGCCGTGCCCAAAGCGCGTCGCGAACTGCTCCGGGAGCTGCAACGGCGTGACTGAGGAAGTCATTACCCACTCGGCTGAAGAAACCATGCGCTGGGGAAGGGAATTCGCGGCTCGCCTTCACGCTCCGCTGTTAGTGCTGCTTACCGGTGAGCTCGGAAGTGGCAAGACTACCTTGACCAAGGGCCTCGTCGCGGGCCTCGGCGCCGCCTCGGAAGACGAAGTGACGAGCCCTACTTTTACCCTGGTCCATGTTTACGGGCGGCCCGAACCAGCGGCGGCCAAGGTCTATCACGGTGACCTTTACCGCATCGACAGTTTTCACGACTTCGAGACTCTCGGCCTGGAAGACCTCTTTGCACGGTCCGCAGTGTTGATCCTCGAGTGGTCCGAAAAGTTTCCGCTGCAGTCGCCCTGGCCTCAGGTGCGTCTCAAACTGGAACACGCTGGGGGCGACAAGCGCCGCATCCTGGTGCTGTAAGTCGCACCTATCCGCTTACTTTCTGGCCAACCACGTCAGTGGGAATCGTTGCCCGCGCGCCTCTCCGCTGATAAGTTGAAAAAAGCCCATTCGGCGGAATCATGGCCTACGAGATCCTCACGCCTAGCCTGACCGAAGCGGCCAGGATCGAACTCAAGAGCTATAACGTCACGATTCCCATGGGATCGTTGGCCATCGGTGTGGACAACATCCACCACGATGTCTTCCTTAGCCCAAGATTCGTCCAGGCGGCGCGCGATTACCTTTTTGATCTGATCCGTCAGAACACGCGGGCGACGTATTTTCCGGGCATCGAACTGCGGCCAGTCAAAAGTCTCGATAACGCCGCCTTTCGCAAACTGCTGAGCGAACTCCTGCAAAGCTCCCTGACGCAAGCCAAGCATCAGAAGAATATTGAAATTGACTTGGTCTTTCGCGTCGCGCTGCTCAAATTCCTGGCCCTGGAAATGGGAAACCAGTTCGCCAACCTGATCCTCGAAGGCAAAGAGTGGATTCGGCAGCGAGGCGAAGGCTTCGAACGCAGCCAGCAAGCGCATGTCATCAAGTCTCGGCTATCGGAATTGCAGTCCGCGCGCCGGGTTGTCATTCGCAGCGTTGGTCAGCAAATCGCGCAAATGCTGACCGATGTGGAAGAGAACGTCATCGCCAAAGCGCGTCGTGCGCTCTTCGGAGAAGACTTTGCGGTGATTTACGACCTGCTGAAGAACCGGCTCGTCTTTCTGGACAGCGGCAAGGACGACGTCTTTTTCTTGCAGCACTACGTGCTGCTGGGAAATTATGTTCGCGACCTAGATCGCTTCGAGGCCATGGACGAATTGTTCCAGGACTTTCTCGCGGATTCAGGCCTCGCTTCCAGCCATGATCCGGCCTATACCGAGGCCCATCAGGCATACAAATCTCTCCTCGACCAAGTCGAGGGCATGCGCAACGAAATTGCCAATCTGGAGGACCAGCGCGAGAGCTTGCGCAAGCGGCTGGAACGTAGCGACAGTTTCCTTAATAAATTCCTCGGTTCCTCTCTAGATCCCTCTGACGTCAAAGCGTCGCTCATTGACGTGGAAGCTCGATTGAAGCACCAGCAGACCAAGCTGGAAGAGAGCGGGCCTCCCATCGACGCCGCGAAACAAAAACTGGACTTTCTGACCAAGGACTACAAAGGCCGCCTCGGCGATTATCTCAACGAGCCCGAAAACGCGAAGATGTTGTTCGATCAGGCGGCCACCGGCGAAGCAGTTGGGACATTCCGGGGCAAGCTGCTTGGTGATTTGCTGGATCGTTTGGAACAGGGCGAGATCATTTACCACGTTCTTGCGAGTTACGAAATTCGTCCGATTGCCGCCGAATACAGTCCGCCAGTTCACTTACAACAGCTACGCAAGGCGCTTGTATCCAAAGAAGAGTTGAAGCGTGTGGAGACGGTATTGAAGCAAGTGCCGGCCAAACAACTGTCGCTGAAACCGATCGAAGATTTGTCGCGAAAAATTCGCCGCTATTCACGCGAAGAAAAGCTCGGTTTCGTGGCGCGCTTTGCTGTAGATTTCCTGCGCCTACGGCGCGACCTGCGCAACGCGGAACACTTGACCACGTGCATGGAGCGAATTCACCTGGTGACTACCGAGCAGGCTCGCGAACTCTCCCGGCTGAACAATCGCCTATACGAATGCGTGCTGCAGGAGGAAGCGAAGCCCGCCCAGGATGTGGTCGTTTCGCATGTAATCATCAAAGCGGACGTGCGCGGCTCAACGAAAATGACCCAGGATCTGTTATTGCGCGGACTGAGTCCCGCGTCCCATTTCAGCTTGAATTTGCATGAGCCGGTAAAAAAGCTTCTCGACCGCTACTCCGCGAAAAAAGTGTTTATCGAAGGCGATGCCGTAATCTTGGCCATTTTCGAGACAGAATCTAACTGCGCTTACGCCCGCGCGGTGGCAAAAGCTTGCGCCCTTTCGCGACAGATCCTGGCAGTCTGCAATTCCTACAACGATCGCGCCGTCGCCAGCGATCTTCCCGCTCTGGAAATCGGCATCGGCATTGCATTTCAGGGTTCTGCTCCCACCTACTGGACTGACGGCGATTCGCGCATCATGATTTCCAAAGCCCTCAACCTCTCAGACCGCTTGTCGGGTTGTACAAAAATCGCCAAGCGGCTGCTGGCAGGACAGAAGACGCAATTTTCCCTATTCCAGTTCCTGACGGCAATGGAAGGAGCCTCGGCCGAAGAACTAGACGAGTTTTTGGTGCGTTTCAACAGGAACGGAATCGAGATCAACGAAGAGGGCTTTCAAAAATTGTCCGAAGAAATTTCCCTCGACTCTATCGAAACCAAGCAGGAAATGCCGTGGGGAAAGGAAAATGTGACGCTGTACTACGGTGAAGTCCCGATGGGCGAGTCGGTGGAGCTGTTGGTCCTGCGCAAAGGGCTTGCGCGCGAACTCCTGCCGGACGGCAAGATCGGCATGGCCTCTAGCCATCCGTATTACGAAGTCTGTACCAGCGCTGCTCTCCACGACCTGGTCGCCGCACTTATCCGTACCCACGCCACTTCTACACTCGAGCCGACCCGCTCCTGACTCGCGCGGCCGCGCATTTTTTAGCGTAGCCGTACTATCGGAAGGTCCTGGGGCCCGCCACGTCGCACTTCACTGCCGCGCTCAAAACTCCTTGTGATAGCGCACGTCGATCCCATACCCGCCGTACTCATCGCGTAGCACCGACACGGTCACATTTTTCTTCGGTTGATACTGCACCTGTACAGTCTGGTTCTGCGCCGACGTCGCATTCGCGCTGAAGGTCAGCAGCAAGTTACCGGTGACGCGCTGTTGAATCGCGACCTGCGCGCCTGGATTCGAACTGTTGCCGGCCAACGGATTGATGCTCAGTTGCGAAATCCCTGCCAGCTTCTGCACTTGGGAAGCCACCTGGCCGCCAACGGCACTAGCGACCGCAGATTCCGCCCCTAGCGAAGCCGGGGTCGCGCCAGAAGCCGCGTCTGCAGTAGTCTGCCCGAACGCCAGCAGATTGATGATGTCCGCGCTGGGCAGAGCCGGGTCGGACCTGTACACCATCTTCAACTTGTCGGTCTGCCCATTCATGTTGATCGTGATGTTGTATTGCTGCACCACCGTGGACACGTACAAATTCAGAGTGGGGTCCGTGCGGTAGCTATTGGCAAAGGCCAGCGTTCCACTCTGAATCTCAAACCGCTTGCCCATGAAAAACACTTCACCGCCGGTCAATGCCACCCGCCCCAGCAACACCGGCCTTGCCAGCGTTCCCGCAGCCGTCAGATTCACAGCTCCCGCCACGCTTAATTGACCGCTTGCCAGATTCAGGTTGTCTCCCGACTGCACCGCTACGTTCAACTTCGTATTGCGCTCGAATGCCGGCGGCACCGCGCTCACGGTAGTGTCCGAAAACTGGCTCGCAATCTCCGCCAAGTCCGAACCTTGGCTGAACGACAATTTCCCGATCGTCACGTTGCCAGACATCGTCGAGCCTTCTACCGACCCGTTCCACGCTAGTTTCGAATCAACCACCGCATGAATCCCGTTCTGCCGGATCCGCACTGACTTCGCGTCGATCGCGACGTCGAACGTTGGATTGTGTCCGTACACTGCCGAACCGGCGACCGCCAGCGTCCCTCCACCAGCCTTCGCAGTCACGTTCGACAGCCGGATCTTTGACCCTTCCAGCAAGATCTCGCCGTTCAGTGATTCCACTCCCATCGGCAAATCATCCGCCGTATACGCCGCGTTCACAATTTGCGCGCGACCTTGCAGGTCCGGCTTATCCTTTGTTCCTCGCGCTCTGGCTTCGAAATTCACGTGCCCCGCCGCTTTTCCGCCGCCCGTCCAAGGCTCCAGGCCCTTCAGGTCCAATACGCCCTTAGCCGTCAGATTCATTTCGCCCGCGCCCTGCAGCGAAATACAGTGTCGAAGCTTGCAGATATGCATTCCAGCGTAAACTCACCTCGCAATCTGAGCCCGTAATTATGGGAGTGTGTACGTACAAAAA
>Ga0134128_10010545_pt1 | contig 11071 bp, 8 predicted proteins | sample KB31754_FD_96462 | JGI IMG/M metagenome (GOLD analysis project Ga0134128, IMG submission 96462) | Terrestrial soil microbial communities with excess Nitrogen fertilizer from Kellogg Biological Station, Michigan, USA - KB3-175-4 | ecosystem: Environmental > Terrestrial > Soil > Unclassified ...
AGAGACAGTGCCACAGAAATGGCAGCGAGGGCTTCATCGTAACGTCTCAAGTCATGCAGCACATTCGCGCGGCCTGCGTGAAATTCTGGATTGTTGGGACTGATAATGAGGGCGGAGTCGTAGCTTGCGAGAGCTTCGTCGAAGCGCTTCAATTCTTCTAATGCATTGCCACGATTGCAGTAGGCATCGCCGTAATTCTGATTGATACGAATGGCGGCATCGAAGCAGCCTAACGCCTCCTCATAGCGTCTTTGCGACAACAAAATACCGCCGCGATTAAGATGGGCTTCCGCAAGGGACGGGTTCAGCGCCAGTGCGTTGCCAAAAGCCTCAAAGGCCTCGTCGAATCGCTGCAATCCAAGCAGCACGTTCCCATAGTTGAAGCGCACATCGGCATTGTCTGGGTTGATGGCCAATGCGCTACGCAGGAGACGCTCAGCCTCCTCCAGCTTGCCGCGCTGGGCGCTCAGCATACCGAGCATCATCAGAACGGGAAATTGCTTGCCGCCGATTTTCAGGGCGCGCCGGTAAAGACCTTCCGCTTCGTCGAGCCGGCCCGCCTGATGCGCAGCCATAGCCTCGCGAAGGCCATCAATCCCGGCTCCCGATTTTGATTGTTTTGCCATCCAGAGCTAGCGGGCCTCGACGTTGACAAATCGGCGTACGGTCATAAAGCACATGACAGGCGGGTACGGAATTGCGTTATTCGAACTCAGTCGTCGATCGTATAACATTCATTTAGAAGTGATCTGTCGATGAGTAGCGGAGACCGGCAATGACCCAGGATGCCAACAAAAGGATGCCGACGTTTCGCTGCCATCCAGGGCTTGAAGAGGCGACCCATCCAAGCCGTCCTCGGGAGGTGCACCCCCTACGGTCCTTAACTTTTTGCGCTCGGAAGGCGGTGAGATAAGCTACCGGGAGAATGCCCGAACCCCCGATCACTACGGTCACGCTTGACGTGCTCGGCCGCAAGGTGCCGTTTCGGTTTCCTAACAGCGGGAACGTGCAACAGCATCTGCAATCGATATTGTCCGGCCGCGAGTATCCGGCCCCACCCCTGCCACCTGGTTACCGGATAAACACGATCGTTGATATCGGCGCGAATGTCGGCGCATCAACGTTATGGTTCCTCTCGGCCGTGCCGCAGGCTCGTGCGGTCTGTTTTGAACCTGCGCGTGCTAACTATGACTGCCTTTGCCACAACCTCAAATCGTTTCCGCAAGTGGAATATTTTCGATGTGGCCTGTATTCCTCGGAGGGGTCACAAACACTTCACCACGGCGCACAACAATGCATGCAACATTCGATCTTCGCCAGCGTCGAAACGGGAGAAGGGCGCGAGACCATCAATATCAAAAGAGCATCGACGGAATTTGATCGGCTAGGTCTCAAGCAGATATCGATACTCAAAATCGACACTGAGGGCTGCGAAGTTCAAATTATCGATGATTTGGGCGCAAGACTTGAGGGCGCGGACATCATTTATGTCGAGTGGCACTCAGAAGAAGATCGCCGAGCAATCGATGGTCTGCTCGGCAAATTTATTCTCGCCCAGTCCTCGTGCGCGACGCCACACCGCGGAAACGCCACCTATCTCGCAAAACGGATAGCCGAGGCGGTGCCGAATCTTAGCGCCGTGCGGATCAAAACCTAACAGCTACTTCCCCTTTAGCAAGCTCAACCCTCCGCGCAGCCTCGACTGGCCACTCTTCTGCTGGCCATCTCGGGGATTGTCGGCACAGCGCAATAATTATCCACAGCCAAGGTTAGTATCTCCGCTAAGCGCCAATACCAAAACCGTCAACCTGCCCGCTGCCGCGCTGCATGATCGAGAAATTTCTCAAGTGCTAAAATACATTCGCGATCACGATAGATCCGTTGCTTTCTTTCTGCAATTTTTCGGCCAAGCGCATGCCGCTCATCAGGATGGTTCGCCAGTCGCACCGCGATCGAGATATAATCATCAATTGTGTCGGCGATCGTTTCCTCGACACCCATCATTTGTAGAATAGCAGCGGTATGGCGACTGCGCATAAAAGGTCCCGGCATCGTCACGATCGGGATGTTGTGCGGTAGACTCTCCAATGTTGAGTTACCGCCTGACCAGAGAACACTATCCAGAACCACATCGCATTGTCCGATCGCCCCAACGAATTGACCGATACTTAGACGCGGTAGCAACACGCAATGGTATGATGCCTCGAGACCAAACGCCGCAAATGCACGATCGAGTCTTTCCTGAAACAGCTCAGTGATCTTAGGCGAAAAATGTTTTATGAACACAAATTGACAATTGACCGCTTCCTCCGCAATCCGCGGAAATACATGATCAAATTGCGGTAGATATTTGAATAGTGACTGCCCTGACCAAAAGACCGTCGCATCCGAACGCAAGCCAAGCTCTTCACGAGTCATTGTAATGTTATCTGTTTTAATCGGTTCGTAATAAATAGATAGATTCGGAAGCCGGACTAATTTCTCGGTGTAATGCTGCTCGGCATCCAGCGGCTCCATGAGGTCACTGCTAAGAAAATAATCGAGCGTCGGCATACCGCTGGTCTCGGGATGACCCCATGAATTGCACTGAACCGGCGCTAGTCGTTGTGCCGCGAGCTGAATAGAAATGTTCTCCATCAACTGTCCGGGATATATCAGCACATGCGGCGCATCTGCTAAAATTTCTTGCCGGCAATCCTCAACGGCCGAAATGCGATGAGCAAAACGATCGCAGATCGTGGCGGCAACATCTGTTTCCGCGTCGCGATGCGTCCCGATGTGGTAGCCGAAGATTCGGAATCGCTTTCGATCCAATTGGGTAATCCAGCCCTTGATCAGAAGGTTCCAGACCGGATGCTGATGAAAAAAGGCGCTGACAATCCCAACCTTTACTGGTTCGTCGGGCGCGGGCGGCCGAGGTAGAGAAGGAGCCGGATATTCACGCTCTATTATGTGGCACGCCAATGAGCCGTAAAGTGTTTGGAGATAACGATCATTGTGGCCTTGATAGGCGAGTTGAAATGGCTGTCTAAATTCAATCGCTTTGACAAGGTCGCCTTGCATCCGTCCGGCTGCAAGGTCAGCGCAAATTGCTAGTAGCTTTTTTTCATAGGCCTCGCGACGCCGAACGATTTCATTATCGTCGGCATACAAGATCGGCAATTCGGCGATGCACGCTGCGAATCTTGCCTCGACAGAATCTGGACTAATTTCAACGGCTCTCTGGAAATCCGAAATTGCTTTGTCGTTGAAATTAATTTCGTAGAAAACAATGCCCCGACCGAGCCAGGCATCAATAATTTCGGGTTTGAGTGCAATCGCTTTGTCGTAAGAAGTGAGCGCTTCTTCATAACGACGAAGGTTTCTCAGCACATCCCCCCGTGTGCTCCACGCCTGGGCAAAGTTGGGATCCAGCGAGAGCGCCTTGTCGCTTACAGCGGATGCCTCTCCGAGGCGATTGAGGTCGAGTAACGCACTGACCTGATTGCAATAAGCTTCGATAAGAAATGGATTCAGTCCGATAGCCTTTACGTAATCAGCAATTGCTTCGTCGAAACGCCTGAGATCCAAAAATGCATTACCGCGATTGTTAAATGCCTCGGCATAGTCCGGCTTGAGTTCAATCGCCTTCCCATAACTCGATATTGCATCATTAAGTTGTTTGAGCGCTCTTAAGAGATTGCCTTGGTTGTAGAAGGCTTTTGCAAAATCCGGCTTGAGGGTGATGGCCTTTTCGTAACTCGCAGCTGCCTCATCCAGGCGTCCAAGCCTAAACAATGCATTGCCACGATTGTTGAATGCGTCGGGGAAATTGCCATGGAGGGCGATGGCCTTGTCGTAATCTTTCAGTGCCTCTTTCGGCCGATTCAACTCCAACAGAGCATTGCCGCGATCGTTGAATGCATTGAAAGCACTTGGATTGATTTTGATGGCTCGACTGAACTGTTTTTCCGCATGCTCAAATTGGCCGCTTTGCAGCAAAATCAGGCCCAAAAGATAATTCACATCGAAATTGCGCGGAGTTGCCCTCAAGATAGCGCGGTATTTCTTCTCGGCATTGGCAAGATCGCCAAGCTGGTGAAGGGCTAGCGCTTTCTCGAATTCGCGTTTCGGGTCCACTTAGCCCCCGCCATCCGCCACGAACGCAGCTTACAGTAAGAATTATTGTCACAACTGCAATTTGGAATGCCCGCTTTGGGTCATTAGCGGACATTTTGCGATGCCGAGGCCATGTCTGCTTTACCGCTCAAAAACGGACATTGAAATCGCTGCCGTTGACACGGCCTACAGACACGGCAGCAATAAATGAAATGCGCTCCCGAGTTGGGGCGCTATCTCCTCGACGAAATCAGACCAGAGCAGCAAACAAAATCTGCAGTGAAGAGTATGCGCCCGGCACTGTGGCCCGCATCATTGTCATCCTCCTCTTGAACCAGACGACACTCATGACGCGTACTGGTTGGGAGAACGAAAAACCCCCGGCGGTTTCCCGCCGGGGGTCTTTGACTAGATATCCACGATCAACCGATCACGGATAGAAGTCGCGATGGACGCGGAAGCGGACGGAGAAGTTGTCCTGATTGCTGTCAATCAGCGTCGGCGTGGAAACGCCCAAGCCGCTAGGGGTCACAGCAGAAGTCGCCACCCCGTTGACCAAGCTCGCACCCTCCAACCTCGAATACATCACGTCGAGGCCCATGTAGAAGTCTTTCGTGACGTTCCATTGGGTCCGCGTGCCAACCCACCAGGTCTGCCAATTCATGTCGCAACCCGCAGTTGCTACCGGCAGACCGGCTACGATCGTGCCGTTGCCAGAAGCCCAGCAGAGCTGATTGTTGGCAGTATCGCCGTAGTTGACTTGCGCCCAACCGCCGTAGACCGACGTCCTCCAACGCGGATTCCAGAAGTGCTCATAGGCCGCGTTGACGACCCAAGCCGACGTCAGCTCGAGGTCGGTGACACCGGCTACACCGCCGAGAGTACCTCCGACCACCGCATCGCTTACGACGCCGAAGCTCATTGATTGACCGCTCACGAAGGCCCAGTTCGGTTGAGTGGTCTGGAACGCATATCGCAAAGCGCCTTGGGTGTAGGTGACCATGGCCTGGAAGTAGTCGCCCTGGCCAATCATCGGGGCATTCAGCTTGATACCGGCAGCAAGCGCCCAGCCCAGCTTGTCGTCGGCATGGCCTGTTGTCGTGTCGGTAGTAAGATTGCCGTAGTACGACATATTGACTTGGTGCAAAGCGCCGCTGAGTTGAGCGGAGCCCCAAGCCTGGTCGACGCGCAAGTTTGCGACGATGTCAGGCGCTTGGAAACCGCCATAGCCGGCCTGGGCGCCACCGGCGCCAAAACCAGTCCCGCCTGCGACGAACCCAGGAGTGAGGAAGTCACCGACTATCGCAATCTGGGTTTTGCGCGGCGCTTCGGCGGCGATTGTCGCCGAGAAGCCGTTGCCGAACTGGGCAGTGTAGCCCATCAGGAACCAGCCGCCGTCACCGGTGTCAGAACCGGGGAACGCACCCCAGTAAGACGTCGCCGGGTTGCTATAGAAGTCGAAGAACGACTGCGCACGGCCAAACGTGAAGCCCGCCCACTGGATAAAGGCGCGGTTCGCGCTGAAGTTGTTAGAGGCCGCAACGTCGCCGCCGTGCTCGTTTTCAGACACGCCGAGGGCGATATAGCCGCGCACCGTGCCGTATTCGGTCTGGTTACGCGCATCCGCCGTGATGTAGCCGCGAGCACGGAAGTCGCTGTTATTGGTAAAACGGTTGTTGATATTGTTATTCGCCCAACCCCAGGCGAAGTTGCCGTTCTGGCCCCAGCCATATTCGGCACGGACCCAGCCGCCGATCTTGATGCACATGTCGGTGCCGGGGATGTAGTAAAACCCGACCCCATACAGGCTGCAAATCTTCACGTACTGGACCGGCTTGGCCTTTACGGGAAGATCAGCTGCCTGCGCCCCAGCTACGGCAACGAGACCCGCTGCAGAGCCAAGGAGAAGGCTTTTCACCATCTTCATCTTGAACCTCCAAACATTGTTTCTTGAGAGGGTTCCGTATCCGCCCAGTGCGACAGCACCTGTTGGAACTTCCCCTTGCTCCCCGCTAACCGAGAACTTTTCGCACCACCTGTGCAATCCGTTACCCAGCCAGCGCAACAGGGGGATGCCCCCCTCCGTCGCTTTGTCACATTAACCGAAGACCCCCTTCAGGCAATGAAGAAAGGCCCTTCCCACAGGGTCTGAAGGCACTTTTCGGGCGGGTGTTGCGCAAAAATCACGCAGCCTGTATTGGCTCCAGAGCCTGCCGCCACGACGGCGCGTAGTCGTTATTTGCCAATGACTTATCGGAAAAAATTGACTCAACTCACGGGGTAATTTTGGCTGCGAACGACCATGGGTCGTGCTTGCCGCGACAGCCCGCTATTCGACAGGGCGCCAGAGGGAACCGAAGCTGGTTAACTTCATCCGTGCGACACGAGAACTGATTCGGAGCAGATTCGGCGCAGCCTCTGGCGGAGACGGAGGGATTCGAACCCTCGATACGCCTTTGGGGCGTATAACGGTTTAGCAAACCGCCGCCTTCAGCCACTCGGCCACGTCTCCGTATGCGAGAAGGCGTATAGAATCCGCCCTGCTCGGTCAAACAGCAGATTTGAATTCAACGCACCTGCTGAACTTCAAAAAAATGAACCGCGAAGGCGTCACGGGTCGATGAACCGACGCAACGCCGCCCGACGATTAAGCTCGGCTCGTCGGCCTTTGCGAACTCTTCCGATTCCGGCGAACAGGTCAGGCGGTTTTTCTTCGAAGCCGTTCGCACGAGCGCGCGCGGAAAATTCGACGCTGCCGTGTGGTCGCACAAGCGCGCCTTAGCGATCGCCGTCGATGATGGTGACAAACTAGACGCGGTCGCGACCGACCCTCTGTTTTCTCTGTCTGCTTCAATCCACGGCGGTCCGCGATGTCGATTTCGAGCGGCGGCTGACAGCGATGCGGCACTACCTCGCGTGTCACGTGGATAAATCTTGACGAACTAAAACCTGCCAATCGGGGTTATTCGGGCACGAATGAGCAAGGAGCATGGTCATGCGGTCGGTATTTTTTGGCGGCGCGGCATTTGCAGTCATCGCGGCGATCTCTTCTGAGCCAGCACATTCTTACGATATGCCTTATGACCCCTACCCGTGGTGCGCTTTTTATTCAGGCGACGGTGCCGGTGGCACCAACTGCGGTTTTCTTACACTCGAACAATGCCGGGCGACTGTAAGTGGCATCGGTGGCTTCTGCGGGCCAAATCAATTCTACAATCCGCACCGACCGGCCTCGCGTCCACGCAAGCGCTAGGTCGGGTCACGCGCATGTGAGGGTGGGATCACACCCTAGCTCGTGCAGCGGCGCTAGTATCACTTCCGTACGACCTACTCTGAATTCATCGTCGGAGAAGTCCCATGCGCCTTCCTACGATTCTGTTGGCAACATTTATCCTTCCAACGACCTTGGCACCCGCGTGGGCGCAGGCGCAGCCGTTTCCCTATGATCCGTATCCCTGGTGCGCGGTTTACAGCGGCCGTAGTGGCGGCGCTTCGAACTGCGGCTTCAGCACGTGGCAGCAATGCATGGCGACGGTGAGTGGTATTGGCGGGTTTTGTGAACCCAACCAATTCTACAATCCGCGTGGCGGGTCCAAGTCCCGCAAGAAACAACCGCGCTAGTCTGCATTGACTGGTCGGCACGGTCGTGCGCAATTGCGCGGCCGTGCAGTCAAGGCCGTTCAATATCGCGCAAATTCTGAATGATGCGTTGAGCCTGCATCAGCAAGGGCGTCTGCGAGAGGCCGAGAAGCTTTACATGCGCGCGCTCAAGGCCGCGCCCGACAATTTCGATGCTCTGCATCTTCTCGGCTTGATCAATGCCCAGAACGGCCAGATGGGCGAAGCCTATCGATTGATGTCTGCCGCCCTGAAGATCAACCCGAACGCGCCGGATGTCCTGATTAATTTTGCCAATGTCCTACACGGGCTCAAACGAGATGACGAGGCGCTCGCCTCCATCGACAAGGCCCTCGCGCTTCGGCCCGACGACCCAGGCGCCCTGCTCCATCGCGGCAACACCCTGATCGCGCTCAATCGTCCGAACGAAGCTTTGCCCTGCTTCGATGCAGTGCTGGCCCGTAGTCCCGGACATAGGGATGCGCTTCTTAGCCGCGGCGTCGCGCGCGCAACTCTCGGTCACCACGGACAGGCTCTCGCCGACTTCGATACGATCCTTGCGCGAATGCCGACGGACGCTGAGACCTTGTACAATCGGGGTACGGCGCTGATCGAATTGGGGCGGTACGCCGAAGCCCTCCTCGCGTTCGATCATGCGCTGGCGGGCTTGCCCCAACATCTCCGAGCCTGGACCAATCGCGGCCGCGCCCTGCAAGCGCTTAACCGGCACGAGGAGGCGGTCGCCAGCTTCGACAAGGCCCTTGCCGTCGACAAGAACTGCGGCGATGCACACTTCAACGCTGCGTTGTCGCTACTGACGCTCGAAAACCTGCAGCGCGGATTTGCGGAATATGAGTGGCGCTGGAAGCGCACTGGAATGTCCGATGCGCGACGCAGTTACCGCGGCCGCCTCTGGCTTGGTGAATTTCCGCTCGATCGGCGCACGATCCTGCTTCCGGCAGAGCAGGGTTTGGGCGACACCATTCAGTTCGTTCGTTACGTCCCACTCCTGGCGCAAATGGGCGCCAATGTCATTCTGGAAGTGCAGCCGGAACTCAAGACACTACTGTCTACCGCCAGCGGCGTTACATCATGTCATGCGCGCGGCGAAACGTTGCCGGCTTTTGATGTCTATTGTCCGCTCGGCAGCTTGCCGCTTGCGCTCAAGACCGAGCCTTCCTCGATCCCGGCCACTATTCCCTATCTTCGTGCTGACGATGCGCACACCGCAAAATGGCGTCCGGCGATCGAGGCGCTGCCCGGGAAACGGATCGCTTTGGCCTGGGCCGGCCATGCACGTCATGCCAATGACCGCAACCGATCGATCGATCTCAAGCTGCTCGAACCGCTCTTTGCCTCCGAAGGCGTTTCATTCGTGAGCGTCCAGCGCGACTTGCGCGGCGACGACGCAGCGCGGCTGGCGGAATTCGGCATTCCCGATTTCGGACCGCGCCTCGAAAACATGGCCGACACCGCAGCGATCCTGGCGCTCGCGGATCTCTTGATTTCGGTCGATACCTCCGTGGTCCATCTTGCCGGCGCCATGGGACGAGAGGCCTGGGTCATGCTTCCCTTCGTGCCTGATTGGCGATGGACCCTCACGCATGAGCGCAGCCCCTGGTACCCGCAGGTGCGGCTTTTCCGCCAGCGCACACCCGGTGACTGGCCGATCGCTACGCTGCACGACGCCTTACGGGCGTGAGCGTGACCGATTGAGTGTGATCAGGCCGCGACGCGGATGGCGGCAGCCTGAGCCGGCTCCTGCGGATGGGCTTTGAGCCAGTCGCGCGCGGCGCGCTGGGCACAACCTATTTCTGGATCGCTCATCTGCTCGGCAATTTCACGGCGCAGCTGCGCGGCATCCTTATGGCCGCGCATCGCAGCGATGTTGAACCATTTGTGGGCCTGCACCAGATCGACCGGCACGCCCGCCCCCGATGAAAAAACCATGGCCATGCTGAAACAGTCTTCAGCATTGACCGGCTCGATGCCTCCTGCGGCAATCTCCACGCTTGTCATTTTGGCTCCCCCGTTTTCGACCGCTGCGCCCTATGCAGTCGATCGATCGCCCACGTCCCTGTCGTCCGGATCTCATCGTCCGAACGGCGCGATCATCGGGAGAAAATTTGAATGACAGTTTAAGTGATGCGATGAATCGAAGATGAACGCTGAAGCGGCCATCGCTCGCAGACTTCACTATTACTGCGGCAAACGGCCGGTTTATCTCTCGGGTTGACCGTTCGGTAACCCAACTCATTCAGCCGCGACTAACCACCAAACAATCCCGGGATCGTCTGGCCGCGCGACGTTTTCTGTGTGCTTCAGGCCACGCGGGCTCGCTGGTTGAAAAGCACCGATTGAATGTTTGGATCCTTCATGTCGATGCCCTGACGCAACTCGAGGCCAAGCGCCATCCCGCGCTGGACGGCCGGGCGCGCCTTTATGGTTTCGAGCCAGCGCTTCAGGTTCGGAAATTGCTCGATGTCCTGCCCTTGCCGCTGCCAGAGATTGGCCCAGCCCACGCATGCCATATCGGCGATTGAATATTTCCCGGCAAGGAACGGCCGGTCTTTCAGGCGGGTGTTCATCACGCCGTAAAGCCGGTTGACCTCGTCGTCATAGCGTTTGATTGCGTAACCAAGTGTCTCGCGCGCGTAATGCTTGAAGTGATTGAGTTGGCCGGCCATCGGGCCGAGTCCGCCCATTTGCCAAAACAACCACTGATCAACTTCGACACGTGCACGTTCGTCCGACGGATAGAACTTTCCGGTCTTGCGGCCGAGATACTGCAGAATTGCACCGGACTCAAAGACGGAAATGGGACGACCGCCCGGCCCCTGGGGATCGACGATCGCAGGCATGCGGTTGTTCGGAGCGATCTTCAGGAAATCGGGATTGAATTGCTCGCCCTTCGATATGTTCACCGGCTTCAAGACATAAGGCACACCGCACTCTTCGAGCATAATCGAGATTTTGAAACCGTTCGGTGTGGGCCAGTAATAAAGCTCAATCGGCTTTGCCTGTTTCGCGATTTTCTTCGCGGTTACTTTCGATTTTTTGGCCTTACCCCGCTTTGCAACTCCCCGCTTTTTACCGCGCGCCATGTCGTGCTCCACGTCCAACTTTGTTCTGGGAATAACCTTCCAGACCTAGTTCTGATGATTGAACTCCGCAACTGGTGCGGCCCGCAAATCTCGTTCGATTGCACGATAGTGACATGCAACCTATGCGGGTTATGGTGCAAGCCAGGTTGTGTGATTGAGACCGACGGTCCCGGTCCGCGCCTGAAAGCCATCAAGGGGAAGGAACGTCATGTACAAAGTTATGATTGCTACCCTGCTCGCTGCCGGATTAC
>Ga0134128_10010547_pt1 | contig 11069 bp, 7 predicted proteins | sample KB31754_FD_96462 | JGI IMG/M metagenome (GOLD analysis project Ga0134128, IMG submission 96462) | Terrestrial soil microbial communities with excess Nitrogen fertilizer from Kellogg Biological Station, Michigan, USA - KB3-175-4 | ecosystem: Environmental > Terrestrial > Soil > Unclassified ...
AGCGCTGAGTGGGTCGCTGCGCTCAATGCGCGACATCTATCGAACGTCGAGGCCCGGTACTGCGGTGCGGAGAAGCTCCCGGAGGCGGTCGCAACGCTCGAACGGCGCTTCGATGCGATCGTCATCGATTGCGCCGCGAACCGTTTCGAGCTCGCGCAGCGCGCCGTCGGGCGCCTCAACCCGGGCGGTTTCGTTCTGCTCGACAATTCAGACTGGTACCCGAACGCCGCCCACGTACTGCGCGAGGCCGACCTCATCCAGGTGGACTTCCACGACTTTCGGCCGCTGCACTCGTTCCGCTGCACCACCTCCTTGTTCCTCCACCGGGAATTTCGCCCAAAGCCGAAAGCCGCCCGGCTGCCGCTTCCGCCGATCGGCGGCAAGGACGTCGCGGAGACGAACGGGTGGGATCGCCCTGGCGAGAGCTAAAAAAAACGGCGGGCCGAAGCCCGCCGTGAAGGTCCTGATCCAGGGAAGCGACGTTAGAACTGCACGTCGATCTCGCCGAACACGAACCTGCCGCCCCAGTCGTAGGTGCCCGGCAGGGTGTTGCCGTTGTAGAAGGGAGTCGTCGGCCCATCGGTGGCGCCGATGACCGGCGGGGACTTGTCCATGAGGTTGTTGACGCCGAGCCGCACCTGGACCGCATCGAAGACCTGGTAGGCCAGCGACATGTCGAGGTAGTTGAAGGCCGGGATGTGCGCATCCGTGCTCGAGACTTGGCCGTTCGCGATCGTGGCCCCGGGCGTTCCGACGTTCGGGTTCGGATTCAACGTATCCACGTCCGCGCCGCTCAAATAACGCCAGCCGGCCGTGACCGACAGCGATCGGAGCGGCGTCAACCACGTAACCTGCATGTCGTGCCGCCAGGCGAATAGCGGTGCGCCGACAGGGGGAGCACTGCAGGTGCCGCCGTAAAAACCGGCGCAATCGAAGGAGCTCGAGGGCAGATCCTGAATCGGCGTGATGATGAAGTTCTGGATATGCGTGCCGGTCAGGCTGGCATCGAGGCGGCCGAAGCGTCCCATGTCGAACGCGTAGTTCAACTGGACGTCGATGCCCTTCTGCTCGAGTTGGCCGACGTTCTGCAGGGTGTCGGTAACGAAGCCGTTGGTCGTGAGCCAGAGGGAGCCGAACTGATCGCGATGGATGAGATTGCAGAACAGACCCTGGGTACCGCAATCGTTCACGACCGTGTTGGCGCCGATACCGCGGATGATGCCGCTGATCCTGATGTCGTAGTAGTCGATGCTGGCGCTGAAGTTCGGGAGGAAGCGCGGGTTGAGCTGGACACCGACCGACTTGGTGATGGCAGTCTCGGGCTGCAGTCCCGTGTTGCCGCCGATGAGTCCGTTGTACTGCCCGGCGCTGTTGGAGATGATGTGCCCGTACCGCGCCCCGCTGACTCCCTCGAGGGCGCACTGCGCCGCCGTGAACTTCGGCGTCGCTCCCGCGCAAGGATCCTGGGTGCCATCCAGTGCCACTTGGGACGCCGCAAAGAGCTCCGTGATGTTCGGGGCGCGCACCGCGCGGGTGAAGGTGCCGCGGAAGCGCACGTCCTGTATCGGCTGCCAAGCAAGACCCAGCGAGTAGGTGTTGGTCGAGAACCCGCTCGCATAATGGGAGTGGCGGATCGAGTCGTCCGTGGTCAGCGACTTCGCGAGCGGCATGTCCTGAAGGATGGGCAGCCGCGCCTCGACGTATTCGCTGAAGGACTGGATCGCGCCTGAGATGTTTTGGGTCACGCCGCCCGATCCGCCTTCGTCGGCCGTCGCGGTCGTCACATCAGGCGTTTGCGTCAGGTTCCAGTCGATGTACTCCGTACCGGCCGCAATCTGCAATCCGGAGTGCGCGGTCGGCAGCTGCACGTATTGGCTGAGATCGCCGGTGAAGTTGCTGTCGATGATGTGCTGCTTGATCTCGCCGAGCGTGATGCCGGTGATACCGAGGTAATTCTCCATCGCGGGCGTGACCTGCCCGGGCGAGAAAATATTCCAGGGCACGCATCCGGCCGCAAGGCCCGTGGTGTTCCCCTCTTGCGTGACGGCGCACTCGGGAGTCGCGCCCGGGGTGCCCTTGGGGACGATGTTGCCGTTCAAAACGTTGACCACATCGAGCGCGTAGCCCATCTTGGTCTTGGAAAGATCGCCCGTGGAGATGGTTTGCTCGGTCATCTGGCTGTACTGATAGCTGAGGTCGTACGTCCAGTTGTCGGTGATCGCGCCCTTGACCCCGACCGACATGCGCCAGTCCTGGTGCTTGGGTTCCGCCACGCGATCCCCACCCGGGACGTTGCGGAACCCGATGAGCAGGTTTCGGCTGTCGCCCGGCGCGTAAGTGACTCCGTCGGGGAAGGGCCCGGCGCCGTTCGGGAAGGCCTGGGTCGCGAAGGTGCCGTGCGCGTCTGAGCCGTCGCACCAGAGGTTCACCTGCGCGGTCGAGAGGAAGGGATTGTCGCAACTGACGGCCAGGTTCCCGAAGAAATCGCCACCCGGGGCGATCTGCAGCTTCGAGTCGTTGCTCATGAACATCGTGTTCGCATAGACCGTCGCGTGCTCGTTGAACTCATAATGCAGGAACGCGCCCGCGTTCCAGGTCTCCTGCGGAGCCTGGAAGAAGTTGAACGGGCCGAAGTTGAATTCCGGCTCAGCCGAAAGCGGCAGTATTGTTCCGCCGGGTCCGACGGTGTTCGAGACCGATGTCCCGTGGCCGAAGAAATTGAACGTGCCGGGGTAGGCGGTGTGCGATCCGGCGCAGTGGAAGACGTTTTCCGGCGCAAAGCCCGACCCGAGAGAGCAGGCGCTGTAGGAGTACTGCTTCTGCACCGCCTTGGCGGTGTTGCGGTAGGAGGCGTAGAAGGTGGCGTTGCCCTTGTTGTCGGGCGTATTGATGCCGGCGATGAAGGTCAGCGCCTTCGTGGCACCGGTCGCGACGCTCGAGGGCGCCGGCTGGAAGAAGCCCTTGCCGGAGGCGTTGAAGGTATTGATGGCATCTTCGACGCCCTGATCGTTGTTATTGGAGTGGAAATAGCCGCCACCGTTTGCGACCAGCTTCACGCCCTGGAAGTTGTCCAGGAGCTTGAAGTTGACCACGCCGGCGACCGCGTCCGCACCATACTGCGCCGAGGCGCCGCCGGTCAGGATCTGCACGTTCTCGATGAGCGCCGGCGGGATCATGTTGACGTCGGCGCCGGGGACACCCGTGTCGCCATACGGCATGCGCTCGCCATTGACGAGCACCAGGGTCCGGGCGGCGCCGAGGCCGCGCAGGTCGATTGTCGACGTGCCCACGCCACCATTGATGCTGGTGCCGTTCTGGTCCGCGAACACCTGTGGGAGCTTATTCAGTACGTCCTCGACGCGAGTGGCGCCGACCTGCTCGAATGACTTCGCCCCTACGAACTGCACCGGGCTGATGGCAGTCTGGTTCGGCGTCGCGATGCGAGAGCCCGTGACCACGACCTCCTGTAGCTGCAGGGAGGCGCTGCTCGTCGGTGGGGCCGCCACGGCCGCAGACGGCGCGGCCGCCTGGGCAAGCAGGATCTGCTGGTCGTCCGTCTGTTTGCTGCTCTTGGTCTGATGCGTGCTGTTCTGCTGCGCATCGGTCGGCTGCGCGCCGGTCTGGGCCTGCTGCGCATGCGCCAGGCCGAACGTGGCGACGAGCGCTCCTCCGGTGAGCACGGTGCGCACGGCTGCACGCACCAGGGGATTACCGAGACTGTTGTTGACCATGTGGTCGCTCTCCCAGTTTTAAAATCGGTCAGGACCCTTAGCTATCTGATGAAAATGCCATGTCCGATGAAAATGCCCGCGGCAAGACCAGCTCCAGAGCGTGCGGAGTGCGCCGATCATGAAAGACCAGCCTTAAGTACGCCCGCCCGCCCCTGCGCTGCCCACTGCGCGGATTTTCTATCGTCTATGTGGTTTTTTCACCGAGGCGCGGACTATAGCATGGTGTCTGCCCGGCACAACAGGGTTACCCCCGGCTGCCCGCGCCAGACGCTCGCTTTAGCGTAGTTCCCGGCCTCTGAGAGTGCCATTGGCGCGGCGGGGACACTGCGATCACGGACGAACGATGCGTCGCGGCAACGGCAAGGCAGGCGCATCTGTGGTGCGCCCGCAACGCGGCCCCGCCGCCCGGAATGAGATCGCTATGAGGGAAATCGGTACGTTATGGGGCCGCAGGCAAGGTCGAGAGAGCTTCCTTCAAGGGTCCGAGCCATGGCTCGAAGTGGCGCCATTGATCGAGTCCCGCGCGATTGAGCGGCTGACGGACCTGCTCGGAGCTCGAGCTGATGACGGCGCGCGCCGTTTTGTGAAACTCGAAACAGGCGGGCTCCGGCTCGAGGTTGCAGAACTCGAGGATGCGCTGCACGTTCGCCGGGAAATCCGTAACCAGCGCCTCATGCCGGACCCGCAATATCTTCCCCGGCAGGACGGCATCCCAATGACCCATGAGGTCCACATACATGCGGTAGTACCGGGCCAGGTCCTCGAAGCTGTAGACGAACCGCGGTCCGTCATCGGCGGCGAAGAGCTGTTTGAAGTTGCTGAAACAGCAGGCTATGGGCTCTCTGCGCGCATCGATGACCCGGGCATTGGGCAGGATGAGGTGAATGAAGCCCAGATCCCGAAAATTGCTCGTCCATTTGTCGATGAAGAATGCCTTTCCGTGGCGGTGCACGAGCGTATCCCGGATGTACCGCTCCCCGAGACGCCCGCACTCTTCCCTGCCGAGCTGCACGAGCACGCCCGGATAATTCGAGTTGCCGCCCGGCCGGGCGCGGTACCAGAGATCTCTGATGAGGTGCAGGATGTTGGGCAGCTCCATCGTGCCTTCCACCTGCGAGTGCGAGGCCAGAATCTGCTCGATGAGAGTCGACCCGGCACGGGGTAGTCCCACGATGAATATCGGAGCCGCATCCGGATATCCCCACCCCTGGCGAGCGGCAAAAAATTCCCGTGTACAGGTGACAGCCTGCAGCCGCGCATGGGCCTCGAAGAGCTCGGGCTGGTAGCGGCATTCCCGCTTCTTCAGCTCATTGGCCCGGGCGTAGTACCGAAACGATCTCTCGTATTCCCCCCGATCCTCGAACGCCTTGCCGAGCGCGAAGCCCAGGTGGTAGCGATCGACGTCCGTCGTTGCGGGATCCGCCTCGTAACGGATCATCTGCTCGAGCTCGGCATCCTCGAAACGGTACGTTTTCAGGTTGGCGAGGTTCCAATAGGCGCTGCCATTGGCCGGCCGCAGCGCCGCGGCCGCGCGATAGGATTGGATCGCCTCGGCAGTTCGGCCCAGAGTCTTGAGCGCGAAGCCAGCGGCCAGATGCAGCGCTGCGGCTTCGGGCGCCTCGCTCAGCAACTTCTGGTACGTGGGCAGGGCCTGCTCGTAGTCTCCGAGGCCGGCGCAAGTGTGCGCATGCGCCAGGAGATAGGCGCGATCTCCCGGGCTGATCGCCAGCAGTTTCTCCAGCTCCTCCCGCGCGCGCAGGTGCTCGAGCCGCCTGAACAATACCTCGGCGTACTGATAACGGGCCGCATGATGATCCGGGGCAATCCGGAGCACCTTTTCGAGGAGAAGCTCGGCCTCATGATTGGCGGCGTCATCGCTCGCATCGCGCGTCATCGCAATGCGTGCAAGCAGATGCATGCCATCAATTTGATCCCCATGGGTCAGGAGATAACGGCGTACCAGTTGCTCGGCGGCGCGAATCTCGCCGTCGGCGAACAGGCTGTGCGCCATCGTGATCTCCCGCGGAAGCTTCTCGAGATTCGCCGAGAGCCGTCCGGCCGCTTCAGCCTCTTTGAGGCGTCCGCGCGTGCGATAGAGATCCTGCAGGGTCTTCAGGCTGGCAGGCAGCCAGGGGTTCAGCGTTACGGCTTTCGCGAAGGCCGAAATCGCCGGGTCCGTGTCCCCGCACGCGAGGTGGCAGTACCCGCGCTCCTCGAACAATCTGCCGAAGTTCGGGTGGTGCTGCTCCAGCTGCTGCAGCACCTCGAGTGCTTCCGTGATGCGATCCAGGCAGCGCAAACTGACGGCAAGAGCATAGAGAGCGTCTCGATTGCCGGGATATTGCCTGGCCAGGGCGCGAGCTACCTCGTGTGCCGCCGCAAATTCCCGCCGGTTCAGCTGCGCCCGAAAGCCGTGCAGCTCAGTTGCGAGGTCGGCCGCCAATCAGGTGCTCAGCGAACCCGCGTGACCTTGAATCCGCGGTGCGAGGGCAGACTCAGAGAGTACGAGCCGAGCCAGCCTCGCGCGATCTTCACCTGCTCGCCTGCCTTCACGTCGAGCCAATTGCCATCGGCCAGCATCTGTACCCAAACCTGATGATTGTCGAGCGCGAAGATCTCGCGACCGTCAGCCGCCTTGGTCACGCTCGAAATGCGTGCGGCCATGGAATCGATCGGCTTGGGAGCATGCGCCGCCGCCTCGGCCCGCGTGGCGACCGCCGCCGGCGCGAGCCCGAAAGTCTCACGGGGATTGAGCGATTCGGCGGGCCTCGACCGTATGGCCAGTGCGGCAGATTCGCGATCGAAGCAGGCGAGCCGTGCTGCGCTCGCCTCGATTTTACGGCAGGCGAGCAGAGCGCTGATCGCGTCGGCAGCAAAGCATGGCGCGGCAGCGGCAGCAATGCCGATCGCGGCACAACACAGTCTCGACACACGCGATCGTGCGCTCATCAGACTTCCACTCCGGCAACGGGGCCCTCGGGACGGTTGTACTCCGCAAGCACCACCATCGCCTCGCGTACGAGGTCGCGCTCGAGCGGCGTGAGCTGCGGATTCCAGACATCGAAGATGAGGATGGCCCGCGGCGCGTCCGCATCGTTCCACGCCTCATGTTCGATCGTATCATCGAATACCCATGCCTCGCCGGGGCGCCACTCGCGGGTTTCCGCGCCCACGCGAAAACGGCATGCCCCCGGCAGGATGAGCGGCAGATGCACGGTGAGCCGCGCATTCGTCGAGCCCGTATGAGGCGGGATGTGCGTGTGAGGATCGAGGATCGAGAAGAACGCCGTCGGCCCGCGGCTCGGAATGTCCACCTGGGGAGCCTGCGCGAGAGCGGCTACGGTTGCGGGACACCGCCGGCAGTGCTCCTCCACGCGCGCGCCGTCTTTCCACAGGAAATACGCGCTCCAGCGCCGCGACTGATTGAGCTCGCGCCACTGATCGAGCGGCAGGCCTTCGGGATAGGCAATGTAGGGCGTGAGTCCCTCACGGTCGGCGGCAAGCACCGTGAGCACCTCTTCGCGAATCGCCGCCGAGGCGGCCTCGAGGCCCTCGAGCCAGGGAAAGTCTTCCCGCGGATGAAACTCATAGTCCTTGAGGAACGGGAAATACATCGAGGTCGGCCGAGGGGAATAAATGGCCTTGCGGCCCAGCATTCGCGCGAGCGCGCGCTCCACCCGCAACAGCGCCGCGGGCGAGCCCTGATCACCCCGCAATGGGGCGAGGCGCCGTTCCAGCAGCGCGGCGAGGTTGTCGGAATTTCGGATGACGTGCTCGCGTGCGTGCCCCACGTGCGCCGCCACTGGCCCCGGGAGCGGAGTGCCCGGCGCCAGCACCTCGAGCGCTCGCCTGTAGATCACGGCGGCAGCGCGCGGCTTGCCCATGAGCTCCAGCAACGCCCCTTTCTGCAAGAGCACGATCAGATGCCGCGGGTCGACGGCGAGCGCCCGCTCGAGCACCGCAAGCTCCTCGTCACGCTCACTGAGCACGCGCAGCACTGCGGCCAGGCTGAGGAGACAGTTGATGTTGCGCGGCGATGCCGCGACCACCTGCTCGAGGACGGTCCGGGCCGCGCCCGGATTGCCGCCCAGAGCCAGCCGCCGTGCCCGCTCATGCAGCACCCGCGGGTGCCCCGGGAGGATTGCGGCGGCCTGGTTGAAGAGTGCGAGCGCCTCCGTGTCGCGCCGCTCCGCGACCAGGCGTTCGACGCTCGCCATGAGCGAGCTCACCCGCTCCTCTTCGGCGGACGCTGCCTGGGGCGATCTCACGTTCATGGGGTCAGTATAGCGCCAGGCACTCAGGTGGCAGCGCGCGAGGCTACAATCGGCCGGCCGCACCAGCCGCGGCTCGAGATCGCCCATGCCGCCAGACCTGATGAACATGTTCGCGGTGCCGTTCGCATTCAGCCGCTATCCCGACGGCCCGCGACTCAACTCCGCGCTGCGCGCCTTTTTGCTCGCTCTGGAGAAGAGTGGCAGCGCCGCCAACCCGCGGCCGCTGACCTACCGCAACGACGCGCTCTTCGAGAGCCACTTCAATCTTTTTCGCGAGTCCGATCCCGCCGTGCAGGAGCTGAAGCGTTTCTGTTGGGATCAGCTGCTGGCCGTGATCGGGAAGCTCAACGGCTACGATCTGCCGACGCTGGAGCGGCTGCAGATCTACAACGACTGCTGGTTCCACGTGACCCGACGCGGAGGCTACTTCGCTCTGCACAATCACCCGAACGCCTCCTGGAGCGGGGTCTACTGCGTAGACCCCGGCAGGCACGATCCGGGCAAGAGCATGAGCGGGGCGCTCTCCTTCGTGAACCCGACGATCCTGTATGCGATGCACGTCGACGCGGGTATCGCTCGCATGCAGCTCCCCTATGGGCACCAGGTCGCCAGCCTGAGCCTCGAGCCCGGACAGCTCGTGATCTTTCCTTCCTGGGTGCTGCATGAGGTGAAGCCGTTTGAAGGCGAGGGCGAGCGGATCACGATCGCATTCAACTGCTGGTTCACTCTGCCGGATGCGCCCGGCACGAAGTCATAGCGCCGTCAGCCGTAATAAAAGCGCTTCACCCAGGGCTCGAGCAGGGGAATGACGGGCTCGAGCTGCGCCCGATAATGCCGCCAGCCGCCAAGGCCCTCGGTGTTGAGGCTGCGCACGAGCTGCGACATGCTCGGGACAGGCTCACCCCGTTCGCGGCTACGCAGCGCAAAGTCTCCCATTGCCGGGTGCCAGGCGATTCCGAGAAACTCGCAGACCCGCGCCATCTCCCGCGCGAATGCGCTCACCATGTCCTCGTGCCGCACGAGGCACATATCGAGTCCCAGAAGGTTGGTGAGACGGATGAGGAGGTGCGTGACCGCGACGTAGTAGTCCGCGGCGCCTTCGATGGTCAGCAGCTCATACGTCGGCGCGCTCATGGCGAACCGGTGACGAAAGCAGCTCAGCACGAGATCGCGCGGATCACGGCAGGCGAAGAGAATCTTGGCCCCCGGAAAGAGCCTCGCAATGAGCGGGAGCTTCAGACTGTTGAGAGCGCAGGTGTCGACCACCACTCTGCCGTGCCGGTCGACGCCCGCGGCGGCGACCCGGCGCCAGTAGGCTGCGCGGAACTGCTCGAGAGTCGCCGGGGACGCGGCCACCAGCCGCTCGAGATCCTCGGGGCGGCGCATGAACTCCTGCACCGAATCGAGCAGCAGCTCGGTCCCGTCGACGCACACGATTTCCGGATGTCCTTCCAGGACGACATCGATCAGCGTGGCGCCGGATCTCGGGAATCCGAGCACGAAGACATGGCGAGCGGGTGCCGGCTCCCCCGCAGCGGGCGGCCGGCTCCATCGACCATCCCGCGCGCAGCTGCGCTCCACCCAGGTGCCCAGGTCGCGCGCGTATTGCACGGCGCTCGCGTACCGCCCCGCATGCCGGCGGCGCAACGCTTCGTTGCAGGCGGTGTACGCCTCGAACGCCTCGGGGTAGCGCCCGGCGGAATCGAGAACGTCGCCGAGGAGAGCTTGTACAGGCATCCGATCCAGCTCGGCCAGCCGCTCGTTTCCGAGCAGGGTGCGCAGCCGGGCTTCGGCGCGCCCGAGCTCTCCGTCGCCATACTCGGCGGCCGCCAGACTCATCTGCGCTTCCATCAGCTCGGGCGCCACAGCCAATGCCTTTTCGGCGAGCGCGCGCGCCTCATCATAGCTGCCGCGATTTGCGGCGATGCCGGCAAGCGCTGCCAGGGCCACCGGCTGTTGGGGATCGTGCACGAGTGCCCGCTCGTAACATTCTTTCGCGGCCCGCACATCCTGCAGGGCACTGAACGCATTGCCGCAGTTGGCGTGAGCGAATGCGAGCGTGGGTTCGAGCCCCAACACCCGGTCGAATTCCTCGAGCGCCTGCCGCGGCCGCCCGAGCCTGAGGAGACATAACCCAAGAGCATTGCGGCAGGCGGTATCTCTCGGAGCGAGCCGTACGGCCTTGCGCAGCAGCCGCTCGGCCTCCTCGTCACGCCCTTCGCGCTCGAGCCCGAGCGCTGCGAGATTGAGCACCAGCGGACGCTCCAGACCCGCCTCGAGAGCCGAGCGTGCCCGTACGATTGCCGCATCGTGCCTGCCGGCTCGAATGTCAGCCGCAATGGCGCTCATCATGGCCTCCTGGGTCACGGCTTCCGGTCTCATCGGCCTCCATCAGGTTGTTGGTGCATTTAAATCGTCCTGTGGGTTATCCTACTTCGAAGGAGTCCTTAAGGAGAACCCGGTGTCCATCAGCCCCCGAATTTCCAGCCCACTCAGTTACCTCGCAGTAGCAGCCCTGGCAGCGATCGTCACCGGCTGCGCCAGTACCCCGCCGCCAACCGCCTCTACCGCGCAATCGCCGGCATCCACTGCGGAGCTGCGCGACATGGCTGATTTTACCAAGAAGGCCCAGGACGAGGGCTGGGCGCCGGAAGTTCGCGGCGGCCGGGTGCTCTACTGCAAGAATGAAGCGCCCATAACCTCTCGACTCCCGGAAAAAACGTGCCTCAATGAGGTTGGCCTCCAGCAGATGATGCTGGCCGAGCAGCGGCAGCGCCAGACCATGCAACGCCCCGCCGCCGCGGGGTGCATGCAACCCGGGGCCTGCTGATCTCGCAGGAGCCCAAACGCTAGGTGTCGAAGTGGAAGTGACTGACCCACGGTGCCAGCAGGGGTAGCACGGGCGCGAGCTGAGTTCGGTAACGCCGCCAGCGCCCGACTCCCGAGGTATTGAGTCCGCGCGCGAGCTGCGCCGCGCTCGGTGTCAGAATCTCACGGCGTTGAGTGCGGGACGCGAAATCCTCCATCGCCGGCACCCACTCCAGCTGCAGGAACTCGCAGATAC
>Ga0134128_10010549_pt1 | contig 11068 bp, 10 predicted proteins | sample KB31754_FD_96462 | JGI IMG/M metagenome (GOLD analysis project Ga0134128, IMG submission 96462) | Terrestrial soil microbial communities with excess Nitrogen fertilizer from Kellogg Biological Station, Michigan, USA - KB3-175-4 | ecosystem: Environmental > Terrestrial > Soil > Unclassified ...
AGTTCCAGCGCCAGAGCGCGGATCATCCCCAGCAGCGCCGCCTTTGCCGCCGAATACGCGGTGCGGCCCGGCAAGGAAACATGGCTCATGATCGACGTCATGTTCAGTATGCGCCCATAGCCGGTGCCCCGCATGAGCGGCACAAAGGCGCGGCACATCAAAAAGGCGCTGGTTAGACTGGTGTCCACCACCGACTGCCACTCTTCCAGTGTGAAGTCAATCAGGTTCTTGCGGACGTTGATGCCCGCGTTGTTGATCAGGATTTGCGCTTTGCCAAGCCGCCCCGTAACCTGCTTTTCCACATCCTGCACTTGCTTTTCGTCTCGGACGTCAGCCTGGAAAGCAGCCGCTTGCCCGCCCGAATTCCTGATCTCGGCTCCAACGCTCTCCAGTTTTCCCATATCCCGTGAGACCAGCGCAATCGCCGCGCCCCGCTGGCTCAACGCGAGCGCCATCGCTTTGCCTAGCCCCTTACTTGCGCCGGTAATGACGGCTACTTTTCCTGAGAGATCGGCTTTCGTGTGGTTGATGGGCATCGTGATCGGAGACGTAAGCAATCATCCTATCGCGACCCGTCTGTGCTGACCGCTGGCCGCGTCACCATGGCAGCGAGTCTTCAGTTCTCCTATGAGCACTTGACCACCGCAATTCTTCCCGTTCTCGCTTCGGGTGTGCGCAGTGGACTACATTAGACTCGGACTATGAAGTCACACCAGCGTCTCACCGCGATTATCGAACGTGAGGACGACGGTTTTGTCTCGTTGTGCCCAGAGCTGGACGTTGCGAGCCAGGGTGCATCGATTGAGGAGGCACGGACCAACCTGATTGAGGCGCTCACCCTGTTTTTCGAAACGGTCTCGGCGTCGGAGATCACCCGGCGCTTTCACAATGAAGTTTTCGTGACACAGGTTGAGGTGCCGGTTGGGTAAGCTTCGGGTTCTTTCTGGCTCGGAGGTGTGTCAGATTCTCGAACAACATGGATTCGCCGCCGTTCGCCAGCGAGGTAGCCATCGCATCATGAAAAGCATCTGGAGAGGAGCACGCTTACCGTTCCCGTTCCACTGCACAATCCGGTTCGACGCGGCACGCTATTGAGTATCGTTCGACAGTCGGAACTTCCGAGAGTCGTGTTCGAGAGCGATAAATAGATAGTCGGCTCGTTGGTCAATTTTAAGCAGCTCTACACCAGAATTCAACAATTTCCGAAAAACGCGACCTGGGGTGCCCCCAGGCGAAGCATCCGCACGACCAAAACTAAGTGATGACGGCCGGCCGCGGCTGCCGTAACCCGGTTCTTCGGGAAGGGTAGGATAAATCTCACCTCTTCGTGACTATTGAGCCGCCCTCGCTCACTGCGCCGCCGGTTTCAATTCGGAACGGTCGTGCCCCTCTGAAACTCGCCAACCCCGCAGGTCTGTTCCGAAACGGTGAGCAAGGCTTGGACGCACGCATCGCGCTTTTCTGCGTGGCGCGCTAAATATTTGACTCCATGACAGTTATTTGACGCATCGCGCGGCCTGCGCCGTCGGTGGATCGTGTGCCTTTCCTATATCGCGCGGAACCCGTTGAAGTGTTCCGCCGGGGAGAGAAGACACCATGAACGCTGCTGTTAAGCCAGCTCTTTCGAAACCTTCGGTTTGCCACGATTACACCGAGCGGGATCGCCTGATACTTGAGCATCTACCGCTGGTGAAGGCAATCGCCGGCCATGTTCAGAAGTCTATTCCTGTCCACACGGAACTGGATGACCTGGTGCATGCCGGGACGATGGGACTCTTTGATGCGGCGACGAAGTATCGGGAGGATCGAGAGGTCACCTTTCCCATCTATGCCAAGCATCGAATCCGCGGCGCAATTTTAGACTCTCTCCGCCAACTGGATTGGGCATCGCGAGATTTGCGAAAACGCCAGAAGCAGATGGATACCGTTACCCGCGATCTCACCGTGAAGCTTGGCCGCACACCCACAGAACCGGAAATAGCCGAAGCCATGGGTCTCAATTCACGGCAGTGGCAATGTCTGATGGTGGATTTGCGATCCATTCTGATGGCCGCTGCGCAGCGCAAGCCCACCGACAACGAAGACCATGCGGCAATGGAACTTCCCGGCTCACCGGCTCAAGGCCCAGACCGGCTGTTTGCCCGCGCGGAATTGCGCGCCCGGCTCAGTTCAGCATTGACCGGCCTTCCCGCCCGGCACCAGCAGGTGATGAAGCTGTACTACGAGCGCGATTGCACCATGCGCGAGATCGGTGGAATACTCGGGGTGAACGAAAGCCGCGTCTCACAGATTCACAAATCCGCCCTGGCGAAAATGCATACGGCGCTTCAGGAAAGCGGGATTCACTCCGCCGCCGCGTTCTGATTTTGGCAATTTGACAGCCCATCCACCCCGGTGGTCTGCCTGGCTCTTTCAATGCACGTTCAATCGGTACGGCAAAATGCGCAACAAGCCGCCCCGTAATAGCGCTGCGCCCGGCAGTCCGGGAAGCACGCTGCGAAGCTTATCCTCGGCGGCTGCCGACTCGATTGCTTCCGGCGAGGACTGGGTGAGAATTTCGAACAGGCTCCTGCGGGGTGGATAGAGGATGAGGTTGGTCGCCCCGTTGGGCGGAAGATGAGCTTTCTGGCGGATCAGGCTCACTGCTTCATCCAGCCCGCCAAGTTCGTCCACCAGTCCATTATTATGAGCCTGTGCACCCATCCAGACACGACCCTGGGCAAGCGGATCGATCTGGTCGTAACTCTTCTTTCGAGCCGCCGCTACCTTCGTGACGAACGCCTTGTAAGTGGTTTCGATTGATTCGTGCAGTTTCTGCTTCGCGGCGTCGGATAGCGGGATAGTTTCCGAATCGATATCTGCCATTTTGCCGCGCGTGAGTGTATCCTCGTGAATGCCGAGTTTCCCGTACAGGCCCCCGATGTTGGGCCGAACATAGAGCACGCCGATGGATCCCGTGATCGTGTCCGGATAAGCGATAACCGGATCGCCGGTCATCGACATAAAGTAGCCTCCGGATGCGGCTACATCCGACATCGAGACCACCAGCGGCTTCGCGCGGCTCAGCAGTTTCAGCTCATGCAGAATTTCGTCGGAAGCGACCGCGTCTCCTCCCGGAGAGTTTACCCGCAAGATCACACCCTTGACGCTGCTGTCGTTGCGCACTTCCCGGACCAGCCGCGCGAATCTGCCCGATGCGATCATGGCCTGGCTACCGAACCCGTTGCTTGGATTTCCCGAAACAATATCGCCTTCGCCAACCAGCAGGGCAATGTGATCCCCATGGCCCGGCGCAGCACGGAAATAGGTCCTGAGCGCGATTTTCTTCAAGTCTTTGACCCCGGTCTTCTTTTTCAGGTCCGAGTAAACCTCGTCTTCATAGCCGAGTTCGTCTATTAGGCCGCTGCCCTTCGCCTGGCTCGCTAGAAATGGTCCATTGTCGATCAGCGCCTTTATGTCATCGGCGCTTTTGTGCCGGGCCTGACCAATCACGGTGCAGAAGTTCCCATAAATCTGATCCAATACTTGGTTGAGAACCTCGCGGGTCTCCGGAGACATTCCGGTTTTGGTAAAAATATCGCCGGCATCCTTGTACCGCCCGATATGGTCTACCTGAACCTGTACGCCAATCTTGTCCAGAGTGTCTTTGAAATACAGTTCCTCCAGCAGGAAACCCTTCACGTCCAGGGAATCGTCAGGGGAAAGGAAGATCTTGTCAGCCGCGGTCGCCAGGTAATACTCACGCGATCCGGGAGATTGCAAAAAGGCGTACACCGGCTTGCCTGACTTCTTGAAATCCGAAATCTCCTGGCGGAATTCTTCCAGTTTTCCCCAGCCTGTTACTAATCCGCGAGGCTGCAGAACGATGGCTTTGATGCGATTGTCCGTCGCGGCCTGCCGCAGAGACGTCCACATGTCGCGAACCGTCGGCGGGCTCTGAGCTTGGATAAATGGGATCGGAATATCGACCGGTGCGGCTTCGGGAATATCGCCGTTCAGCTCCAGAACCAGCACTGAATCGGAAGCTACGCTGGGCGCACGGTTCTCAAATAGCCGCCCGACCGCAAAAACCAGTACGAATGCGACAACTACTGCTACCACCACCCCAACCAGAACCCCGAGGAGGAATTTCCACATAGATCGGCGACCGTCCCACAAAGAGCGTAGCAAGTCGAGCGTACGCAATCACGCGGGTTGATTTAGGACGCGACTGGCGCGGGGACAATTCCGTTCCGCACGGCGTATTCGACCAGCGTTGCACGATTGTGAATGTCCAGTTTGCGCATCAAGTTCAGTTTGTGCGCCTCAACCGTTTTTACACTGAGCAGCAACTCGGAGGCCACCTCGCGAACGGTGTGCCCTTCCGCTAGAAGCCGGACAACCTCCTGTTCGCGGGCCGTCAGAACTGGCCCCCTGACATAGGCCTGGCTCGATGCAGCCAAGGCTTGCAGGTCGGGAACGATACGGGAAAGCGTTCCTGCCGCATCATCCGCGGAAGCAATCTGGCGGATTCCGGCAAGTAATTGTGGTGGTGTGCTGTTCTTCAACATATAACCTTGCGCCCCTGCTGCAATCGCTAGTTCGAGTTGCTCGGGGCTATCCTGCCTGGTGAGAAATAGGAGTCCAGCCTGCGCCTTTGTCTGGCGAATCGCCAGCAGTGCGGTTTGATCGTCCGCTGGGATCAGATTCAGATCCATAACGACGACATCGGGGGATAACTGCTGTGTTTTCAGCAGCAGCTCGGCGAGATCCGATGCCTCGCCAACCAGCTCAAAATCGGGCTCGGCCGACAGCAACGTCCGCAATCCGCGCCTGAATAACAATTGATCGTCTGCAATCAGGACTTTGCTATGTCGTTTCCCGGGTTCCAAGTCTGTTTTCTTCCAGTCATTAGCCTTATCGGCTGCGCTGGAGGAAATTCTTGAAAAACTGCAAGGGCCCGGGCAGGCCTGGGTTTGGATCGCGAGGTTGGCAGCGGCGGCGCGCCCGCAGCGGCTTTTTTGAGAAGCCGGATCGTAGCAGTATCTCCGGTCTGTTTGGCCCGGTCCAGGGCGCTTCGGCCCAGGCGGTCCCGCAAGTTCGGGTTTGCGCCACGCTGTAAAAGCACCGCAATTGCTGCCGACCTCCCCAGCGATGCTGCTATCATCAGCGCGGTCGCTTGAGAGTCCGTGTCGCGGGAGTCAATGCGCGCGCCCCGGTCCAGTAGGATTCCGATGACCTCCGGATCGCCTCCCAGAGCCGCATTATCCAGCGGAGCACTCCCTTTTTCGTCCCGGGCATTCACGTCCGCGCCGCGATCGAGCAGCAAGCGGACCAGATCCTTCTTGCCTTTAAGGGCCGCATCGTTCAAATAGGTGGACCCGCCGGCGGTGGGCTTGTTAATGGCGAGTCCGCTCTGAATCAGAAGCTTCGCGATTTCGGTTTGCCCGCGCAGAGTGGCCGATTCCATCGCTGCCTCCGCAGCCGCCTTCAGCTTTACGTTCGCCCCAGCCAACCGCAGCAGTGTGGAAACCACGTTCCCGTTTTTATAATCGAGCGCGAGATCCAGTGGGGTGAGCCCAAACCGGTCTGCTTGCACGGGATCGGCTCCCGCGGCGATCAGCGGTTCTATCAGATTCGCAAAGCCTTTGATGCAGGCCTCATGAAGCGCGCCGCGGCCGTCCAGCGGATGCACTCGACCCGGGTCGGCGCCATGGCGAAGCAAGAGAACGGCCCCAGCTAAATGATCCTGGAGGACCGCTTCGTCGAGCACATTGTTTCCGCGCTCATCCGCCGCACTCACATCCGCATGAGCCGCCAGCAGCGCCTCCAGCACGGGTATCAGGCCCTTTCCTGCAGCAATATGCAAAACAGTCTGACCGCCGCGATATTTGAAATCCGTTCGTGCGCCTTTGCTCAGCAGAAGCCGAACCGTGGCCTCCCGGCCGCTGAGCACCCCGTACAGCAACGCTGTGCTTCCGGTCGCCGCATTCCTGGCATTCACATTCGCGCCGTGATTCAAGAAACTGGCAATCACAGCCGTATTCCCGTTCCAGGAGGCAACCAGGAGCGGTGGATTCCCGCGGTCGTCCGGAGCGTTCGGGTCTGCGCCGGACGCCAGCAGGTGCTCCACTTCCTGCACACTGCCGTTCCGAACCGCCCGGTCCAGCAGGCTCTCATTCGGGTTTTCCGCGCGGCCGCCAAGACCCGCTATCCAGAGAAGAATCAGCAACGCAGCGCCCCGGCGGGCCATTTTCAAAGACTATCACCCAGTGTCAGGAAGGCACGTCCGGGGTGTCCGATTCTGTTCCATTCCCCGTCTTCGCCCCAGTACCATGGGTACTACTCCGTCAGGCCCGAGGGGCCGATTCCTATTGACCGGACGCCTTCCGATTCTCTATTCTCAGTTCAGTTAATGGGAAATTGGTCCTGGAACTGGGGTACAGGCGCTTTTAATGGCCGATCACTGCACTGAAAATACGGATTCCCTGGCGATTGTTTGGCAAGAAATTCTAAGTGGTATTTTTTCGATTCTCGGCCGGATGGCTCGCCTGGCGAACCTGCGCAATTCGCAAACAGGCAGGTATTATCATGACAAACTGGCGAATCAATTAGGCGAGGATGAAACCGATCGCGCCATTCGCGTTACACATGAACTGCTGTGGAAAGATTGGCTGCGCGGATCGCTGGAGCAGCAGCACGCCGATGTGCTCTTCTTCTTGCACGATCTCGCGGCGGATTTCGATCGCCTGATCGCGCTCTGGCTGGAGTCGCGGCCGTTTCTTCAGTATCTTCCCGATTCCGCCCTCGAACATGAACGTGTTCTCTTTATCAGCAATCTAAAAACCGTGCTGATGCTGTTGCAGAACCAGTACGCTTCAAACGGATTGAAGGCTCGCATGGAGTCGCAGAAACCGCTGCCTTCGATCGTCGATAAAATAGTGGGCGCCGTCGCGGAACGGTATGCGGATCCAAACCTGTCTCTGGTCTCTATTGGCGAGAAAGTAAATGTTTCCGCAAAGCGCCTCAGCCGGCTCTTTTACGATTCAATGGGCCAAACATTTCGCCAATATCTGCGCGAAGTCCGCCTGAAAGCCGCCGCAAAGCGTCTGGCCAATTCGGACTACGCCATCAAATCGATTGCTGCGGAAGTCGGCTATAAGCATCGCAGCCATTTCACTCAGGATTTCCGGATTCTCATGGGCTGCACGCCCGTCGAGTACAGAGCAACCGGGACCGGGCGTGCGGCGGAACCACACACCTAGGCAGCATCCTTAGCGGACCGGCCCAGCTTAGACGTGCTTTTCGAGCATCTTCTGGAATTCCGGTTTCCCGATCGCTCCAACCTTCTGCTCCACAATCTGTCCGCTCTTGAACAAGAGAACCGTGGGGATCCCGCGAATCCCGTACCGGTATGCAGTCTGCTGGTTGGCATCAACGTCGAGTTTGCCGACTTTCAATTTGCCTGCGTACTCCGCCGCTACCTGGTCTACTGTCGGACCCATCATCCGGCAAGGGCCGCACCACTCCGCCCAAAAGTCCACTAAAACGGGCACCTCGGAATTCAGTACATCTTTGTCAAACGAGTCGTCAGTGAAGGTCAGCGTGTTGTTGCCTGCCATTTAAATCTCCTATCAATTGATGAAGTATATCCACATTTTGATTCACGGCGGCTTTTGCGGGCCCGCAGGCATCGGCGGCCCCGATGGCCCTGCGGCCACCAAAGGCGATGAAGAACCAGTCCACGTCTTGACGCGAACGACACCGAAACCGAGCCGCGACGCCAGGGAGCGGTGTTCTTCAGAGGAGCGGCCGTCAACTTTTCACACCTTCTCGGGCAGGCGGGCCGCTAGGCTACACTGAGGGGCAGATATCTACACTTTTTCTTCTAAGGTTGTCTTGATCCGCCGCGCCACTGTTTCCCTCGTCGCCACTCTTCTCGCTATCTCTGCCGCTGGCCTCCATCCGCCGTCCGCGAGTGCTCAGACTGCAGCTCAAAGCGGCTCGGGAGAGAACCAGTTCAGCGTGAGCCTCACGATGTTTTCCACTCTGGCGGCGATCAACGCGGCCGGATACGATGCCGGACTCGACTCACCGTTGAACCAGAAGTACAAAGTCCGCACCCAGATCCGCGAAGCGCTTGCAAGCCGTTCCATTCCGTGTCTGGCGGAGCTCAAGGCCTTCTATAAAGAGCACCGGAAGGGCTCCGAAAGCGCCGATCTGGGCCAGTACATTTCGTTTGCCCTAGTCGCCGGCGATGCGCCCGATTTTGCGCTGCCTGCAGGCGAGGTTCCCCCGGACGTGGAGCCTCTCCGCGGTTTCAGCGATCTGCTGGCCCGTTTTTATAAAGAAGCCAATTTGGAAGACCTGTGGAACCGCTCCCAGTTCGCCTATCACACCGCGATGTCCGAATACCAGGACTCTGTCATCGGCACCTTGTTCGAGGCCAATGGCTACCTTCGCAATCCCTCCGGATACATCGGCCGGCGGTTCCAGATCTATCTTGATCTGCTGGGTGCTCCCGACCAGGTACAGGTTCGGAGCTACCGCGATGATTACTACGTCGTCATCACACCAACCAGCACTCCGGTGATCGATGAGATCCGGGACGCGTACCTGGCGTATTTGCTCGACCCGCTTACTTTCAAGTACACCGAGATCATCAAGCAGAAGAAGCCGCTTGAAAAGTTCGCTCAGGACGCGCCCGCGCTTGACCTGGCATACAAAGACGATTTCTCTCTGCTCGTCACAAAGTGCCTGATCAAAGCCATCGATAGCCGGCTCATGCACGGAACTGCCGGACAGAAAGAGGCGTTCGTTAACGAAGCCGTTCGGGAAGGCTTCGTTTTGACCGCCGCTTTTGCTGAGCTTCTGCCCGCCTATGAAAAACAGCCTGACGCGTTCCGCTTGTATTATCCGGACCTGGTTGCCGCCGTGGATGTGCGCAAAGAGCAGAAGCGTTTAAAGAACGTTCAGTTTGCCGAAAAAATGCCCGAGCGTGTAATCGCGCCGCCCGCGAAACTGCAACTCGATCCGGCCGAACAGTCCTTGGAATCGGCCGAGGGTCTTTACGAACAAAGCGATTACGATGAAGCCCAGAAGGTTTTCAAGAAGGTGTTTCAGCAAACGACCGACAAGTCGATGCAAGGCCGCGCCTATTATGGCCTGGCGCGTATCGCGGTCCGGCAAAATCGAAAGGATGAGGCCGTCTCGCTTTTCGAACGCACCGCCAATCTCAATCCGAACCCGGCGATTACCGCCTGGTCGCACGTGTATCTGGGCAGGTTGGCTCTTGCCGCCGGCGACCCTGATAAAGCAGCCGCGCAATTCAAAAGCGCGCTGGCAATGAATGGGGCTTCCGCGATGGCCAGAGACGCCGCCGAAAAAGGTCTACAGACTAGTTCTTCAGGAGAAAAACAGCCATGAGATTACCAATCGCCGCTTTCTCGACCGCGCTCGTTTTGCTGGTTACGCCTCTTCTGGCCCAGCAGCCATCATCCCAACCCAAGCCGAAATCGCAGAAGGAAGTAGATGCCCTGAAAAAGGTTCAGGCCGACGCTCAGGCGAATAACTACGACCAGGAAATTCAGGACATCAACTACACGCTGGAGAATTTCGCCGATACCGAGTTCAAGAACATGCTTCTCAATATGGCAATGGAAGCCTCTGAGAAGAAAGGGGATTATGCGAACACGATTGCCTTCGGCGAGAAGGTGATTCAATCGGATCCGAACGACATAACCGCCCGCGTAACCCTGGCTCAGACCATCGCTTCGCACGCGCACGATACGGATCTCGATAAAGATCAATCGGTCAAGAAGATTGAAGATTACGCGAACAAGGCTTTGGAATTGATGAAATCCAGCACCGCCCCTCCGCAGGGCGTCGATCCGGGTCAGTGGCCGGCTTTCCAGAAGCAGTTGGAAGGCGAGGCGCACGACGCGCTGGGCACAGCCGCTCTTCTGCAGAAGAATTACCCCAAGGCCATCGAAGAATACAAGGCCGCGCTGGTCGTGTTCCCCAATCCGATCATTTTGACCCACATTGGCAAGGCCTATCTGGGCGCAAAGCAGTGGGACGATGCCATTGCTAATGCCGATAAGGTAGTCGCTGACGCAAACGCTCCGGCGGCCGTCAAGCAGATTGCCGAGCAGCAGAAGGCTGCTGCCACCAAGATGAAGGGCAGTAAATAGCGCGCTCTCTCACATGACGCGTGCGCTAGAAGCGCTCGAGGAGAAACTCGGGTATCGCTTCACCGATAGGGAACTTCTGGTTCGGGCGCTGACCCACCGCTCATGGCTCTCTGAGCGATCGTCCCCCATGCCGGAGAGCGGCGATAACGAGCAATTGGAATTTCTGGGTGATGCCATTCTCGGTTTCATCGTCAGCGAAGCCCTTGTTTTGAAGTATCCGGCAGCTCGCGAAGGGCAGCTATCGCAGTGGAAGGCCCACCTGGTGAGCTCGGCCTATCTCCATCAGCGGGCTCGAGCGTTACAGCTAGGCGAGTTTCTGCGGCTCGGTAAAGGCGAAGACCGGAACGGCGGCCGCGAGCGAAAAACGCTTCTGGCGAACGGCTTCGAAGCGGTCATTGCCGCTCTCCACTTGGATGGCGGAATCGAGGTCGCGCGCCAGTTCATCCAGGAGCAGGTTCTACGCGGCATGGATCGGCCCGAAGATGTTGAGTCAATCGGGCTCTTAAACCACAAAAGCGTGCTGCAGGAGCGGACTCAGGCGCTGGGGCTGCCAATTCCACGCTATTCGACGGTGGAGACTAGCGGGCCTGAGCATGCGAAAGTGTTCACGGTTGAGGTAAGAGTAGGAGACCGGTGGGTCAGCCGCGCCACCGGAACCTCGAAAAAGATAGCCAGCCAGCAGGCCGCCGAACGCGTTATCGAGCTACTTCGGGCAGTAGAAACAAAAGATACTTCCGGCCTACCGTGAAAGCTCAGCGATTCAGTGGCGCAGACCGTCGGTTTTGGCGGCGTGCGGACGTTCAAATCGTTCCAGAATCTCCACGATCTCATTCAGTTCGCGCCGCAGATCCTGAAAGAATGCGGGCGGCGTAGTGAACAGCTCTCCTTGCTTGCGC
>Ga0134128_10010551_pt1 | contig 11067 bp, 11 predicted proteins | sample KB31754_FD_96462 | JGI IMG/M metagenome (GOLD analysis project Ga0134128, IMG submission 96462) | Terrestrial soil microbial communities with excess Nitrogen fertilizer from Kellogg Biological Station, Michigan, USA - KB3-175-4 | ecosystem: Environmental > Terrestrial > Soil > Unclassified ...
AAGACGGTAAGGAAACAATGAGAACCAACTAGCTCCTGCCACTGGAATTCAATATGCCTGCTCCCGCCAAACCTGCCAAAGACCACGATAAGCGTGAACGCATCGTGAAGCGCATCGCTCGTGAGATGCGCGACGGATTTTACGTGAACCTTGGTATCGGCATGCCGACTCTCGTCGCAAATCACGTCCCTGCCGGAATTCAAGTGGTGCTGCAAAGCGAGAACGGAATGCTGGGCATGGGCCCCTACCCGCTCGACGGGCAGGAAGATCCCGATTTAATCAATGCGGGAAAAGAAACCGTGAGCGAGATGCCGGGTACTTCTTACTTCTCGAGCGCCGACTCGTTCGCCATGATTCGCGGCGGACATATCGATCTGAGCGTGCTCGGAGCCATGGAAGTTGACGAGGAAGGCAGCATTGCCAACTGGATGATTCCCGGAAAGATGGTCAAGGGCATGGGTGGAGCAATGGATCTGGTGGCTGGCGCCCGCCGAGTGGTAGTCGCAATGGAGCACACAACACGTGACGGCCACGCAAAGATCTTAAAAAAATGCACTTTGCCGCTGACCGGATCGCGCGTTGTGGACACCATCGTCACCGAAATGGCCTACATACGGGTTACCCCGGCAGGACTGGTGATCGAGGAAATTGCGCCGGGACTGAGCGTCGACGACGTTCAGGCAGCGACCGAGGCGAAGCTGATTGCAAGCCCTGAGCTCAAGACTATGGCGGTTTGACAGCCGCTTGCCGCAACCATCACGCCAGCCGAAAGGGTGCACTGAGCAGCCGGAACGGCAACATCGCAATCCCCCAAACCAATGCCAGCACCCCTGCCACTGCAACTCCGGCGATCCTGAACGGAAGCAGAAGCAGCCAGACAAACGGATAAAATACGAGCGCTAGCAAAGCCAGCGGCCAGCACATCACGAAGAGAATGCACCAAAGTAGAAATGCGATCATCGGAGTACCCTCGTCTTTATGTACGTTACTTTGCCACCAAAGGTTCCGTAGCGCCCGAAGCGCGACAACAACGCCCGGGGAAGCGCGGCCAATTAAAAGCGGCAATTCACTTTTGAGTCACATAAATCATCGTAAAATAGAATTTGACTCCTGAAATGTCTGCTACCGCTCTAGCCGATCCGACATCTCCCGGCGATCTGAGCAACACTGCCGCAATTGCTGTGCACGAGTTGGTGCACCGCTATGGCGACCGCACTGCCTTGACCGGCGTTTCATTTGAAGTTCGGGCTGCCGAACTCTTCGGACTGCTGGGACCGAACGGCAGCGGCAAGACCACCATGTTCCGCATTCTTTCAACCCTGATGGTCCCGGTCGCTGGACACGCAATTATTCTGGGACACGATGGCGCTAAAGACCCGAGCCAGTTGCGCCGCGAAATCGGAGTCGTCTTTCAGGCACAAAGTATCGACCTGAAGCTGACGGCGGCAGAAAATCTTCAGCATCAGGGGCATCTTTATGGCCTGCGTGGCTCGGCGCTGAGCCGCAGAATTAAAGAAATTCTCGAGCGAGTCGGCCTGGCGGACCGGGCCAATGACAAAGCCGAGACCTTCTCGGGCGGGATGCAGCGGCGACTGGAACTGGCAAAAGGCCTTCTGCACGGACCGCGTGTCCTCCTGCTCGACGAGCCGACAACAGGTCTTGATCCGGGTGCTCGCCGTGACCTCTGGCAGTACTTGCGGGTTTTACGTGATGAAGAACATGTAACCGTTCTCGTCACTACGCATTTGATGGAAGAGGCCGAACGCTGAGACCGACTGGCAATTCTAAGCGAAGGCAAACTGGTTGCGCTGGGCACGCCCGCAGAATTGAAACAGGAAATCGGCGGCGACGTCATTGTGCTCGAAGCCCGTGAAGCAGAAGCACTGGCATCAAGAATTCGCGGCCGCTTCAACATCGAGGTGCAAATTGTCGGCTCCCAATTACGAATTGAGAAAAATCAGGGGCACCGTTTTGTGACCGACCTGGTCGAGGGCTTTCCGGGGGAGATTGACGCTATATCTGTAGCGAAACCAAGTCTTGAAGATGTGTTCGTCCGCCGGACTGGACATCGCTTCTGGACTGAACCGGCTGCAGAAAATTAATTCATGGCGAAACACAGGTCCACCGAGGAACTGCACTAGCTTTTTCTGTGCCTCTGTGACTGTGGTGAAAGAGAATTGCAATGGCCACTATAGCAACTGCGCTTCCGCAATCATCGAAGAAGGACGAACTGTTTCTTCCCGCTTACACTTTGTGGTTGCGGGAAGTCGTACGCTTTTACCGGCAGAAGTCGCGGGTCGTCGGCGTTATTGCGTCACCCTTGCTGTTCTGGCTGGTGATCGGCTCGGGCTTCGGAACATCATTCCGATCAGGCGCGACTGGCGCAAGCCAGCACTATCTCGATTATTTCTATCCCGGCGCGCTGATCATGATTGTGCTCTTCACATCGATCTTCACCATGATGTCGGTCATCGAAGACCGCAAGGAAGGATTCCTGCTTTCGGTTTTAGTCGCACCGGTCTCCCGGTCGGCGATTGTGCTGGGCAAGGTCCTTGGCGGAACCACTCTGGCCACATTGCAAGGACTCATCTTCCTGGTTTTCGCACCGCTGGTGGGAGTCCACATGACCCTCGGCGGATTTCTGCTGGTCGCGCTCACGGTCTTTCTGGTTTCCTTCGCCCTGACCGCGCTGGGATTCGCCATCGCATGGCCGATGGATTCGACACAGGCTTTTCACGCCATCATCAATCTTTTTCTGATTCCGCTCTGGCTATTATCGGGCGCGTTGTTTCCCCTGGCCGGGGCCTCAATATGGCTGCGGGTGATGATGCGCGTCAACCCGCTGACCTATGGCGTGGACGCATTGCGCGACCTGCTGTATCCGGCCAGCCAGGGAGAGTTTTCGCTCGTGGCATCAATGGCAACACTGGTCCTGTTTTCTCTATTCATGTTCGCATTGGCGTTTCTGATGGTGAACCGGAGAACGACCAAGCCGGCCGCGTAGAGTCTGTGCCACAGAGACACAGGGGCATAGAGATGACTCAACTTTTTAAGCCACACTTCTGTTCGACATTTAACTTGCGGGAAGATTCTCGGAAAATGTCGTTTTTCTCTGTGTCTCAGTGGCGAAGCGTTTTCAGAAATGCCTAACGATTACTCGATTTTCCCTGCGATTAACGCCACGCTGAATGGAACCAGCGCTGTATTGCTGGTCACCGCACACAGGATGATCAAGCGCGGGCGCATGGCCGTGCATCGCGCTTTGATGCTTGCCGCAGTTGCAACCTCGACGCTGTTTCTGATTTCCTATCTGTATTACCACTACCACGTCGGCTCCTATCACTTTCGCGGACACAGCTGGTCGCGCCCGCTATATTTCAGCATTTTGATTTCGCATACAATTTTGGCGGCTGCAATCGTACCGCTGGTGATCATCACCCTCAGCCGGGCATTGCGCGAACGCTATGACCGCCATCGCGCTATTGCCCGCTGGACTTATCCACTGTGGCTGTATGTTTCTGTAACCGGCGTGGTGATCTACTTCATGCTCTATCAGATCTTTACAGGGTAGCCGGCACATTACTCTCCCACAGCTCGGTTCAGCAGCTTTGCCAGGCGAAGCCCCGCCAAGGCCAACTGCTTATCAAGTACCCCGATGCTCTGCCGATAGTAACGCTCATCGACTGATTCGCCATCGTTCAGCCAAACCTGGTGCGCGACTTTGAAAGATTCGTTGGCCCAGTCCTCCGCGGTTCCGTCGGCCTGATTTTGCAGATTGGCTTGCAGAATCAACTTTTCGATATGGGCAACGTAGTTCGGCTCTGATCGGTGCGCATGTTCGATGAGTCCAATATCCCACGTAAAGTGAAGGTTGCAAGGGCGCGCGCCGCATTCACTCTGGCCGAATTCAGAAATGTGAACGTCATTTCCACCGTGGGCTTCGCCAATCGCGTGCAGGGGCTGATGGATGTCGGCAACAAAGTGCACGAGAAATTTCAGGGCTTCGGTCTGTTCCGAACGGCTGGCAGCGTGATCCGAGAGAACCCGCTGAAATGCAAGAATCTCATCAACCACGCAATTGTGCCGATATTGAATATCAGCGGAACGCATACCAGAGGCGCGAGAACAATCGCGCGACTCCGAGAAACCATTGGCGTTCCAGGGAATGTCCACGAAATGCCAGAAGTAAGTTTCGCGGCGCTGGTTTTTGATCTCGTCGGCCCAAGTCGAAACTGCGGCAAGATCGTCGTTGCCAAGGAGATCGCGGATTCTGCGTTTCGCCACAGCATTTAAGTGATGAGCGGCAACGTCCGCGACTATGCGATGCCCTTCAGGTCCCCACGCCAATGAAGGTATGGAAAGCGTCAAGAGTGCCGCACAAATTGCGAAATGTCGTCGCATCATGGAAAGGATTTTAATCGCGGGCTGCGGAATGCAAGGCGCACGCATGGCCGGAGAAGAAATCTCGTTCATCTGGGATGAAGATCGAACAGATTTGTGGTTGCAGGTATCGTGTAAGTCGCGCAACCGCTGGCGGTTAGCAGATTTTATGCACCAAAGTAACCAACAAACCATCGGCATCTGATTACTACCACGCATGGTACTCTCAAACTGCTCTGGTGTGTGTTGCTCCCGCGAAGGGGTGACCGACCAAAAAGAGAACTTTCGACGGCTGTTGCGCACAGTAGAGGCGCTCTCCGATCTCGGCCCTGAGATGACGGCGGAGCGTGATTTTTCTCAGACGGCGCACACCATGCTTTCCGCGCTGATGCATTCCGCCGGCGCGAGCGAAGGCGTGCTGTTTGTGTTTATTGAGAAGCCGTCCATGCTGAATTCTGTCGCGTCCGAGGGCTTCGCGCTTATCCCAGAACCGTCCATTATTCCGCTTCTGCCGCGCCACGTTCACTCTCTTAGCACGACCCAAGGCGCTGTTCTGCTATCGAAGTCTTCTTGCGACACATTTCTGAGCGCCAATGGAAACGTCGCTCCTGAGTTGTTTCGGTGCCTGGCGCCATTGAGAGTGGCCGGAAAACTGGTAGGCGCAGTCGCTCTCGGTCGTCGCGAAGAAGACTCTCTTTACGACGAAGAGGGACTACAATCGCTCGATCTGCTGTGCCACTACGTGGCTCTGGCGGTTCAGAACCACGCGCTCACGCAGACTCTGGCTCAACGTGTCGCCGAAAATCTGCGGTTGATGGCTTCCCTGCACGGTTTCTACGACAATGCGCTCGAAGCTTTTGCAGCTGCAATAGACGTAAAGCACGTCAACATTCATGGTCACTCCTTACGCGTAGGCCGGTATGCAGCCGCTATCGGCGACGCCATGGGAATGGACTCCAATGACGTCGCAGCGTTGCGGTCTGCCGGCTATCTTCACGACATAGGAAAGGTTTCCGTGGATAAGCGGCTGTTTGGCAAACCAAGCAGTCTCGATCCTGAAGAATTTCGCGAGATGGCTGACCACACCACTGTCGGCTTTCAGATTGTGACTGGCGTTCAGTTCCCATGGCCGCGCATTCCGGAAATCGTGCGCTGGCATCATGAGCGTGCAGATGGATCCGGCTATCCCGACGGACTGCTGAATGAAGATGTTCCCATGCAGGTGCGAATCGTTGGCCTCGCCGATACTCTCGATGCAATGATCAGCCCGCGACCTTATCGCGAGCCCATTTCTCTCGGAGCGACGTTGCATGAGATTGTCCGGATCACTCCGCAGAAACTCGACCCCAGTGCAGTGCAGGCGCTGTTAGTGCAGATTCGCCGGGATTCAGTGGGCGGAAACCGTATGCCTTTCCTCGAAGACCGCTCCGCTGGGAATCTTGCGCCCACCGATGTCGATCACCTGGCAGCCATGCTGCAACACAAGGTTTCGAACGGACGCATGTATCTCACGTAGTACCACCGTAGTTTCCACGCTGGTTCATGACCTGCTGTTTTTCGCAGATTAACCCGCAATAGGTTTATTTTCGTAGCTGGATTCTCTTTCCAATTACGAAATGGCCGACGTTCTTGAGCGCCTGAAAATCCTGATCGACTCTTCGACCCCCATCGTGGTGATGGAAACGGTTGAGGAGATGCGTGCAGTACGCTTGGTGCGCGAAGCATCGTCTCCTTTGCGACTCGCGGTATTCGAATGGAGCATTGCCAGTGGACTGGTACGGTGTGGCACGGAGGCAGTGTCTACGCCTGAGGCTAAATTTCCAGGAGCCGCGCGCGCTACGCTACAAGGGGCGGCCGATTTAAGTGCGCCTGCTATCTATCACAGCCAGGAACCCGCACAGGCGCTCAGCAATCTCGAAGCAATCTCTGTTGAAGCAGTTTTCATCCTGAAGGATTTTCACCGTCACATGGATGATCCCGTGGTGGTGCGACGGTTGCGTGACGTGGGCCAAAAGTTTTCTACGAACCGCAGAACAGTCGTTATCACTGGACCCATAGTCACCATTCCGGCGGAACTCGCCAGTCTGGTCGAATTTCTCGAACTGCCGTTACCCGACAACGTACGCCTCCGCCAACTCGTCGATGAATCTGTAATGCGGATGGGGCAAACCCGCACGCTGAAGCGCACGATCGACTCTGCTGGAATTGACCGCATGGTCGGCAACCTCCGCGGATTAACCGAAGAAGAAGCTGATCGCGCAATTTCTCAAGCCATCGTTACACGCTATGGTCTAGTTCCAGAGACCGTCAGCGATGTTCTCGAAGCGAAAAAGTCTCTGCTGCGGCACTCGGGCATGCTCGAATTCGTGGACGCGTCCGAGAACATGGCGGGTATTGGCGGCTTGGAAAACCTGAAGAGTTGGCTGGCGCAACGGCAGGGTTCATGGGAAGCCTCAGCGCAGCAGTTCGGATTAGATCCCGCGAAGGGCGTAATTATTCTGGGCGTGCAGGGCTGCGGAAAATCGCTCTGCGCCCGGGCCATTGCCGGTGAGTGGCATCTGCCGCTGGTCAAATTCGATACCTCCGCGGTCTTCGACAAGTACATCGGTGAAACTGAAAAGCGCATTCAAAAAGTGTTCAAGGTCGCCGAGGGATTGGCTCCGTGCGTTCTCTGGATTGATCAACTGGAAAAAGTATTCGCGGGAAGCGGCCCCGACTCGGCATCGGTAGACGCCGGGGTTTCGTCGCGCATTCTGGCGTCCTTTCTTTCCTGGATGCAGGACCGTAAAGCGCCGGTGTTTGTCGCGGCGACCTGCAATAACGTCAGCGCTTTGCCTCCGGAGTTAATCCGCAAAGGACGATTCGATGAGTTGTTTTTCGTTGATCTTCCCACTCATGCCGAGCGAAAACAGATATTCGCAATCCAGTTATCCAAGCGAAAGCGCAGCGCATCCGATTTCGATATCGAGAAAATTGCGGAAGCGGCACAGGGATTCTCCGGCGCCGAGATCGATGCCGCTGTGCAAAGCGCGCTCTACGCCGCATACAGTTCCAAGCAGGCATTGAGTACAGAAACGTTTCTCGACGTGCTCGCTCACACCGTCCCGCTTTCTGTCACTCGCGCTGAGGAAATCAACGAGTTGCGAGAATGGGCGAAACTGCGGGCCGTACCTGCATGTGGCGCCAGCGCACGCGGAGAAACGGCGTAGTGTCGAGTTATCGCCATTTAACATTTCGGAGGGATTTTGAACGATTACCTGCTTTCCCTGGTGCTCGGAATCATTGAGGGCCTGACTGAGTTTCTTCCCGTCAGTTCGACCGCGCACCTCCGAATTGCCGAGTCGCTGTTCCACATCAGCCTGGGCGACGGGTACTGGAAGATGTACACGATCGTGATCCAACTGGGCGCGATCCTCTGTCTGCCGATTTACTTTCGCGCCCGTATCGCTAAATTTGTGAGCACGTTTCCGAACGGCGAACGCGGAGATCGCACAGTACTTACCCATCCGCTTAGCCTGACGCTGATTGCGTTCGTGGTCACGGCGATCCCGGCATTTCTCTTGACGAAAATCATCGGCAAGCATCTCGAGAGTCTGCGCATCATGGGGATGTCGCTGCTGGTGGGCGGGATCGTAATGTGGATTGTGGATTCAATGAACGCGCGGTCGGAAAAACTCGGCCCCGGATCTCCCGGCAGCCGCATTCACACCTGGCATATGGAAGAAATGACGCTACCGCAGGCAGTGTGGATCGGGGCCTGTCAGATTCTCTCGGCGGTGTTTCCCGGCACCTCGCGGTCGATGTCCACCATCGCCGCCGGACAGATCGCAGGGATGTCGCGCGCCTCGGCGCTGGAGTTTTCCTTTTTCCTTTCCATTCCCACGATGGTGGTCGCCACCTGTTACGACTTGCTCAAATCGCTGCGCGGCAAAGGCGCCAACCCGATCGGCATTTCGCAGATCGATGCCCACGGCTGGATCGTACTGGCCGTCGGATTTGTAGTTTCGTTTGTCGTCGCCTACGCCGCGGTCGCATGGTTCATGGCATGGGTCCGTAAACGGGGTTTCGTACCGTTTGCCGTATATCGAATTATCATGGGAGCGCTGGTGCTGGCGTTTGCAGCAAAAATGGCCGCGTAGAGAGAGGTTCGCACGGGCCCCGAATTGCTAACCGTCGCAGATCAGAGATAGTCTAAGCGGTGGTTAGGCTTCCCTAACCCTGAATCACCAACGATTTGCCCAAGGAGAATTTATGCTGAAAAAAACCGCCGTCGCAATTCTATTTATCTTTTCCCTTTGTCTCATCGTATCTGCGCAGCAGGACAAGAATGCGCGGCCCAGTCCTCCGGCGCAAGCGCAATGCAAGTTCTCTGATGGCAAGACCATTACAGTTGACTATTCCAGCCCCCGCGCAAAGGGCCGCAAGATTTTCGGCGGACTCGTTCCCTACGGCGAAGTCTGGCGCACTGGCGCCAATGACGCCACGACCTTCGTAACGACAGCAAACCTGAGTGTCGAGGGAAAGGATATTCCAGCCGGCAGTTACACCATCTTTACCGTTCCGGCGCAAGACAAGTGGACTTTGATCGTCAACAAGCACACCGGCGAATGGGGTATTCCGTACAAGTATCAATCCGAGGAATTGGCGCGTGTACCCATGCAGGCTTCATCAACATCAAACCCGGTCGAGAATTTCACTATTGGCTTCAACCAAGGTGGCTCGACATGCGCGCTACAGATGAGCTGGGAGAATACGCAAGCGTCGGTGACGTTCGCCGAGAAGAAATAATCTCGGCGGTCAAGTTAGGCTTCGCGCTTTGGTTCTGCCGGCTTCCACCGTAATACCGGCTTCCGGGCAGCGGCGGTTTCGTCGAGCCTCGAAACCCGCGTGGAATGCGGCGCTGTGCGCACGACCTCAGCATCTTCTTCGACTTCCTGCGCAATGGCACGCATGGCCTCGATGAACAGATCGAGCTCTTCTTTGGGCTCGCTTTCGGTTGGTTCGATCATCAGAGCGCCGGGGACGATCAAAGGAAATGCAGTGGTATAGGGATGGAATCCGTAGTCGATCAGGCGCTTGGCAATGTCCATGGTTCGGGCGCCTTTCTTTGCCTGTAACTTGTCGCTGAACACGACCTCATGCATGCTGGCGCTTGAGTAAGGCAGATCGTAAACACCTTCGAGGCCTTTGCGAATATAGTTGGCGTTGAGCACGGCGTCTTCGGTAGTTTGGCGGAGGCCGTCGGGGCCATTCGCCAGGATGTAAGCCAGCGCCCGCACAAACATGCCGAAATTGCCGTAGAAGGAGCGCACCCGGCCAATCGATTGAGGCCGGTCGTAGTCGAAGCCGAGTGTGCCATCGGACTTCGAAATCAGGACCGGCCGCGGAAGAAATGGCTCCAATTGCTTCTTAACGGCCACGGGACCTGACCCTGGGCCGCCGCCACCGTGCGGCGTGGAAAAAGTCTTGTGCAGATTCAGGTGCATTACGTCCACGCCGAAATCGCCGGGACGAACCTTGCTGACCAGCGCATTCATGTTCGCGCCGTCCATGTAAAGCAGGCCGCCTTTGGCGTGAAGAATGTCGGCGATTTTGTGGATCTCCTGCTCGAAAACTCCCAGCGTATTAGGATTGGTGAGCATCAGCGCGGCGACGTCTTCGTTCATCTGCGCTTCGAGCGCGGCAACGTCAACCATTCCGCTGGCGTTTGATTTCAGATTTTCGACGGCATAACCGACCATGGCAGCGGTGGCGGGATTGGTGCCGTGCGCCGAGTCCGGAATCAAGACTTTCTTCCGCGGAGCACCTTTCGAATCGTGGTGGGCACGGATCAGCAGCAGTCCGGTAAGCTCGCCGTGCGCGCCCGCCGCAGGCTGCAGCGTAATCGCTTCCATGCCGGTGATTTCGAGTAGACAGTCGCTCAGCGTCTTGATGATCCGCATCGCGCCCTGAGAAATCTTTTCCGGCTGGTAAGGATGCCCATTGGCAATGCCCTCAAGCCGCGAAACTACTTCGTTGACGCGAGGGTTGTATTTCATCGTGCATGAACCCAGCGGATACATGCCGAGATCGATGGCGTAATTCCATGTGGAAAGCCGGGTGAAGTGACGAATGATTTCAATCTCGCTGACTTCGGGCATGTTGCCGAGGTCTTTTCGTTCGGCTGACCCTAAAAGTTTTTTGGTATCGACCTCCGGAACGTCGAGCGGCGCAAGCCTCCATGCAGCTTTCCCGGAACTTGATTTCTCGAAGATCAGGCCTTCGTTCTGGCTGACGTGCCGAGTGGCTTTGCGGGTAAAGTGCTTCATCGCGCCACCTCTTCCGGCGTTTCTTCCTTTGCGCTTCTAACCGAGCGCTCGCTCTCAGCCACGTGGCCTGCTGCCGTGTCGATCAAGGAACGCGACGTCAACTCAGTGCAGCACCACAGTGACGCATTCCCGAGTTCTGGATAAAACTTCTTTAGCGGAAAGCCACCCACAATTTTGTGGCCCAGCAAGCGCGAATTAATGGCGTACGGATCTTCGCTGGTTTGCACGACAAACTCGTTAAAGCGGGGCGCCCCTGAGAACAAGATGTTCCCGTGCTTGCTGAACTGGTCGGCGGCGTAAGCAGTCTTCGCCAGATTCTGACGCGCGAGTTCCTTGAGACCAACCTTTCCGTAAACCGTCATGTAGATATTAGCCATTA
>Ga0134128_10010552_pt1 | contig 11067 bp, 8 predicted proteins | sample KB31754_FD_96462 | JGI IMG/M metagenome (GOLD analysis project Ga0134128, IMG submission 96462) | Terrestrial soil microbial communities with excess Nitrogen fertilizer from Kellogg Biological Station, Michigan, USA - KB3-175-4 | ecosystem: Environmental > Terrestrial > Soil > Unclassified ...
CCGGGCCGGTGGTCGCGTCGTCGGTCGCCATCAATCGCAGCAGCGCCTCCACCAGGTCGTCGACGTAGCAGAACGAGCGCGTCTGGCTGCCGTCGCCGTAGATCGTGATCGGCTCGCCCTTCAACGCCTGCACGATGAAGTTCGAGACCACGCGCCCGTCGTTGGGATGCATGCGCGGGCCGTAGGTGTTGAAGATGCGGGCCACCTTGATGGCGAGCCCGTGCTGCCGGTGGTAATCGAAGAAGAGCGTCTCGGCGCAGCGCTTGCCCTCGTCGTAGCAGGAACGGATGCCGATCGGGTTCACGTGGCCCCAGTAGCCCTCGACCTGCGGATGCACCTCCGGATCGCCGTACACCTCCGACGTGGACGCCTGCAGGATCTTCGACTTCACGCGCTTGGCGAGGCCCAGCATGTTGATCGCGCCGTGCACGCTCGTCTTCGTCGTCTGCACCGGGTCGAACTGGTAGTGGATCGGCGCCGCCGGGCACGCGAGGTTGTAGATCTCGTCCACCTCGACGTAGAGCGGGAACGTGACGTCGTGGCGCTGCAGCTCGAAGTGCGGATTCGCGAGGAGATGCGCGATGTTGTCCTTGGTTCCGGTGAAGAAGTTGTCGGCGCAGAGCACGTCGCAGCCCTGGTCGAGGAGGCGCTCGCACAGGTGCGAGCCGATGAAGCCCGCGCCGCCGGTCACCAGCACGCGGCGGCGCGTGGAGTAGTTTCGGATCGAGGCCATGGGCCCGATTCTACTGGGTCTTCGCCTTCGCTCCGGCCTTCGCGAAATCCCCGGCCTTGAACACGCTCACCTTGGCCGGATCGATGTACTTGCGGAACGCGGCGTTCACCTGGTCGAGCGTGAGCGCCTGGATCTTCGCGTCGATCGCCTTGCTGAACTCGAACGTGCGCCCGAGGTAGAGGTACTCGGCCCACGCGCCCGCGAGCACCGGATCCTGCGAGCGGTTCTGCGTGCGGATCTGCATGAGGCCGGACTTCGCCGCGTCGAGCTCGGCCTGGGTGAACCCGTCCTTCAGGGCGCGCCCGAGCTCCTCGCGGAACGCCTTCTCCACTTTCGCCGTGTTCTGCGGCGCGGAGATCGCGTAGACCGTCCAGGCGCTCGCGCGGTCGATCGAGCCCACCTCCAGGCCCGACCCCACGCCGTAGGAGAGCCCTTCCTTCTGCCGGATGCGCAGCATCAGCCGCGAATCGAAGCCCGCGCCGCCACCGAAGATGTAGTTCGCGACGTAGAGCGCGGGGTAGTCCGCATCGTCGTCGCGCATGTCGACGTTCTCGCGCGCGAGGAACACCGCGTTCTCCTTGTCGGGCGTCTCGATCGATTTCTCGACCGGCGCGATGTCCCGGTACTCCCGCGTCACCTGCTCGAAGCGCACCTTCGGCTCCCAGCCGGCGAAGAGCGTCTTCAGCTGCGCCTCCACCTTCGCCTCGTCGAAGTCGCCCACGATCGCGATGTCGGCGGGGTCGGCGCCGTAGAAGTCGTCGTGGAAGCGCTTCGCGTCCTCGAGCTTCACGCTCTTCGCCATCTCGAGCGACTCCGCGATCGAGGGATGGTGGCGCCAGTCGCCCTTGGGATAGATGTTGAACGCCTGGCTCATCGCGTCGCCGGCGAGCGCGGTGGGCTCGGCGAGCTCGGACTGGATGTCGGTGATGGTCTGCGTGCGCAACTGCTCGAATTCCGCCGGATCGAAGCGCGGGCTCTTCAGCACCTCGGCGACCAGCGCGAGCGCTCCTTCGAGGTTCGGCCGCGTGGTCTGGAAGCTCGCGAAGGGACCGCCGATGCGGCCCGTGACCTTGAGCTTGTCGAGCGCGTCGGAGAGCTCGGCGCGCGTGAGCCGCGTCGTCCCGCGCGAGAGCATGCGTCCGGCGAAGCCGGCGTCGGTCTGCTGGCCGAAGAGCGCCTTCTCGTTGCCGATGTGCAGCGAGATCGCGACGTTCACGGTCTCGCCGCGGTTCTTCTTCGAGAGGAGCGCGACCTTCACCGGTCCGAACTCGATGCGCTTCGTGCGCCGGTCGATGTTGTCCTGCGACGGATCGAACGCTTCCGCCTGGCTCGTCGCCTCGGTCGGCTTGAAGTCGCGCATCGCTTCAGCGATCGTGGGCGTCGGCGGCACCACCGCGCGTTGCGGATGGTCCTCGGGAATGAAGAGCGCGAGCGTGCGGTTGTCGCGCTTGAAGTAATGGCTGGAGACGGCCGCCACGTCCTGCGGCTTCACCTCCGGGATGCGCTGGCGCGAGAGGAAGAAGAGCCGCCAGTCCCCGAGCGCGATGTATTCGGAGAGCTGCAGCCCGAGCGATTCCGGATTGTCGAGCGTCTTCTCGATGTCGTTCAGCATCGAGGTGCGCGCGCGGTCCATCTCCTCGGCCGTGGGCGGCGCGGCGCCGAAGCCCTCGACCACCTTCGCCATGGCGTCCTCCACCGGCTCGATCGGCGCGTCCTTCTTCACGATCGCGCCGAAGATCTCCAGGCCCGGATCGTGGCCCATGAGCGGAAACGAGAACACCTCCGAGGCGAGCCCCTTCTCCACCAGCGCCTTGTGCAGGCGCCCGGTCGGCACCTGGCCGAGGATGAAATCGGCGAAGCCGATGGCGTCGGCGTCGCGATGCAGGTTCGAGGGCACGTGGTAGGCCATCGCGACGACCTGGATGTCGCCCTTGCGGCGCACGGTGACCACGCGATTGCCGTCCTGCGTCGGCTCCACCGTCCAGAACACCGGGCGCTTGAGGTGCAGGTCGGGGATGCGCCCGAAGGTGCGCGCGATGTCCGCGAGCGCCTTCTTCGGATCGAACTTGCCCGCGACGAGCAGCACCGCGTTGTCCGGCTGGTAATAGAGGTGGTAGAAGGCCTGCAGGTGGGGAATGTCGACGTTCTCGATGTCGCTGCGGTTGCCGATGGTGGGTCGCCCGTAGGCGTGCCAGTCGTAGGCGACGCTCTGCAGGCGCTTGATCACCACCGAGGTGGGCGAGTTCTCGCCGCTCTCGTACTCGTTCCTCACCACCGTCATCTCGCTGTCGAGGTCCTTCCTCGAGATGAACGAGCTCACCATGCGGTCCGCCTCCAGGCCGATCGCCCACGCGAGGTTGTCGTCGCTCGCCTCGAAGATCTCGTGGTAGTTGGTGCGGTCGAGCGCGGTCGAGCCGTTGAAGCGCACGCCGCGCTGGTTGTACTCCTGGTCGATGTGGGGATGGTGCGGCGTGCCCTTGAACATCAGGTGCTCGAGCAGGTGCGCCATGCCGGTCTCGCCGTAGTTCTCGAAGCGGCTCCCGACGAGGTAGGTGATGTTCACCGTGATCGTCGGCTTCGAGGCGTCCGGGAAAAGCAGGACCTGCAGGCCGTTGGGCAGGCGGTACTCGGTGATGCCCTCGACCTCGGTCACCTTGCGGATTTCGGAGACGGGGATCGGCGCTCCGAGCTTCTCGCTGAAGGCGGCGTGCTGCACCGCGCCCGAGGAGCTCGATGGCGTCGCGAGCGCCTCTCTCTGTGCGGACGCGAACGAAGGCGCAAGGACGAGCAAGGCTGCCGCAAGGAGCGCGGCGATCGGACGGAAGGGTCGCATGGGATGGGGGAAACGGCGGGAGGAAGCGACGATTATCGCAAACTCGGGGACCCCGAGCGGCCGGCGCCGAAAAACCGGCTCCCGCCCGCCTTGCACGACGATCGCGCCGGGACGCGCGATCGCTCGATCAATCGATCTCTTCGACGTGCACGTTCCAGGGACGAACCCCGCGACCGTGCAGCGCACGCCGCGCCGCGACGATGGAGGCGCTCGTTCCCTTCACGTATCCGCGAAAGCTGGAGATCGCGAGGTGCGTGCTTTCGTGGAGCTCGACGATCGCCTCCTCGACCGCCGCGGCGAGCTCGTCCCCGGACGATTCGAGCCGTCGAACGGGAATGCACGCGCGGTCCACCAGCTCGAGCAGCATGCGCGCGAGCAGCGAGTCCGCGTCTGCCCGCATCACGAGGGATGCCGGCCGCGACACCTGGTACGTGGATAGCGCGTCGAGAATCCCCAGCGCCGATGCGAGACCCGCCTTCTCGGCGACGACCACGACCGGATGCATCTCGTCCTCGCGCAGGCTCGCGCTTCCGGCCGGCTCGCCGATGAGCACCGTCCGGCCCGGCGCGAGGCGCGATGAAATCGGCCGATCGCCCTGCGGCAGGTAGAAATCGAGATACGGCAATCCGGGGCGCGACGCGATGAACAGCCGGCCGGGAACCTCCTCGTCCGCCGGCAAGCCCTCCAGGCGCACGTGCTGGCCGGCGCGGAAGCGCAGCGGATCGAGCTCGCTCTCCGCCGAGATGCGGATGTGCACGATGCGATCCTCGAGCACCTCGCGTGCGGCGACCTGCAGCTCGCGCGGCTTCCCGGCGACCCCGGCCCAGCTCGCGCCGGCCTGCTGCACGATGCAATCGATCGCCGGCCGGCTGCGGCAGATGAGGATCTCGCCATCCCTGAGCCGCGGCGTCGAGGAAAACGCCACCGATGCGCCGAAGCCTTCGACGCGGCCGGAGACGAGAGTGGCGGCGCACAGGCCGCAGATGCCGCCGCGGCAACAGTACGCGACCTCCGCACCCGAGCGCAGCAGCGCGTCCAGGATGCTCTCGTCCGGCCCCACGTCGACCGTCGTCGAGGTGGCGCCTCGCCGCAGCGTGGCTTTCATGCGCGGGCGCGCCGTTGCGGCGCGTTGTCCGGCGGCGAATCGATCAGGTAAGATCGAACAGGCTCGCAGCGCGGCGGGGGTCGGTCACCCAAGCGCGGCGAATGGGCCCATAAGGACGGCAGAGCCCGGCTCGGCCGGTGGTTGCGGACGAGGACGCGGCGAGGCCGGTGCAGGGCCGCAGCACAGCGTCGCGAGGAAATCGCCATGTCGGACTGGAACTTCTTCCTGGCCAAGCGGTTGCTACGGGAGTTCGAACGCAGCAGGTTGTGCTTCATCGGCAGCCTGGAAGACCTGGATCTCGTCTGGACCATCGGGTACGGGCAGCGCATGGGCAAGCCCGTGGGAATGAAGCAGCTGAGCACCGGCGAATTCGGCGCGCCGAAGACGGTGCAGCGCCGGCTCGAGCGGCTGCGCCGCCTGGGCATCGTCGCGCAGGCGCAATCGGACGGCGATGCGCGGTGCGTCCAGCTGTATCTCACGCCCGCCACGCTCGCGCGGCTCGAGGAATACAAGGCGTTCATCGTGGAGAACGGGATGGAGTCGCGCGATCCCGAGCTGAGGCACCGCGCCTGAGGCATCAACGCGGCACGGCGGCCGGATTCGCCGGTCCGCTCGAGGTGATGCGCGCATCGGCTCTCGACGCGGCCGCGAGCACGATGACAAGGAGGATCTCGCCGGCGAGCGGCGCCTGCGCGAGCCCCGTGGTCACCGTGTCGATGTGTCCGAACGACCACGCTTCGTCCTTGTGCCCGACGGGCACGTCGATCGTCGCGCCGGGCGCCGCCACCTTCGCGGTCGAAGGGATCAGCGCCGCGCCGCCGCCGATCGCACCGCGCATCGCGCGGCCGAGCGTCGGATGCAGCAGCGCGGCGGCATGCTCGGCCTCGCCCCTCGTGCCGACGATCGCCCCTTTGCCGTAGGCCACCGCGGGCGCGCCGAGCAGCTCGAGCACGCGCGGCATGAGCGTCTCGCCGATCTCGAGCGCCGCCTGCGAGAGCGCCGCGAGCGGCTGCGCGCTTTCGCCGATGCACGGGTTCGAGAGGACCGCCATGGCGGTCACGCGCCGCGCGATGCCGCCGGCAGCATCCTGCGACGTGGATCGGGTGTCCTCCACCAGGAACGCCGTCTTTCTCACCATGGAGTGCATCGCTCGTGCTCCCATCCCGGATGCCGCACGCGATGCCGCCGCGCCGGAGGCACCGCCGCCCGCACCGATCGCGTCATTCGATCGTCGCGCCCGATTCCCGGATCACCGGCTTCCACTTCGCGAGCTCGGTCCTCATGAGCTGTGCGAACTCCGTGGGCCCGCCGCTCAACGCCACCGCGCCCAGGCTCACCATGCGTGCCTTGAATTCGGGCGATTTCACGACCTGCGAGATCGCGCCGTCGAGCTTCGCGACGATGTCGGGCGGCGTTCCGGCCGGAGCCACCACGCCGAACCACGACGACACCTCGAACCCGGGGAAGCCCGATTCGGCGATCGTGGGAAGGCTCGGGAACTGCTCGCTGCGCGTGGCGGTGGTGACCGCGATCGCGTCCAGGCGATGGTCCTTCACCAGCGGCATCGCCGAGGGCATCAGCTCGAACATCACCGGCACCTGGCCCTCCATCAGCGCGATCAACGCGGGGCCGCTTCCCTTGTATGCGATCTGCACGCCCTTCGCCTTCGCCGCCATCAGGAACATCTCCATCGAGAGCGCGGTCGTGCTGCCGGAGCTTCCGGCGGCGTAGTGCAGGTCGCCGGGATGCTGCTTCGCCCACTCGACCAGCTCGCCCACCGAGTGGAACGGCGCCTTCGGATTCACCAACAGGAATAGCGGCACGGTGGAGACGAGGCTCACCGGCTGGAAATCCTTGATCGGATCGAAGCCCGGCGATTTGTACAGCGTCGGATTGATCGCGAGCACCGGCGCGTTGGCGATCATCAACGTGTAGCCGTCCGGCCGCGACTTCGCCACCAATTGCGCGGCGATGTTTCCGCTCGCCCCGCCCTTGTTCTCGACCACCACGTTCTGGCCGAGCGGCTTCGACATCGCCGCCGCGATGAGCCGGCCCATGACGTCGGCGCTGCCGCCCGGCGGATACGGCACGATCAGCCGGATCGGCCGCGACGGATAGGACTCGGCCGCGGCGGGAAGCGCGGCGGCGAGGACGAGGCCCAGGCAGAGCCAGGCGGCGAGCAGGATTCGAAACGGAGTCGATCGCGTGAACATGGGACTAAGCTCCTAGGCGATGGTGGTATCTGCATCCGAAGACGCGCGGGCGAGCACCCGGGACGCGTTGCCGGCGAGGATCCGGTCGACATCCTCCCGGGAAAGCCGGCTTTCGACGACGTTGCGCACGCCGCGGTCCAGCGAGAACGACGGATAGTCGCTTCCGAAGACCAGCCGGTCGCTCCCGAAAATGGAAGCGGCCAGCGCGATGGCCTGCGGATGCGCGGAGGCGGTCTCGTAATGGAACCGGCGTAGCGCCTGCGAAGGCTTGGTTGTCAGCGTCGCGGATCCCGAGTGCACGCGCTCCCAATACTGGTCGAGGCGCTCGGTGATGCCGCCCAGCACGCCGCCGAGATTCGCGACGATGACGGTGAGGCGCGGCACTTCGCGCTCGGCCACGCCGGAGGCGAGCAGGCGCAGCACCGCCCACGTGAGGTCGACCTGGAAGCCGAAGGCGCCGGCGAGCCACCCGTACGGATCGAGCGCCGCCTGCAGCAGGGGCGGATGGTTCGGCAGCACGAGGAGCGGCACATCGAGCGCCTGCACTCCGTGGAGGAAGTCCGCGAACGTCGGGTCGTCGAGGCCGACGCCGTCGAGATGGCACGACACGCCGACCCCGCGATGCCCGAGCTCGAGCACCGCGTGCCGCGCCTCCTCGGCGGCGCGCCGCGGCGAGCGCAGCGGAACCGCGGCGAACGGGATGAAGCGCCCCGGATACCGCGCGGCAATCCCGGCGAGCTCCTCGTTCACCATGCGCGCGATCTCGGCCGCCTCCTCGACGGGGAAGCTGTCGATCCCGCCGACGTTCTGCAAGCGCAGGACCTGCGTGTCGACGCCCGCCTCGTCCATCAGCTCGACGCGTCGATCGAGGTCGAGCTGCTCGGGACGAATCGGGCGGCCCGCGCCCGGGGCGGTGAAGACGGCCTCGCCGCCGCCCGCCGCCTCGATGCGCGGATAGTCCTTCCGCCCCCGCAGGTGCGCGAGGAATCGGGGCGGCTGGAAGTACGCGTGGAAATCTACGACCGGGAGCTTGCCGGCCGGGCGCGCACCGCCTGCCACCCTACTCGATCTCCGGATAGAGCGGGATCCTGATTCCCATCGGCGCGAACCGCTCGCGGATGCGCTGGATGGTCTTCACGAAGCACTTGTGCTCTTCGTCCGGCGGGCAGAAGCCGAGGCGCGCTTCCGCGGCGATCGCCTCGGCGTCGCGCAGCAGGCTCGTCTCCGCGTCCTGCAGCATGAACGTCGAGTGGAATCCCTTGAGCTCCACGTTCTCGATCACGTCGCGCACGGTCGCCTCGATCTCGGCGACGTGGCTCTTGCTGAGCTCCTTCGTGCGCTGCTCGAGGTAGGCCCAGCCCATCTCGACGTGGCGCATCTCGTCCTGGGCGATGAGGCGGATCACCTCGCGCGTCACCGGCTCCGTCGTCCACTCGAAGCGCGCGAGGAAGGTCTGGAGCGCGATGCCTTCGGACACGCAATGCCAGCCGGCCACCGCCGCTTCCACCGGAACCTCGGGGTTGAATCCCATGCGATCGCGGAATCCCGCGACCAGCATCTTCATGATCGCGTCGCCGGGCGGGGGCTCCGGCACGTATCCGCCCATCGCGTTCGCCAGCATGAACGACGCCTCGGCGTGGCGCGCTTCCTCGAAGCCCTTGGTGGCGAGCAGGAACTTCATCTCGATCGACTGCTGCCCTTCCAGGCACATGCGGATGCACAGCGCGGGCGATTCGACGATGCCCGTGTACTCGGTCCACGCGCGGCGGCTCCAGCACAGGCGCGCCGCGTCGAGCTGCTCCTTGGCGTACTTGCTGCGGTCGAAGGTCGCGTAGGGAATGTCGGTCGCCGCATCCCAGATGAGGTGCTTCGCCTGGTTCCAGAGCTCGGCGAGCTTCGGGTTCCTGAAGTCGGTGGCGAGCGGGAACCGCTTCTCGCGCAGGTTCAGCGCGTGCAGGCCGCGCACCGGGGCGTTGGGCCCGTAGAGGCTCGCCCGTGGACCGGTCCGTTGTGCTTCCTCCAGTTGAGCGCTCATTTCGATCCTTTCGTCGTCGGCTACGACGTCATGGTAGCGAAGGCCCGGGAGGCTGTCCTGATGCCGGCCAAATTGGCCTCATTTCGGCGCCGCGCCGGGGCGGGCGGCGGCGACCCTGCGCCGGCGCGCTTCGTACAGGCAGATGCCGCTCGCCACGGAGACGTTGAGACTCGCCACGGCGCCGAGCATGGGGATCGAGACCAGCAGGTCGCAGCTTTCCCGCGTGAGGCGCCGCAGGCCTTCGCCTTCGGCGCCGAGCACCAGGCCGAGCGCCCCGTCGAGCCGCGACTCGTAGATCGACTGCGGCGCGGAATCGTCGGCGCCCGCGAGCCAGATGCCGCGCTCCTTGAGCTCGCGCATCGTGCGCGCGAGATTCGTCACGACGATGTACGGGACCGATTCGGCCGCGCCGGAGGCGACCTTGATCGCCGCGGTGGTGAGGCCGCAGCTGCGGTCCTTCGGCGCGATCACCGCGTGCGCGCCCGCACCGTCGGCGACGCGCAGGCACGCGCCGAGGTTATGCGGATCCTGCACGCCGTCGAGCACCAGCAGCAACGGCGGCTCCTCGAGGCCCTCGAGCACGTCCTCGATGAACTTCGGCATGTCGAGCGGCTCGGCCTGCGCGACCACGCCCTGGTGGCGCACGCCGCCCGTCATGCCGTCCAGGCGCTTCGCATCGACGGCGATGACGCGAACGTCCAGGCGCTGCGCGAGCTCGCGCAGCTCCTTCGCGCGCGCGTCCTTGCGCTCCGCGTCGACGTAGATCTCGCGGATCGTCTGCGGCCGCTGCCGCAGGCGGCTCGTGACCGCGTGGAAGCCGGTGAGGTTCTTCATTTGCGGCGTTTCTTCGTCGCTCGCGGGTCGCCTGCCGCCGAGCGAGCCTCGCGGGGTTCGGCAGTCCACTCGGGGATTCCCGCCTTCGCGGGAATGACGTTCGTTACCAGCGTGAAGTCGATCTTCGCCTGCTCGATGTCCACGCGCACCACCTTCACGCGCACGCGGCCGCCGAGCTGGTAGCGCACGCCGCTGCGCTCGCCGCGCAGCGTGTGCTTCTGCTGGTCGAACTGGAAGTAGTCCTGTCCCAGGTCGGAGATGTGCACCAGGCCGTCGACGTGGAGGTCGTCGAGCGTGACGAAGAGCCCGAAGCCGGTCACGCCGCTCACGGTGCCGTCGAACTCCTCGCCGACGCGGTCCTGCATGTAGTAGCTCTTGAGCCACGCCTCGACGTCGCGCGTCGCATCGTCCGCGCGGCGCTCGGTCTCCGAGCAATGCACGCCGATCTTCGCGAGGTCGCCCGCCTGGTAGCGATTGCCGGCGAGCACCGCCTTGATCGCGCGATGGACGAGGAGGTCGGGGTAGCGGCGGATTGGAGACGTGAAATGCGCGTAGGCGTCGTAGGCGAGGCCGAAGTGGCCGACGTTCTCCGGGCTGTACACGGCCTGCGAGAGCGAGCGCAGCATCACCGTCTGCAGCATGCCCGCGTACGCCTTGTCCTTGATGCGCCGGAGGAGCTCGGCATAGTCCTTCGCCTGCGGCTTCTCGCCGCCGGACAAGGTCAGCGCGAAATCCTTGAGCATCGCACGCAGCGCCTCGAGCTTCTCGGGCGTCGGCCCTTCGTGCACGCGGTAGAGCGTGGGCTGCTCGTTCTTCTCGAGGAAGTCGGAGGCGCTCACGTTCGCCGCCAGCATGCACTCCTCGATCAGGCGGTGCGCGTCGTTCCTCGCCACCGGGACGATGCGCTCGATCTTGCCGTTCGCGTCGAAGATCATCTGCGTCTCGACGGTCTCGAAGTCGATCGCGCCGCGCTTGGCGCGCGCGCCGAGCAGCGCCTGGAAGGCGGAGTACAGGCTCTCGAGGCTCGGCATCACGCTCGCGGGCACCGGAGGATCGGCCTCGCGGCCTTCGATCGCCGCGGCGACCCGCGTGTAGGTGAGGCGCGCGTGCGAGTGGATCACGCCCGGATAGAACTCGTAGTGGCGCACCACGCCGCCCGGGCTCACCTCCATCTCGCACACCATCACCAGACGATCGACCTCCGGCTTGAGCGAGCAGAGCTCGTTCGAGAGCTCCTCGGGCAGCATCGGGATCACGCGGCGCGGGAAATACACCGAGTTGCCGCGGACGTACGCCTCGCGGTCGAGCGCGTCG
>Ga0134128_10010556_pt1 | contig 11065 bp, 11 predicted proteins | sample KB31754_FD_96462 | JGI IMG/M metagenome (GOLD analysis project Ga0134128, IMG submission 96462) | Terrestrial soil microbial communities with excess Nitrogen fertilizer from Kellogg Biological Station, Michigan, USA - KB3-175-4 | ecosystem: Environmental > Terrestrial > Soil > Unclassified ...
AGTTCTGTATAGAGTTTCTGTATCTGGCGAATAACGGAGCGTGCCGATAGAAGATCCATCAGGGCACGAAGAACTACCAGTATCGAAGTAATTGCTGCCGCAGAAAGCGTCGTCTTTGGTATCCACCACAGATGATGTGCTGGCGAGCGTCCCTGCAAGAGCAGGAACAGTAGATACATTGCGGCAGCAACAGCAAGATCGCATAAGCCGACCGCGATTCTCTCTAGCGTCAGCAGCGCAAGCGCGATGCGCTGCCGGTTTCCCAAAAGTCTCGCCGCTACTCCAATGTTTCCACTAGTGGAAGAAGAACCTTCGACTCTGACAGCATCGATGGGACGCATGGTCACTTGATCCTCACAGGTCGAGGCTATCAACGAGCACGGTTCGGACTTGTCAGGGGTGGGTCGCTAAAATGTCAGCAAAATGTCATCGCCTCTCACTACGATTCGACACCTCGAGGTGGTTCAAAGTTTTGTCGAGCATTTGTGATCTGCTGAGACAATCCGATGACAAACTTCAGACGGTTTCGTGACATGCAACCGTAATCGCAACGTTAGGCTGTATTCGTACCGCATCGATTAGCAAGTACAAGAAGAGCGCTGCATTGTTTCGTAGCTCCTGCGCTCAATCGGTGTCGCCGCAAGAAGTTTCTAACTAGGTCACATTCGTATCCTTCATAAGGAGCAATCATGAAGCACTTCGGAAGATTAGCGCAGAGTCTTCTACTGCTCGCTACGACCGCAGCCATGGGTCAGACACAGAGTTCGCCGCCGCAACAGCCCCAGAGCAAGGCACCTCAGAAGGCAGTTCACCCCATGAATCCCGATAGAGGACAGCAGGTATTCAATCAAAACTGCTCTCGATGCCACAACATGCCGGAAGGATTCTCGCCAAGCATCTCCGGCACGATCGCCAGGCACATGCATGTACGTGCCAATCTTAGTGACGCTGACTATAAGGCCCTCCTACGATTCCTTAATCCTTAGAGTGCCACTTTGTGGATACTGGCCGCGGCTTCAAATGACAGCATTCAGACAATTGAGTAACGGCTGTGTGACACCTGATCTTCTACACGCAGGTACGGTATCCAGAAGATGTCCGATAGATACGCTTGAGACTGATAGCGATCTGCAACGACCAGCCAGGAAATGCCCGTGTCATGGAATATTCAAGGAGAGATAATGAAAAAACAATTCATGCTGCTGACTCTGCTGTTCGGAGTGCTAGCAATGGCAGCATTTATAACACCTACCGCTAAGGCTCAGGCCGCCACGCCCCAGCGGATCGTTGTTGTCGCCAAACGATTTTCTTTTAGTCCTGGGGAGATCACTCTCAAAAAGGGTCAGCCGGTAACACTTGTAGTGAAGAGTGAGGACGTCGCTCATGGCTTGCGCTTTCGCGATTTCAATGTCAACTTCAAAGTTAAGCCGGGCGGCACACAAGAGGTCCGGTTTACACCGGACAAGACCGGAGATTTTATAGGTCATTGCTCAGTCTTTTGCGGTTCGGGTCACGGTTCCATGGCTTTAAAGTTGCACGTCGTGGAGTAACCATGCGCGTTCTCTCTATTGCTATCACTCTCATTTGCCTCGCTGGATTGGTAGGATGCAAAGCGAATCCTCCGGGAAAACTGGAGATGAAGACTATAACCTACGCCAAGCATCGTTATTTCATTGGTAATAGAAATCAGAAGAACCCGCTGCTCGATACGCCAGAGACTCGGGCCGACGGTAAGGAAGCTTTTTCGCATTACTGCGTCGCCTGCCACGGGATGGATGGTCAAACCACCGGCGTTCCATTCGCCGACCATATATCGCCTCCCATTCCATCGCTTGCCTCCCCCGAGGTGCAGAGTTACACGGATGGGCAGCTAAAGTGGATCCTCGACTATGGCATCCGACCTTCGGGAATGCCCGGCTCTAAAGGAACTCTAAGCGACGATGAACTGTGGTCGATCGTGGTATTCCTGCGTCACCTACCGCCTGCAGGCAGCCAAGGAACGCCAGATATGTACACGCACTAGACGAAGCGAAGTACAGCGGCGAAAGAGCAATTGCGTCGGTGCCTTATCCGTTTTTTATCGAGGAAACGTGGCGCAGGATATCGTTAATCTGGAGAATGAACAAAGTGGCAAGCCGTCGACGAGTGGCTTGCCCTTTACCGTCGGCTTCTATTTTGCATTTCGGGTTATCACGGTGCTTGTATCAGCGCGCATCTTTGGTGCAGAGCCTCGGACAGGGACTGCAATAAACATCGCGCTCGATTTTTTTCTTCTGCTTGCTACTGCATTTTGTTCCATCGGAGAAGTTCGCTATCCGCTCCGAGAAATGACAAGACTTCCAAGTGTACGGTGGGCGCTGCTTTTTCTCGGCTTCTCATGCTGCAGTCTGATATGGAGCAGTACAGCGTCGCTTCCTAATTCAATAGCGTATTGGTGCGCCATGGCAGCCGATTTTGCAATTGTTGCTATGCTGCTTCGTGCCGGGCCACTGACAGAAATCTCCGACTCATTAATGAAGGGCTTTATATGGGGCGCATGCACGGTCGCCATCATTGGATGGCTCTTGCCTGCACAATCGGACCTCCGCCTTGGTGACGACGAACTTCTGGGCCCCAACCAATTTGGATACGTCTGCGCCTTTGCCTTTTTCTTTGCGCAATACCTGATGCGAGAAAAGAGAGGGAAGATGAGTGTACCGGCCACCATGCTAGCGATTACTCTTCTGCGAACTCTTAGTAAGACAACAATCGCTGCGTTTTTGGTCGGGGAGGGTTTTCTGTTGATAAGGGACAAGTCAATAAATCGCAAAAGTAAAATTCTGGTCACTTTCGCCGCCACAGCAGTTGTGGCCATCTTCTGGGGTTTATTGAGCTCTTACTATGACATCTATACCAATGCAGGCAATCAGTCTGAGACGTTGACTGGAAGGCTAGGCATTTGGGCATATTTCCTGTCTGAAGCTATCCAGCACCCATGGATTGGGTATGGATTTGATTCAGTCTGGAAAGTGATTCCGCCATTTGGGCCCGATCAATTCGAAGCAGCTCACGCCCACAATGAACTTATCCAGCAGTTCTATGCGTATGGATTCGTTGGAGTATGTTTATTCTCAGGAATCTACTGGAGTCTGTATAGACATATCCATCGGCTTATTCGAGGGCCTCGTAAGACATTTTTTCTCGCGTTCCTGACATTCGTTCTCGTGCGCGGAATCGCGGACACGGAGCGGTTCGATCTTTCGTTTCCATTGTGGGCAATCCTGATGATCAGCCTCCTAATAAAACATGCGCGCACAAACGAAGAGGCCGTAACCCATACGATAGCCAGCGAGGGACTCGCTTTGACGACGCTTCGGCACGATTTCGATCCTAGCCAATAGTTAGTAGAAAGACACTTCAGAAAAGTATGAGTGAACTTTCTGTGTCACAGGTCACAGGGTGCTCTTTTATACCATCACTTTTCGGAAAATTGCCACAGATGATCCGCGAAACGGGGGGTAGAGGCGAATAAGTTTCATACAAGCAGCCTTGATCCGGTTTCTGCCGCGACTGCGAGACCAATCAAAGTACGACTGATGAATGCAATCCAATCCAACGCTGCACGCGATATCGCAAAGTTCCTGCCGAGTGTATTCCCTAATGTGTCCCGGATTGGTCGAATAGAGCCGGAGTCGTTCAAACGGATTGTGCCCGCAAGCCAATCGAAAACGCTTAGCTACCTCCGCGGCATTCGGCGTCGTACAAATGAGGACGCCGCGGTCCGTAAGCAGTGAGCTCAGAAACGCGAACACAAACTCTGGAGCAACGCTAAGATGTTCCAGCACTTCCGAGAAGACAATCAGATCAAAAGATCCACAATCTGGCCAGAGATCGACTCGATGGGAATTCAGTAGATCAAATGTAATGTGAGGGACTGTCTCCATACTGCTCGCTTCACGGTGCCCTCCATCATCGGCACAAAGGTCAAATCCCAGTGTAGTTACGTTCGGATAGAAACCCAGGAGATGCGCAGTCAGCTCACTCCTTCCTACATCCAGCACTTGAGCAGACGGGTTGGCGACGTAGGACCGACATAGCTGCAGAATGCTGGCAAAACGATCTTTATGCAAGTCAACATAGACTTGTCTCGATGCCTCGCTGGAAGTATGTGCCTTCTCGGCTTTCATAAGTTGCAGGAGGATTCCTTCAAGGCTACTCTTCGCGCTCATCGATTCTTCCTCCTCGACGCGAACCACACAGCATTTGGATCCATCTCGCTCAACAAGCGATTACCAATAGCCTTTAGGTTTCGGAAATTGCTCACTAAAGATGCGTTCAGCACATATTTAAGTCGAATATGGGTGCAAGAGGTGTCACGAGAATGTCTCCGGTTTGTATGATTCTTTCCTGTGCGCGGCTGTGCGGAATGGTCGCGCAGCTGGAGTGAAGCAGACACATGCAAAAGCGGCTAGACAAGAGCAACTCCCCCGCCCACTGCCGCCAAATTGTCATCCGATTGTAATTTCGTGCTCATTTTCACACCGAAACAGGGATGTTTCGCCCAGAATAGAGACGAGGGTCTAAGATCATGATCCAAGAGATCGAATTGACAACAGAAAACCAAACCGAAGTTCTACCGGCGGCAAGTCTCGGTACCATCCTTATCATCGAAGACGATCCACGCATGCAAAAAGTGCTTCGCAGAATTTTTACGGAGGAGCGCTATACCGCTCTTGTCGCAGGCGACGGTCAAACTGGTCTGGATTTGTTTCGTCGCGAGCAGCCGCTCGCAGTGATCCTCGATTTGATCCTTCCTAATATTTCCGGTCGAGAACTCTGTCAAACCTTCAAGGGGCTTTCCGCCGAGGTCCCCATCGTAGTGCTCAGCGCAATCACTGAAGTTGCGGATAAAGTGCTGCTTCTTGAATTGGGTGCCGACGACTATGTCACCAAACCTTTTAGTCCAAGAGAACTCACGGCACGGGTTCAGGCGGCTATCCGCAGACAGCGCAAGCCGCCGCCGCCGACGCTCTACCGTTTCGCTGATTGCGAAGTCGATTTTAAGAAGATGACAGTCCGGTGTGGCGGAAGGACTGTCGTCCTGACTGCTCATGAGTTTAAGCTGCTGAAGTTTTTCACTGAACATGCCGAGCGTGTCCTGACCCGCGATGTACTGCTGAATGAAGTCTGGGGATACAATTTTTATCCAACCACCCGAACGGTGGATAATCAGATTCTGAAATTGCGTCAAAAGCTGGAGCCGGACCCGGCAAATCCGAAGCATCTGCTGACAATTTATGGCGCAGGATACAAATTTGTCCCATGATGCTCATCCCGACCAACGTCACAAAAGCGAAGTCGTCAGGAGTTTAGTGCCTACACGAGAGAAGCAAGGTCTTCGAACATATGTGCTTCTCGTCGTCACCATGGCGTTAGTGATTGCTCTTGTAACTGGCGCTAGCCTCTTGTTGATTCGGCACCAGTTGAGAGAGCAGGTGACGGACGATTTTTCTCAGGACCTGGATCATTCGGTCGTCGCTTTCCAGAATCTGCAGGCCGAGCGGCTCGCGTCCCTTGAACGCGAGAACGCTCTCCTTGCCAAGCTACCCACTCTAAAGGCGCTGATGACCAGTGGGGACGATCTCACCATTCAGGACGGAGCCGCCGAGTTCTGGCAACTCAGTGGTACCGATCTGTTTATGCTCGCCGATCCGAGCGGGCGGGTTGTGGCGGCCTATGCAAAAAAGACGCCGGCCGACAATACTCTCCGCAAGGGAATGAAGGCCCTGCTGGCCTCTTCGACAAAGCGCTATTTGATTGATGGCGGCTCGCTCTATGCTTGTGCAATACGTCCACTCTATTTCGGCAGCGATCAGGATGGAACGCTGCTGGGATATGTCCTGAGTGGCGTTTCCATTGAGCGCACCGTGCGGCAAATAAGCCAGCCGACCGGCGTCGAAGCGACTTTTTTGAGCAGCGGCCAAATTGTTGCCAGCACGCTCGCACCCGATGTGCAGGCAAGTCTGGCAAAGCAATCTGGAACGCTTTCCAGCATCTCTCGGGAGCCTGCCGTGGTGAAGCTGGGAGATGCTCAATTTCTTTCAGCTACGGAGGACCTCTCTGCAACGGCCACGTCGCCCCTGCAACTCGTCGTTCTGAAATCCTTCGAGTCCGCAGAGCGCTCAATCAGTCGCATTGACCACATGGTGCTGTTTGTTGGCCTCCTTGCGCTTCTCTCCGGCACTGCGTTAATGATTGTCGTTTCGCGCGTGGTGACGCTCCCGCTCGAAGAACTCTCCAGGAGCGTCCGAGCATTCGGGCTTGGAGATGTAAAGCACCGTGTGCCGCGCTATGGCACCCGCGAAGTGCGGCAGTTGAGTACTTCCTTTACCAGCATGCGCGCTGAAATCCAGAAAGCGAATCAGACTGTGCTCGAATCCGAGCGGCTTGCGACGATTGGGCGGATGGCAAGCTCCGTCTCTCATGATCTCCGCCATTATCTTGCCGCCATCTTCGCCAACTCTGAATTTTTGGCTTCAGATCGCATTTCTGTAAAGGAGCGCGCTGAGATTTTTGGGGACATTCGGACAGCCGTAAACGGCACAACGGACATGATCGAATCGCTTTTAATCTTCAGCCGGACTGGCGCAAGTATCAGGAGACAGCCAGAACTGATGGCAACCCTGCTCGAACGGGCAACAGCCTTAGTCAGGGCCCATCCCGACGCAGACGGTGTGATGCTGACAACGGAGTATGGTGACCCTACGGAGACCGCGGTCGTCGTGGACGGGAAGCAGATCGAGAGAGCCATCTCCAATTTGCTACTTAACGCCTGCCAGTCTGTTCGCCCCATGGGAGCATCAGCCAGAGTTGAGGTCGCTCTGAAGACACAGGGACGGCAAATTATCGTCAATGTAATAGACAACGGTCCGGGGGTTCCGGAAAAGATTCGCAAGAGCCTCTTCGATCCGTTCGTCAGCGAGGGAAAGCAAAAAGGTACGGGCTTGGGGCTTACGCTTGCGCACTGTATCGCTGCCGAGCATGGAGGAGAAGTTATTTTACTTAGCAGCCGTCCCGGTGAGACGATCTTTCAGATGAAGGTGGCGCGCGAGCTTCCAACGCAGGATCAGTCGAAGATGTCAGAGAACGACCGTCATGATGGGGTGATCCCAGATGAGCATGTGCGGACATAATCAAACTCGGCGGTCCAGTCTCAACTCTTTCCGCCTATGGAGAGCCGTGCCTCTTCTCGTGATATTTTTCGGAACTACCGTGAATTTTGTCTATTCACAGGCCACCAGTCAGGAGAACCTCTCCCAGGAAATCCAGAAATTAACCGCTGCCATGGCCCGCACGCAGACCCAGTTGGAAGAGTCACAACGTCAATTGGATGCAATGCGTAAGCAGTTGAGTGAATTGCAGCGTCAAATGGCGCAGAGCGGAGCGAACGCTGCTACGCAATCAGCTTCGGCTTCCTCTTCCTCGTCACAAGCCGAGCCCGAGGCCACCTCCGCAGCGATCCAGGACATTCGCGAGCGTCAGGCGATGCAGGAGTCTCAGATTGCAACCCAGGATCAATCAAAGGTGGAGAGCGCATCCAAGTATCCGATAAAGGTCACTGGACTGCTGCTGCTGAACGGTTTTGTGAATACATCCGCAGTCGACATGGCCGCGACGCCAACAGTTGCGCTTTCGGGATCCGGCAGCACCGGTGCAAGTGTGCGCCAAACTCTGATCGGAATCGACGCCCGTGGGCCTCATTTGTTTGGCGCGCGTAGTTACGCCGATCTCCGGGTTGATTTCGATGGCAGTCCGGCGTCTGATGGTTCGACAACTTATTCCGGCTATAACGCCAACGCTCCCTGGCTGCGGCTGCGTACTGCCCACGCGGGTCTGCAATGGGGGCATACAGAAGCCTATTTCTCGTTCGATCGTCCGGTCTTCAGTCCCGATGCACCAGCTTCACTGACGGCCGTTGCCATACCAGCCCTGGCATGGTCCGGCAATCTCTGGACGTGGAACCCGCAAGTGGGCATAAACCAGGACTTCGGACTGGCTGATTCTCTTGGTATCCGCCTGCAAGCTGCATTGATTGATGTCGGCGATCCATCTCTCTCGCCGCCTGCACCCGCTTCCGGTATCACGACGACAACTCCCCCAAACAGTGCTGAGGAGAGTCGATGGCCCGGTGTTGAAGCACGTATAAAGCTTTTAGGCTCCACAGGAAATAGCAACAATGACCACAATCACATCGGCATTGGCGGATATTTCGCTCCCCATTACTCCAGCTTCTTAGGCCATGGCTTTAATTCCTGGGCAGGCACGTTGGATGCACGGCTGGTTCTGCCGGCTCGTCTGGAGTTTACTGGGAACTTCTATCGCGGACAGGCGTTGGGCGGACTAGGAGGCGGTGCTTACAAGGATTTCGTATATAAACGCGACCCCGATTCGACGAAATATTACTTCCGCCCCTTGGATGACGTAGGAGGATGGATCCAATTGAAGGAGAGGCTCTCCGAACGACTAGAGTTTAATACCGCCTTCGGAATCGACAACGCTTTTGCCAAAGAGTTGCGGAGTTATGCCGTCCCCGGCGGTACTACCTATCAGAATCTTTCTAGAAACCACACCTATACCGGCAACGTGATTTATAGTCCCAGCGCCTATTTACAGTTCTCGGTGGAGTATCGTTCTCTCGAAAGCTTTCCAGTCATCGGCCTGCCTGCGCGCAGCAATATTATCGGTTTAGGGGCAGGATATAAATTTTGACGAAAATAAGAAGATTCGGAGGATGGCTTCTCTGCGCTGCGACATTGGCGTCAGGAATCCTGTACGCACAGAATCGTTCTGAAACCGGCTCCTCTGCCGAGTTGCACCTTCGCATCGTCTCCTCACTGCCAGGAAAACATCGCGCCGTGCCAGCCGCAATCTGGCTGGAGCCGCTGGCAGGCACACCGACTCTTCCTTTCCCGCCTCATGGTCATTACACCCTGCTTCAGAAAAGCCGCATGTTTATCCCGCACCTGCTGGTAATTCCTGCTGGTAGTGCCGTCGGCTTTCCTAACGAAGATCCTTTTTTTCACAATGTCTTTTCGCTCTATGAAGGCAAACGATTCAACCTTGGCCTCTACGAAGCCGGCTCAAGCAAGTCGGTAACTTTCTCGAGGGTAGGGGTCTCCTATATCTTCTGCAATATCCATCCGGAAATGAGCGCTGTCGTCATAGCTCTCAATACCCCCCTTTATGCGACGGCTGACACAGAAGATTCATTCCTACTTAACAGCATTCCACCCGGCGATTACAAATTACATGTATGGATTGAAGGCGTACCCCAATCTTTTCTCGACAGTCTAAGCCGCCCTATACACTTTGCTAGCCATCCGGTCGATCTCGGACTGATCAAAGCTCCGATAGCAGGTGCCAAAACCGTACCGCACACTACGATGTACGGTACGGAATACACCCCGAATAGCCAATCCACTTATCCCTCGCATTGATTTCAATAGGTTTGCTGATTTCAGCATTCAGAATCTGGGCTGAAACTGTCATCTCTACACCCATGCAAATCGTCGGGGATTGCTGCACCTCGCGCATCCCAACTTCTTGACAATCCGATGACAGCACGCTGACAACTCTCCATTCTTCGCACACTACATTGTCGTTAGCTGACGGCTGAATGCGACGCTCGTTATACCCGCAAGCACGATCCAGGCGGGAGTTAGGAGGCAGGGCGCAAACGGTTCTGTTGCGCTTCGTCAGCCTGTTTCTACAACGAGGCCACCTCATGCACAATAACTCCCCATTTACTGACGTCCAGACAGCCATCGAGGAGATCCGCGCCGGACGAATGGTTGTGGTTGTCGATGATGAAGATCGCGAGAATGAGGGCGACCTCACCATGGCAGCGGAAATGATCACTCCGGAAGCAATCAATTTTATGGCCAGGTATGGTCGCGGGCTTATCTGCCTTGCCATGACACCAGAGCGTCTGGATTACCTTCGTTTACAGCCGATGAGCGCACAAAATACGGCACGCTTCGGCACTGCATTTACGGAATCGATCGATGCTTTGTGCCGCGGTGTCACCACAGGCATCTCAGCCTATGACCGCGCAGAGACGATTCTGTGTGCGATCGATCCCCAGACATGCCCTTCCGACCTCGGCCGGCCGGGTCATGTGTTTCCGTTACGAGCGCAAAATGGCGGGGTACTTGTGCGAGCCGGACAGACGGAGGCGTCCGTAGATTTGACCCGCCTGGCGGGTCTAACGCCAGCAGGCGTGATTTGCGAAATTATGAACGACGACGGAACCATGGCACGAGTTCCGGATCTTATCGATTTCTGCAAAGAGCATAAATTGACGATGACCACGGTAGCGGAACTCATTCGCTACCGTATGACCCACGAGCGTTACATCCATCGCAAAGGCGATGCGGTTTTGCCAACTGAGTTTGGCGAGTTCTCAATGATTGCTTATGGTTCCGATCTCGATGGAGAATCGCACGTTGCTCTCGTATATGGCGACCCAGGTGACTCTGACGAGCCGGTGCTGGTGCGCATGCACACTCATTGTCTTGCTGGAGATGTGTTTCACGCGTCGTCGTGTGAATGTGCTTCATATATTCGCGCGTCGCTGCAACGAATTGCCCGCGAGGGACGCGGAGCTTTAATTTATCTGCATCAAAATTCGCTCGGGTTTGCGTTTGAAAACATCCAAAGTGCCGACAAGCTACAATTTCACCGCGAAGAGAAGAACGTCGCCCGTCCTGAGGACCGCCGACGCATACAACGTGAAGTTGGGGTAGGGGCTCAGATCCTGCTCGACCTCAATCTTCGCCGCATCCGCCTGCTAACCGATCATCCTCGCAGGATTGCCGCGCTCGAAGGCTATGGCATAGAAATCGTCTCGCATAGCCCTATCTCCCATACCGAAACTCATGCCATGGAGTTAGCGCATCGCCTTCTATAGATGGACAAGGCTGCTCCCAGCAGGCTCTTACTGCAGCGTTGTGGAAATAGCAGGACGAGGCTATAAGTAGTTGAAAAATATGGTAGGCACGAGGAGACTCGAACTCCTGACCTCTAC
>Ga0134128_10010557_pt1 | contig 11065 bp, 9 predicted proteins | sample KB31754_FD_96462 | JGI IMG/M metagenome (GOLD analysis project Ga0134128, IMG submission 96462) | Terrestrial soil microbial communities with excess Nitrogen fertilizer from Kellogg Biological Station, Michigan, USA - KB3-175-4 | ecosystem: Environmental > Terrestrial > Soil > Unclassified ...
CTCCTTCAGCGCGGTCCGCGTGGCATGCACCAGCTGGTCGGCCTTGTTGCGCGTGGCCACCAGTTCGCGGAACTTCTTGTCGTCTTCCTTGTTCGCCTCGGCATCGGAGACCATGCGCTGGATCTCCTCGTCGGACAGGCCGGATCCGGCCTTGATCTCGATCTTTTGCTCCTTGCCGGTGTGCTTGTCCTTGGCCGACACGTGCAGAATGCCATTCGCATCGATGTCGAAAGTCACGTCGATCTGCGGCATGCCGCGCGGCGCCGGCTCGATGCCCTGCAGGTCGAACTTGCCCAGCGACTTGTTTGCGCTGGCACGCTCGCGCTCGCCCTGCAGCACGTGTACCGTCACCGCGGTCTGGTTGTCATCGGCGGTGGAGAAGGTCTGCGAGGCCTTGGTTGGCACCGTCGTGTTCTTCTCGATCAGCTTGGTCATCACGCCGCCCATGGTCTCGATGCCAAGCGACAGCGGAGTGACGTCGAGCAGCAGCACGTCCTTGACCGTGCCGCCCAGCACGCCACCCTGGATTGCCGCGCCGACGGCGACGGCCTCGTCCGGGTTGACGTCCTTGCGCGGTTCCTTGCCGAAGAATTCCTTGACCGCCTCCTGCACCTTGGGCATGCGCGTCTGGCCACCCACGAGGATGACCTCATGGATGTCCGATACGCGCAGGCCGGCGTCGTTGAGCGCGACCCGGCACGGTTCGACCGTGCGCTTGACCAGGTCCTCCACCAGCGCCTCGAGCTTGGCCCGGGTCAGCTTGATGTTGAGGTGCTTGGGGCCCGAGGCATCGGCCGTCACGTACGGCAGGTTGACCTCGGTCTGGTGGCTGCTGGACAACTCGATCTTTGCGCGCTCGGCAGCATCTTTCAGGCGTTGCAAGGCCAGGGGATCCTTGCGCAGGTCGATGCCCTGGTCCTTCTGGAACTCCTCGACCAGGTAGTCGATGACGCGGCGGTCGAAGTCCTCACCGCCCAGGAAGGTGTCGCCGTTGGTCGCCAGCACCTCGAACTGCTTCTCGCCGTCGACTTCGGCAATCTCGATGATCGACACGTCGAACGTGCCGCCGCCGAGGTCGTACACGGCAATCTTGCGGTCGCCGCCCTTCTTGTCCATGCCGTAGGCCAGGGCCGCGGCCGTCGGCTCGTTGATGATGCGCTTGACGTCCAGGCCGGCGATACGGCCCGCGTCCTTGGTGGCCTGGCGCTGGCTGTCGTTGAAGTAGGCCGGCACCGTGATCACCGCCTCGGTGATGGTCTCGCCGAGATAGTCCTCGGCGGTCTTCTTCATCTTCATCAGCACTTTCGCGGAGATCTCCTGCGGCGCCATCTCCTTGCCGTCGGAGGTTTCCACCCAGGCGTCGCCGTTGTCGTGCTTGACGATGCCGTAGGACACCACGTCCAGGTCCTTCTGCACCTCGGCGTCGGCGAACTTGCGCCCGATCAGGCGCTTCACCGCATAAAAGGTGTTCTTCGCGTTGGTGACGCCCTGGCGCTTGGCCGAGGCGCCGACCAGCACCTCGCCGTCCTTGGTAAAGGCCACGATGGACGGCGTGGTGCGGTCGCCCTCCGAGTTTTCGATGACCTTGGCACTACTGCCATCCATGATCGCGACGCAGGAATTGGTGGTGCCCAGGTCAATGCCGATGATCTTGCCCATGTGATTGCTCCGTAATGCGGCAGCCCTGCGGGCCGCGATTGATTTTTGAGATGGGGTTGGGTCCAGGCGATTCAATGCCGGCCATCCCGGTTGTATGCAGCCCTTGGCCGCTGCGCGCTGCCGCGCGCGATCAGTTGCCCGACGCCACGACCACCAGCGCGGGGCGCAGGAGGCGGTCGTTGAGCACATAACCCTTTTGCAGCACGTTCACCACGGTGTCCGGCTTGTGGCCGGGGGCGTCGACCACGCTCACCGCGTGGTGCAGCTCCGGGTTCAGGGCCTCGCCCAGCGGATCGACCTGCACCAGCCCGTTGTTGCCGGCGATGCGCAGCAGCTCCTTCAGGGTGAGGCCGATGCCCTCGCGCATGCCCGCCACGTCGTCGGTCTCGATCGCCAGGCCGCGCTCCAGGCCGTCGTACACCGGCAGCAGCTCGCTCAACAGCTTCTCGTTGGCAAAGCGGCGCGCCTGTTCCATGTCACGTTGCTGGCGCCGCCGCTGGTTTTCAAGCTCGGCGCGCTCACGCAACAGAGTGTCCCGGGACTCCGCCACCTTGGCCTGGGCCCCGGCCAGTTCCTTGCGCAAGGCCTCGACCTCGGCCGCGGCGGGAGTCGACACGTCGCCCTCCACTGGGGTTTCGCCGGGCAGGTGGGGATCGCTGTCATGCATGAACACGCTCCATGGAATTCGAGTGGACGGGACATCGCCGCGCCGGGGCTTGGTGAAAACGGCGCCAGATCAGGCCGTTTATGAGGTCGCGGCCACGCGATTCAAGGCATCGCTGAGCAATCCGGCCGTGGCCTGCACCACCGGGATCACCCGCTCGTAGGCCATGCGCGTCGGGCCGATCACGCCCAGCGCACCCAGCACCTGGCCATTGGCGCCATAACTGGCGGTCACCACGCTGCAGCCATCGAGCGCCGTGAACCCGGACTCCTCGCCAATGAACAGGCGCACGCCGGGTGCCCGGGCGCACACCTCCATCAGTTGCAGGAGCTCGCTCTTGCGCTGGAAGGTATCGAACAGCTCGCGCAGGTGACGGATGTCAGCCAGCTCGGCGCAAGCCATCAGGTTGGTCTGCCCGCTCACCAGCACGTCATCGTGGCCGACCGGCACCGCGAACGACTCGACCGCCAGCTCCACGGTGCTCGAAAGCAGGCGGTTCAGCTCGCCGCCGGCCTCGCGCATCTCCGCCAGCAGGCGCGCCCGGATGTCATCCATGCGCAGGCCGGCAAAGTTCTCGTTGAGGTAATTCGCGGCACGCACCAGGTCGCGATCGCGCACCGGCTTGCTCAACTGCACGACGCGGTTTTGCACCTGGTGGTCCGCCAGCACCAGGATCACCAGAACCCGCGATTCCGGCAAGGGAACGAAATCGATGTGCCGCAGCGGCAGGTCGACCCGGTGTGGAACCGTAACCACCCCGGCAAATCGCGTCATGGCCGACAGCAAGGTCGACACATCGCCAAGCAAACCCACGGTACTCGAGGCTTCCTGCGCCAGGCCCTGCTTGAGCCGGACGAGCTCATGCCGCGGCAAGGGCTGCAGTTCGATCAGGCTGTCCACGAACAGGCGCAACCCGCGCGGCGTCGGCACCCGGCCCGCCGAGGTGTGCGGCGAGGACACCAGGCCGGCGTCCTCGAGGTCGGACATGATGTTGCGCCCCGTGGCCGGGCTGATGTCCAGGCCGGACGAGCGCGACAAGGTACGCGAACCAACCGGCTCGCCTTCCACCAGGTACTGCGATATCAAGGCCCGCAGCAATCGCCGCGAGCGCGCATCCAGATCCAGGTTGTTGGAAGTAGTCATGTGCCTTTGCTTTCAGCCGTGGCCATACTTCGTACCCCTTATAAATAGGGGCCACCGGCATTCCTTGCAAGTCGGCGCCCCAGCGGTACCGTAGCGGCCGGTCGCAACCGTTACAATCCCGCCATCCCCAGTCGCAGCAAGCCATGCTCACCTCGCTTGATGTCCGCCATTTTGCCGTCGTCGAGGCCGCGGAAGTCACCTTCGGGCCAGGCCTGACCGTGATCAGCGGCGAGACCGGTGCCGGAAAATCCCTGTTGGTCGACGCCCTGCTGCTGTTGGGCGGCGCCCGCGCCGACGCCGGCATGGTGCGTGCCGGCAGCAACCGGGCCGAGCTCGCCGCGGAGTTCGACGTGACTGGGCTGCCGGAGGCACGCGCGTGGCTGCAAGCCGAGGAGCTCGATGAAGGCGACGCCTGCCAGCTGCGCCGGGTCATCCGCACCGAGGGCAGTTCCAAGGCCTGGATCAACGGCCGGCCGGCCAATGCCCGGCAACTCGGCGAGCTGGCCACCTTGCTGGTGAGCATCCACGGCCAGCATGAGCACCAGGCGCTCTTGTCGCGCGCCCACCAGCTCGATCTGCTGGATGCCTACGGCGGCCACGCGGACCTGCTCGAGCGCGTGCAGGCCACCGCCCGGCAATGGCGCGAGGCGGGCTCGCGCATGCGCGGCTTGGGCGGCGGTGCCGACCGCGCCCAGCGCATCGAACTGCTGCGCCACGAGATTGACGAATTGCAGCAGTGGGCGCTGCCAACCAAGGAACTGGCAGACCTGGAGGCCAGCCACACGCGGCTGGCCAATGCCGAACGGCTGGCCACCGGCGTGGCCGGCATAGGCGAGCAAATCGACGGCGACAGCGAATTTGCCGTGCAGCGCACGCTGCACCGGGCGCACGAGGAGCTGTCCCGGCTGGCCCAGCTCGACCGCCAGTTGCAGCCAGCTGCCGAGTTGCTGCAGAGCGCCGCCATCCAGATCGAGGAAGCCAACGACCAGCTCGGGCGCTACGCGCAGGACGTCGACCTCGACCCGCAGCGCTACGAGCAGGTGGACGACCACCTGACCCACCTGCATGACCTGGCGCGCCGCCACCGGGTCGCCGAGGACGAGCTGCCGGCGCGGCGCGAGGCTTTGTGCAGCGAGCTGGCCGCACTCGAGGAAGCAGGCAGCGAGCTGGAATCCCTGGCCACCCGGCGCGTGCAGTTGCACGCCGAGCACGCCGCCGCCAGCAAGCGGCTGAGTGCCGCCCGCACCGCCGCGGCGAGGCGGATGGAGACGGCAGTCAATACCTTGCTGGCGGAGCTCGGCATGGCTGGTGGGCGTATCGTGGTGGAGCTGCAAGCCCTCGGCGGCGAGGAACCCGACGCGCAAGGGGCGGAGCGCTGCGAGCTGCTGATCACCACCAACCCGGGCCAGCCGCCACGGCCCCTGCGCAAGGTGGCCTCGGGCGGTGAACTGGCGCGCATCAGCCTGGCCATCGAGGTCGCCACGTTGGGCAAGAACACCACAGGCAGCATGATCTTCGACGAGGTCGACAGCGGCATCGGTGGCGCCGTCGCCGAAGTCGTCGGACAGAAACTACGGGCGCTGGGCAAGCGCTGTCAGGTGCTCTGCGTGACCCACTTGCCGCAAGTCGCGGCGCAAGGTCACCAGCACCTGAGAGTGATCAAGCAGACCGACGGCACCACTACGCACACGCATATCGAAACCCTGGGCAACAAGGCGCGCGGCGAGGAACTCGCGCGCATGCTGGGCGGCATCGACATCACGCCCGAAACCCGCGCCCACGCCCGGCAGATGCTGGCCAGCGCCCAGGCCGACTGAAGGCCGCGGCCGATCACGGTGCAGGAGCCCGCTGGCGGGCGACCGCATTTCAGCCGGCGGCGCCCATCCGGGCACCTACCCCAGCGCGCTCAGGACTTACGCACCTTCGGCTTGGGCCGGACGTAAAGCACCAGGCTGTGGGCCTCGATCACGTAGCCGTGCTTGGCGGCGGTTTCTTCCTGCAGGCGTTCAATCTCGTCGCTGACGAACTCGATGACCTTGCCGGTGTCCAAGTCGATCATGTGGTCGTGGTGTTTGCCCCGATCGAGCTCGTAAACCGCCTGGCCACCCTCGAAATTGTGCTTGACGATGATGCCGGCGGCTTCGAACTGGGTGAGGACGCGGTAGACCGTGGCCAGGCCGATTTCTTCCTGGTGGGCAAGGAGGCTCTTGTAGACATCTTCGGCGGTGACGTGCTGGGTGCCCGAATCCTCGAAGATCTGCAGTATGCGCATGCGCGGATGCGTCACTTTCAACCCGGCACGCCGCAGTTCTTTGCTTCCCTGTTCCATGACGACACCATCTGGGCGGCACGATCGAAGCCCTAGTGTATCATTCAAGCCTTCAGCGATCCGGACTCCAAGGCATGGCAAAACTGGCCAACCTGTTGATTTTCCCCACACTGGCACTGACCCTCGCAGGCTGCCACCTGGTCTACACGCCCGACGTGCAGCAAGGCAACCTGCTGGACAAGACCATGGTCAGCGAGCTCAAGCCCGGCATGACCAAGCACCAGGTCCTGTTGCTGATGGGCACGCCATCGGTCACCTCGCCATTCGAGCAGAACCGCTGGGATTACGTGTCCACCCAATCGCGGCGCGGCGGGCCGATGGCGGTGCACACCTTCACGCTGACGTTCAACAACGACACGCTGGTGAGTACCGAGGGCGACTTCTTTGCCCAGGATGCGGAGCAGCTGATCAAGGAAAGCAGGAAGTACAAGGCCAGCACGCCGGCGGACGAAGGGCGCAGCGACAAGACCGCGAAGCCCGACGACAAGCAGGACGGCGGCGGCGTGGGCGGCAATTCTGGAAACGGCGACGGCGGCTGAGCGCGGCGCGCTCCGATCAGCCGCCGCGGGCGCGCTGGCGGCGCGCCGTCATCGGATCGAGCAGCAGGGGGCGGTAGATTTCCACCCGATCGCCCGAACGCAGTATCTGTCCGGGCGGTACACGGCGGGCAAAGATCCCCAGGTGCTGCGGGTCGAAGTGTCCGTTGGGCATCAGCTCGGCTAGGCCCGAGGCCTCCACCGCCTGCAATGCCGTGCTCCCGGCCGGCAGGCGCAGCGTGCGGCTGATGCCCGTCGCCGCCGCGTACACCACTTCCACCTCGATCTCGCCTTCAGCCATAGACGTGCGCGGCCTGGCGGCAAAAATCGTCCACCATGCGGTTGGCCAGGCCCTGGAAGCCGAGCTTCAAGGCAGTGCCGCCAAATCGCCCCGCGTAGTCGAAGTCCAGAGCCAGCGCCACCTTGCAGCCGGCATCCCCCAGGGCGATGAAGTCCCAGCGACCCTCCAGGCTGTGGAACGGCCCCTCCACCAGCGACACCTGGAGGTGGTGCGGGGGATCCATGGTGTTGCGCGTGGTGAAGCTGTGACGCAAGCCGGCAAACCTCAGGTCCAGCCGCGCCACCAGCACGTTGTCGCCCTGGGATATGACCGTCGCCGCCGTGCACCAGGAGAAGTGCTTTGGGTATGCTGCAACGTCATTCACCAAGGCAAACATCTGCGCAGGCGACCAACGCACCAAGGCACTGCGGCGGATTTCAATCACGACAATGGCTTCCTACCACGCAGGGTTGATATGCAGTGCCGGGGTCGCGGCACGACGCACGCCTGGCATTGCCGGGCCATACGACCACCTTCGAGTTTAACGGACATGAACAAGAACAAGGACAAGGGTGCCAAAGGCACGGGCACCATAGCGTTGAACAAGCGCGCCCGCTTCGACTACCACATCGACGAGCGCTATGAAGCCGGCATTGCCTTGCAGGGCTGGGAGCTGAAGGCGCTGCGCAGCGGGCGCATCAACTTCGGCGACAGCTATGCCCTGGCAAAGAACGGCGAGTTGTTCCTGATCGGCACCTCGATCCCACCGCTTGCCAGCGCCTCCACGCACGTGGTTGCCGAGGATCGGCGTACCCGCAAGCTGCTGCTGCACCGTGGCGAGATCGACCGCCTGCTTGGCGCCGTCGAGCGCAAGGGCTACACCCTGGTGCCCACCGCCATGTACTGGAAAGGCAACCGCGTGAAGGTGGAAATCGGCCTGGCTCGGGGCAAGCAGGAACACGACAAACGCGACACCATGAAGCAGCGCGACTGGCAAATCGAGAAACAGCGCACCATGCGTTCGCACAACCGCGAAGGCTGAACGGCTCCGGGCGTGACATGCGCCGTACATTGCGTGCGCGCGCAACCGCGACACATTCCTGGCATAGCTGGACAGGTACCAACGCCGGGAGCATGATTTCTTCCCGGGGACGGATACGCATACGGTGTAGGCCATGGCGACTCCCCGTGCGGTTTGGATCGATTTCTGCCGCATGCCGCATGCGCATGACCTCTTCGTGGATGCGCAAGCCGACTGCGATATCTTGCGCATCACGATGACCGAGGCTATCGCCTCGGCGGTCCACAGACACCAGCCGCACTTCATCTGCATCGAATACGACTATCCCGACCAGGCACGCCTCCGTGCCGTACCGTTGATGAGGCACCAATTCCCGACGCTGCCGCTGCTGATGCTCACCGAGTTTCATTCCGAGGCGCTCGCGGTCTGGGCGTTTCGCTCGCGCGTGTGGGATTACCGGGTCAAGCCTGTCGACGAGACGACGCTCACCCATCTCATCGATGCGGCGACATGCGCAAGCAAGAAGGCAGCGGACGACGGCTGGATGGTCCAGCCCTTCCCGTCCGATCTGATCGCACCCACGGGACACCTGCGCACACCGCTGATCGCGGCACGGTACACGGCGCCCGCCGTCGCCTACATCAGCGAGCACTACGCGGAAGCGTGCCGGATCGAAACCATCGCGCGACTTTGCCATCTGTCTGAATCAGGATTCAGCCGCCTGTTTCACCGCGAGCAGAGCGTCTCTTTCCGGCGCTACTTGCTGCAATACCGGATCGCCAAAGCACGCGATTTCCTGGCCGAGCCGCAGGCATCGGTTTCGCAGGTGGCGTACGCCGTCGGCTTCAACGACTTGTCCCATTTCGGACGGGTGTTCAGGCGCATCGTCGGCATGCCTGCCACCCACTACCAGCGCAATCTTCAGCTTCCCGCGCAAACCACGCGGACATGAAGACTTGTTGCGCCCGAGCAAAATCGTTCTAGTCGAGCGCATCTAGGTTCTAACTGTCCCACGCGGCTGCGAGCCATGCTCGCCTCCCAATCTGGAACGATCGCGCCCTGCGGTGGCGTGGGAGGCGGCCATGATCGGAATCACCGGCGAACTCGATCTGAGTCAGGTATCGGACGAGCAGCTCACAACCGACCTGGATCTGCGCGTCGCAGTCGTACGCGATGGCAATGTGCTTGCGTCGACCGTCCTCAAGACTGGGAGCGCGCGCCAGAAGCGGTTGGCATTCGAGATTGAATTCGAGCCCCCGTTCCTGCCCGGCGCAAGCCGGCCCTGTCCAGTCACGTTGCTCGTTGGCCCCAACGTGGTCGATCGCGAGTTGCTGGCAATTGATACCGTCAGGCAGGTAATCGATTTCGAGGCCGTCAAGGAACGGGCCACGGACAAAGCCGCGGCATCCAGACCCGCCGAGGCCCGTGCCGCGACGAAAGCCACGGCGTCGAAAACCACCGAGTTGAAGCTCGGACGCATCGTGATCGACCCTTCCATCTACCAATGCTGGCTGTTCTGCTGCCGCACCTACACGATCAACGGGCGCATCGTCTGCCGCCATTGGCATTTCGATCCCAGCCAGCACCGCTGGACGTTCTGTGACGAACCGGTGCCTGGCGCGGTGGTTGAAGCCTCCGACGTGGACCGCTTCTGGTGGTGGTACTGGCGTGATGTGATCGGCACTACCACGACGGACATCAACGGCAACTTCCACATGACCTTCCGTTGGTGCTGCCTGCGCTGGCTGCCCTGGCTGCGGGCAAACCCGTCGATCGACCCCGACATCGCCGCGCGCATCCAGCAAGTGCTGGCCACCGCGCAACCCCCGATTCCGCCGATCTCGCCGGGTCCTGACCCGGATCCAACGGTTTTCCAGCGCATGCTGGGCGGCGCCGCCAGCCTGCCGGGCGCCGTGCTGGCCGCCGCCACGCAAGGCGCGCTGTCGCTGTCCGCGCTGCAACAACCTTCCACTGGCATGTCGGCGGAAGCCCTGCGTGCGGTGCTGCCGCCTTCAGCGGAACTGGCGGCGCTGCGCATCTGGCCATGGTGGAACTGGAGCGACTGCACGCCAGACGTGGTGTTCCGCGCCACCCAGCGCTGTGGCGACCGCGTCAGCGTGATCTATACGGAAACCAACGCGCAGACGCGCTGGGACATCCCGACCACGCTCAACGTCACCTTGATCGCCAACGACCTGGCCTGCTGCATCCCCACCTGTCGCGATCCGGAGTGTCCCGAATGCGTGAAACTCACCTGGGTCGGCTGCACGCCGGTCGACGAGATCAGCGCCGACGGCGGCCCGCCCGACCTGCGCGGTTTCGCCCGCCCCACCGCGACCGCGAGCGATCCATGGAAGGACAACCCATTCTATGGATCGTTGCAGATCCAGGGCGGCGTCGGCTGGGACGTGGATTATTTCAAGGTGCAATATTCCAGGGACGGCGGCCCGTGGTCCGACCTGCCGAGTCCGGCGTTCGGCGGATTCACACGCAGTTACTGGGATGGGACGACGTTCGTGCCCGTCGCGTTCAATCCGACGCTCAAGAACGGCCAGATGGTGATCATCAGCCGGCACCACTACGAAGACCTCAACCCGGGAATCCCGCGTTTCGGCGGGCAGGTGATCTGGAACGATTACGCCACCCTGTTCTATTTCGACACGACCCAGCCGGGACTCACGCCAGATGCGCTGTACCAGTTGCAATTCGATGGATTCGCCGCGGACGCCGGCGACAACCTGATCGCCGCCAGCGAGCGCATCCTGCCGACCTGCGGCGAAGACTCGGCCGAGCGCGTGTACCTGCGCATTGACAACCAGGCGCAGACGCATCCGGGACCGACACCACCGCTGCCGTGCAAGATCCCGCACGCCTGCGGCGGCATCATCCATGCGTGCACGGTCGAGCCCGACTGCTATATCCGCGAAATCTGGAAGAACGAAGGTCTGCCCGGCCAGGAGTGCGTTTCGGCCTGCGACATCGCGCGGCTGGAACCGACCGATACGCTCACCATCCACTTCAGCGTGACCTGCCCCGCGACCGCGCAGGATGGGCACCTGGGCGGGTACTGGATGCGTGCCGAGTACGGCGCCAATCAGGCGTTCTACCTCACCGCACCGTTGTACGTGGATGCCGCCGGCGGCGTCGGCACGCTGCAAGCCGATCCGACGCTTGAAACGGGCCCGAGTTACAGCCAGGCGCTGGTGCAGGGTGCGTCGAGGGCGTTGTGGTACGGCGGCGACTTCAAGGTCAGCCTGCGCGGCTCGGATTTCCCCGAGTGCTGTGCCTACCTGCTGCGTCTTTGGGCATGGAAGCGCACCACCAACGGCTGTTCCGATCCGAGCGTGACGCATGCCAACCAGTTCGAACTCTCGTTTACGGTGCTGCGTCCTGACCTGTGTCCCGGCATTTGCTCGAACCGGGAAGTGGAAAC
>Ga0134128_10010559_pt1 | contig 11064 bp, 9 predicted proteins | sample KB31754_FD_96462 | JGI IMG/M metagenome (GOLD analysis project Ga0134128, IMG submission 96462) | Terrestrial soil microbial communities with excess Nitrogen fertilizer from Kellogg Biological Station, Michigan, USA - KB3-175-4 | ecosystem: Environmental > Terrestrial > Soil > Unclassified ...
CGGACATGAGTGTGGTCGAGATCTGGCCCTCCGGCGGGTGGTGGACCGAAATTCTGGCGCCTTACCTGCGCGCGCACGGGAAGTATTACGCGGCCATCCAGCCGCCGTTCCGCGATACCGCATTCCACGAGAAGATCGTGGCGGCGCCGCAGTACTACGACCGCGTGATCGTGACTGAGGCGGGGCCACCGGATCACTGGCAGATCGCGCCGCCCGGCAGCGTAGATCTGGTGCTTACCTTCCGCAACGTCCACAACTGGTTGAGGGCCGGTGACGCGAAGAAGATGTTTGCGGCCATGTATCGCGCGCTCAAGCCGGGGGGAGTGCTCGGACTGGTGGAGCACCGTGCGGCGCCCGGCACCGCTCGCGCGGACTGGGTGAAGACCGGTTACGTTTCCGAGGACTTCGTGATCAGGCTCGCCCGCGAGGCCGGGTTCCGGCTGGTTGCAAAGTCCGAGATCAACGCCAACCCGAAGGACACCAAGGATTATCCGAAGGGCGTGTGGACGCTGCCGCCGACGCTGGAGCTCGGCCAGAAGGACCGCGCCAAGTATTTGGCGATTGGCGAATCGGACCGCATGACGCTGAAGTTCGTCAAGCCGTAGAAAACACTTCGCGCTCGCCCCCGGGTTCCAGCCGCTCACTGCGCTCGGCGCGCGCAGTACTGAGAGAAGACTCCCAACTCCAAACGACTGGTGACGTCCACGAAGCCGGCTGCGTCGAGTGCCGAGATAATCAGCGCCGGGGCGACACAGGCCTCGATGGTGTCCCAGTAGTAGCGCATGAGCAGCGGGGTGTCGCGCTCGCGACTCAGCACGCGTGCGGCCCATGGCACCAATATGCGCATGTAAGTCTTCAGCAGCGCTCGCCGCCAGCGGCCGTGAGGGCACGTAATCTCGAGCAGGCAGAGTCGGCCTCCAGGACGTAATACCCGTTCGAACTCCCGGAACGCGACCGAGAGATCGCTGATGTGGCGCAGTGCATAGCCCATGCACAGAAAATCAGCGGAGGTGTCAGGGGCGGGTATCGACTCGGCGCTGCCCACGGCCAGTCGCACGCCTGACATGGCACGTGCGTTTGCCAACATCGCTGCACTGGGATCGACCCCGAGCACGGAGCCCTTCGGACCCACCAGGCGCGAGGCCTCGCGCGCCACCAGCCCGGTGCCTGTCCCGACGTCGATGACCTGCATGCCCGCTTGCAGGCCGGCCGAGCTCAGCGCGTGCCGTCGATACCAGGGGCCCGAGCCCATCGCCATAAAGCCTTCGATGCGCTCATAGTCCGCGGCGGTGCGGTCGAACAGATCCACCACCCACGCACAGCGCTGCTGATCCTGACCGTAGTAGCTGCGCAGCGGCGCGTGCGGCACCTGGACTGGGGTGACGGGAGTCTGTGTGGATGACCGCATACGCCCCGGATTTTGCGCCATGTGTGGGCTGAGTGCTACGTTGAGGGAACACAAATTGCTGCCAGCTCGCAACACGTAAAGACAGAAAGCAAATAGCTTGAGATCGTCGATGGGGGCTGCAAGGGGCTAGCGATATCAGTTACGGGAGGCAGCCCTGGTACAGGGGCCCTATCCATGAGCAGTGTGATCCCACGTGCGCGCCACCTGGCGCTACTGGCATTCTCATCAGCCCTGTGCTCGCCCGCCTCCGCTCAGGAGCTATACGCGCTCGTCGGCGGACAGTACACCCCGAGCCTGCACGAAAAGACGTACTCGTACTCGATCGAGTATCTCGAGAACTTCAATGATTACACGTACGGAACGTTCACCTGGCTCAACGAGGGGCACGTCACGAACCATCATCGTGATGGCTACAGCCCCCAGCTCTGGCTGCGATTGCCCAGCGCGTCGCGCCGCTTCTCCCTGTCGGCAGGCGTCGGCCCCTACCGCTACTACGACACGACCTCTCTCGCGGCCACCGGCGTTACCGACGCGCACGGGTGGGGAGTGCTCGGCAGCGTCGCGGCGCAATGGTACTTCCGCAACCCATGGGTGATGGAGCTGCGCTACAACTATGCCCACACCACCACAAGCATCACGACGCACACGGCGCTCATCGGCTTCGGCTACCAGTTCGATCACTCGAGCGCCGCCGGACCGGTCTGGGACACCCAGCGCTACGGCTTCTATCCGCCGAATCAGCGGTTCGAGCTGACCGTGATGGCCGGCGGCACTGTGGTCAATAATTTCAACTCGCCGCGCGGGGTCGCCTGGGGAACTGAGCTGCGCTATCGCCTCACGCCTTACGTCGATGCAATCGGGACGTACCTCGATGAAGGCGACGCGCGTGTCGTCAGGCGCAAAGGCGCAGCGGGTCAGCTCGGGCTCAAGCGCGAGTTCCTCAGCCACCACGCCGATGTCGGCGTGGCCGGTGGCTTTTACTTCGCGCACGATAGGGACTTCAGAAGTCCTGAGACGCCGGTCCTGGGGCTCATTACCACGCGGACTCAGGTGCTGGGGCTTCTCACCATGACCGCCACCTACCGCTTTGAGGTCGGCTTCCGCCTGCGCGCCTACTGGTATCGCACTCTCACCACCAACGGTCGCGACACCGACGTGGTCATGCTCGGGCTCGGCTGGGCCCTTTGAGCGCACGTGTTAGGGCCCCATGCCGGGCTCGAACATGGGTCGTACTTCGGCTTCGCCTTCGAATTCCGGCCAGTGCATCCGATGCAGCTCCATGAATTCCTGTGCGATACGAAGCGCTTCGGATTTCGAGTCTGCCTCGAGGATGGCCCAGCCACCGATCACCTCCTTGGCTTCGATGAATGGACCGTCGGTCATCGAAATGACGCCCTTGGCGAGACGGATGCGGAAGCCATCCTTGCTTGGCAGTAGGCCTCCGGTATCGACGAGCGAACCGTCCTGCCTGCACTTCTGCACGAATTGGCCCATGGCGTCCATGAGTGCCCGCGGCGGCCCCGCCTCTCGATACGATTCCGGATGGCGAATGAAAGTGAGGTATTTCATGACGGTCCTGTGACAACGGTCTCTGACCTCTAATCGAACGCAGGTCGCGGATATCGACCTGTCCATGCAAATAAATGTTACGGAGCGTTGGGCAGGAGGCCGGCCGTCACCAGTGTCGGTGCACGGCGATAGTGCGTGGCCTGTTCCCAGGCGTACGCCCAGGCGAGAAGGTCGCCGTCTCGCCACGGTCTTCCCGAGAATTCAAGCCCAAAGGGAAGCCCATCGGGATAAAACCCCCCCGAGACCACTACTGCGGGTACTCCGATGATATTGGCAAAGCCGGTCAGTGAATGCGGACCTTCGCTGAGGCGCCCATCCTGCGGCATCGTCTCATCAGGGGGCGGCATCTGAATTGCGGGGTAGACATAACCATCGAGGCGAAGTCTTTCCAAAGGCTCGAGGTATGCCCTCAGCGTTCGCTCCCGCGGAGCGAAGTAGTTTGACTTGGCGTGCGGGTCGTCTTCGATCAGGACCTGGGTAACCTTGTCATTGCCGATGTGCGCATATTCGGGTTCCGAGCCCGTCAAAGTGGGTGCAAGCGGTTGCCCGACCCGTTGCTCATAGTCGTGTATTGAACGGTACTGCGCAGGGCCGAAGTCGTGCAGAAATCGGCTGGTGCCCTCCCGCACGTAGGGGTAAGTAGACACCTGCGCGGCAAGACGAATGAAGCTTGCGGGGAGTACGGATTCGTCGAAGATGACCGTTGCACCAAGGGCGTGCAGCGCATCGACATCTCTCATGAATGCGGCGCGTGTCTCGGGGCGGAGCGCAACGCCCGCTTCGAGGCGGAGCTTCGCGACGAGATCACTCGGCGTCGCCGCAGGAAGTCCATGAAAGGGTATGCCCAGCCCATCGAGAATGAAGGACGGCACGGCGAACCGTTTGCCCTGTAGCGTACCGGTACTCAGATCCCGCACATACCGCTCCGGGTGCGCGCTGGCCCTGTAGTGCGCGGTCGCCGGGTCGAGCGGGTCCGCACCTGCCATGACCGAAAGCGCGATAGCGGCATCAGTGACACTTCGAGCGATCGGACCTGTGTTATCGAGCAGCCAATCGAGAGGGGCGATGCCCGCAATGCTGACCAAGCCACGGGTGGGAAACACGCCGACGAGGGCGCTCGTCGCCGCCGGCATACGGATCGAGTTGGCGGTATCCGTACCGGTGCCAAGCAGTGCCATGTTGCCCGTGACCGCGGTGACGGTTCCGCCCGATGAGCCACCGGGAGAGAAGCGCACGTCATAGGCGTTGCCGGTGCGACCAAAGGAACTGCTACGGGTCGTATCGCTTTCCGCAAAATCGGGCATATTGGTGTGTCCGAGGATGATGGCTCCTGCAGCACGGAGTTTGGCGACGACCGTGGCATCGCGCGGCGCTATGAGCTCGTGACCGGGCAGGGTGAACCCCTTCCACCCGTCGGTGGTCACCTGGCCTTCAATGCTGGTATTGGCTTTGATCACAATGGGCACGCCCCAGAGCGCGCCGGGCATTCCCCTCGAACGCTTATCCGCATCCGCTCGGGCTGCGGCCCGCAGCGCATCCGCTTCCATCAGTGTCTCGACGGCCCGGTAAATCCCGTTGTATCGGTGGATGCGCTCGAGGTGCCACTGCACGACCTGCGTAACGGTGTACTTTTGGGTTGCGTAGAGTTGCCGCAATCGTGGAACCGTGATTTCGAGGAGGTCGTCGTCCAATTCCTGTCGTGATCGCGGCCGCGAAATTGCAGCCGGGTGGGAGGAGAACGCCAAAGCAAGGGAAGACGAGGACGCTACAACTGCACCACCAAGCGCGGTCATGAAGGTTCGGCGATCAACGGAAGTCACGGTGACACCGGTTCGGAGGTAATGAGCGGATGGTCCGACGTCCCCAACGTGGCACATTCGTGCGCAGCGGCGAGCAGTGTCCGAATGCGAGGCGGATCGTCGATTGCGCCGATCGCAAGCAGGGCAAACCGTGCCAACAGGATGGGTGCACGCGCTTCGCCCACTTGGGTCAGGGAGCGGCACAGCTCGCCGTAGAGCGTGTCGAGTTCGTCATCAGTCATGAGCTCACGGTCCTTTTTCAGGCGCGGAGGCGCCGAGTACCCGTTGCAGCGCCAGATGCACCGCATGCGTGGCCGGCTCGTGCCAACGGGCCAGGACGTGACCGTCGGGCCTGAAGAGATAGACGGTTCCGGGCGCAGCGCCATAGAGTGCCGTCAGCCGGCCGGTGTGGTCCCAGCCGCAGGCGGGCACAGGCGCCGACGGCTGTCGCGCGGCGATTCCAACGACCCGCAGCGGCACGGCGGCCCCGGCCGAGACCGCCAGCATCGCCAGCTCCTCCGGAGGGCGCCCGTTCTCGGTGAAGCACACCGCGGTAAAAGCCGGCGCCAGGAGTTCGGTGAAATGACCGAAGCGTGGCGCCTCCTGATCGCAAAGCGTCACGGGACACTCGAGCGCGACGGAGCCAGGCTCCGGGCCCGCGCTCCAGGTCGTCCGATCGCTCAGGCTGAGAGGCGAGTCGGTGTAGCGGATCGCCTGCGTCTGGCGCGGATTGATGAGCGGCCGAAGGAAGGATTGCCGGGCGGCAAGGCCCAGGACGGCCGTGCGCATGAGCTCGAAGCCGAACGACGGCGGCGACATGAACTCCGTGCTCTTCATGCCCTGACGCAGGTTCTCGCGCGCGGCCGGCACGCGTTCGGCGGAATAGCTGTCGAGCAGCTCTTTGCGGGCGGCACCGCGAACCACGAGCGCCAGCTTCCAGGCCAGATTGTCGGCGTCCTCGAATCCGGAATTCGCGCCGCGCACTCCAAAGATAGGCACGAGGTGCGCCGCATCGCCCGCGAGGAGCAGCCTGCCGGCGCGGTAGGTCTCGAGCGTGAGCGCATTGGCGCGATACAGGCTGATCCATATCGGAGACCAGTCCTGCCGCTCGCCGATCATGCGCAGGTGGTTTGCGACGCGGGGAATCACGTTTTCCGGCAGGACGGCTGTTTCCGGGTCCTCATCATCGCGCAGCTGGTAGTCGATTCGCCAGACATCGTCAGGCTGGCGGTGCATCAGGATGGTCGAGCCGGGATTGGAAGGGGGATCGAACCAAGCCAGGCGCTCGGTCTGACGAGCGCTCTTGAGCGCAAGGTCCACGATGACGTACCGGCCTTCGTAGCTCGTGCCGCGCAGCCGCAGTCCGGCCGCCTCGCGCACCGAGCTGCGGGCCCCATCGCAACCGATGGCCCACTCCGTATCGAGCTCATAGCCTCCGACGGGGGTCTCGATCGACAGGCGCACGCCGCTTTTCGATGCGCAAATGCCGCTGATGCGGCTCTGCCAGCGTACCTCCACGAGACCCGAGCTCTCGGCGGCCTCGAGCAGGAAATCCTCGATGTAGTACTGCTGGATGTTGATCATTGGCGGCAGCCGCTGATTCTCATCGTGCGGCATCGAGAAGTGCAGGACTTCCTCATCCCGATAGAAACTGCGGCCACCCACCCAGGGCAGCCCGGTCGCGAGAAACTTCCTGGCGGCCCCATAGCGTGTCAGGATCTCCAGCGACCGGCGCGAGAGGCAGATCGCCCGGCTTCCCACGCACACCGAGTCGTCGGCTTCAATGACCACTGACGGCACGCCGTGACGTGCCAGCGCCAGAGCGGTCGCGAGGCCGACGATGCCGCCTCCCACAATGACCACCGCGTGGTGCCGATCCTCAATGCCGGATCGCAGCGTCGGCAAGCGGGCCGCGAAGCGGCGCGCGAGGTATGGATACTGCGCGAAGGCACGGGTCGACCGCTCGCTCATAGCTCATCATTATCGCATCGTTCCGGTATTCCACCAGAGCGAGATGAGCCACTGTGGTCCGGGTAAAATGGTGCGCGGGGAGTTCTGAGGCACTTTTGAGACTACGTCCCGGTCCGGGAGAAACTCATGTTTGACCACGTCGGAATCGGAGTTAGCGACTATACCGCGAGCAAAGAGTTCTTCCTCAAGGCACTCGAGCCGCTCGGCGTGGCCGTTGTCCAGGAGGGGTCGTTGGGTGTCGAGCTCAGCCCGAAGGGCAAGGCTTCCTTGTGCTTGTTCCAAAGCGAGCAGAGGCCGGCACGTCTTCACCTGGCATTCAAGGCCGAGAATCGCCGGCAGGTGGAAGATTTCCATCGCGCAGCTCTGGAGGCGGGGGGCAGGGACAATGGTGTTCCCGGTCTGCGGCCCCACTACCACGCGAGCTACTACGCAGCTTTCGTCATTGGGCCTGACGGGCACAACATCGAAGTCGTTTGCCACGAACCCGAGGCCTAACTCCTTACACCGGGTGACCCTCGCTTGTGGTCAGAGACCGGATTGGCAGCCTACGGATTCGCCTGCCGGTCGAGCTCTTCCGCCAGCATCATGGCATCTACGGTTCGGTCCGGCTGCCGTCCAGGAAATTGCAGCAAACGATGGGGCTGGTGCAGGGAGCGATGGGCGGATCGCAGGGAGGCAGCCTGCAACGAGGTCTGCAGATCAGTTACTTGCGCGCTTCGGGCCGGGGGCAGGATAATGGTGGCACGGCGGAATTGTGTTTAACGTGCGCACACGAAGTAGTGGTTTGACAGCCACGCTCGCGTGGGTCGCGGGAGGTGTGGCAATCGCTCTCGCGATCGCCACGGCGATCCAATGTCATCAGTACGCCGCCTCGGTGTATCCCGGCGCGAAGTGGACGCCCTCTCTCATCTATGGGGCCGCTCTTTGGCTCTGGTGGGCGGGAGCCATGTTGGGGCTGTGGATGCTCTCGCAACGTTGGCCCAGGATTTGGATCGTCTCCGCCAAAAATGCCGTTGTCCAGGTTGCAATCGCAGCCGTCATCGCGGGCGCTCATCTCAGAATACTGCAATGGACCCTTCACGAAATGGTCGGGTTTTGGCCATATTTGCGCGGCCTCGGATACGACCAGGTGGTCAGCTTCAGCATCCAGCGCATGAGTCTGGAAGGACTTCTCTACATGATCCTGTGGGCGATGTGCGCCGCGGTGAACATGCAGATGGCACGGCAGGAGCAGACGCTGCAGCTCGCCGAACTGAAGCAGCAGCTATCATCGGCCCACTTGCGCGCCCTGCAGATGCAGCTCAAGCCTCACTTCCTCTTCAATACTCTCAATGCAATCACGAGCCTGGTGGAGCTCGGCAGGCAGGAGGAAGCTGCGAGGACTCTCTCACACCTCAACGCAATTCTGCGTTCGACGCTCGCTCAGGAGCTTCCCGAGAAAGTCCCTGTGGCGCAAGAGCTTGCGGTCATTGAGAACTACCTGTCCATCGAGCAGATCCGGTTTCCTGACCGCCTGCGCGTAGAGATGTGTGTCGATCCCGACGCACTTGATGGCCTGATGCCCTGCTTCCTCCTGCAACCGATAATTGAAAATGCCATCCGGCACGGCGTGTCGCAGCTCGAAGGCACCGGCATCGTGCATACGGCCATCGAGCGCGTCAACGAGCGACTGCACATTTCCGTACGGGATAACGGGCCGGGGCTGCAACACGAATCAAGGTCCAAGGGCCATGGTGTCGGCCTGCGCAGCACGGAGGAGCGGCTCGAGCATTTTTATCGCGACGGCTACGAGTTCTCGTCCGGTGAAGTCCAATCGGGCGGCTTTGAAGTGTCCATCAAAATTCCTTACGAGCGGACGCTGACATGAAATTCAGAACTCTCATCGTGGATGATGAGCCGCTGGCGCGCGAGCGATTGCGGCGGCTGCTGGGGCCGGATGAGGAGATCGAGGTGGTAAAGGAGTGCCGCAATGGGCGCGAGGCCATCACCGCTCTCAAGCAGACATCCGTGGATCTGGTTCTGCTGGACATCGAAATGCCGGGCATGAACGGCTTCGCGGTGATCAAGGAGGTTGGAATAGAAGGAATGCCTGCAGTCATTTTCGTGACCGCGCACGACAGCTACGCGGTCAGGGCGTTCGAGGTCCAAGCCCTCGATTACCTGATGAAGCCGGTCGATCCCGCGCGACTGCGGGAGGCGTTGAGGCAGGTGAAAGGTCGGATTCGCGCCGAGGCGCGTGGAACCACCGAAACCCGGCTGCATGCTTTGCTGGAGAAGCTCGAGGGCCATGTTGCCTCCATTGAGGCTTACGGTGAGCATCTACTCGTACCGAACGGCATCAGGCAGACAGTGGTGCAGATCGATCAAATCGATTGGGTGGAAGCAGCGGACTATTACGCCGTTCTCCACGTGGGCAGCAATAGCTACACGCTCAGGCGAACGATCAAACAGCTCGCGCGGCAACTTGATCCGAAACGATTTGCTCGCATACACCGTTCCGCCATCGTGAACTTGAGGCGCGTCAAGGAGATCCTCCATGAAGGCGACGCCGAAAACTGGGTGATATTATCCGATGGACAGCGGATCAGGATGAGCAAGAGCGGCAGGAGAACGATGCTACAGCGTGCGAAGTGACAGCGTATCCGCGACCAGGTGGCGACTCCGGAATACTGGTCGGGACCATCCTACTTGCAGCTCGTGCGCCTCAGAGCGCACGATAGCGAAACCAATTGGCCGGTGATTTAAAATGGCAACACGTCTGATCTACGTCGCCGGGATCGCCTCATTGTCGCTTCTCGCGCTGGCAGCTTCAGCGGCGCCTTCGAAACCGTCGCACGTTGGAGCGTCTTCCTATGATTTCATCATCCGCGGCGGCACGGTCTATGACGGCAGCGGAGGAACGCCTTTTATCGGCGACGTTGCGGTCCGTGGCGATCGGATCGCCTATGTCGGACCGCACGCGCCAGGAAGTGCCAGGGAGCAGATCGAGGCGCACGGCCGGGCAGTAACGCCTGGCTTCATCAATATGCTCTCGCATTCCGAGGAATCGCTGCTCGTAGATGGGCGCGCGCTGAGCGACCTGCGCCAGGGGGTAACTCTGGAAGTGTTGGGAGAGGACTCCATGGGTCCGCTCAGCCCTGAGATGAAGCGACTCCTGAAGCAACGCCAGGGAGACATCCACTACGACGTCAGCTGGACGACGCTCGGAGAGTATCTGGAAGAGCTCGGGAAGCGGGGTATAGCGCCCAATGTTGCTTCCTTCGTCGGCGCCGGGACCGTGCGCACGTTCGTGCTCGGGGAGCGCGATGTACAGCCTACGGCGACCCAGCTGCGCAAGATGCAGAAACTCGTGGCGCAGGCGATGGAGCAGGGCGCGCTCGGTGTCACGACGGCACTGATCTACAGCCCAAATGAGTATGCCAGGACGGGAGAGCTGACCGCGCTTGCGCGCGAGTCAGCGCGGTGCGGCGGCATCTACAGCGTGCACATGCGCAGCGAGGGTGATCGACTGCTACAAGCGGTGCAGGAAACCATCGATATCGCCAAGGCCTCGGGAGCTCCCGCCGAGATTTATCATTTGAAGGCCGCGGGCAAGCGCAATTGGGGGAAGCTCGATGGGCTGATTCGTGCCGTTGATGCGGCGCGAGCCTCCGGCATTCGTCTCACCGCCGACATGTATGTCTATACCGCGGGAGCAACCGGCTTGGATGCTGCCATGCCGCCGTGGGTGCAGGATGGCGGCCTCGAGGCCTGGATCTCGCGGCTCAAAGACCCCGCCATCCGAGCGCGCGTGAAGACCGAGATGCGCAATCCAGCCTCGAAGTGGGAAAACCTGTATCAGGCAGCGGGCGCGTCCGGAATCCTGCTGCTGGAATTCAAGAACCCGGCGCTCAAGCCGCTCATGGGCAAGACCCTGGCGGAGGTTGCGCATGAGCGCGGCGTGAGTCCGGAAGAGGCTGCGATCGATCTCGTGATCGAGGACGGCTCGCGCGTCGGGGCGGCGTATTTCCTGATGTCTGAGCCGAATATCAGGCGGGAGGTGGCGTTACCCTGGGTGAGCTTCGGATCGGACGCGGATGCGCCGGCGCCCGAGGGAGTCTTTTTGCAAAGCAGCCGCCATCCGCGGACATATGGAAATTTCGCACGGCTCCTTGCCAGGTATGTGCGCGATGAGAAGGCCCTCAGCCTGCAGCAGGCCGTGCGCAAGCTTAGTGCGCTTCCCGCGGCTACGCTTTCCTTAAAAGATCGTGGGATGCTGAAGGTCGGCGACTTCGCGGATATCCTTATCTTCGACCCGCGGGCTATTCAGGACCACGC
>Ga0134128_10010560_pt1 | contig 11063 bp, 8 predicted proteins | sample KB31754_FD_96462 | JGI IMG/M metagenome (GOLD analysis project Ga0134128, IMG submission 96462) | Terrestrial soil microbial communities with excess Nitrogen fertilizer from Kellogg Biological Station, Michigan, USA - KB3-175-4 | ecosystem: Environmental > Terrestrial > Soil > Unclassified ...
CATGGATCAGGAGCAAATCGATCCGGTCGGTTCCCAGCCGCAGCAGCGACTGCTCCACCGAGCGCATCGTACCGTCATAGGAGTAGTCGAAAATGGCCCGGTGCGGCTGGCCGCCGACAAATCCGGAATTGTCGGCCGGTGATTGAAACGGGTCCATCCAGCGGCCAACCTTGGTGCAGAGCACGATATCGCGGCGCGGCACTCGCCGGAGCGCGGTCCCGCAGCGGTGTTCGGCAAGACCCCGCCCGTAGAGCGGGGAAGAATCGAGCAGATTGACGCCGAGCGCGAAGGCCCGCTCGACCGTCGCGATGGCGATATTGTCGGGAATCCGTACGAAGAGATCGCCAAGTGGCGCTGTCCCGAAGCCAAGGGTGGAAACTTCGAGCCCTGTCCGGCCCAGGGCTCGGCGGGGCAATGTCGGAACCGCGACCATATTGATCTCTTCCAGCCGAACGGCCGATTCTGTATCGATGACTGCTCAACCTAGGCTTATGGCATCCATCTTGAGACATGGGCCTGATGTTAGCAAGTTTGCGCCAAGTTCCTTACCAGGCAGGATCCGTCATGCTCTCGCGTATGAAAGCCTGGGCACGCACCCTCAAGCGCAACAGCCACGCGATCTATCTCGCCGCGCGCGATCCCAGGACGCCGTGGTACGCAAGAGGGTTGGCGGCTGCGGTCGCCGCCTACGCGCTTTCGCCGATCGACCTCATCCCCGATTTCATTCCCGTCATCGGATATGTCGATGATCTGATCATCGTGCCTCTCGGCCTTTGGCTGGTGATCTCGCTCATTCCTGAAGAGCTGATGGAAGAGTATCGGACCAGGGCCGACAAGGCCGATTCGCAGCCAAGCAGCATCGGCGGAATGATGACGATCATCCTGCTTTGGATCGCGGGCGCGGGGATACTGGGCTGGATCGGTTACCGCTTTTGGAGCCGGTCTTGAATCGGTCGGGCTGTCGACGCTGCGTGGCGATCACGTTGTCGGCTGCACTGGCGTGCGCCCCTGCCCTTGCCCGCGACGTATTGCTCGCACCAGCCAGCATGCCGCGCATCGGCAGCGTCGACGAGCGTTTCCAGTCCTACAATATCGAAATGGTGGAGATCACGGGCGGGCCATTCTGGAAACCATATTCGCAAACGAGCGATGCCGCTCCCGGCCTTTATTCGCTGCGCAAGCCAAAAGACCTCCGCAATCCGCTGTTGCGAAAGCTCGCGGCGGCCCTGTCGCCCGCCTATCTGCGGGTCAGCGGAACGTCGGCGAATACCACCTACTTCACGGAATCGGACGACGCTCCCTCCACGCCGCCGGCCGGGTTCAAGTCCGTTTTAACGCTTCGTCAATGGCAAGACGTCATCGACGTCTCGCGCGCGATCGATGCGCCGATCGTGACATCCCTTGCCATCAGCGCCGGCACGCGGGACTCCGGTGGCGTCTGGACACCCAAGCAGGCGCGGCGCCTTCTCGCGGCAACCCGTCAGGCGGGCGGCCGGATCGCCGCGGCCGAGTTCATGAACGAGCCCGACCTTCCCGCCATCGGCGGCGCCCCCGATGGTTATGATGCCACTGCCTACAAGCGAGATTTTGCGGTGTTCAGCGCGTTCATCAAGCGCGAGGCGCCCGATTCCAGGATACTCGGACCCGGCACGGCAGGCGACGCACCTGCCGTCGCCGATCTGTTCTCTGCGTCAGCGCCTGATATCGATGCTGTCTCCTATCACTACTATGGCGCGCTGTCGGCGCGGTGCGGCGGGCAGCAGATGCCGGAGGCGGCACTCTCCGAACAATGGCTTTCGCAAACGGACCGGGCTCTCGCGCGCTATCGCACGCTCCGCGATCGCCTCGCGCCGGGCAAGCCGATCTGGCTCACCGAAACCGCCGAGGCGGCCTGCGGCGGCAATCGCTGGAGCGCTGGGTTTCTCGACACGTTCCGATATCTCGATCAGCTTGGGCGGCTCGCCAGGGCCGGCGTTCAAGTCGTCATGCACAACACGCTCGCGGCAAGCGACTACGGCTTGCTCGACGAGCGGACATTCGTGCCGAGGCCAAACTATTGGGGCGCGTTACTGTGGCGGCGATTCATGGGATCGGTGGTGCTCGACACCGGCGTGCCAATCGAGATCGGCCTTCACGTCTATGCCCATTGTCAACGCCAGGTCTCCGGCGGTGTGACCTTGCTGGTGATCAACAATGACCGCAACACGGCGCGAACGCTGACATTGCCGACGCGCTCGGAGCGCTACACGCTGGATGCTGCCGCCTTGCAGGACATTACTGTTCGACTAAACGGCAAAGCCCTGACACCGGAGTATGCCATTTCGTCCGCGCCGCTCCCTGGCACCAAAACCGCCGCCGGTCGTCTGACCTTCGCGCCCGCGACTATCAGCTTTCTGGCAATTCCCGAGGCCGGAAACCGCGCGTGCCGCTAATCGCGACGTCATTCAAAACGTCATCTTCAGCCCGGCATAGAACGTGCGCGGATAGGCCGGGCTCAGGGAGCGCGCATCGGTGAATGCCGCGCCGCCACTGGCAAAATTTGGAAGCGCAGCGGTGTCGAAGAAGGTGCCGTAGGTGGCGAAGCGGCCGTCGAAGAGGTTGTTGATCTTTCCGTAAATCTGAAACGTCTTGTTGATCTGATAGGACGCGTGGACGTTGAACACCGTATAGGACGGCAGCTTCGGCGCCTGGTTTGATTCGTCGCCCACCAGATATTGGCTGCTCACAAAGATCGCATCGGCGCCAACCTTGAAGGCATCGGTCACGAAATAGTCGAAGCCAGCCTTGACCCGGTGGCGAGGAATCGCGGGGATCTGGTTACCCGGCGAAATCTGCACGTTGCCGTTCGCGTCGGCAAACGGGCTGTTGGAGCCGACCTGCAGTGAATCCAGGAAGCGCGCGTCGAGGAAGGTATAGCTTCCATAAACCTGGAAGACAGATGACCTGAGCTTGGCTTCAGCCTCGATGCCCTGCCGGCGTGTGGAGCCGACATTCTGGAAGTAGCCAAATCCCTGCAGCGCAGGACTGGGGATGGCGAGGATGTCGTCGGTATTGGTGGCACGGAAACCGCCGAGCTTCCATTCCAGCGTTCCCAGGTTCATGTCCCTGGTGCCGCGAAAGCCGGCTTCGATGGTGCGGGACACCACCTGCTTCAACGGCGGATCGGAGACGAGGAAGGCGGCGATGATGCACGGCCTCGCGGGATCGGCGCAGCCGAGCTCCAGCGGTGTCGGCGCGCGGTTCGCCTCGGAATAGCCGGCATAGGCCGTCAATTCCGGCGTGATCTTGTAGGCGCCGCCGATGATCGGATTGAAACGATCGAACGTCTCATTGCCGTTGAGCTGGCTGCCGATCTGATCCTCGAGCGCGATCCGGGCGTCATTGAAACGGCCGCCTGCAGTGATCGAGAAGGCCTTGGTGACGTCGAAGGTGTCGAGCACATACACGCCGGTATATTGGTTGGTGGCACGCACCGATACCGGGCCAATCGATACGGGACTGCCGGACTGGCCGAGGAAGATGCCGCTGCCAGTCACGACATAGTCAGGGCCGATCGTCCCGAGCTCCGCACTGGCATTAAATTGCGTGACGCTGGCGTCGATGCTGGCGCCAACGACAAAGCGATTGCCATGGCCGAAAATCTCGTCCGTGTTGGTTGCCTGTGCTGAAAATCCGCCAGTAGTCGAACGCGTCGTGGTGCGGTCGAGCTGTCCGATAAAAGTGCCTGGAGCGAAGGGATTGGCAAGCTGCATTCCATTCACCCCGTTCGCAGGGGTGGTGTCGTCGTTGAAACAGAGCAATGTCGGGTCGGCGGCGCAGGGCTGGGTTGCACTCGGGTTACCGTCCAACACGTGCTGGTCGAAGGCGCGAACATGCGCGACAGTTTCGACAGTCCAGCTCGGCGTGACTTCGACCTTTCCGGTCAGGTTCGCGTAGGCCACCTGGTTGGCGGTGGTTTGCGGCGTCGTGTAGGTCGCACCCCAGAATCGCTGCAATAGCTCGATCGGCGTGGTGGCCGTTGCGCCGAACTTGTTGTTAGCCAGCCCCAGATTGAGATGGAATTCGGCGTTATCGGTCCGATAGCCGACATCGCTGTAGAAACGGCGAATGTCCGACGGCGAGAAATTGCGGAAACCGTCGTCGTGCAATCCTTCGAGCGCCCCATAGATGGCGAACTGGCCAACCTGCTTGCCCCATTGCGTAGAGCCTTGCAACCGGCCGTAGGAGCCGCCCATCGTATCGACCTCGGCGCCGTGATAGTTGAAGCCGTCCTTCATCTGGACGGTGACGGCGCCACCCAGCGCATTGAGGCCGAAGGCCGGGTTGTTCGTGACCACGGCGACCGACTTGATCGCGGCAGTCGGGATCAGATCCCAATTGACGGTGTCGCCAAACGCTTCATTGATGCGCACGCCGTTCTGGTAGACGGCCAATCCCTGCGGCGTTCCAGCCACAGGCGATCCCACATACCCGCGAAATTCAAGATTGGGCTGGAAGGGATTGCCGGTAACATCGTTGATGTTGACGGCTGGCACGCTCTGCTGCAGGGCATCGGTGATGTTCAGCGAATTGGTGCGCTGGATTTGACCGGAATCGACGAAGTTGATGCTGGAAGGAACTTTTTCGACCGCGAGCGCCGTGCCCGGCGATGCGATCGGCGTTGTCGGGTAGGTCCGAAGTCTCGTTACCGTCGTCACGGGCCGGGTCGCAGGCCGGACCCTGCGCGGTGCTTCTCTGGGACGACCTGCCCTCACCGCCGTTTTTGGTGGGGAGACTTCGATCGGCGGCAGCTCGGTCGTGTAGCTGCTGTTGTCCTTCTCTTTGTCCTTGTCCTGCGCGTAAACCAATCCGCATTCCACAAGCAGAAATGCCGACACCGACGCGAGCAGCAGTAAGCGAACACCCATCCGTTTCGCCCCATTCCATTCCGGCTTCTTTGTCCCCGCCGGTTCGGAATAACGATAGTAGTGAGCAGAGAGCGGCCTGCCAGATCCAAAAAGTCCCGACCCATTCGGGAAAATTCCCGAATGCATCGCAATCGGGAGGAGGAATCTTTCCCGAGTTCGCTACGGCGTACCCATCGGAACCAAGGCTTCTAGCGTGACACCGCTCTCCCCAGAGGCCACGCTGAGCGTACCGCCCAGCGCGAGCAACCGCTCGCGCATTCCGCTCAGGCCGAGACCGAACTTCTGATTCGGCCCGATCCCGCGACCATTGTCGCAGACCCGCACCAATGCATAGCCGCGCTTGTCCCGCGAACCTGCCGGCCGCTCGGCCGGAGCGATGCTTACATTGACCTCCGTCGCGCCCGCGTGGCGGAATACGTTGGTGAGTGCTTCCTGCACCACGCGATAGATCGTGAGATCGGCGGTCTCACCGGTCTCGCCGAGGGATTGCGAGATCGTCGTCTGGATGTTCACCTGCGGGTGGGATTCGTTCCACAGGCGTAGCAGGGCGTCCAACGCTTCGCGAAGCCCGAGTTCCGCCAGCCCGACGGGCCGGAGCTTCTCCAGGATGCGCCGCGTAAGCTGCTGCAGCTCGTTGACCTGTTCGAGAATGGCGCTGCCATGCTTGTGCAATGCTTCGACGGCCGGCGCGCGCGATTCCGCCAGCCGCATCACGGCTCCGACATGCGCGCGCAGTGCAAAGAGATACGGCCCGAACTCATCATGCAGTTCACGCGCGATCTCCTTGCGCTCGAGGTCCTGCAGCGACACGGCGCGCGCGGCCAACCGCCTTTTTTCCTCAACTGCCTCGCCCAGTGTCCCTGCAAGATGGTTCAAGCGGGTGCAGAGTGCAGCAAGCTCCGGCGCGCCGCTTGGGGCGACGCGGGCGTCATAGGCCCCTCCTTCGATCCTGCCCATCGCCCGCCCGAGCGCTTCCAATGGCGACAGGGCGCGGCCAACAACCAGCATCGTAATCAGGAAGAGCGCGATGGCGACCGCGGAGCCGACCTCGAGCTGAGTGACGATCCCGTCCCAGATTTCCGCGATCTCGTCGTTCGGGATCGAGGTGATCACGAGCGATGTCGGCTTGCCATGGATCGAGACCGGTACGCTGACGGAGGTCTTCTCTGGGTGAACAAGCCCGACAAACCATGCGGGTACGGAGCTCGTCTCATCCGCCTTGTCAGCGATGGAAGGCGGCGTACTCCCATCATCCCCTCGCGTAATGCGGACGTGGCGCAAACGGCTGAGATCCCCGACGATTTGGTCGAGGCGCGCGTCCGGATTCGGCGTCTCTCCCAAGCCTGTGACAATGGTCTCGACAAACTCGCGCGCGAGCCGCGTGACGCTTTGATCCTCGGCCTGGACGCGGGGGGCGGCCTCCAGCACGAGCCGTGCGACGTTGATGGCGAGACCAAGCGCAAGCACCAGAGCCAGGAGCAGATTGATGCGGGCCCACAAGGAAAGTCGTTGCCACATCGCAAATTCCCCACTGTCTCTTCAAGTTCCTCACAAAAGCGCGATGAATTTAGCCTGAATCATCATCATCGCGCTTTAGCTCCTTGTTTGGACATGATCTTTTCGGAAAACCGCTTCACACTTTTCCGGATCAGGCGCGCCGACCCCGGTCGATGAAGCCGCGTGCGGCGCACGGCGACATAGATCAACCAGTCGATAAAATTGCTCGTCCGTCTCATTCGAGAGTACCGCATTATCGCCCAAGTTGCATGGCGAACTGGAACTCTGCGCCTGTGCGCCGCGGAGCAGCAATGGGAGCGATGGCCCGGAGCGAAGATGACGCGTGTTCTGATCGTTGATGATCATCCGATCGTGGCGTCCGGCTGCCGCACTGTGCTCGCCGATGAGCCGGAGACTGTTGTGCTGGAGGCGTCCGATGCCGAAAGCGCCGAGCGCATCTTCCTGGCCGAGCATCCCGACATATCCGTGATTGACGTCAATCTGCCGACGGTGTCCGGCTTCGAGCTGGCGCGCCGCATCCTGGCGCATGACAGCTCCGCCCGCATCATCATGTTCAGCATGAACGACGATCCGGTGTTCGTTGCACGGGCGATCGAAATCGGCGCCAAGGGTTATGTCTCGAAAACCGGCGATCCGCAGGATCTGGTCGCGGCCATCCGGGAAGTCGGAAAGGGTGGCGTTTACCTGCCGCCGGCAATGGCGCGCAACATGGCTTTTGCCGGTGCCGAGGTCGGCAAGAGCCCGCTTTCAAAACTAAGCCCGCGCGAAATGGAAATCCTGCGCCTCCTTGGCTCGGGCAAGACCCTGTCCGAGATCGCCTGGCTGGTCCACTCCCCCTACAAGACGGTCGCCAACACCTCCTCGATCATCCGTCACAAACTTGGCGTGCGGACGCCCGCCGAGCTGGTACGGCTTGCGATCGAGAGCGGCGTCTGCTGATGACGCTTCAGACCATCTCAACGAACCGTTCCCGTGGCGGCATGCAAGGCGTCTATCGCCATGCGAGCCGCGAAACCAAAACCGAGATGACCTTTTCGGTCTATGTCCCTGATCATCGCAACGGCACAAAGCTGCCGGTGGTCACCTATCTCTCGGGCTTGACCTGCACCCATGCCAATGTGACGGAGAAGGGCGAGTTCCGCGCCGCCTGCGCCGAACTTGGTCTGATCTTCGTTGCCCCTGACACCAGCCCGCGCGGCGAAGGCGTACCCGGCGATCCCGCCAAGGCCTACGATTTCGGCCTCGGCGCCGGCTTCTACGTCGATGCGACGCAAGCGCCCTTTTCCCGCAATTACCGCATGTGGAGCTACATAACCGAAGAGCTTCCGAAGCTGATCGACGCGCACTTTCCGGTCGACAGCGGGCGGCAATCGATCATGGGTCATTCCATGGGCGGCCACGGCGCAATCACGATCGCTCTGCGTCATCCCGACACTTACCGCGCGGCGAGCGCATTTTCTCCGATCGTGGCTCCCTCACGCGTGCCCTGGGGTATCAAGGCGCTCGACGGCTATCTCGGCAGCGACAAGCAAGCCTGGCGCAAGCATGATGCGGTGGCGCTGATCGAGGATGGCGCGAAGTTCGCCGAATTTCTGGTCGACTATGGCGACGCCGATCAATTCCTGACCGAGCAGCTCAAGCCCGAACTCCTGCAGGCGGCTTGCGGGAAAGCGGGCATTCCCCTCACCTTGCGACGTCAGGCCGGCTACGACCACAGCTATTACTTCATCTCTACCTTCATGGCCGATCATCTGCACTGGCACGCGGCTCGGCTCAAGACTTGACGAGTCAGCGCAGTCGCGGCGCGCCGAAATTCGGCGCGAGCAAGCGTTCGCGGATGAGATAGCGGGTCGCGCGCGACCAGGACTCGTCGGTATTGCCGCGCATGTCGACATTGGCGGCAGCGACAAGACCGCCCGTGTGGGCGTCACGCACATACACGCTGATATTCAGAATGAGATTCGATACCTTCTGCACCACGCCAGTGATTTCGAGGTCGGCGCCAAGGTCTTGCGCCAACTTCACATCGCATCCGCCACACGCCTGCAGATGGCTCTGATGCGCCGCAACATTAACCGGCGCGATATCGACGATCTGGAACTTTCCGGATTCACCAAGTTCCTTTCGCACCTGATCGCCCACGTGCATCAGGCGCTCTTGCTCGTCGGCGCGCTTACCATGCATCTCGCCTTCCAGGCTGGAATCGATCATCTCAAAATCGAACACAGCAAGCCGGGGCGGTTCGGCCGCGCGCGCACCCCCGAGCGTCATCAGCATCGCTACCCAGACGACAAAAAGCCTTCTCATGATTGTGACCTTCGTGCTGACGACAAAAGGCAGGGTTGCAAGCTAAGACAATTCGGTCTTGTTTCAACGCTAAAGCGCCATGGTTTCAGGATGAACGTCATCGCACTTTAGATTCTTGTTTTGGCATGATCTCTTCGGAAAACCGCTTCAAACTTTTGCGGATCGTGCCTTAGAGTCCTTCAAGGCAAGGAGGACCGTCAAGGGAGCTGCCATGATCCGAGGATTGATCGGCGCGATCGGCTTGACTGTCGTAGCCGCCCAGGCGTTTGCCGCCGATCCGCTCGAGATTGGGATCGGCTATCTTCGGCATGCGGGCGTCAAGTCTACCTTGTCCCTCGTCGAACAACCGGCCGCGAACAACGGCGTCGCCGGCGCGTTGTTGGCGATCGAGGACAACAACACCACCGGCAAGTTCCTGAACCAGCACTTCACTTTGACTGAAGTACGGCTCAAGCAGGGCGACGACCCGGTCAAAGCCGCAAGTGCGCTTGCCGACCATGACGGCTTTATCATTACTGATCTTCCGGCGGATGACTTGCTGAAAGTTTCCGACGCGTTGCGGGATCGCGGCACCGTGCTGTTTGACGCTGGGTCCATCGATGACCGGCTGCGCGAGCAGGATTGCCGCGCCAATGTCGTTCATGTCGCGCCGACCCGCTCAATGCTGGCGGATGCGCTCGCCCAATATCTGGTGTGGAAGCAATGGAAGCGCTGGCTTCTCGTGGTTGGTTCACACGACAATGACAAGCTGTATGCCGATGCGCTGCGCCGCTCCGCAACGCGGTTCGGCGCCAAGATCGTGCAGGAGCGTACGTTCGAGGACACCGGCGGCGCGCGCCGCACCGACAGCGGGGTGACGCTCATTCAACGCCAGATGCCGGTGTTCACCCAGCAAGCGCCGGCCTATGACGTGCTCGTCGCCGCCGATGAAAGCGAGGTGTTTGCGTCCTACCTGCCCTACCGCACCTGGGATCCACGACCGGTGGCAGGTTCGGCCGGCCTGGTGCCGACGAGCTGGGATGCTGCCCACGATCAGTGGGGGGCGATCCAGATTCAGAACCGCTTCGTCAAGCTGAACTCGCGCCACATGACCGCGCTGGACATGCAGGCCTGGACGGCCGGGCGCATGGTCGGCGAGGCGACATCGCGCACCAATTCGAACGACCCGAAGACGGTGTTCAATTTCATCAAAGGACCGGATTTTTCGGTGGCGGCCTTCAAGGGTCAGCGATTGACGCTACGCGACTGGAACCTGCAGCTTCGCCAGCCGATCCTGCTGGCTGACGGGCGCATGGTGGTCTCGGTGTCACCGCAGGAAGGTTTCCTGCACCAGGTCTCCGAACTTGATACGCTCGGCGTCGACCGGCCCGAGACCAAGTGCAAGCTGAAGTGATGGCGAGGGAATAGCGCATGTGGCGTCTTTGCCTGCTGTGTTTACCGGCGGTGTGGCTGATCGCAGCGAGCCCCGCGCGGGCTTACGTCGCCTACATATCCAACGAGAAGGGCAACACGGTCTCGGTCATCGACACCGAGAAATGGGTGGTCACGGCCACCATCAAGGTCGGCCAGCGGCCGCGCGGCATCGAGTTCACGCGAGACGGCAACTTCGTGATGGTTGCTGTGGGCGACGACGACATCATCCAGGTGATCGATACCAAGACCCGGCAGATCGCAGATACCCTGCCCTCCGGCGCCGATCCGGAGCTGTTCACCCAGGATGCGGCCGGCAAGATCCTCTATGTCGCCAACGAGAATGACAACACCGTCACCGTCATCGATATCGCCAAACGCACACGGCTCGGCGACATTCAGGTCGGCGTCGAGCCCGAGGGCATGATGCTCAGTCCGGACGAAAAAATCCTGATCTGCACCTCCGAGACCACCAACATGGCGCATTTTATCGACACTGCGACGCGCCAGGTCGTCGCCAATGTGCTGGTGGATTCGCGGCCGCGCTTTGCCGAATTCAAGCATGACGGCTCGGAACTCTGGGTTTCTTCCGAGATCGGCGGCACCGTGTCGATCATCGATCCCGCCAAGCACGTGGTGACCGGCAAGGTGCTGTTCAACATTCCGGGTCTGCGCAGTGAAGCGATCCAGCCTGTCGGCATCGGCATCACAAAGGACGACAAGACAGCGTTTGTCGCGCTCGGGCCGGCCAATCGCGTCGCGGTCGTCGATGCCAGGAGCCGCGCAGTGACCAAATATCTGCTGGTCGGGCAGCGGGTCTGGCACATGGCCTTCACGCCGGACGAGAAATATCTGTTGGTCACCAACGGCGTTTCCAACGACGTTTCGGTGATTGACGTCGCGGCCCAGAAGGTTATCAAG
>Ga0134128_10010561_pt1 | contig 11063 bp, 10 predicted proteins | sample KB31754_FD_96462 | JGI IMG/M metagenome (GOLD analysis project Ga0134128, IMG submission 96462) | Terrestrial soil microbial communities with excess Nitrogen fertilizer from Kellogg Biological Station, Michigan, USA - KB3-175-4 | ecosystem: Environmental > Terrestrial > Soil > Unclassified ...
AGTCAAGCGTCTATCAACGCTGCATTGTTTCGTGTTTGGCGCCGCACTCGCATTGGCGTCCACTGCGGCGTCCGCCCAGAACCGGCAATTTTCATTCGCCTACGACCAGCCTAAGTCCAGCGGCTACGGCGTCGGCGCGGAAATGTTCGACAAGAAGTTGCGGGAACTGAGCAAGGGGACCCTGTCGATCAATCAATACCCCAGCGCGCAGCTCGGCTCCGAAGCGCAAACGATGCAGAAGGTGCAGACCGGCGACATCGATTTCGTCCTGTTATCGACCGCCAACGCCTCGACAGCTCAACCGGAATCCGGCGTGTTCTCCATTCACTTCATCTTCCGCGATGAAAATCACGCCATCAAGGCGCTCGGTGATCCGAAGGTGATCGCGGCGATGAAGGAGCTTTATGCCGCCAAGATCACCGGCGCGCATATGCTCGGGCTCGGTTCACAAGGATTGAGGCATATGTACGGAAAGAAGCCGATCGAGAAGGTCGCCGATCTTAAAGGCATCAAGATGCGTGTGCAGGCGACGGTTACCGAAGACGCGACATTTCCGGCTTATGGTGCACAGGTCGTGCACATGGCTTTCGGCGAGGTTTACACGGCTTTGCAGACCGGTGTCGCCGACATGGCCGAAAATGGCATCAACAACTATCTCATCAACAAGCACTACGAGCCGGCGCCCGTCCTTTCGCTGACCGAACATGAAGCCAACAATGCTGCGCTTTTCGTGAGCGACAAGGTATGGAAGAGCCTAACGGATGACCAAAAGAAATGGGTCCAAGCGGCCGCAGATGAAGTCAGCCAAAAGGAGCCAACCGTCGCCTTCAAACTCGAGCACGATGCCCTGGCCAAGCTGGAGAAGATGGGCGTCAAGGTCGTGAAGAATGTCGACAAAAGCGGCTTTGCGCAGATCAGCAAGCCGATCCAGGACAAGCTTGCGTCGGATCTCGGCCCCCACGCGGTTAAAGTTCTCGAACTCGTGCGCAACGTAAAATAAACCGCTATCGCTCGAATGCGGAGAGCCCCCTTGGCTCTCCGCCTTTGGCGTGGACTGCAAATTCCGGAATCAACGGATGCGCTTCGACGGGCTGGTCTTGAAGGAGCAGCGCCATCTGAAATGGCGTGTACTCGATCCGATCGAAAACCTGCTGATGATTCTTTGCGGGGTCGCCATCACGGCATTCAGCGTGCTGGTGCTCTGCGACATCGTTACACGCGCCATCGGCCATCCGTGGTTGTGGCTGCAAGAAACAACGATGGACTTTTTTCTTTATGGAGTGTTCACGGGCGTGGCCGCCGCCACGCGGCGAAACGATCATCTCTATCTTGCGGTACTCGCGGAATCGATGACGGGCAACAAGCGCCTGTTTTTCGAGATTTTCAACCGGCTCGTGGTGCTCTGCGTCGCCGTCTGCATGATCTATTTCGGTTACCTGAACGTACTGGACGGTTTCAAGAGTCTGCGCATGCCATCAATGACCCCGATGGCTTATCTCTACATCGTTATTCCAGTCTGTGGCGCGCTCGTGGCCCTGTTCATTGTCGAGCAGATAGTCAATGGCTGGCGCAACGGCTTCCCTGACATCCCGATCGACGAGCGGAGGAAGTCTCTGTGATGTCGAACGGCACGCTCATCGTCCTGATGGGAATCCTGTTCCTGTTCTTCGGCTATATGGGCGTGCCCGTCGCCTTTGCGCTGATTGCCTCAGTGCTTTTGATTACGGCGTTCACGCCCGTGAGTCTTGCGTCAATGATCGCGCAACTCTTTAACGGCGTTGACGTTGAAGCGCTGATGGCGGTGCCGTTTTTCCTGCTGGTCGGCGACCTTATGACTTCGGCGAATGTGACGGTACGCATGATCACGCTGTCGCAGACAATGGTCGGCCATTTTCGCGGCGGCCTCGCGCAGGTCGTGACGATTTTCAGCATGTTTTTTGCCGGTATTTCCGGCTCTTCCGCCGCGGACGTCGCGGTGCTCACACGCACGTTGGCGCCAGAAATGGGCCGCGAGGGCTACAACAAGGCATTCACTGCCGCGCTGATTGCCTCGGCATCAACGATGGCAAACCTTATTCCGCCCAGCATCATGGCCGTCGTTTACGGCGCGACCGGGAATGTCTCGATCGGCGGGCTGTTTCTCGGCGGCGTTGTGCCTGGCATCCTCGTGGGCATCGGGCTGATGATCTACAGCCATTTTTTCGGGCCCGTCGGCGTCAGGCGTAAGCGCGCAACATTCGGCGAATTTACGACGGCGAGCAAGAGAGCAGCCGTGCCGCTGATGATCCCCATCATCATCATGGGCGGCATCTTGACCGGCCAATTCACTCCGACCGAAGCCGGCGTGATCGCTGTGGCCTACATCGTGTTCGTCGCAATACCGCTGCTCAATATCCGGCACATCGCTAAATTGCCGCGCGACATGGCGCTGACCGGATTACTGTATTCGATACCCCTCATCACCATCGGCGCGGCTTCGGTTTTTGGCTGGATGCTTGCCTACCTGCGCGGCCCCGCGATGGTATCGGACTGGATTGCCAACGCCGCCGGGGGCGACCCCGGCAAGATCATGCTGCTGCTGGTCGCGCTGTTTGTGATTGTCGGCGATTTCATCGACGCAATCCCGGCAATCATCATATTTATGCCGATCATCATCGATCTGACCAAAAATGCCGACATAAACCCCGTGCACATGGGCGTGGTCATCATTGTTACGCTCGCTTTTGGGCTGATAACTCCGCCCTACGGACTGGCGCTCCTGATGGCGTCGAAATTCGTCGGCATTAAATTCTCCAAGGCGATGATCGCCTCATTTCCGATTTACGTCGTGTTCTTTGCGGCCATCGCATTCAGCATTTATTTCCCCGAAGTCGTGCTTTGGCTGCCGAAAACGCTCCTGCCGCAGTCGGTCGGATGTTTCCAGAATCCGAACGGCCCGGGCTATATCTGCCCATAGGTGCCCGCCATGCCGCCGATTGACAGCACGCTCGTTCCCAAGCTCAAGGCGCCCGCGGGCACCTGCGACACCCACATGCACATCTACGATGGCAAATATCCGAAAGCCGCGACCGCGAAATTCGCGCCGCCAGACGCGCCGGTTTCCGCCTACCGCAAAATGTGCGCGCGCCTCGGCATCGAGCGCACGGTTGTCGTGCAACCTTCGACCTATGGCAAAGACAATCGCTGCACCCTCGAAGCCGTGGCCGCGATGGGTCCGGACACCCGCTGCATTGTCGTCGTTGACGAGGCGGTGACCGATGCGGAACTTGAGGGGCTGACCAGGCTTGGCGCTCGCGGCATCCGCTTCTTCATGTTGCCGGGCGCGCCGCTGCCCTGGGAGATCCTCGAAACAATGTCGGCGCGCGCGGCGCCGCTCGGCTGGCATATCCAGCTGCAGCTCGATGGCCGCGAGCTGCCCGAACGCGAGGCCGTGCTCAAGCGGCTGGCAAGCACGCTGGTGATCGATCACGTCGGAAAATTTCTCGAACCGGTGCCGCTTGATCACGCCGGCTTTCGTACGCTCCGGAATTTGGTCAATGCCGGCCGGACCTGGGTCAAACTGTCGGCGCCTTACGAAGTCTCGAAGGTAGGACCGCCGAACTACGACGATGTCGGCAAGCTCGCGAGGGAACTGGCCATAGCAGCGCCCGAACGCATGCTCTGGGCCACCAACTGGCCACATCCGACACCGGGCGCGCCGGTTCCTGACGATGCCTGGATGCTCGATATGCTCCTCGATTGGATTCCGGACACGGCTGCGCGCCACAAGGCGCTGGTCGAAAATCCCGCGCAGGTCTATGGATTCTGAGGCTCAGGCCGAAAAGCGCGCTGTATACCCCTTTGCGGTGCCTTCGACATGGCCGGCAAATGGCAGACCGACATGGCCCGGAAAAACCAGTGCGCCGGTTGAAGCGCAATAGTCGAGCACTTTGCGTCGGCTGACGCGCGCCTGCGCGGCGTCGGAATTTTTCGGAAAATTCCAGTCCGGATAATACACCTGGAGAAGATGGTGCCAGACATCGCCGATGAAAGCCGCGCGCTGGCCCCTGCTTTCCAGTTTGAAAAACACATGACCCGGCGAATGCCCGGGTGCGGAGTCGATCTCAATGAAGTCGTTTAGCCGATGCGGCCCGCCGCTCACCAGATCGGCTTTCCCATATTCCAGAATCGGAACCACGCATTCGCGGAATGTCCCAAGCTCGGCCGGGCGTTCCTTGGGATCGGCGTCGACTTTCGTGAAATAGTCGACGTCCGGCTTTGAAAAAACATACCGGGCATTTGGGAACGTCGGCACCCATTTCCCGTCGCGCTGGCGCGTATTCCACCCGACGTGGTCATGATGCAGATGCGTGCACATCACGAGGTCGATTTCCTCCGGCCGCGCACCGGCAGCCGCAAGCCGCTCGAGATAAGGCTCGTTCAGCATGTGCCAGAACGGCCTGCCCGGCTTGACCTTGTTGTTGCCGCAGCAGGAGTCGATCAATATTTTCTTGCCGCCGACCTGCAGCAGCCAGCTATGGACGGACAATATGATCTTGCCGGTTTCGGCTTCATAGTGGTGCGGCGCCAGCCACGATCGGTGCTCGGCGAGATGGGCGTCGGTGAAATCCGGAAATATATCGCGCAGCAGATAGCCCGGAAGATTGGTTTCCTCGACACGCGTGATGGTGGCCTGGCCGACGGTGAACACCGGCATCTCCGCTTGCAAGGATGTTTCAGGATAGCTTGCGCAACAGCTTGGCGACGACCCGTTGCTCTTCCGTAGTCAGCGGCATCAGCGTCGCCGCGGTAATTTCGGCGGCGACCCGCATTGCGGCTTCAGTCACTTGCCGGCCGCGTTCGGTAAGGGCGACGGCCCGGCGCCGGCGATCTTTGGGGTCGCTCAGCGCGGTTACGAAACCGCGCAAGTGCAGGCGGTCGACAACCCCTTTGATGGTCGCCGCATCGAGAAAGATCAGCCGGCCCAGATGATTTTGCGAGCACGGCCCGACCTCGAAGAGCTTTGCGAGCGCGGCGAACTGCGTTTGCGTAAGCCCTTCGATCATGCGCGACATAAAAATCGACGTGTGCCGCTGCATGGCCACGCGCATGAGAAAACCGACCTGCTCGTCGAGGGCATAACGCGCCTGCTCGGGGGCCTCGGGCTGAATCGTCACAACCTTGAGTTTTTCGCGTGGCATTGCTTTCATGTCTCTCTTTCCGTCTTGTCGACACCATCCTATACCGTCAAATAGGCCCTTTGCACGTCCAGGTTGCCGTCGAGTTCGGCGACCGACCCGTGCCAGTGGATCTGGCCTTTTTCCAGCACATAGACACGGTCCGACACGAGCCGTGCGAAATGAATATTCTGTTCCGACAGCAGGATCGACAGGCCCTGTTTCTTTAAGGCGAGGATCGTATGCGCCATCTGCTCGACGATCAGCGGCGCCACGCCTTCGGAGGGCTCATCAAGCAGCACCAGCAATGGATTGCCCATGAGCGTCCGTGCCACCGTGAGCATTTGCTGCTCGCCGCCGCTCATGCGTCCGCCGAGACGCCCCTGCATTTCCGCGAGATTGGGGAATAGCGTGAACAGCTGGTCCGGCGTCCACGACGGAGCAGGCTTTCCATCGGCGAACTGACGCGGCGGCTGGCGGCCGACATCAAGGTTTTCCATGACCGTGAGGTCGACGAAGATCCGGCGGTCTTCAGGCGTGAAGCCCAGGCCGCGCCGCGCAATTTCGAACGGCTTGCGGTGAGAGATATCTTCGCCGTTGAAGCGCACAATTCCCTCGCGGCGCGAAACGAGACCTATGATGGTCTTCATGGTGGTCGATTTTCCGGCACCGTTGCGCCCCATCAGCGCCACAACTTCGCCCCGCCGGACTTCGAAACTCAGGTCGTAGAGTATTCGGGCCGCGCCGTACCATGCGCTCAAGCTATCGACGCTAAGCATCGGCTCGCTCACGACGATGCTCCTGAGCCGAATGTCTTGCCTGTGCCGAAATAGACTTCGCGCACCTGCGGATGATCCCGGATGGCCGCCGCGACTCCGTCGGCGATCAACCGCCCGCGCGCCAATACGATGATCCGGTCGGCGAATGCGAAGACGACGTCCATCGAATGCTCGGTGAACAATACCGAAATTCTGCGTTCCACCACCAGCCGCTTGACCAGCGCAATCAGGTCGTTGCGCTCGCGCGGTGCCATGCCGGCGGTCGGCTCATCCATGAGCAGCAGGCGCGGTTCGTTGGAGAGCGCAATCGCCAGCTCGATGCGCTTGACGTCGCCATAGGCGAGCTCGCGGCTTGGCCGATCCGCCACGTCACGCATGCCGACCTGTGCCAGCAGCTCGAGTGCACGATCGCGGTGCAGTTCGGCTGCGGCCCGCCAAAGCCCGAACGTCTGGCGGCTATGCGAAATCAGCGCCATCTGGACATTTTCGATGACCGTCATCGAGCTGAAGGTTGCGGCGACCTGAAATGTCCGGCCGATGCCGAGACGCCAGACGGCGCGCGGCTCGAGACCCGCAATATTGCGATCCTCGAACAGGATCTCGCCCGAATCCGGCAGCAGCTGTCCGTTGATCATGTTGAAGCAGGTCGACTTGCCCGCCCCGTTCGGGCCGATCATGGCGAGAAACTCGCCCGGCGCGATTTCAAAGCTCACGTCGCTCACCGCGCGAATGCCGCCGAATGCCTTCGACAAAGAGCGTACGGCAAGGACGCTCACGGCTTTGCCCCCGCTCTTCGCCAGAGCGATGCAAATGCGCCGGCAATGCCCTGCGGGAAAGCCAGCACCAGCATCAGAATGATGATGCCGAGCAGTGCCCGCCAATACTCGGTCTGCCGCATTACCGTATCCTGCAGGGTCGCAAAAACCGAAGCGCCGACGATCGGGCCGCTCAGCGTCTGGATCCCGCCGAGCAGCACCATGACGAGACCGTCGATGGACCTGCCGACATGGATCGTTTCAGGGGATATCGAGCCCTTTGCGAACGCAAACAGCCCGCCGGCAACGCCGCAAATGCCGCCGGCAATGGCAAATCCGAACCAGTGCACGCGCTTCACATCGATTCCGATCGCCTCGGCGCGCAATGCGGAGTCGCGGCCCGCGCGCATCGCATAGCCGAAGGGCGCAAACAGAAAGCGGCGCAACAGCAGGACACCAGCCACGGCAAATCCCAAAGTGAGGAAAAAATAGGCCCAGGCTTTATCGAAAGGCGCGGGCGGCCAGACGCCGATGACGCCGTTGGAGCCCCCTGTCAGCCCTTCCCACTGGAACACCAGGGCCCATACGATCTGGGCGAAGGCAAGCGTGAGCATTGCGAGATAGACTCCGGAAAGCCGCACCGCGAACCAGCCGAACAGCAGCGCACCGGCAAGCGCGGCGACCGGCGCGGCAATCAACGCGAAACCCATTGGCACCGCCAGCCATTTCACCAGCAATGCCGCCCCATAGGCGCCAAGACCGAAATAGGCGGCGTGCCCAAACGAATGCATGCCGCCAGGCCCCATGATGAAATGCAACGACGTCGCAAAAATAATGGCGATGAGCACGTCGATGCCGAGGATGAGCAGATAAGGCGAGCCCTGCGCCAAGAGCGGCAGGCACACCAATATCACAAGCACTGCCGCGCCAAGCGCTTTCAGGGCCGGCGTTGCCGGCCGGAGCGGATCCTCAGGCTCGGCAATCGAACGTACCTGGGCCTGCGGACGGCCGAGCAGACCGTAGGGGCGAACAATCAGCACAATCGCCATCACCAGAAATTCGGCCACCAGTGTCAATTTGGAGAAATTGATGGTGGCAAAGCCGAAATCGACCGTACCGACTCCGATGCAGATCGCTTTCACTTCGGCGATGATCACCGCGGCAAGATAAGCGCCCGTGATCGAGCCCATGCCACCCACCACGACAATCACGAAGGCATCGCCGATGGCGACAAGGTCCGTCGCGAGGTTTGCCGGTTCGCGCGCCACCTGCAGTGCGCCGCCAAAACCGGCCAGCGCTGCGCCAAGCGCGAATACCGAGGTGAACAGCAGCGTCTGATTGACGCCGAGCGCGCCCACCATTTCCCGATCCTGCGTGGCGGCGCGCACCAGCCGGCCAAATCGCGTGCGGGCCAGTGCAAAATGCAAGGCAAGCAAGACCAAGGGTCCGATCACGATCAGGAACAGATCGTAACTCGGTAGCTGACGCCCAAGCACCTCGATCGACCCGCGCAGGCCCGGAGCACGCGGACCCAGCAAATCTTCGGGACCCCACAGCCAAAGCGCGGCGTCATTGATCACCAGGACCAGCGCGAAAGTCGCGAGCAGCTGGAAAAGCTCGGGCGCACGATAGATTCGGCGCAGCAGCACGATCTCGATCAGCACGCCTAATGCGCCGACGATGAAAGTGGTCGCGACGATGCCGCCCCAAAAGCCGAAGGCGCCGCCGATGCGCGTGGCAAATGAATAAGCAATGTAGGTCCCGAGCATGTACAGGGACCCATGCGCGATGTTGATGATGCGCGAGACGCCAAAAATCAGCGACAGGCCGGCCGCGACGAAAAACAGCCCCGATGCGGTGGAAAAACCGTTGAGCGCCTGAAACAGGAATGCGCTGAAAGTCATGAAAGCATCACCTCTCCCCGCGACGCAGGGAGAGGTTAGCTAAGCACACGACGGACGAAAACCGTTAGTCCGTCACAGGGCGCAGCTTCTTGATCTCGGCATCGCCGGGCAGCACAGAAGCGCCGTCGACATATTTGAAGTCGGTCATCGTCCCTTTGCCGCCTTCAAGCGCGATCTTTCCGACGAAACAGCCCATTGTCGCCTGATGGTCGTTGGCGCGATAAGCGAACGGCCCGAACGGGCTGTCCACTTTCAAGCCTTTGAAAGCGGCGACCAGCTTGTCCGGCTCGGTTGATTTTGCCTTGGCAATGCCGGCAGCGAGGGACTTCATGGTCACATAGCCTACGACCGAGCCGAGGCGCGGATAGTCATTATATTTTTTCTTATACGCATTCACGAACGCGACGTGTTCCGGCGTCTTTATCTTGTCCCACGGATAGCCGGTGACGATCCAGCCGACCGGCGCCTCATCCTTGAGCGGATCGAGATATTCCGGTTCGCCCGATAGCAGGCTAACCACGGTGCGATTCTTGAACACGCCGCGCGTATTTCCTTCGCGCACGAATTTGGCGAGGTCTCCGCCGAACAGTACATTGAAGATGGCATCCGGCTTGGCGTCGTCAATCGCCTGCGCGACCGCCCCGGCGTCGATCTTGCCCAAGGGCGTCGCCTGCTCGGTGACGAATTCAACGTCGGGCTGCTTGGCCTTGATCAGCTGTTTGAACGCGGCAACTGCTGCCTGTCCATATTCGAAATTCGGATAGACCAGTGCCCAGCGCTTTTTCTTCGCGGCCAGTGTCCCTGGCATGAGCATCGCGACCTGCATGTAGGTCGAAGCACGCAAGCGGAACGTATATTTGTTGCCGTTCTCCCAGGTGATCTTGTCGGTCAGCGGCTCGGCGGCCAGGAAAAACACTTTCTTCTGACCGGCGAAGTTGGTGACCGCAAGCCCGACGTTGGAAAGGAAAGTGCCGGCAATCACGCTGACGCCCTCGCGGGTCACCAATTCCTCGGCCGCACGCACCGCCTCGCCGGGATTGGCGCCGTCGTCGCGCGAAATCACTTCCAGTTTCTTGCCGAGCACGCCGCCTTTGGCATTGATCTCTTCGATCGCCATTTCCCAGCCCTTCTTGTAAGGGTCAAGGAATGCAGGCTGTGCCTTATAACTGTTGAGCTCACCGATCTTGATGGTTTGCTGCGCCGATACCTGCAGCGAGAAGCCGGCGGCGAGACCGCCAGCAAGCGCGAGCGTGAAAAGATGACGCATTGATTTCATGGCTGAAGCTCCCTGCGTGACGGCCAGCCGCGTCGTTTGACGCGCCACCGCTGATATCGACGTCCTGTTGCCTCCGACGAGGCGAGCTTGTTTGTATGCAAATAGTCCGACCGGCGGCCCGACTTTGTCAAGCGAGGCCTGCGTGGGCGCGCAAGGAAATCCAGGCCCAATTGTGCTCGCCATGCCGGCCTATGCGGGCATGCGCGGATTTGGAACCATCTAGCTCGTTTAGCTCTTCTAGCTCTTCTAGCTTTTGGGTCTGTCGCGGAAGCGGTCCATCAGCGCTTTGTCTTGGCCGCCATCGACCTCAATCATGGTGCCATTGACCATTTCCATGAGCGGCGACGCGAGCATGGTGACAAGGTTCGCCACCTCGTCGACTTCGGCGATGCGGCCCATCGGGATCGAAGCGGGCGCAAGCTTGTCGGCTTCTTCGTAGGAGAGTTTCATGTCGCGCGACATGGCTTTGACCAGCCCTGCCCAGCGTTCGGTGCGCACGGGACCCGGATTGACCGCAACGAAGCTGATGCCGTTCCTTCCATACTGCCCGGCCAGCGACAGCGTGAGATTTTGCCCGGCCGCATTCGCAGCGCCGGGACAGATTTCCCAATAGGACGGCTTCACGCCGTCATTGCCGATCAGATTCACGACGCGGCCGCCACCTTGCTTCACCATGATCGGCAGCACGTAGCGCAGGCAGCGGACATAGCCCATGAACTTGAGCTGAAGCCCCTTCTCCCAGTCATCTTCAGTGAGATGCTCGATGACGCCCCCGGCCGCCGAGCCCGCATTGTTGACCATGATGTCGACGCGCCCGAGAGCTTTGTGCCCTTGTTCGATGAAGTTCTTGGCGTCCTTGTCCTGGCGAAGGTCGGCCGTGATGGCGACGATTTTGCGTCCTGTTGCCTTGGCGATTTCAGCGGCCGCCGCTTCAAGGGGTTCCTTGCGGCGCGCGCACATCGCGACATCGACGCCTTCCTTGGCCAATGCCAGTGCAATGCCCTTGCCGATGCCTTCGCTGCCGCCAGTGACCAGCGCCGTCTTGCCTTTGAGCTTGAGGTCCATTGGTACTCCCTTGTCGCTGCCCGCGGTTACGCATCAGGCGCCAAACGCACATCGATGATGAATGATTTTCCCGATCTTTCCGCTTGGTAGGCACGCTGCAGAGCCGATTCAATCTGCTCGGGATCATC
>Ga0134128_10010562_pt1 | contig 11063 bp, 15 predicted proteins | sample KB31754_FD_96462 | JGI IMG/M metagenome (GOLD analysis project Ga0134128, IMG submission 96462) | Terrestrial soil microbial communities with excess Nitrogen fertilizer from Kellogg Biological Station, Michigan, USA - KB3-175-4 | ecosystem: Environmental > Terrestrial > Soil > Unclassified ...
CTGTCCAGCATACCGTCGACATGCTGCGTCAGGCCGCTGCCGCCCTGTGTCGCCAGGCCGGACGGCTTGTCGAGCACGATGACGGATTTGTCCATGTAGAGGATCCTGTCCTCGAGGCTGCCACGCATCACGGGTTTCGTCGTGGTGCGCGGCTTCTCTTCGAGCCCGCCATGCACGATCTGTGGCGGCAAGCGAACCGTCTGGCCGGAGAGAACGCGATCGGCCGCCTTCACGCGTTTGCCATCGAGGCGGACTTGGCCGGTACGGAGGAGTTTCTCGAGCCGGCCATGGGTCAGGGCCGGGTAATGCCGCTTGAACCAGCGGTCGATGCGGATGCCGTTGTCGTCGTGAGCGATGCGCGCCGTTTGCGTCATCAGATCCAACGCACGAACCACAAGCCGATAAACAGGGCCAATATGGAAAGGAGTGCCGAGCCGACAATATAGAGTGCCGCTCCCGAATAGTCGCCGCGCTCGATCAGGAGAGCGCTGTCGAGCGAGAAAGTGGAAAATGTCGTGTAGCCGCCGAGAATGCCGACGGTGAGAAACGCGCGGATCTCGGGCGTCAGATTCAACTTCAACGCCGAGAGTTCGACGATGATGCCCATCGCGAGACCGCCGGTGATGTTGACGACGAAGATACCCCAGGGAAAGCCGGGCCAGGTGGCGGACTGCACGGCGCCCGCCACGAAATAGCGCAACAACGAACCGAGCGCGCCGCCAAGCGCGACGGCGAGGAGAATTCCCAGTTGCATGAGCAGAACCGAATGTTATCTGCCAAACCTATAGCAGATTCTCAGGGCCAGCCGGACGGGGTGAATCGAAGGGCATCCGCTAGGAGCGACTCGACTTTTTCGCCCGGAGCTTCGCCCAATAGTCCAGTCGTTTGGCGATCTCACGCTCGAAGCCGGTGTCCCGGGGTGCATAAAACTGCTGCCGCGCCATGCCGTCTGGAAAATAGTTCTGGCCGGAGAAGCTCTCTTCGGCCGCATGGTCGTATTCATAGCCTTTGCCGTAGCCGAGATTCTTCATCAGCTTGGTCGGCGCGTTGAGAATATGCGCCGGCGGCATCAGCGACCCATGCTCGGCGGCCGCCCCTTTCGCGGCAGACAGTGCAGCATAGACCGCGTTCGACTTCGGTGCCGTCGCCAGATAGATCACGGTCTGCGCCAGCGCGATTTCGCCTTCGGGACTCCCGAGGAAGTCGTACATGTCCTTCGCCGCCAGTGCCTGCACCAGGGCTTGCGGGTCGGCCATGCCGATGTCTTCGACGGCGGCACGTACGAGCCGGCGCGCGATGTAGAGCGGCTGTTCGCCGCCTACGAGCATACGCGCGAGCCAGTACAGCGCCGCGTCGGGATCGGAGCCGCGAATGGATTTATGCAAGGCGGAGATGATGTTGTAGTGCTCTTCGCGCGACTTGTCGTAGAGCGGCGCGCGCTTCTGGACCGCCGCGACAAGTCCGGCCGAGTCCAACGGTTTGACCGTCTTGATTGTCGCGAGTTCCTCGGCGAGGTTGAGGATGTAGCGCCCATCGCCGTCCGCCATGGCGCGCAAACTCGCTCGGGCATCGTCGCTCAACGGCAGCTTCTGGCCGTAGTGCGCCTCGGCGCGCCTGAGCAGCGTTTCGAGCGCGGCATCATCGAGACGGCGCAAGACCAGGACTTGCGCGCGCGAGAGCAACGCCCCGTTCAGTTCGAACGACGGGTTTTCGGTCGTCGCGCCGACCAGAATGATCGTCCCATCCTCGACGACGGGCAGGAAGGAGTCCTGTTGACTGCGATTGAAACGGTGAATCTCGTCGATGAAGAGCAGAGTGCCCTGCCCCATGCGACGACGTTGGCGCGCGGCATCGAACGTCTTCTTGAGATCGGCCACACCGGAAAAGACTGCCGACAATTGTTCGAAGTGAAGCTTGAACGAGGTGGACAGGAGCCGCGCGATGGTCGTTTTGCCGGTGCCTGGCGGGCCCCACAGAATGATCGAATGCAGCCGCCCCTGCGCGATCATCCTTCCGATCGGACCATCCTTGCCGATGATGTGATCCTGGCCGACCACTTCGTCGAGCGATGCTGGACGCAGGCGGTCCGCCAACGGACGCGGTGCATCGTCGGACAATCCGCCGGCTTCGAACAGATCGCTCATGCGCGAGAGACTAGCCGGTCCGCGACACTCTAGCCATCGACGCTCAACGTCAGCCGTTGGCCGCCGCGATCGACGACGAGGTCCCAGTGGTTGGTGCTTGTCAGCGCGCGTTGCAAGTTATCGGTGCCGGTGATGGCTTGGCCGTTGACGCCACGCACGATGTCGCCCGGCTGGAAGCCATAGTCGCCAGACGGCGTCCCTGCGGAGACCGAGACGATGACGACTCCCTTTGCCATCAACGGCAGCTGCAGCTCAACCGCGGTTGCGGGCGAAAGATTCTCGACGCGTGCGCCGGTCAACGGGTTGCGTCCACCGATGGTCATCAGCTGACGCGGCGGACTTTCCGGCGGCAAGGCCAGCGCCACCGAGACGTCGCTCGCCTGCTTGCCGAGATGGACGTGCATCTTCACGACGTCACCGGGCTTGTGCGTCGCGATACGGTAGTTGAGCGACTGCATATCGTTGACCGGCTGTCCGTCGACCGAGAAGATTACGTCGCCGACCTTCAGTCCGGCATTCGCCGCCGGACCACTGGGATAAACGTTGCGAAGGAGGACACCGTTCGGAACAGAGATACCGAGACTCGCGGCAATCGCTGCCGTCACCGGCTGCCCGTCGGCACCGATCCAGGCGAGCTTGATACCGCCTCCAAGAGCTCCCTCGAGCACGCGTCGCGCAAGGTTTGCGGGAATCGCAAATCCGATGCCGATCGACCCGCCCGTGCGCGACAGGATCGACGTGTTGATGCCGGCGAGCCTGCCATCGGTCGTCACCAGGGCACCGCCGGAGTTGCCGGGATTGATGGCAGCGTCCGTCTGGATGAAGAACTGATAGTCGGTCGCGGCGACCTGCGTGCGGGCAAGCGCCGAAACGATACCCATTGTCACGGTTTGTCCGACTCCGAACGGATCACCGACCGCCAAGACCAGGTCGCCGACCTGTAACTTGTCGCTGTCGGCGAACGGCACCGTCGCGAGCGCTTCGCCGCGCGTGTCGATCTTGAGGACGGCAAGATCGGTTCTGGCATCCGCCAGGAGTACCTTGGCCTTGAACTCGCGCTTGTCGGCGAGGGCAACGACGATGTCGGAGCCGCCCTGGACGACATGATTGTTGGTCAGGATCACGCCGTCGCCGCGCACGATGACGCCCGAACCGAGCGACTGTTGCACGCGCTGACGCATCTGCGGGTTGCCGAACAGTTGCGCGAACATGGGATCGGAGAAGAGCGGATTGGTCGGAGCCTGGACGATAGAGCGGGCGTAGACGTTCACGACGGCGGGGGCGATCCGTTTGACCACTGGCGCAAAGGTCAGCTGCACCTGCGGCATCGAAGAAGGCACCGTGCTCGCGGGCGCCGCGATCACAGGCGTCGCGGCGACGGCGGCCGATAACGACAGAATGAGAAGGAGCAACTTCATGGACGATCCTTAACCGATAAAAAAAGGGCGGCCAAAGCCGCCCTCAATCTAAATCAAAGCATGGCAAAAGTGAGGACTACTCCTCGCCCTCTTCGTCGTCGCGAATTTCGATCGGGCCGGAATCCTTGCCCTTGGCTTCCTCATCGCGGTCGATGAATTCGATGAAAGCCATTGGCGCATTGTCGCCATGACGGAAGCCCGCCTTGAGGACGCGCGTGTATCCGCCGGGCCGCGCGGCATAGCGCGGACCGATGACGTCGAACAGCTTGGTCACCTGTTCGGCGTCGCGGATCTGCGCCAGCGCCTGGCGGCGTGCGTGCAGGTCCTTGGCGCCGCGACGCGACAGCGTGACGAGCTTTTCCATGACGGGGCGAATTGTCTTGGCCTTCGGCAATGTCGTCTTGATCTGCTCATGCTTGATCAAAGCGGCCATCATGTTCGCGAACATCGCGGTGCGATGTGACGAGGTGACGTTGAGCTTTCGGCCCGAATTACGATGGCGCATGACACTTCCGCTTCTGGTTTCGCCCTCGTGCCTGCTCTAACAGAGGCTCGAGGACGCGACGTCTAGTACTGGTCCTCGTAACGCTTGGCGAGGTCCTCGATATTCTCCGGCGGCCAGCCCGGCACTTCCATGCCGAGGTGCAGCCCCATTTCGGCGAGCACCGCCTTGATCTCGTTCAGCGACTTGCGGCCGAAGTTCGGTGTCCGAAGCATTTCGGCTTCCGTCTTTTGGATCAGATCGCCGATATAGACGATGTTGTCATTCTTCAGACAGTTGGCCGAGCGAACCGACAGTTCGAGTTCGTCCACCTTCTTGAGAAGCACGGGGTTGAAGGCGAGATCGGGCTTCGCCTCTTCGGCGACGCGCTCGCGCGGCTCTTCGAAGTTGATGAAGACCTGGAGCTGGTCCTGCAGGATGCGCGCGGCGTAGGCGACCGCGTTGTCCGGCGTGACCGCGCCGTTGGTCTCGACCATGAGCGAGAGCTTGTCATAGTCGAGGATCTGGCCCTCGCGCGTATTCTCGACCTTGTAGGAAACCTTCTTCACCGGCGAGAACAAGGAATCGACCGGAATGAGACCGATGGGGGCGTCTTCCGGGCGGTTGCGGTCAGCCGGGACATAACCCTTGCCAGTGGCAACCGTGAGCTCCATGCGGAACTCGACCTTTTCGTCGATCGTGCAAAGCACCAGATCGGGATTGAGGATCTCGATGTCCGACGTTCCGGTGATCATGCCCGCGGTGACTTCCACCGGTCCCTGTGCCTTGAGAGACAGGCGCTTGGGACCTTCCGCATGCATGCGCAACGCCATCTGCTTGACGTTGAGCACGATGTCGGTGACGTCTTCGCGCACACCCGCGATCGACGAGAATTCATGCAGCACGCCTTCGATCTGGATCGAAGTCACTGCGGCGCCCTGAAGGGAAGACAGCAACACGCGGCGGAGCGCATTGCCGAGTGTCAACCCGAATCCACGCTCGAGCGGTTCCGCGGCGATCGTTGCAGATTTGCCGACATCATGGCCGGCTTCAATCTTCAACTTTCCCGGCTTGATCAGTTCTTGCCAGTTCTTCTGAAACATTCGTTCCTCATCGTTTCCCGGACGTGTCGGACCACGCCCATTGCGTTCGACGGGTAGGCTCTATTCCGAAAGCAAACTCAGACCCTGCGGCGCTTGGGTGGCCTGCAGCCATTGTGCGGGATCGGTGTCACGTCGCGGATCGACGTCACGACGAGACCAACCGACTGCAACGCGCGAAGCGCGGACTCGCGGCCCGATCCGGGGCCGGTGACCTCAACTTCAAGCGTGCGCATGCCGTGCTCCATCGCTTTCTTTCCGGCATCCTCGGCCGCGACCTGGGCGGCGTAAGGCGTCGACTTGCGAGAGCCTTTGAATCCCATCATGCCCGCCGACGACCATGACACCGAATTGCCCTGTTGATCAGTGATCGTGATGATCGTGTTGTTGAAGGTCGCAGCGACGTGCGCCACGCCGACGACGACGTTCTTCTTTTCCTTCTTGCGGGCGCGACCCGCTTTCTTTTCCGTTGCTGCTGCTGGGGCTGCCATGAAACTACTTTGTCACCTTCTTCTTGCCGGCGATCGCTTTTGCCGGCCCCTTGCGCGTGCGCGCGTTGGTATGTGTGCGCTGGCCGCGCACCGGCAAGCCCTTGCGGTGACGCAAGCCCCGATAGCAGCCGAGGTCCATGAGGCGCTTGATGTTCATCGCCACTTCGCGTCGCAGATCACCTTCAACGAGGTAGTCGCGGTCGATGGCTTCGCGGATCTGGATGATCTCAGCTTCGGTCAGGTCGTGGACGCGACGCGATGGGGCGATCCCAACCTTCTCGCAAATTTCCTTGGCCTTGGCCTGCCCGATTCCATGAATGTAGCGAAGCCCAATCTCGACCCGCTTCTGGGTTGGTATGTTGACGCCGGCGATGCGTGCCACAGATTTCTCCGAGAGCCTATAAGGCCTTGAAACAGCTTCTACTTTTCTGCAGCCAACCCTCTGTGCAAATAACCGGGCCGCGGCCAGGACCGGCACGCGTCAAATCCGGGTATTTGCAGGGAAATCGTCCGCAAGGGCGCGGATTATATGAATCGCGACCCCCCAGTCAATGGCGATTAACACATTGTTTCGGGGGTGGTTTTGGTCCCGGCGGGCTGAAAGCCGGTCCTACGGTATTTGGCCCAGAACGGCTGCAATCTTCTCCGTGACGGCAGCGATCGAGGCCATGCCGTCGATGGTGACGACCTTGCCTTGTTTTCCGTAGTAATCGAGCAACGGCGCGGTGTTCTTGTAATAGACGCCAAGGCGATGTCGCAGCGTGTCCGGTGTGTCGTCGGAGCGCAGAACGCCGCCTTCTTTGATCCGTTGTTCAACCCGGTCGAGCAGGACCTGGTCGTTGACCTTCAACTCCAGAACGGCGTCGATCTTTCTGCCTCTGGCGGCCAGCATGGCGTCGAGTGCCTCGGCCTGGGCAATCGTGCGAGGGAAACCGTCGAACACTGCGCCCTTGGCGCAATCCGGCTGGTCATAACGTTGCGCAATGATGCCGATCACAATGTCGTCAGGGACAAGTTCGCCTTTGGTAAGAAGCGCGTCAACTTTCTTGCCCAGCGGCGTGCCGGCCTTGACGGCGGCGCGCAGCATCTCGCCCGTCGAGAGTTGCGGCAAGCAGCGCGACTCCACGAGGACCTTTGCCTGGGTGCCCTTACCGGCGCCAGGAGGTCCAAACAAAACAAGATTCAACGACGCGCCCCCCGAAGCTTCGCCTTCTTGATGAGGCCTTCATATTGCTGCGCAATGAGATGACTTTGAATTTGCGCCACCGTGTCCATCGTGACGCTGACGACGATGAGGATGGACGTGCCGCCGAGATAAAAGGGAACATTGTAGTAGGCCGACGCGATCTCGGGAATAAGACAGACTCCCGCGAGATAAAGCGCGCCCACAACGGTGATGCGGGTTAGGACATAATCTATATGTTCCGCCGTTCTCTTGCCCGGCCGAATACCGGGAATGAAGCCGCCATACTTTCTGAGATTGTCTGCCGTTTCTTCCGGATTGAAGACAATCGAAGTGTAGAAGAAGGAGAAAAACAAAATCATCAGGCCGTAGAGGACGAGGTAGAGAGGCTGACCGTGGCTGATATAGGTGACGATCGTCTGCAGCCAGTCCGGAATGCTCTGTGCATTGAAGCCCGCAACCGTCGTCGGCATGAGCAGGATCGATGACGCAAAGATCGGCGGGATGACTCCCGACACGTTGAGCTTGAGAGGCAGATGCGAGGACTCGCCGCCGTACATCTTGTTACCGACTTGTCGCTTGGGGTACTGGACAAGAAGCCGCCGCTGCGCGCGCTCCATGAAGACGATCCCAGTGACAAGCGCTGCCACGAACAGGATGAACCCGATGATCATGATCGGCCCAATGGAGCCGGTGCGCACGGACTCGAATGCCTGACCGATATACTGCGGAAAGCGTGCGACAATTCCGGCAAAGATGATGAGCGATATACCGTTGCCGACGCCGCGGCTGGTGATTTGCTCGCCAATCCACATCAGAAGGATCGTGCCGCCAGTGAGCGTGATCACCGAAGACATCCGAAAGAACAATCCGGGCGCGATAACCACATGGCCCCAATGCTCGAGCCCAAGCGCGATGCCGTAAGCCTGAACTGCGGCGAGTCCGACCGTTCCATAACGCGTGTACTGATTTATGATTTTTCGTCCCGCCTCGCCTTCCTTCTTGAGGTTCTCGAGTTCGGGGAACACGGTCGTCATCAGCTGGATGATGATCGAGGCGGAGATGTACGGCATGATGCCGAGCGAGAAGATCGCCATGCGGCTGATCGCGCCACCGGCCAACACGTTGAAGACGTCGAGCAGACCCCCGGACTGCTGCGTCAGCTGACGCGCAAGTTCTGCCGGATCGATGCCAGGCATCGGGATGTAGGTGCCAAGACGGGCAACTATAAGGGCGCCGAGCGTGAACAGAATGCGCTGCCTGAGCTCGGTCGCCTTGCCGAAGCTGCTGAAATTGAAATTGGCGGCCAATTGTTCGGCTGCTGACGCCATGAGCTTCTCCCGCATCGGGCCGACGTTATATCGGGTTGGCCCGGTCCATCGACAAGATCAGCCGACGGACAAGGCCAGTATAGCTTAACCCACCCGTGCCGCCCGCTTTTCGGCAGCCTTGGCGCGGCGTTGCTTCCTTTTGCCCGGCTCGCCCTTCTTGTTCATGTAGTTGGCCTTCTGGAAGGTCGTTGTAAGCGTGCCGCCCGCCTTTTCGACAGCCTGGCGGGCAGACGCCGACGCTCCGGCCACTTCGATCTCGATCTTAGCCTTCAACTCGCCGGTACCAAGCAGGCGCACACCATCACGATTTTTGTGCACAAGGTTGGCTTTCCTGAGCGTTTCCCCGGTGATCTTCTGACTGGCGTCCACCTTCTTCTCGTCGATGGCCTTCTGCAGCCGGCCCAGATTCAGTTCTACGAAGTCATTTGCAAAAATATTGTTGAAGCCGCGCTTTGGCATGCGCATGTGCAAGGGCATCTGGCCGCCTTCAAAGCCATATACCTTCGTGCCCGTACGCGCCTTGGCACCCTTCACTCCGCGTCCCGACGTCTTGCCAAGGCCCGAAGACGAGCCGCGGCCAACTTTGGTCTTGCGCTTGTGAGCGCCCGGATTGTTTCGGATTTCATTGAGCTTCATGTCACTTGCTTTCTTCAACAACCTCGACGAGGTGGCGAACTGCGAAGATCATGCCGCGGACAGAAGGCGTGTCTTCAAGCGTGCGGGTGCGGCGAATCTTTCCCAGACCCAGCCCGCGCAGAGTCGCGGCCTGAATATCGGGCTTGCGGTTGGCGCTGCGAATCTGGCGCACCGTCACGGTCTTCTGGGATTTTTTGTCAGCCATAATTCGGTCCCTTACGAGGCAGTTACCTGCTCGCCCTTTTGACCCTCGCGACGCGCGATGATTTCCGTCACGCTTCGGCCGCGGCGCTGAGCCACCATGCGCGGGCTCTGCTGATTACTGAGCGCGTTGAAGACCGCGCGGACCATATTGTAGGGGTTGGAAGTTCCGAGTGACTTGGAAACGACGTCGCCGACCCCCAAGGCTTCGAACACTGCCCGCAAGGGTCCACCGGCGATCACGCCTGTACCCGCGGGAGCCGGGCGCACGATCACCTTGCCTGCCCCATGATGGCCGCGCACTTCATGATGCAGAGTGCGTCCGTCCTTCAGCGGCACCCGGATGAGCGCGCGCTTGGCGGATTCCGTCGCCTTGCGGATCGCTTCCGGCACTTCGCGTGCCTTGCCATGGCCAAATCCCACTCGTCCGCGCTGATCGCCGACGACGACGAGCGCAGCGAAGCCGAAACGGCGGCCACCTTTGACCACCTTCGCTACGCGATTGATGTGGACGAGCTTGTCGACAAACTCGCTGTCGCGCTCTTCGCGATCGCCGCGGTCCCGGCGTCTGCCTTCTTCACGTGCCATGCTTCAACTCTTTCTCAAAATTCCAGTCCGCCTTCGCGGGCTGCTTCGGCGAGCGCCTTGATGCGCCCATGATAGATGTAGCCGCCGCGGTCGAAGACGACTTGCTTGATGCCCTTGGCGATGGCGCGCTCGGCGATCCGTTTGCCGACCGTCCCGGCAGCGGCGATGTTCCACGTCTTGGGCGCCTTGTCTTCCTTTTCATTGGTCGATGCCGCGGCGAGCGTCGCCTTGGCGCGATCGTCGATGATTTGGGCATAGATGTGACGGCCCGAACGGAACACCGACAGGCGCGGGCGGCCGGATGCGTTGGTCACCACGCGGAAGCGCGTGCGCTTCTGACGCCGGATGAACAGATTCTTCGTCATTTCTTCTTGCCTTCCTTGCGGCGGACATACTCGCCTTCATAGCGAACGCCCTTTCCCTTGTAAGGCTCAGGCGGGCGATAACCGCGAATCTCGGCTGCCACCTGGCCAACAAGCTGCTTGTCGATGCCTGTGATCGTCAGCATGGTCGGCTTCTCGGCCGTGATCGTGATGCCAGGCGGAATCGGATACGCGACATCATGGCTGAAACCCAATTGCAGATTCAGGTTTTTGCCCTGGACCGCCGCACGATAGCCCACGCCTTGAATCTCGAGCTTGGAGGAGAATCCTTGTGTCACGCCGAGCACGAGGTTGTTCACCAACGAGCGCGACAGGCCCCACATGGCCGGCGCCCGCTCCATATCCTTGCGTGGAGCGACCGACACGCCATCGGGCCCGGCGCTCACTTCCACCTCGGATGCGAGCGTGACCTTCAGTTCGCCCTTGGGGCCCTTCACCTTCACGGTCTGACCCTCGACCGTTGCGGTGACGCCCTTTGGCAATGCAACCGGCTTCTTGCCGATACGAGACATGGCGCGCTCCTAAAACACCTGACAGAGAACTTCGCCGCCGACGTTCTTTTCGCGGGCGTGCGTGTCCGTCATGACACCCTGTGGCGTTGAGACGATCGACACGCCGAGACCCTGGCGATGCGGTTTCAGTTCCTTCACCGAGGTATAGACGCGTCTGCCAGGAGTGGAGACGCGCTTCAACTCGCGAATGACGGGCTGACCCTCATGATACTTGAGCTCGATCTCGATCTCGCGCGTTCCGGTCTTCATCTCCACTTCGGTATACCCGCGGATGAAGCCTTCTTCCTTCAACACGTCGAGCAGCCGTGCGCGCAAGCGCGAGTTCGGCGACTTCACCTTCGCCAAACCGCGAAGCTGGCCGTTTCGGATTCGCGTCAATAGATCGCCAATGGGATCGGTGACCGCCATTTTCCTCGTTCTCCTTACCAGCTCGCCTTGGTCATGCCAGGGATCTGGCCAAAATTCGCAAGATCGCGAAGTGCGATGCGCGACAGTTTCACTTTGCGATAAAAACCTTTCGGCCGACCGCTCAGATCGCAGCGGTGGTGGATCCGCGTCTTCGACGAATTGCGCGGAAGCTTTGCAAGCTTCAGCC
>Ga0134128_10010563_pt1 | contig 11062 bp, 6 predicted proteins | sample KB31754_FD_96462 | JGI IMG/M metagenome (GOLD analysis project Ga0134128, IMG submission 96462) | Terrestrial soil microbial communities with excess Nitrogen fertilizer from Kellogg Biological Station, Michigan, USA - KB3-175-4 | ecosystem: Environmental > Terrestrial > Soil > Unclassified ...
ATCGAGCAGGCTGTCCGTCGCATCGTGCGGCGACGCCGGATGAGGAGGCGCCGCGGTCAATGGGGCGCCGCGGGTCGAGGGGCGGCCCCGGCCGGCCTCGCATTTGTGGCAGAGTCGGCGATTTTCCCCGCGCCGCGTAGCGCGCGCAGCAGTAGCTCGTTGGTGTAGGCGGCACGGTGCCTGAGCTCGGGCACGCGCTGCCTGATCTTCGCGCGGATCTCCGCGCGGGTATCCCATTTGCGGTCGACGCGGGCGATGAGCTGTCCGATGCCCGTCTCACCGAGCGGCGGAGCCTCCAGATCGAGCTCCTGCAGCAATCCGGACACCTTCGAGCCGTACGGGAGCGCTGCGAACGGTATCCCGCGGCATGCAGCGAAGATGAGGAAGTGAAGCCGCATCCCGACGGCGAACTCGAACCTGCCCATGAGGTCGAGGACCTGTCCGGGTGAGTATCTGCGGCGCAGGATCTCCGCGCGTTCCGAATTGCGCATGTGCGCAACCACCGCATGGCTGTGGCGCACGTCGATCTTTTCCATCGGCACGAACAGCACCTCCGCATCGTATCGCTCGACGATGAAGTCCGCGGCGTTTGCGAGCAGCTCGTGATATTCGTCGGGGTCGATGTCCGGTGCGGCCGGGCCCGGCTCTCTCACCGAGAAGCCGACGAGGGCACGGGAGAAATCCACTCCTTCCGCCTCGAGGGCTTGCTCGGAGAGCGGCTCGCGTTCGAGCAGGAACGCCGGATCGGCCGTCAGGTGAATTTCGCTCGTCACCCCGACATCGTCGAGGAGCCGGAACGCTTCCCGGTCGCGCACGGTGATGGTGATCATTGGAACGGCGTTGAGGGCTTCGCGGACCGCTCGCCTCGAGGCTTCGGTTGCAAGCGGACCTGCGCTGATTGCGTAGAGCACGACCGGCACTCCGAACTCATGGGCGAGATTGACTTCCCGCAGGTAAACGGGTGCGTGTTTGTCGTAGAGAATGCCTCCGCCACCGAGGATCAATACATCGAGCTCGCGGACGAGCGGGGCGATCTCTTTGCGGGTGAGCGATCGCGGGTTGATGGCATGTTCGACTGAGTGGTGAGCCAGCGTATAGCCCGGGTTCATCGAAAAGACGGTCACCTCGGCGATGAGGCTCGCGCGCAGCTGGCTGAGAATCCCCTCGAGGATTGCCTCGTCCCCGACGTTCATCCCGCCATACGAGCCGGAGATGCCAATGCGCAGCGGTTTCACCGCCTGATTAGAGGGTCGAGTCATACAGGGGAGAGTGAAGGCCAGGTGAGCTCGATCCCTTGCCTCACCAGCATGGCTTGAAACTCAGCGAGAAGATCGGGTCGATGTCGCACGGCGCGCGGCGTCTCGCGATTTTCGAGACAGAAGGCCGCCAGGAGCCCTGCCGACTCGCCGACGTTCCACTCGACGGGGTGAACTCGAAATGCGCCATTGGTGATGTGCGTTACGCCGAGATTCTTCCCGCCGGGCAGCAGGTTCTCGATCCGGATGGGAATCAGTGCACCGAGCGGTATTTGGAAGGGCCAGCATCCAAGGTCGAGATAACCCGCGCCGCTCACGCGCGGATGCAGATCGATTCGATAGCAGCCAATTCCAACCGTGTCGGCGAAGAACTCGGGACCGTCCGGCCGCAGGGGATAGGCGATATGCTGCTCGAGTACCGTGAACTCGGCTCGTATGCGTCGGGAAGATCGCACATAGGGCGCCGGGGCAAGCCCATCAGGCGTTCCACCGACCACATCTCCGCGAAGCCTGAGGCCGGGATAACCGACTCCACCGTCGGGTCGTGGGGCTTCGGTCTGCAGCCAGTAGAGCAGGCTCAAACTGAGCTGACGGGCGGCCTCGATGTTGCGGGCCTGCTCGCCCGGCTCCGCGCCCACGATCGGGCCAAGCCAATAATCGTTTTGCGGCCAGTTGACGATGGTCACGTCACTGGCCGCGAACCCCGGCTCGAAGTTACTGCAATCGAGGATGCGCCGAAAGCGCCACCACGGCTTCCCATCTGTGGACTCAAACAGCCCACGCATCAACGGCTCGTGCGTCTCCGGCTCCACGCTCGTCCAGCCGAGCAGGGGTCCTGGCCAGCCGGCGGGACGGTACTCGCGCCAGAAATCGTATTGCCGCGGCTTCTCGATAGTGTGGTCCTCGCCGGGCAAGTACTCGACGGCGAAGCAAACGGTGATGGCTTGCTGGTCGAGAGCGTCCTCGCGCTCGGCAGCATGCGGCTCACCCGTTTGGGCACCGGATTCTGCCCCGAGGACGTGCTCGACGGCGGCGAGCTCGAGCAAGTCGCCATACGGGGTGGCATCGATGAAGAAGGGGGCCTCGATGAGGGTCTCGCGATCCGATCCGAGGCCTCGGACGAGAACCGCGGATATCCGATCCCCTTGCGTCCAAGCCGCGATCGGCCGGTGGGGGTGCAAGACGAACAGGCGGCCGGAAAGCTGGTAAGGAATCATCATCTGGTGGATGACTGCGACGGCGACTCGCGGATCGTGGCAGAGCCTGCTCACCCAACCGTTACCCGGGTTGAGCGCAGGGTTTTCGCGAGCGTCGGCGGTGAGTCGGGTGAATCGACGGTAGTACTCCCGAATGCCCTGCCGCAGCTCTCGGTAGCTCGCCGTGCAGCCGAACTCCTCGATCCAGCGATGCTCATCGGGTGGCACCGCCTGGTTGGTGAGCTGCCCGCCCAGCCAAGCTGTTTCCTCGGTCAGAATCACTCGCTTCCCGGTCCTCGCGGCCGCGAGCGCGGCAGCGCAGGCGCCGAGGCCACCACCCACAATCGCGAGGTCGGTACGGAGGACCTCCATGCCGCCTCTTGAGCAAGTGGCGGACCAAATCCCTCCTCGAGACGGCGTCGGCGAGCCTCGATACCGGGATTAAAATGAGGGCGGAATGCCCATGCCCACTCATCCGGTGCGAACAAGGCCTATAGCTCCGGAGCCGGACGCCATTTACACGTGCCCCATGCACCCGCAGATCCGGCGCAATGCGCCGGGTACTTGTCCGATCTGCGGCATGTCGCTCGAGCCCGTTCGGCCCATCGCCGTCGAGATCGGACCCAGCGCCGAGCTGCGGGACATGACAACGCGGTTTTGGATCGGCGCCGCTCTCACCCTGCCGCTGCTGCTGCTCGAGATGGGCGGCCATCTCTCGATGAATCTCCCGCGACGGCTCGTGTCGCCCTCGCTCTCACTGTGGATTCAGTTCGCGCTCGGCACGCCGGTGGTCCTGTGGGCGGGCTGGCCGCTGCTCGAGCGCGGCTGGGCCTCGGTGCGTCACCGCTCCCTCAACATGTTCAGTCTGATCGGCCTGGGGATCGGCGCGTCCTATCTCTACAGCCTCGTTGCGACGTTCGCGCCGGGCCTCTTTCCCGCAGGCCTCAGGAGCGGCGCGGGCCTGGTGCCCGTGTACTACGAGCCCGCTGCGGTCATCACCGTGCTCGTACTGCTCGGGCAGGTGCTCGAGCTGCGTGCCCGCGAGACGACCGGAAGCGCGATTCGATCACTGCTCGACCTTGCCCCCAAAGTCACCCGCCGCCTGCGCGCCGATGGGAACGACGAGGAGATTCCGCTCGCCGAGGTGCAGGTCGGTGACCGATTGCGCGTGCGTCCGGGCGAGGCGCTGCCCGTGGATGGAGTCGTCATCGAAGGCAGAAGCGCGATCGATGAATCCATGGTGACCGGTGAGTCCATACCTGTTGCCAAAGAGCCCGGCACGAGGGTCATCGGCGGAACGATCAACGGCACCGGTGCGCTTCTCATGCGTGCCGAGCGCATCGGATCGGACACCATGCTCGCGCGCATCGTGGAGATGGTCGCGGAAGCGCAGCGCAGCCGCGCTCCCATTCAGCGCCTCGCCGATGTGGTCTCCGGCTGGTTCGTCCCGGCAGTCATTGTCATTGCGGTCGCCGCGTTCGTCGTTTGGATGCTCATCGGCCCTCCTCCGCAGCTCGCCTATGCGCTCGTTGCGGCAGTGTCGGTGCTCATCATCGCTTGCCCCTGCGCGCTCGGCCTTGCGACACCCATGTCGATCATGGTCGGCGTCGGCAAGGGCGCCACGCACGGCGTTCTCATCAAAAACGCCGAGGCGCTCGAGCGGCTCGAGAAGATCGATACGCTGGTCGCCGACAAGACGGGCACGCTCACCGAGGGGCGCCCGAAAGTCGTCGCGCTGGCGGCGGCAGGAAACTTCGATGAATCGACGACGCTCGCGGCCGCCGCGAGCCTCGAGCGCTCGAGCGAGCATCCTCTGGCGGCGGCGATCGTGTCTGCCTCCCGTGAAAGAGGCCTGCCCCTCGGGGAAGTCGCCGCTTTCCGTTCGATTACGGGCCAGGGGGTCACCGGCAAGGTGAACGGACGGTCGGTGGCGATCGGAAACGCCGCGTTATTCACCGGGCTCGGCGTTCCGCTTGCCGCGCTCGCGCCGCGAGCCGATGCGCTGCGAGCGGACGGGGCGACGGTCGTGTTCGTCGCGATCGATGAGCGAGCGGCCGGACTGATCGCCATAGCCGATCCGACCAAGGCGAGCACGCCGGCGGCACTCGAAAGCCTGCGGCGAGACGGCATCCACATCGTGATGGTCTCGGGCGATCATCGAGCGACGGCCGAGGCGGTCGCACGCAAACTCGGCATCACGAGCATCGAAGCGGGAGTGCTGCCCGAGAACAAGGGTGCCATCGTCCGCGAGCTGCGCCGCGCAGGCCATGCGGTCGCGATGGCAGGTGATGGCGTGAACGATGCCCCCGCGCTCGCAGAGGCCGACGTGGGCATCGCCATGGGAACCGGCACGGATGTGGCGATGCAGAGCGCGGGCGTTACCCTGGTGAAGGGCGATCTGGCCGGCATCGCGCGTGCGCGCGCATTGAGCCGCGCGACCATGCGCAACATTCGCGAGAATCTGTTTCTCGCGTTCATCTACAACGCGCTCGGCATCCCGCTCGCCGCCGGCGTGCTCTACCCTGCTTTCGGCCTGCTCCTGAGCCCGATCATTGCCGCCGCGGCAATGAGTCTGAGCTCCGTCTCGGTGATCGGAAATGCGCTGAGACTGCGTTTCGTGCGGCTGTGAGCGGCTCCGCAGACTCGAGCGCTGAGATCAGGGCACCTCTGCCCTTTCCGCATCCCTCACCGTCTCCGAGGCGTCCGCCGGGGTGAGCCATCGCTCCTGCACGAGTCTCGCGGCGCTCGCACGAACCCTGGCGACATAGCCGGCGTGGCTTCGGTAGAGGCGCCTGAGCTCCGCATGGTCGAACGGAAGCTTGTAGCCGTGGAAGAGACAGATGAACGGCCCGGCTTTCGCACCGATCCAACGTGCCGTCGGCACATCGACGAGCGGCGTGCGCACGCCTCCTTCTGCATTGCCTGAAGCATCGAGCACGAACATCTTGTCGGGCGGCTCACGCTGGGCCTCGGGCACCATCTCGAGGCGAGGCACCTGAGGCGCCGGAATACCCTGACGCACCCAATCATCGAGAATGCGCCACGCGGCATCGAACACGTGCCGCACGGGGAAATCGTTCGCCTCGACGCCCTTCGGCGAGCAGACCTGCGCCTCATTGTCGTGCAGCCGTCCATGAGCCCGGGCGGCATCCGCATCCGAAGCGAACGAGCGCATCTCCCAGGGATCGACATGCGGTGCGCCGGCGACTTCGTAACGGCGGAAGAGGTCAGGGTAACGATAGTCGTCCGGGCGACGCGTCGGCAGATTCGTCGTCATGTCGGCCTGTGTGAAGAGCTCCACGACCGGCACGCCCGCCGGGCCCGTGATGAGCCGCGGATCGCCGGCAGCGAAGTCTTTGTCGCATTGATTGAGCGGCACCTGCCAGGGAGGGCTGCCACTGTAAAGATATCCGTCGTAGAGAGGCTTGGCGCCCTGCTCCACCTCGCGGCGACCGAAGAGGCTTGCATAAAGGCGCGCGTAGCCTGCGGTCTGCGACTGGCCCGTCATGTAGAGTCGCGCTGCAGGACGGGTGAGCGGATTCGATTGCGAGCCGCTCTTCAGCAGCGCGCCGATCTCACTCAGCATGTCCCAGGCGAGCCCCGTCTCATCCGCGGTCGTCGTAGGCTGGGAGAAGGCGTTGATGGCGGAGGCCGGACAACGCGCATGCGTCCCGGGATTCGGCATGGCTAGTCTCGAGTAACGTGCCGCGTCGAAAAGCTTCAGTCCCTGGATCGTGTTCGGCTTGATCGTGATCCCGACCCAGGCATCTCCCTCGGCGAGGAACTGCCGGTAGGACTCGGCCCACATAATCGGCAGATCGATGTCCTCCGACGGATTCATCGGCTCGACGATGACGGTGCCACTGAAGTGGCGATCATCCGCTGGCCTTCGGACAAGGATGCGGGTCGTATAGGGGCCGCGCGCGAGGACTCTGACGTTGAACCTGCCGGCCGGCGGCGCGCGAAGCGAGCGTGAGGAGCCGGGTACGGCCGCTGGCTCCGCCCAGTCGTATACGCGCGCATCGCCCGTGACGAGGTACTCGGTCTCCACATAGCCGAAGCGGCGCAAATCGACTGGCCGCGCCTGATGCGCGGCTGCCGAGAAGGCATAAGAAGCTTCAGTTTCCGGAAGCGGCGCACTGACTTTCGGCAGCGGAGGAGTCTCGGTCTCGATGCGACCATTGAGAAGCTGCTCCGCCAGGCTATACCGGGGCCCGACGAGAAGCGCGAAAGCCGCGATGAGGGTCAGAAGCGATGTCCCCTCAGTAGCGGTAGATCGCTGTGATCCCGTAGGTCCGCGGACGGAAAGTCGTAAGCTGATAATCGAGGAGCTCCGCCGGATTGATCTTGATCGAGGACGCCTGTGAGAGGACCGGGTGTGTGTCGGTCATATTATTGCAGAACACGGACACGTCCAGTCCGTCGAACCGCACGCCCGCGCGCATCGAGAGAAGCGAAATCTGCGGCAGCTGGAACACGTTCCAGGGCTGAAAGCCGCCGTTCGCGGGATCGTTCGCTGCCGTGAGGTTCGAGTCCTCCGACTGGTACTGGTAATCCGCCCGCACGTACGTGTCGTGGCCGGCAAATGCATGGAAGGTGTATTCGGCAGAGGCCGCAACGTTCCAGGGCCACTCGGCGATATGGTCGCCATCGGTCACCAGATTGACGGGCGCGCCGGGAACCGACTTGACGGTCTGGGTGAACTTCGCATCGTTGTAGCCGACCGCGAGACCCACGAGGAAATCACTCGTCACCGCAAGGTTTGCCTGCAGGTCGAAGCCTTCGCTCCGGGCCTTGCCGAGGTTCGAGATGTAGGTGAATCCGCAGCTATTGAGTGCGATCACCTGCTGAATGTTGGTCCAGTCGATGTAGTAGATGCTGGTGTCGAGCCGCAGCCGATGGTCGAGCAAGGCGTTCTTCGCACCCACCTCGTAGCTCCAGACCGAATCCGATCCGTACAGCGTGTGATATCCCGGGTCATTCGGGTCCCGGGCGCAAGGTAGCCCGACCCGCGGATTGTAGCCGCCGATTCGGAAGCCCTTCGCGGCGGTCGCGTACACCATGTTGTCGTTGTCGAACTTGAAGCTCACGCCCACCTTCGGCGTCACCGGGTGCTCGGTTTGCGAGCCCGAGTCGTTGACCGGCGGACCGACGACGGGACCCTCGTAATGCGCTTCGGCCTCGAATTTCGTGATGGAGCCGCGGAGCCCTGCGGTGAGAGTCAGCCGATCCGTCACCTTGAAGTCGGCCTGCCCGTAGAGGGCCTCCTGCTCGTCCCAGGAGAGCTCCGGGTCTTGCACGAACGTGTACTTCCCATCGACGAGTGGCTGGCCGAAGAACGCGGCGAAGGGGACCCCCGTCAGCTGCTGAATGAAGGACGAGAGCTGCGGATCGGACACGATCTCATCCGAGGTTTGCCGGGCGTGCTCGTAGAAAAAGCCGAGCACCCAGTTCACCCGCCCATTCGGATTGTCCGACTGCAGTCGCACCTCCTGCGTGAGGTTATTCTGCTGATTGATCTGCAGTGTCGATGCGGGCTCGTAACCTGCCGGATAGAACGGCCCGTTGAGATAGGGCGGACCGAAGGGTCCTCCGCTGAAGGTCTGGCCCCAGAGCGAGGTCTCGAACGAGGTGTAGTCGTTGATGGCGTTGCTGTTGCGATTGAAGTACGAGGTGTTCGAGATGAGAGTGAGTCCTGCAAAGCTCCACTCGATCCTCAGTGCCGGCAGGTAGAAGCGGTCCGTGCTGTTCGCATTCAGCGTATTGCCGTTCTTGAACGAATCATGTGCTGGATCGGAAAGGCTCGCCCAGTATGCGAGCGTGTCGTTCAGGAACTGCTTCTGATAGTAGATCGATGGCGTGATCGTGAGGCCTTCGACGGGCGCGAAGGTGACCGCCGCCTTCAGTGCAGAGGAGTTCTGCCAGTTCGAGGCCGGACTTTGCGTCGTCGTGACGCTCGCCGGCGTCGGAGCGGTCGGCGGATACGCCTGCGTGCTCGAATGGTCCCAGTCGGTTCGGTCGATCCATCCACCATCGCGGCGGAACCAGGCGCTCACGCGCACGCCGAGCTTGTCCTCGACGATCGGAGCGCCGAGGGCGACCCCCGCCTCATAACTCGGATCGCCCCCTTGCGTGTATCCGAGCTCGCTTCGGGCGTAGGCGCTGAAGCTCGTTAGATTCGGCTGCGGCGTGATGAATCGCACCGTGCCGCCCTCCGATCCGGCCCCGAAGAGCGTACCCTGCGGGCCGCGCAGCACCTCGATGCGTTCGAGATCGAACACCTGCGGGAACGCCGTGAACCCTGCGTTTCCCGCCCCGAGCTCGCGCATTTGAATCGGCGTGTCGTCGATATAGATGCCGGTGGTTGCCGCACCGGCACTCGATGCGATGCCGCGGATCGAGATGGTGGAGTCGGCACCGTTACGGGCATCGGCACGTTGGAAAGTGATACCGGGTGTCAAACGCGCAATGTCGTCGATCGACCGCACGCCCTGTGTATCCATCTGCTGCCGATCGAATGCGGTCACGCTGATCGGGACGTCCTGCAGGCGCTGCGTGCGGCGCTGAGCCGTCACGACGACCTCCTGCAGGCCTTCGCCCGGTTGACTCGCCGCGGGAGGCGCATCTTGCGCCGGCACTCCTTGCGCAGCGGCGAGCGTGCCGACCGCCGTGATCGCCACCTGAAGCGCCAGCCGGTCGAAGTGTCGCATGTCTTGCCGCTCCCCGAATGAGTTGTGCGTGCCTGGCCGCGCGAGCGCCGACGGCTCGCACGGAAAACGCGTGCCGGCACGATCCTAAGAAGCGGTCGTTGCCCTTTCCTGCCCCGGCCCGCCAACAACTTGACTGGCGTTGCCAACACGAAGGCTCGCAGAGCGAATCAAATCGATGCAGGCTTTTGTCCGGCGCTGCCACTCGCCTGAAGCACTGGCAATCGCGTGCAAGAAGGTGGCGCTACAGGGCAAGACCCCTCGCAGCGCATTGGGCTAGGATGCGGTAACGATTCAAGCGAAAGAACCGAATCCATGATCACCGAAGCTGAGCTCGAAAAGCTGTCCTGGCCGGATGCGCCGCTCATGAGGACGCGGGATGTTCCAGGCCCCCTCACGCAAAAAGCACTCGCTCGGTCGGCCGGCTGCGAGTCGCTCGCGCGCGGCGGCGGGGATTTCCCGATGGTCTTCGATCAGGGCTTCGGCGTGACTGTCCGTGACCCCGATGGGAATCTGTACATCGATGTCTCGGCCGGAGTCGGCGTGAACAGCGTCGGGCGCTGTCACCCGGCAGTCGTCGAGGCGATTCGCGCCCAGTCGCAACGCCTGATGCACGCCTCGGACATCACCAACTCGAAGCGGATCGAGCTTGCCGCGAGGATCGCCGGGATCATGCCCGAAGGTTTGCGCGACCATTGCGTGACGTACTTCGTGCAAAGCGGGAGCGATGCTGTCGAAGCCGCCGTCAAGTTCGCCAAGCGCGTGACGGGACGGCAGCAGATCCTCGCGTTCCACGGCGCCTATCACGGCGTGTGGCATGCCTCGAATGCGCTCACGACCGGCAATCAATATCGCACCGGCTACGGGCCGTTCATGGGCGGAGTGATTCACGCGCCCTACCCTTACGAGTACCGCTTCCCGTTCGATACCTCATCGAAGAGCGCCGAGCAGATATCGGGCGAGTACGTCGATTACCTGCTCAATACCCGTTACACCGGCGCGGATGATGTGGCCGCGGTCATCGTCGAGCCTGTCCAGGGAGAGGGCGGCTACGTCGCGCCTGCGCCCGAATTCCTGCAACTGGTGCGCAAGGCGTGTGACCGGGCCGGTGCGCTCCTGATTGCCGATGAAGTGCAGGCAGGCGCCGGCCGCACCGGCAAGATGTGGTCGATCGAGCACTCCGGCGTCAAACCGGACCTGCTCACTTTCGGCAAGGGCATGGGAGGCGATCTGCCGATGGCAGGCGTTGCCATGCGTGCCGATTTCGCGAAGCACATCCCGGCGGGTTCGCAGCCCGGCACGTTCGCGGCGAATGCGCTTTCGGCGGCGGTGTGTCTAACCAATATAGAACTGCTCACGGACCCGAAGCTCGCGCTCATCGAGCGTGCCCATCGGCTCGGCCTCGAGACTCTCGAGCGGCTGCACGCCGCGGATTCCCCGCTCATCGGCGAGGCGCGCGGGCGGGGACTCATGCTCGGAATCGAGCTCGTCGAGGACCGTCGCTCCAAGGCGCCGCTTGCGCCGGACAAAGTCGCCTCGGTGGTCGTACGGAGCCTTGCCCGTGGCATCATCATGGTGCCCTGCGGACGAAACGGTAACGTACTTCGACTCATGCCCTCGCTCACGATTCCTCGCAAGTACCTCTTCGGCGCGCTCGACCGGCTATTCGAAGTGCTCGCGGAGACTGCGTGACGCCGCGCCGCTGAGACGCATGCCCATGGCGAGTGACAGCGAGCAGCCGGGAAGCTCGCAGATCGGCGCGGTCCGACGAGGCGGAGCGGTTGGATTTCCGACCGCGCTTGCGAGTGCGGTCGGGCTCATCATGGCGAGCCCCGTCATCCTCACGGTGACGAGCGGCTTCGGCTCGGGCGGCTGGGTGTTCGCCGCGGCGATCGCGATCGCG
>Ga0134128_10010564_pt1 | contig 11062 bp, 6 predicted proteins | sample KB31754_FD_96462 | JGI IMG/M metagenome (GOLD analysis project Ga0134128, IMG submission 96462) | Terrestrial soil microbial communities with excess Nitrogen fertilizer from Kellogg Biological Station, Michigan, USA - KB3-175-4 | ecosystem: Environmental > Terrestrial > Soil > Unclassified ...
CGGGCTGCGCTGCTTTTTGCTTCGGGGAAAACATAACTGTCAGACAGCACAGTCAAATATTTATTCAAAACATCTTAAGGCGATATTTCAACAGGCTGCTAGGTCTGGCACCTGCTCCAGCTACAGGTTTTATTGAACCGCTTTAGCAATTAATTTTGCCGCGCATTCAATCCCGCGCTCGCCGCCTGGCAGGGCGTCACAATGTCCATTTAGTTAAGGTTGGGAATAGGTTCAGGACGGAAAGCATTTTCCCTAACCTGGAAACATCGAAAGGAATATGGAGACAGGCAGGATGCCCGTCCTACGTTCATGGGAGGGCACGCGTGCCGCGAGTTTCATCGTCACTTTCCTTAACTTAATGGCATTGCTCTTATGGATAAATCATCCGATAGAAGGCGTTGCCGAGCGTGGCGTCTACTGGAAGCGTCAGGTAATTCGTAGCAGTCGCGCCCGGCACGTCCACCCAGTTATTGCTCAAGCCGGCTCCCATCGGATTCGTTTGCATCTGCAATCGCCAACCCGTGTAACCCGTCGGCCAGGAGAGATTCAGGTTTGTGCCGGACAGGTTCCATGCAAGGTTCGTTGGCGTCGTGGAAACGACACTGATCAGACCGCTGCCTAAGTTCGCAGTATTCCAAGCCAACCCCGCGTTCAAAGCCGGCAATGAGAACGATGCAAACGAACCTGTAATCGTGCCGGCCTGAAACAGCTTGAACGTATCTCCCGCCGCGAATGTGCCGGACACATTCGAAACGATCAACGTGCCGCCACAATTTAAAGTGCCAGAAACAACGAGTTGATCACTGGCGTTCTGCGCCTTGCTGATTTCCATCCATGTCGTGCTGCCCGATTGCAAGGTGACGCCATTATTCACCGTCAACGTGCCAATCCCCGAGCCCGGCGAAAGTGTTCCGCCCGATTGCACGGTGGTTGGTCCGCCAATCGTTCCGTTTCCGGCGAGTTGCCCGCCGGCGACCTTCACCGCGCCGCTGCCGAGAGAGCCATTTACCAGCAGCGAGCCGCCGTTAATCGTCGTCGGGCCCGTGAACGTATTTGCGCCAGACAGAACCAACGTGCTGGAATTGTTTTTAACAAGCGAGCCGCTGCCACCAATAGCGCTCGCGATGGATTGATTCGCCGTGCTGCTGTAACTGAAAATCCCATTGTCGGTAAACGGATTTCCAAAGTTGCCGCCGCTCAATTGCCCGGCGCCGGCAATTGCCAGGGTGCCGCTGCTGATAATTATTCCGCCGTTGTAATTGGGATTGGAACTGGTCAGTGCCAGCGTGCCGGAGTTCTGCTTGATCAACACGCCGGCCACAATCCCGGCGGGTTCCGCCTGCGTCGTCAATTGGCCCGCCGAAACAATCGTTTCGCCGCTGGACAAAGGACAGCCCAACGTCAGCGTCGTTCCCGCCGATTCATCGAAGATGCCGTCGTTGACGCCGATCAAAATGCCGCGGTTGCTGTTGCTGATCGCAAAACTCGTCGTCGTGTAGAGCCAGCCGCGATTAAGAATCAATTGGTCCGGCGTGAAACTCGGCGGATTCGCGCCCAGTTGCGCTTCTGAACTCAGGTTCATGTTGCCAATGATGCCGTTGCCAACCCGGATTTTGCCGGTGAAATTCGTATTGTTGCCGGTCAGCGTAACGGCGCTCGCATACAAGGTGAGCGAACCGTTGCCGTTCAAGCTCGCGCTCACGTTCACCGGGCCGCCCGCCCCGCGAAGAATGCACGCATTCGTCACATACATGTTGCCCGCCAGCGTGAACGTTCCGGAAGCGGTGTTGCAGATCTCCTCATTATCGACCTGAAACTTATTGATCGAAACCGTCGCGCTGCCTGACGCGCCACAGAAGAAAATACCGCCACTCGCGCGCAAGGAATCGCCCGCAAAGGTATACGGCGCAGTGCCCGTGGGCGTGGTCAAATTGAAGTCCGACATGTCGTAACTTTTTCCGGCGCTCGGAGCGAGGCCGTCGCTCCAATTTCCCGCCGTGTTGAACGAGCGCGTGCTCCCATTCCAAAGATCGCTACGAACCATCGTCGTCGACCGGGGCACATAATTCGGCCCCAGCAAATAATTCGCCTTCACCTGCCATTGATTCAAAGCGACGTTGCTGATGCGCACTTCGGTATAATCCGCGTTGGCCAGCGAATCGGCGCTCCATTCCGAACGGCCCAGCCAATTGTTCACGTCCTGAATCGACGCGAGATGATTGCTGACATCGAGAAACTCCACAATGTCGCCATCGCGATACCATTGCCATCGCCCGCCCGCGCTGCCGAAAGCGCCCAAGCCATCGGTGAAGGTGATCGCATAGTGATGCTGCACGCCGGCAGTGGTCGCCAGCGCCGTGTTCACCGTGTAAACCGCTCCGTTGTGCCGCGCTTCAAAGCGTTGTTGTGTGAGATCGGTGCCAATCGAAGAACTCAGCATGATGCCGTCGGATTGCGACGTGTTGTTGGGAGCCGCCGCCGCCGGCAAGCCAGTCCATTCGCCTGCCGCGCCCAGGCCGTCGCCCGCCTCGGTGGTCCGGCCAAAGTCCATGATGCGTCCCCAATTCTGAACCGAGCGCGGCGTCGCCCAAATTTCAATCGTGATGTTCGTTTGCGAAGAGAGAATGTGATTGGGCAGATCGATGTACGCCGCAACCGAGCCGATGGCAGCGTTGCCTGTGGTTCCACCCGGGATGCGCAATGCGTTGCCCGTGTAGGTCGCACCGTTGCCGCGCACGACGGCCGGCGCGCTGGAAACGAGGTCGAAATTCGTTATCGCGTTGGGAGCCGAAGCTGGTCCATTGGTAAAAAGCCAATCGTAAATCACATTCGTCAATACCGGCGCGTAAACCACGCGCAACGTGGTATCGCACATTCCCTGGGCCGACGCGGAAATTCGATAGGCGTTATCCCCGCCATTGATTAAACCGCCGCCGAGACACGTGTAACCGTCGCCCAGCAAATTCACGCCGTTTTGCCAGACATTGGGGTTGCCATATAGATATGGGTACGCCGCGCCGCCGCCGCAGTAATTATGCATCATAATTCCCTTGGGATTCAGATGATCATCTCCGTGCGCGCAGCCGTAGTTATGCCCGCCCGTCTCATGCGCCACTACGACGAGCCACCACCACGTGCTGTTGATCGCGGAATACGTTCCGGGCTGATAGGCATTGCCCGCCGCTCCCGTGCTTTGATACGGAATGTAAAGCACCTGATCCGCGCCCACGCTCGCGGCGTAATTTCTCACATCCGCATAAGCGGGATCGCTGTTCACCAACCCGAGCACGGTGCCGTTATCTTCTCCGACTGAGTCGCGGCTGGACATGATGTAGCCCACAATGTTCAGGCTTTCTCCCGTCCCGCTTTGATCGTTTAACGCATCGCTGCCGATAACGCCGTTCGCGATGTTCACTCGCGCGTTCGCCTCGCCGCCCCACCCCGCCGCCGTCGACGGCGGATAGGAACACACCAAATCCGATTGCACCGCCGCGTAAGCCGACACCGACCACCCCGCCAGCGCAGTGACCAGCAGTTGCTTGAAAAGGTAACGCTTGGATTTTCCGTGCATAAAATTTATCGATTGGTCGGCGCAGTTTTAACGACGTCGTCAACATCGCCGGGCGCGGGTCCCACGCCGTAGGTGTTCGGATCGATCGCCTTGACGATCACCTGGCCGTTCTCGCGCGGTTCGGCCACCACAAAAACATTGTCCTTGGGCGAAAGAATCGTGAAAGCCTCGCGGCCATCCTCAAACGCCATTGTCACCAGCGAATCGGGATTGCCAACGAGATGGCCGCTGAACATTCCCTGCCGGCTCAATCCGCCCGCCTCGCGGCGAGCGATGTCGAACGTGAGTTCCCGGCCATCCAAGATCGGCACGGTCAATTGCGTGACAGGCGAACCGGTCAGCTTCGCCTGTTCAAAGACCGATGTGGCGGTTTCCTTGAGATAAACCAATTGCCGCCGGAAAATGCGCGAATTCTCATCCACCATGCGGGCATATTCGAGCGGGTTGTGCGCGAGTTGCCGGATGACGTTGGTGTCTTTTCCGTCCGCGGTCGTCCACTGATCGTTCGTGCCTTCGATAGCGACCGGCAGCGGACGGATTTTAAAATCCGAATAATTCGCCAACACGCCAGGTGGCGTCGCCTTCACGATGTTCATTGCCGGAGTCTGCGGAGTTGAATTCGTGGCCACCGGCGGGAGATCCTGGCGTGTAACCGATGGAGGATTTGCCTGGCGCACCTGAAACAATCGAACCAAAACAATGGCCCCGACAAGAGCGGCGGCCGCCACGACGATCACAAACATCTTAACTGCGCGACTCATGAATAATCAGCCGATAAAGCACAGGTTGAGCGGCAGGTCGGCTCCAAAGACAAATCGGCGCACGATGAAGTGAAATTATTAATACCTTGAGTCTACCAGAAATCAATAAACCGCACCCCCCTCAATTGGGGGTGACGGATTCGTGCTAATGCTGAAGAGCAAGCTGCGAGCGATGTGTGTCGCCGGATGTCGCTCGTTACGGTCAAGCTCGTGTTTTAAAATTTCTAAATTTGACGCGCGAACGATTTGCGCGTGCTAATAGTGCAAAATAATTCGAAGATTTTCGCGTGAGTTGTAGCCTTTGGTGCGGTCAAACCGTCAGAAATTAACGACGCGTGCCGCAACTAATTCCGGGCCACGCTGTTTAATCAAAGTCGGGGGTGAAGCCCGGCGCCGGAAATTGAAGCGCGAAGTCAATCTGTGGGCATTTTTCACTCCAGAAAACTATCGTCCGTGGCGAGCTGTCTCCTGACAGGATTTTTCCTGACGGGATGCACGGCGAATTATTATCGCAAATCCGCGGACCGGGCGGCCTATGGCGCCATTGCGGCCAAAACGCCGCTGGTGCGCAACATGGATACCAATTTCACGCTCGAACGAACAAATTCCATTTCGCTCGATGGGTTTGCGACTTCGACGAACGCGCCGGATTATCTCGGCGAGGGCGGCAAGCGCGAGGATGGCGCGAAGATTTTGCGATTGGATGATGCGCTCGACATTGCGGTGCATCACAGCCGCGATTATCAGAATCATAAGGAGCAATTGTATTTGTCCGCCCTTTCACTGGCGCTCGAACGGCATCAATTCGCGCCGATTTTTTCGGCCAACGGCGACGCCACGGTTTCGGGCCAAGCCGTGCCGATGACCGCAACCGTGAGCAACAAGGTCACGACCCTGCTCACGACCAATGTCTTTTTTACCGAGGACCGGAGTGTTTCCGGCTCGGGTTCCATCAATGTGAATTGGCTCATCGCTGACGTGGGCCGCATCAGCGCCGCCTTCACGTCGGATTTTTTGCGATTCGTCACGGGCGACCCGCGCCTGGCGGAATCTTCGGCGCTGAGCGCGACCTTCATCAGCCCGCTGGTGCGCGACGCGGGGTTCAAGCGGGAAAAGGAAGCGTTGATTCAATCCGAGCGGGATTTGCTGTACGGCCTGCGCAATTTCACGCAATACCGGAAGGATTTCACCGTTCAAATTGCCCGGGATTATTACAATGTGCTCGGCCAGCTCGATGCGGCGCGCAACAGTTTCCTGAACTACCAAAGTTCGACCAAGAATGCCGAGCGCACCCGCGCCATGGTGGCGGAGGGCCGCGATACCACGGCCAACCTGGGCCGCCTCGAGCAGCAGGAATTGTCTTCCGAAAGCTCGTGGATCAATGCCGTGCGCGGCTACCAGCAGGCGCTGGATGATTTCAAGATGGAACTCGGCCTGCCGGTCGATGCGCCGGTGATTCTCGACCAGGCGGAATTGGAGGCGCTGCAAATTCAGCATCCGCAAATCAGCGTGGACGATTCCATCAAAGTCGCCCTGGCCGGCCGGCTCGATTACATGAACGCCAAAGACTCCTTCGAAGACGCCGAGCGGCAGGTGAAGCTGGATCAAAACCTGTTGCGGCCGCAGTTGGATTTCAGCGCGACGGCGGGAATGGACAGCAACCCGAACCGAAACACAGGCTTCCAATTGCCGGACCCGCAGCGTTACAGTTGGAGTGCGGGACTGGCGTTGGATCCGGGGCTCGATCGCACCGCCGAGCGCAACACCTATCGCTCGGCGCTCATCACGCGCAATCGCTCGGCGCGCAATCTCGAACTGGTGGAAGACCAGATCAAACTCGATGTGCGCAATAGCTGGCGCACGCTCGACCAGGCGGAGCGCAATTATGAAATCGCGGAGAGCGGCGTGAAAATCGCCGAGCGCCGCGTCGATGAGCAGGAAATGCTGGCCGAAGTCGGCCGCGCGCGCGCGCAGGACCAGGTGGATGCCCAAAATGACTTGATCGGCGCCAAAAATCAGCGGACGCAGGCGCTCGTGACGCACACGATTGCGCGCCTGCAATTCTGGGACAACATGGGTATTCTTTACATCAACGGCGATGGACGTTGGCAGGAAGTAAGTAATGACAAATAGCAAAACAGTGACCGGTTTTATTCGCCGCCAGCCGCGCTGGCGTTTCATCGCGGCGGCGATCGTTTTAGTCCTGGCAATACTTTGGTTTTCCCGTGGAACCAAATCCGCCGCAAATCTCCCGACGTTCACCGCTCGCCGCGGCCCCTTGGACGTGACGGTGATGGAAGGCGGCAGCCTGAAGGCGCTCGAATCGCAGGAAGTCAAATGCGAGGTGCGCGTGGGTTATCAGGGCACGAAGATTTTGAAAATCGTTCCCGAAGGCTATTTCGTCACCGACGAGGATGTGCGCACGAACAAGGTGTTGTGCGAATTGGATTCCTCCGATTTGCAAAACCGTCTGGTGCAGCAGGAAATTCAGTATCAATCCGCGCTCGCGTCACTCGCGGATGCCGAGCAGAACTATCAGATCCAAATGGGCCAGAACGACAGCGACGTCAAAGCCGCCCAGCAGACGGCGCGATTTGCGCGCATGGATTTCGAAAAGTATCTTGGTGACAATGTCGCGGATAAAATCACCGCGCAGATCGGCCTTGATAAAACGTTTGCGATAGTCTGCAGCAACAATATTGCCGCTTTGGCGATCGCCGCCGTGCCGGACAGCGGCGGATTGAAGAAGGCCGAACCGGACAATGCCGTGGCTCAACCGCTCGACGGAACCGCGAGCGCCAAACTCGTCAGCGCCCTGCTCCCAGCCACAAACTCCATCCTGGCGGCGTCGCCGGATCCGGCGGATGACCCGGAAGCCACTTCAGAAGCGGAGAACGGGAAGCCGATGCTTGAAATTCCCAACATCGTTTTGGATTTTTCGAAATACGCCAATCTCGACGCGCTGGGCGATGGCGAAGCGAAACAAAAATTGCGCTCATTGGATGACGCGCTGCAAACGGCGCAAAAGGACCGGGGCCAGGCCTCAACGACCCTCGATGGCACCAAGCGGCTTTACGACAAAGGTTTCGTGGCAAAAACTGAAATCACGCGCGACGAAATTTCCTACGACAGCGCCGTGCTCAAGGTGAAAAGTTCGGAAACCGACCGCGCGTTGTTCCTCAGCTATGAATTTCCGCGCACTGCCGAGGAGGATCTTTCGAAATTCGCCGAGGCAGTTCGCCTGCTGGACAAGGCAAATCATGCGGCTATTTCCAAGTTGGCGCAGACGCGCGCCAAGTTGAATTCCGCCCGCGGCCAATATCAGGTGCAGTTGCGGCAGAAAAGAGATTTGGAGGACCAAATCGACAAATGCGTGCTCGTGGCCAAGAAAAGCGGACTCGTTGTCTACGGTGGCGATGATCAGAACAATTACGGCAACCAGGAGCCCATTCGCGAAGGCGCCACTGTGCGCGAACGCCAGACTATCATCACCATTCCCGATTTGCGGCGCATGTCGGTGAACGTGAAAATTCACGAAAGTTACATCAACAAAATCAAGGTCGGCCAGAAAGCGCGCATCACCGTGGATGCTTACCCTGACAAACCGTTGGACGGCGAAGTCACCGTCGTGGGCGTGCTGCCGGATTCGCAAAACCGCTGGCTGAATCCCGATCTGAAAGTTTATCTGACGACCGTCACGATTGAAGGCACGAACACCTGGTTGAAACCCGGCATGAGCGCCAAGGTGGAAATCCTGGTCGATCACCTCGATGACGTCGTGTATGTGCCGGTGCAATCGGTTGAGCCGGCGAACGGGAAGCAATATTGTTTTGTCGCCGGAGCCTTCAGCAAACCCGAGCGGCGCGAAGTGCAGATCGGCGAGTTCAACGACGAATTCATCGAAGTGAAGAACGGCGTGAAAGAAGGTGAGCGCGTCTTGCTGAATCCCCCGGACATCCCGGACGAAAGCAAGCCTTCCGATATAAAACCGCCGGAGCCGGAGCCGAAGCCGGCCTCATCGACCGTTGCCAGCGCTTCCGCCAAACCCGCCAAAACCTAAGCGCCGTGCCGTCGCCAATTGTTCAATTCGCGAATGTCCGCAAGACCTACCAGATGGGCTCGGTCACAGTGGAAGCCTTGCGCGGTGTGACGTTCGATATTCAGCCCGGAGATTACATCAGCATCATGGGCCCCTCCGGCTGCGGCAAATCGACGATGCTGAATTTGCTCGGCTGCCTCGACCGGCCGAGTTCCGGCCAATATTTTCTCGGGAACGAGGATGTGTCCCAAATGGACGACGACGCGCTCTCCGCCGTGCGCGGCGCGCGGCTCGGGTTTGTTTTTCAGTCGTACAACCTTATTCAGCAACTTACGGTCGTCGAGAACATTGAAATTCCGCTCTACTACCAGGAGCGCCCCGAGCACGAAAGCCGCGAGCAGGCGCGCAAGCTGGCGGCGCGCGTGGGCTTGGAACATCGCCTGGATCATAAGCCCTTTGAACTTTCCGGCGGCCAGCAGCAACGGGTGGCCATCGCGCGCGCCCTGGTCAATGATCCGCTGGTGATTCTGGCCGACGAACCGACCGGCAACCTGGATTCCAAATCCGGCAAGGAAATCCTGGCGCTGTTTGACGAGCTGCATCAACAGGGCAAAACGTTGATCCTCGTCACGCACGACTCAAAGGTAGCCGAGCGTTCGTACCGGGCGATTCGGCTGGCGGACGGCCAGATTGAAAGCGACATCCGGCGATGATTCACGGCTTCAATCTTTCCAGCCTGAAACGGACCGTGCGCCTCGGCATCCGCAGCCTTTGGCTGCACCGATTGCGCTCGCTTTTGACTGCGCTGGGAATCGTTTTCGGCGTCTGCTCGGTGATTGCGATGCTGGCGATTGGCGAGGGCGCGAGTTATGAAGCGCAGGAACAAATCAAAAATCTCGGCAGCCAGAACATCATCGTCAACAGCGTGAAACCGCCAGATGACCAAAAAGTTTCCGATCGGAACAGCCAGAGTTACGTTCTTCAATACGGCCTCACTTACCAGGACGTGCAACGGATTCAAGCCACGATCCCCGGCGTGACCGTCGTGTTGCCGGCGCGCATCATTCGCGATTACGTCTGGAACATCAGCCGCCGCGTGGATTGCGACATCGTCGGAACCGTGCCGTGGTATCCCACAATGCGCAATCAACGCGTCGCGCGGGGGCGGTTTTTTAACGAGCAAGACATGGACGAGGACACCAGCGTGTGCGTGCTGGGCGCGGATATGGTGCGGGCCTTGTTCCCGCTCGAATCACCGCTGGGCAGAGACGTTCGCGTCGGCGGCGAATATTACAAAGTCATTGGCGTGATGGAGCCGGCGGCTTACGAGCCCAAATCTGACGATCTACCCGGCGACCAGGCCAAACCAGCGGCGCATCGGATGTTCATACCATTGGAAACCGCCAAGAGCCGCTACGGTGAGGTGCTCTTGCGCCGGCGCAGCGGCAGCATTGAAGCCGAGCGGGTCGAGTTGCATGAACTGACCGTCAAAGTCAATTCGCTTGAAGAAGTCACGAGCGCGGCCGATGCCATCAAAGCCGTCTTGCAACGCAATCATCCGAAGAAAGATTACCAGATGGTGGTGCCGCTGGAATTGCTCAAACGCGCCGAACGCACGAAAGAGATTTTCAACATCGTGCTCGGCTCAATCGCCGCCATCTCGTTGCTCGTCGGCGGCATTGGCATCATGAACATCATGCTGGCGAGTGTCACGGAACGGACGCGCGAGATCGGCATTCGGCGCGCGTTGGGCGCGCGCCGTCGGGACATCGTCGTCCAATTCCTCGTGGAGACGGTGATCCTGTCAGGAACCGGCGGAGTTCTCGGCGTCCTGCTCGGCATCATTATTCCCTTCATCGTGAGCTATGCCGCCGGAATGAAGACCATTGTAACATTCTGGGCGCCGATGCTGGCGTTCACCATTTCCGCATTGGTGGGCGTCGTGTTTGGAATTTACCCGGCCCTTCGCGCCGCGAAGATGGATCCGGTTGAAGCGCTGCGGCATGAATGAACTGATAACTGATGCCGGCTATTGCATTCAATAATTTGTATAGCCACGAATATGAGATGGGCGTTTCTGGTGCCGCAGTTGGTAGGGCGCGCCAGTCCTCTGCGCGCCGTAGCGGGAAAGCTCTACACGCAATGACTTTCTGGGTGTCAGCGGCGCGCAGAGGACTGGCGCGCCCTACCTTTAGGTCTGGCACCTGCTCCGGCTACCGGTTTTACTGAACCGCTCTATTGGGCTCGCACGGTGAAATAGCGCTGGAGTTCATCAGAGAGGACAACGTTGCTCGCCCCAATGCTGAATGTGCGGTTCATTTGCAGAAAATTTGTGGCGATGACGTTCCATTGAGTCGCCGCAATATCCGTGCTGGTCAGCAAATAATAGGTGCGTCCGGCGAGACCATTGGCGCAATTCAAGAGCGCGTTTCCGCCGCCAAAGTTGAAGCTGGTGATGAGCGGAGGAGTCAACGGAGTCGTGAACGGAACGGGATCCGAAGCGATCCCATTGGCCACGGCGACCAGCGAGTAAGTCCCCGCAGGCAGATTCGCCGGCAAAGCGAATTCCGTGCTCACCTCCAGGTACGAAGTCATCACGCCTGTGCTCGTCCAACCGTACGTCCGCGCGTAGTAAACCTGTCCAACACTGTTGGTCAAACGCACGAGGGGAAAGTTGCTGTCCATCTGCGC